>JAABVA010005158.1_pt1 | contig 11921 bp, 14 predicted proteins | sample 5560331 | NCBI WGS metagenome assembly JAABVA01 (sample SAMN12812661, study PRJNA571458) | rock metagenome | isolation source: Antarctica rocks | place: Antarctica: Victoria Land, Mt New Zealand sud | collected 2016-01-07
GAATGTACGGGCGGCCTCGGCCTTGGGCATCCCCCTCTCCTCGAGAGCCTCGACGATCTTCTTCCTCAGGTCCTCGGAGTAGGCGTTCATCCTCGCATGGTGCCACGCCGTCCAACTACACTGCAAGGCGCTATAGCGGTAGTTTGTTGAAGTAGGAAAGAGGCTGTGTTCCAATGGCGGCATAAGGAGGAGGTGCCGCCATGACCAGACGACTGCCCGTAAAGCCCGCTCCCGGTCCCTTGGAGGGGTACGCGACACGATTCGACGACCTCTTTCGTGCTCGCGCCCAGCGCGAGGGTCTTAGGCGCTATCTGGAGGGGCTCCTGCTCCCGGCCGAGCGTAACAAGACGCTGACCGCCCTCGCCAACACCGAGCCCGTGCTCGGAGCACAGCGAAAGGAAGCGCAGAGCTTGCAATGGTTCCTCTCCGAGTCCGGCTGGGACCCGGAGGAGGTCAACGAGCACCGCCTGGGGCTCTTGCTCGAAGACCCGGCGACCGCCCCCAACGGGAAGGGCGTCTTAGTCATAGACGAGCACGGGGACCGCAAGTGGGGCAAAAAGACCGCCCACGTGGGCAGGCAGTGGCTCGCCAACATCGGCAAGACCGACAGCGGGGTGGTGAGCGTCAGCAGCCTGTGGACGGACGAGGAAGTGTACTATCCCCTGGAAGTCGAGCCCTACACCCCGGCGCATCACTTTGAGGGCGGCAAGGGCGAGCCGGGGTTCCGCACCAAGCTGAAGATAGCTTCGCAACTGGTAGAGCGTTCGGTCGCGGCGGGCGTTCCCTTCCGGGCGGTAGTCTCGGATTCCTTCTACGGCGAGGACGAGGGCTTGAAGGGGTCCTTGAGGGAACTCGGGGTGGGCTACGTGCTAGCCTTGAAACCCTCGCACGCTTGGTGGCATCGGGAGGGTGAGGTGGGCTCGCCGCGGGAGGCGGCGCTGGCGGCCGGTTGGGAGGATCCGCGAGAACCCGGAGACTGGGTGAAGCTCATGCGCACCTTACGGGACGGACACGAGGAGCCGTGGTGGGCCCTGGAAGTGGACGTGGGACCCTACGGCGCCGAGAGAGCGCAAAGGGCCATCGTGGTCACCACCGACCCCGAGAAGCTGCCCGACCTCGCTACCTGGTACCTGACCACCGACCTGCCACATCCCGCCTCCGAGCGGACGGAGGAGGGCGGCCCGGCGGCGGCCGATCTCGCCGAGGTCGTGCGTCTGTACGGCTTGAGGATGTGGGTGGAGCAGAGCTACAAGCAGGTCAAACACGTCCTGGGCTGGAGCGACTACCAGGTCCGGAGCGACCTTGCCATGAGAAGGCACTGGCAGCTGGTGTGCTGCGCGTTCTCGTTCTGCTGGTGGGCGTATGGGCGCCTGCCGACCGAGGAGGAGCCAGCCGAGACGGAGATCCCTTCCGCCGAATCGGCGGGAAGGGAAAAAAAGGAGACCCTCGGTATCCTGGCCGAAGGCTTTGAGGGCGGTAAGGGGGTGGCTGGAGCCATGGGTAATGCTTTAGAGATACTGGAAGGCGTTCTCCGGGATGCCCCTGCCACCGGAGCTAAAAGCGCTGCTTGAGCGGGTGTTCTCGGGGAAGGGACTCCACCTCTGTGTCCATTAACAACAAACTACCGCTAGAAGGCCTGAACCCACCGATCATCCTCGACGTACGAACACGCTCCCAGTACGAACGGAACGGGACGCGCATACCCGGCCGCGTCAGGGTGATGCCGGACGCAGTAGAAGACTGGGTCGTCCGCTACATCGCCGAGCACCTCGAGGGGGAACCTCATTTCCGTCCTATCGCCGCCTACTGCACCTGACCGGACGAGGCGACCAGCGCCCGGGCGGCGCGACGGCTGAACAAGCTTGGCTTCAAGGCGACGGCTCTCAAGGGCGGCTTCGAAGCCTGGAAGGCGAAGCACACCGTAGAACCCGTGGAGACCGGACAAGCGGTCGAGTAACCTCCCGGCCTCAACCGTCCTCGACGACCGCCAGTCCAGTTGGGCGCTGGTAGTGATCGTAAAGAGAGAGGTCGAGGCGCTCCCAGCTAAAGCCCGCGTCCGGCGAGCGATAGAGACCCTTGTTTGTGAGCGCGTAGAAGACGCCGGACTCGTCCTGATTTGCCGCCAACACGGCGACGGTTCTGCCCTCCAAGTCGGGCAATCCCTCCCGGACCTCCTGCCAAGGCTCCCCGGCGGTCTTTCGGTAGATCGTAGATTGCGCACCCCCGATATTGTGGGCCTTCCACGGGCTGTTCGCGGCCGAGACGACGACCGTTTCCGGGCCTCCCGGATCAACGGCCAGGCCCACCAGGTAGTGATGCCGAAGTCCTTCGCTTATGCGCAGCCAGTTCGTACCCGCATCGTCGCTCTCGGCGTATCCGCGTCCCGGGGTCATGAGCCCGTCGCCCGCCGCCGAGTAGAGTCGGCCCGGCGCGCCCTTGTGGGTGGCTAGAGTGTGCGTATCGCGGGGACCGTCTGCTATACGGTCCTCCCAGGTCTCGCCCCCGTCGAGGCTCCGGATCAAGGCGCCTGCCTCGATCGCCACGAAGACTCTACCAGGGGAGTTGGGATCCGTAGAGATCCAACGCACGTGATGGGTCTCGGGCTTGGGCGGGAAGCTCCACTCCGGCTCGGAGGGTAGCTCGCGCAGCCCCTCGAGCTCCCGCCAGGTCTCGCCCCCGTCCTCCGAGCGATAGACCGCGCTCGGCTCGGTCCCTACGTAGACGACACCATGCCCTCCGGCCCGCTCGGCGGCGCTGACCGCGACCGCCGTGACCGGCTCGCGGACGACACTCTCCCCGACGCGCTTCCAGGAGTCGCCCGCATCCACGCTGCTCCACAGCCCCCGATCAAACGTCCCGCAGTAGACCACCTCAGGCCTCAAAGGATCGACCGCCACGCTCTGGGGCGAGGACCCGAGCAACCGTCGTTCGGTTCGCCAGCCCCCGTTTCGGCGGCTCGCCACCAACAGCTCCTCCGCCATCGCCGCGTAGATTCTCGTTACCACGCTCCTCTCCGGTCCAGTCCGCGCCAGGGCTTCGCCCCCTGTTCCCCCACCTCGTCGAGCGCCTCCCACCCCTCTCCGTCAAGACCTGCTTACTCCGCCGCACGTCCTCAGGACCGTTTTGCCTATTCTTCCGGCTCTACCAGGCGCGGTGGAGGACCTCGCGGGCGTCCTTTGCCCGATCCCCCAAATCCCCCGCGATAGAGTCCAGGTCTTCCTCCGGCACGCCCACCTCGCGCAAGGTACTCGGGAGTTTGAGCTCCTTGACGAGAGAAGCGACGCGTTCGGCGGGATCCCCACCAAGGGCGTTGGCTAGTTGTTCCCACCGTTCTTCGGGTATCCGGTCCTTTGTAACGTCCAGGGTTGGTGCGAGGGTTATGCAGGAGGTGTAGCCGTGCGGGACGCCGTAGCTCGCTCCGATCCTGCGTCCCAATCCGTGTGACATCCCCATCGGCGTGTTCAAGGGTCCGAAGTACGCCATCCACGACGCGAGCTGTAGCTCGTGGCGCAGTCCTGTGTCCTCCGGCTCATCCTTCGAGCGCGGCAGATAATCGACGAGCCTCTTCGCCCCTTCGAGCCCCATGGCATCTTCTACCGGGTGCTCCCCCTTCGACAAAAACCCTTCGATGGCGTGATCTAGGGACCGGATGCCGGTCGAGAACCATAGCTTCTCCGGCGTGAAGAGCGTAACCTCCGCGTCCAGTATTACCACCGGCGGCACAGCCTTCGGGTCGGCGAATCCGCTCTTGCGGCCCGCCTCCTCGTCCGTGACTCCAACCGCGTGTGCCCATTCGGCGCCCGAGAGGGTCGTCGGTACCGCTACCTGCGCGGGGTAACCGAGCTCCCGGGCCACGGCCTTCGTGCCGTCCACGACGCTCCCGCCCCCGACACTTACGAGCAGATCCGCGTCTCGCGCCTCGCTGGCGGTCTTCTTCACAGCGCTCCCGGGCGTGTGTTCGCTCATGCCTACAAAGGTGCCGGCGTGCTTCCCGCCCAACAGCTTCTCTACGCGCCGGACGAGGTCCGTCTCCTCGTTCAGGGTACGCCCGGTGATGACGAAGGCCCGGTCTTTGGACCGGGCCTCCTCTTCTAACTTCTCCAGGCTCCCGACGCCGAAGTGGACGCGGGTAGTCGGGAGGAAGGTGTGTGTGCCGATCTTCACGGCGTCATATTAACTCTGTACGCGGCTCCCCGCGAGTATGGCGGCCTTCTCGGCTATGCGGCGCCCCTGGTAGCGGGCGGCGGCGAGCTCCTGCTCGTTCGGCCCCTCCTCGCGTCCGGTGCTGCTCACGCCGTAAGGGTTGCCGCCGGCGGCGAAAACCTCATCGCTCGTGTAACCGGTCGGGACGATGATCGAACCCCAGTGCATGAACACGTTGTACATGGCAAGCAGCGTGGACTCCTGCCCGCCATGCGGGGTCTGCGAGCTGGTGAACCCACCGACCACCTTGTCCGCGAGCTTGCCCTGGAACCACAGCCCGCCCGTAGTGTCCAGAAACTGCTTGAGCTGCGCGGAAGGGTTACCAAAGCGGGTCGGTGTCCCGATAATGTAGGCGTCCGCCCACTCCAGATCGTCGAGCTCGGCTTCGGGAACCTCCTGGGTCTCCCTAAAATGGTCGTGCCAGCCCTGGTTGCTCTTTATGGCCTCTTCGGGGGCTAACTCATGCACCTTCTTCAAGCGCATCTCGGCTCCAGCCTCCCTGGCGCCCTCCTCTACCGCCTGGGCTAGCTTATATACGTTGCCCGTCGCACTGTAGTAGATCACCGCTACCTTTACCGCCACATCAAGCTCCTTTCGTAGTAAACGGACTCACGTCCACTTTAAGCTGGGAAGATGCGGGGTGGGCGAGGGCTGGTTCTCGGTCCAAGCGGGCGGGAACAGGATGAGGCGAAGCGGAGCGACGCGGCCCGCAACCGGCGGAGCGTGGTTGCGGCGGCCCGGGCTCTCTTCGAGGAGAGGGGCGTAACGCGGGTGACGATGGGGGAGATCTCACACGCCGCGGGCGTAGGTAAGGGGACGCTCTACCGAAGGTTCCCGAACAAGGGGCTCCTCTGCCAGGCCCTCCTCGACGAGCCTACCCGGCGGCTGCAAGCGGAGATCCTGGTCTCCTTGGGCGATTCCGACAGGGGATCTCTGGAGAAGCTAAGGGATTTCCTGGGGCGCCTGGTCTTCTTCATGGAGGAGAACCTCGACCTCCTCTACGGCGGCCACGACACCCTCCACGGCGCGGAGCGCGTGGCCCACTACGGCCATCCGGATTACGGCTGGATGGGTTGGACCGTCCTCGGCCTCCTCCGCGAGGCGGTGCGCAACGGCGACCTCGCCAAAGACACGGACCCCGAATACCTTGCCGACGCCCTGCTCGCGCCACTCAACGTGGACCTCTACTACCACCAGCGCCGGACGCTGGGCCTCTCACCGGAGCGCATAGCCGCCGGTCTCTCTTCGATAGTTTAGTTGTCAGTCGAAAGCTCAGTGGCGGTGACTTTATGCCAGCGAGGACGCTGCACGGTCTTCGAGGATCGCACCAGCGTAAAAGCGTCAGGGGGAACCTTCTCAAGTGAGCGACGCTGTCTCGTTTACGCCAGGTCTGCTAACCGCTGACTGCTGATGGCTCTCCGTCAAACGAATGATCGAGCTTTCGAAGGATCTCGGAGAGATGGCGTTGCTCTTCTTTGGAGAGGACGGAGAAGCGCTCGTGGATGAGGGCTTCGTGAGCCGGGACGACCTCGTCGAAGAGGCGGCGGCCCTCTTCCGTGAGGTAGAGGCGGTTGGTCCGGCCCTCGGGACGTCGCTCTATGAGGCCGCGCTTCTCCATGCGGCCCAGTAGCTGCGCGACGTTGCCCTTCGTAACGAGCAAGGAGTCGGCGAGTCTCTGCTGCACTATGCCTTCCTCAACTCCTACGTGCGCCAGAACGTCGAACTGGGCGTTGTTCAATCCCCAACGCTCTCTCAACTGCGCCCCGAGATCCCGCTCAACCCTCTGCGCCACCCTGAGCAGCCTCACCCACGCCGTCACCGACGGCCTCCGCAGGCTCCTGCCCCTCTCAAGAATCTCGAACCGTTCGCTCATTATTTAAGTTTAGGGCTAAACTTTTCTCACGTCAACAAATCCCCCAGTGTCACACGCCGGACTGAGGGTTGACTATCTATAGTTTATAACTAAACTATAGACACAAGGTTTAGGGCTAAACTTAGGTTTGGAGGCATTATGGAGCTCGGCGGATTGCATCACATGACGGCGGTAACCACGGAGGCTTCGGAGAACGTCGCGTTTTACACGGGGGTTCTGGGGTTGCGGATGGTCAAGAAGACGGTGAACCAGGACGACGTCTCGGCGTATCACCTGTTCTACGGGGACGAGTTGGGGCGGCCGGGGACGGAGATCACTTTCTTCGACTGGCCGCAGTTGAGGATCGCCCCAAACCAAGCTGGAGCCGGCGAGGTTTCGACGACGGAGCTGAGGGTCTCGGGCCGCGGGGCCGTGGAGTGGTGGGCCGGACATCTCGAGGAGCATGGCGTAGCGCACTCCGGCGTGGGGGAGCGTGGCGAGCAAGCTTATATCGAGTTTACGGACCCCGAGGACCAGCGGCTTCGGCTTGCGGACGAAGGCGAGGCGCCGCGCGTCGAAGGGGGAGTGCCCTGGGAAGGAAGCCCGGTACCACAGGAGTATGGGATACGGGGGCTCGGGGCGGTTGACCTTACGGTGCGGGAGCTCGGGGCGACGGCCTGGGTGCTCGCGGAGGTCTTGGGCTTCCGGCTCGTGGGCGACTACGAGGAAGGTGGCGAGAGAGTCGCGCTCTTCGAGGTCGGTCCCGGGGGACCGGGGTCCGAGGTGCGGGTGGTCGAGAGGCCGGATGCCCCGCATGCTCATCTCGGGCGAGGCGGAGTCCACCATGTCGCGTTTAGGACAGCCGATGAGGAGGAGCAGAGGTCCTGGCGGGAAAGGATCCGGGGCGCGGGCCTCGGGGTCACGCCGCAGATAGACAGGTTCTACTTCCGTTCGATCTACTTCCGCGAGCCGGGCGGGGTACTCTTCGAGATCGCCACCGACGGTCCCGGCTTCGCAACCGACGAGGATGTGCGGCACCTCGGCGAACGCCTCTCGCTGCCGCCGTTTCTGGAGGGCCGCCGCGAGGAGATAGAGAGCCGTCTCACCCCCATCTTGCCGGTCGGCAGCGACGTCGGACGGTTGAAACCGGCGACAAACGGGTAGTTAGAAGGTTCAACAGAAGATGGCCCCGGTATCGAGGCCACTTACAGAAGGAGGAAATCATGGCAAGGCAAAGACGGGAGAGCGGCCACGAAGACCTGGCGAAGCTGGTTTTGCGGGGGGCGACGGGATCTCTGATGGCCGGCCACGGCTCGCAGAAGGGGCTCGGCTGGTTCAACGGCCCGGGCCCGGAGGGCACCAGCGGCTTTATGGAGATGTTGGGCCTCGCGCCGGGACGTCCCTGGGCCAACCTGGCGATAGCATCCGAGCTTGGGGGCGGCACGCTCACGGCGCTGGGACTGCTGAACCCGCTGGGTCCTCTGGGGATCATAGGCTCAATGGGGATGGCATGGGCGACCGCCCACCGGGGCAAGCCGATCTGGGTGACCGAGGGCGGCGCGGAGTTGCCCTTGACCAACATAGCCGCGTCCCTCGCTCTCATGCTCAGCGGCCCCGGCAAGTACTCGCTAGATCGGGCCCTCGGCATCCGCCTGCCGCGTTGGATCGGGCCTTTGGGACTGGCAGCCATCCTGGCCACGGTGCTCTACGCCGGCGCCGGAGGCGAAGAGCCGCCCGCCGAGGACGAGGCCCGCGAAGGGACGGCGGGCGAGCAAGATTAGGATAGGTGCTCGCGGCGACGCGAGCATCGCTTAAGTAATACGGGATCCGCTTGTTCACTTACTGCTTCGAAGCGCCAGCGAAAGGTCATGAGCGCGAAACGCTAGCTGGAGCATCAGGCGTGGCGTCACTATACAGCCGGATTCCGTATAACACGGAAACGAAACTCGAATAGCCGGGGCGCGCGCGGGCATTCCCATGACGACCCGCCTCGGCTCGCGTTCTATACCCTCGTTCAGGCGCGAAGAGGTCACTTCTCTAGCACTATCACGAGAAGGACTGTCGGTACATCCGGAGTAATCGACCCTCCCAAACCGGAACGACGGCACGGAAATTTCTTGCAAACTTGACCGTTTGCTAGAATAAGTTGCATGGAATCTACCGCCACAAAGAGGCTGCCCGAGAGTGTGGACCTGATGGCCCTCGACTCTTCCGGGAACCTGCGCGAAGACGTGGGGCTGGATGAGTTACCGGGGTACCTCTCGGATAAAGAAGCGCTCGTCTGGTGCGACCTCTACAGAACCGAGGGCGGGCAGAACGGTCCCTACGGGCGGCTGCTGTCCGAGACGTTTGTGTTCGACGAGCTAACCGTCGAGGACTGCTTCATCAAGAGCCACCTGCCCAAAGTAGACGTCTACGAGAACTATCTCTTTATAGCACTCTTCTCTTTTCACCTCTCTGAGAAGAGGCGGCGGGTCGAGACCGTCGAGGTGGATATGTACCTTGGGAAGAACTACGTAGTGTGCGTACATTCCCGGCCGTTGAGGGAGCTCGATAGGGTTAGGCGGCGGCTCTCGGGGAACGAGTTCGTCTCCTCCTCTCCCGCCAACGTGGCCCCCACGGTCCTCGACGCGGTGGTCGACGAGTACCTCCCGATCATGAGCAGGCTCCCGGGGATGGTCGACGGCATCGAGGATGAGCTCCTGAGCGAGGAAGAGTACCCGGATGACGCGGTCGTGCTCGATACTCTGTTCCACCTCAAGCACGAGTCACGGCGTTGAGGCGGCTGGCGGTGCCCTTGCGGGAGGTTGTGGGAACTTTGATGAGGCTGACGATGAGGCTCGTGCCCGAGGAGAGCCGGATGTAACACGACGACGTGCGGGAGCACCTGATCCGGGTTGTCGACATGATCGACACCATGCGCGATTACCTCGCCGGCTCGCTCGACGTCTACACAACCCGACAGACACAACGCGCCACCCTACAGACCCAGCGCGTCAACCGGAGCGTGCAGAGGCTCACCGCCATCTCGACCATCTTCCTGCCGCTCACGTTCATCACCGGCGTCTACGGGATGAACCTCCAGTTCATCCCGTAGACCGAGTGGCACTACGGCTTCTACGCCGTCGTGGGGCTGTGCGCGACGCTCGGTATAAGTATGCTCTACTAACTGCGCCGCAACGGCATGTTTTAGGACCAGTCGCCGGTCGGCCATACTGGTTGCCCCTCAAGTGGACTGTGGTAATTCCCCGAAGTTGCGATTCTCTTCCACCTTTGTGCCAAGCATGGTTGGTGATCCACACGGCGAGCGAGCCATCATCTTCCAGAAGCTGCGGGGAAACGAGGAGATAACGGGCTTCGGTACCCTGGACACCTCGCGCGAGGACGCAGGCGCCGGGGGCTTTTCGTCGCGGGTATAATGTCCCGATGATCGTCAACAATGCCATTTACGTGGATAGGCCCAAGGAAAGACGCCTCCCTCCCTGGAGGAAACTTACGAGGCCTGCCGCGAAAAGGGTGGGTTCGCCTGAATCGGGCTCTACGAGCCGACCGAGGAGGAGGTCGAGACCGTCGCTAAAGAGTTCGGCCTACACGAGCTCGCGGTCGAGGACGCTATCACCGCTCACCAGCGGCCAAAGATAAAACGCTACGGCGACTCGGTCTTCGTGGTGCTCAAGCCAGCACGTTACAGAGACGAAACGGAGACGGTCGAGTTCGGCGAGATCCACGCACTCGTGGGGCCCGATTTCATTATCACCGTCCGTCAAGGCAAGTCCTCCGAGTTGCACGAGGTACGTGAGCGGCTGGAGAGCGAGCCTGACCTGCTACGCCGGGGCCCAGCGGCGGTCACGTACACAATCATGGACCGCGTCGTGAACGACTATGGACCGATCTCCGAGAGTCTCGCAACGGATCATAGACGAGATCGAGGCGGAGGTCTTTGGAGGCAACGCCAGCGTCTCGCGCCGGATATACGCCCTCGCACGCGAGGTCATCGGCTTCCGAAGGGCGGCTCACCCGTTGAACGGCATGCTAGAGAGCATAATCGAAGGCGAGGTGTACGGCTTCGACCCCGAGCTGCACAGATACCTGCGCGACGTCCAGGCCACGCCCTGCGCACGACGGAGCAGGTCGATGCCTTCCGCGAGTTGCTCTCGAACATACTCAGCGTGAACTTTACGCTGGTGAGCATAAACCAGAACGACGAGGTCATAAAGATCAGCGCCTGGGCAGCTATCCCGTTCGCCCCGACGCTCGTGGGCACGGTATATGGGATGAACTTCGATAGCATACCCGAGCTTCACTGGATGATTGGCTACCCGTACGCACTGACGCTGATGTTGCTGGTCTCCTTCTCGCTCTACCTCATCTTCAAACGGCGAGACTGGCTCTAGAGACAACTCGGAGGGATAATCTCTCATGTTGCGCCTACGGCGGGTTTTCTGCAAACATGATGATGACCACGCGCCGCAGACTTTACGGCGAGGTCTGTTACAGCATGCGGATAAATACGGTCGCCGTGGACCTGCTCGGGTTCATGAGCCTTATAATTGCCCTGATCATTTTCGGACTGGCAGGCTAGGAGCTATGCGCGAAGATCGCCCCCGCAACCTCAAGGAGATGCTCTCCGAGGCTAAGAACACCTCTGAACCTATGGTGGACCTCGCCTATGCCGCCCTCTTCTACAACTCCGAGGACTTCTCCGAGGAGGTCTTCCGTCTCGAAGAGCGCCTGAACGACCTGGTCTTCGATATGCGCACCCTTGGGATACTGGCGGCGCGCAGCCCGGCCGACTCGGAGCAGATGGCCGGTATTCTGCAGGTGGTGCAGGACATAGAGAAGATTGGCAACGTCGCCAACGACATCGCCAAGATAGTGGTGAAGAAGTTCGGCATCCTGCCGGAACTGTTCCAGGACCTACCGGCGGCCGAGGAGACCACGAGCCACGTAACCATCTACCCCGAGAGCGAGCTCGCCGGCAGGAGCCTCCAGGAGTTGGACCTGCCGGTTGGGACGGGGATGCACCCCATCGCCGGCCGCTCGGGCTCGGAGTGGAACTTCGACTCTGACTCGGAGGACATCCTGCGCGAGGGGGACGTCCTCTTCTTGCAGGGACCACCCGAGGGGGTCGCGGAGATACGCGAGCTCGCCGGCGCGCCGCCGCTCGGCCCTGGCGACGGGAGCTCCGACGGCGTCGAGGCGGGCGACGACCTCTCCGAGCTGGAGCGGGCGGTGGATCTCCTGATCGAGATAAAGAACCTCTCGGAGGTCGCCGTGGGCCTGGCCTACTCGGCGCTCCTCTACTACAGCGCTGGGCTGGCGCGCGAGGTCGTCGCCATAGAGGACGAGATGGACGAGATGCGCTATCGAATCGAGCGCTGGGTCCTCCTCTCCGCGCGGCGCATCGAAGACCCGTCACGCCTGCGAGGAGTCCTCCACCTCGCGACCGCCTCCGAGACGATAGCCGACTGCGCCCAGGAGATGGTCTGGATCGTGGAGAAGGGCGAAGAGGTCCACCCGGTCCTCTCGGCCGCCGTCGGCGAGTCCGACGAGATCGTCTTGAAGCTCACCGTCTCTCCCGGATCACCCGCCGACGGGCATACCCTGGGCTCCCTGTGCTTCGAGACCGGGACGGGCATGTACGCCCTGGCAGTCAACCGCGGCGGGCGCTGGACCTACCGCCCGCGTGACACCTTCGCCCTCAGGGGCGGCGACTCCGTGCTGTCGACCGGCGCCCCCGAGAGCCTCGAACCTCTGGCCGACCTCTTCGGCCAGGAGCTAGAGGAGATCCCGTAATTCAACCCGCCCACAAACTCGCAACCCCGACAGCAGAAGGTCCACCCCTCCCCTACCGCGCCGCGGTCTC
>JAABVA010005159.1_pt1 | contig 11920 bp, 7 predicted proteins | sample 5560331 | NCBI WGS metagenome assembly JAABVA01 (sample SAMN12812661, study PRJNA571458) | rock metagenome | isolation source: Antarctica rocks | place: Antarctica: Victoria Land, Mt New Zealand sud | collected 2016-01-07
GCCCGCTCACGAGACGTAGGTTCCGGACATCAGTTGCGCTACACGAGCAGTCACCGCGGCACGCTCAGAAACGCGGGGATCACGCTGGCGACTGAACCTGCTGTTGGACCGGCTCAGAAACGAGCGAATATGGCGCACCGGCGACGCGGCGCAGTCCCTACCGGCCGCGAGTCGGTGGTCGTTTGTACCGACCCCGGGCCGACTGCTGTCCGGGGTAAGCCGGAGCCCCGCTCTACTGTCGGTTCATGACCCGACCGCAGACAGCGCGAGACCCTAAGCCAACGCCGGAGCGGATTCTGCAGCTAGCAAGTCGCGTTCTTGACGGCGACATCATTCTGCCCGAGTTCCAGCGGCCGTTTGTATGGAAGCGCAGGCAGGTCTTGGAGCTAATGGACTCGATCTACCGCAACTATCCCATCGGCAGCCTACTTGTCTGGGAGTCAACCCAGAAGCTCGCCAGCAAGCGGAACATCGCTGACCTGGCAGTTGCTGCGCGCAGCGAGCAGTATCCCGTCAACTACCTGCTCGATGGTCAGCAACGGTTGTCCGCAATTTGCGGCGTGATCTACTGGACCCCGGGCGGGGAACCTCGCAGCGTCTGGAACGTTATCTTCGACCTGAAGACGGGGCGGTTTTCCCATACCGACCAAGCGGACGGCTTCCCAACCCATCAGATCCCTCTGCGGAGGATGTCTGACGCACCAGAGTTCTACAGGCGACTCGGGCCCTTGGACGATCCGTTGATGAAGGAGCGGGCAGACTTGCTGTTCACCCGTTTCTTGCAGTACCAGGTTCCCCTGGTAACGCTTGGAGATATGTCCATTGACGATGTAGCTCCCGTCTTCGAGCGCATCAACTCGACGGGCACTCGCCTCACGATTTACGACCTGATGCGGGCCGCTACTTGGAGTCCCGAGTTCGACCTCGGCAACACCGTCGACGACATCAAGCGCACGTTAGAACCAAAGAAGTACGACACGCTGGATAACAAGACTTTCCTTCGGACATTGGGCGCTGCTGCTGGCGGCGACTTCTCAGCACAGAGCATCGACGCGCTTCGCGAGCTGCCCAAGGACAAGCTGTCCAGCGCGGCCGAGGCGATGAAGGGTGCCGCGCTTCGGGCCGCCGACTTCTTGACCACCCAGATCTCTGCGCCCCGGGCGGAGGCCCTGCCCTACGCGAACCAGTTCGCAGTTCTTTGTGAGGTGTTCCGAGTCCTGCCGCATCCGGATGCTGCCCAGCTAGCCGAAATCAAGCGCTGGTTCTGGCTCACCACCCTCTCCGGTTACTTCAGCGGGTGGGACAGCGGTCAAATGACTCAAGATACGCGAACGATCCGCAACTTTGCTGACAACCGCGCGGCGACACTGGGCGAAGGCGGCGTGGTCCCTTCCTCAACACTGTGGCGTATAAAGCACTTCCGATCCAACAGCGCAGTGTCAAAGATGCTAGCGCTCATGCTTGCACACGAGGCGCCGCTTGACTTGGTCAATGGACAGCGCATTGATATCGACAAGTCGCTGGCGTGGTCCAATGACAAGGAGTACCACCACTTCTTCCCTCAGGCCTATCTACGGCGCGCGGGCAGCGGCAGCAACAGCGTCAACGCTGTCGGAAACATCATCTTGCTTACATCTAGAAGCAATATCAGTATCCGTGATATGGCCCCAAGCGTGTACCTTGGCGACATAATGGCAGAGTCGGGCCGCGCGGCCCTCGTCGACCGTCTTGCCACCAATCTCGTGCCCGAGGTCGCTTTGGACGCCGCGTTGTCGGACGATTACGCCGCTTTCCTTCAGCTGCGTAGCGAGCACCTGCACGCCCACGTCCAAGCGCTCACGGGAGCAGTCGATGGAGAGATGTTGGCGGAGGACGTTGATGACTCTGACGATGATCCGACGGACTAGGTTGATGACTATATTGTGTCCGAGGACCCAAGGACCGAGCTAATTGTTATAGCGATAGGCGGACGTGATCGCGCGGCCGCACCAGGGCAATCGAGGTTATCTTCCAGGGAGAACGGTGTCGCAACGCTCGGCCGGGGTCTTCAGCATCCGCATCCACCCGCGTATGAAACCCGACAAGTTCCTCGACGTCGCCGACTTCAACGGCTCGGGTGCCGACGTCCTCGTGCTGATGCGGGCACTGCTCGCGGGTCTGCCGTCGGGCGCGGTGCGCGATGACCTGAAGAAGCGGTACGTGTCGATCGAAAACCTCGACCCGGCGGGCCGTCGTCTAACGATCACCGCCGACGTCGGCCTCTACAACACCCCTGGCAGCACCAAGAACGTCGACCACCACGTCGTCGAGCACGACCGCGGTGATCGATCCGCGGCGACCGTCCGTACCCGGCTGGTGATGCTTTCCCCGCTGGCGTCGACGGTGGCGCTGCTTTACAACGAGCGGGTCGGCCAGACTCATGCCGGGTCGGCGATCCTCGATCTGTTCACGAAGGCGCTGCAGACTGCTTACCCCGAGTACGTAGTCAACATCGCGCGGATCTTCGAGTCGGAGGCGTGGCTCGCCGCCGCGCAACTCGAAGAGGTCAGCGCGGCCGCCTACTCCCGTGAGGTCGAGCCCGCCGACAAGGGGCTGCCGACGGCGCGCGGACGGCTCGTGTCACGCTTCGTACCGCTCCGGGGAACGAAGGCGTTTCCGTCGTGGGTGTGGGCCAGACTGCGTGCAGGAACACTCAAGGCCTCCGATCTCTTCGCGATCGACGACCTTGAGGACGATGTGACGGTAACGCTGGCTGGCGACGGTCGACGTAAGTCCTTCGTGCTCGGCAAGGAGAAGTTGCCGTCCGCGTCGTACCTGCTGAGCGAGAGCGGCGAGCAGATGATGGAGACGAGGGCGCTGTGGTCGACGATCAACGACCTAGCCGCCGAGACCTTCAAGGTGCTCGGGTCGCAGTGGTCGCCTTCGTTCGCGTCGGCGGTATGGACGCCAGAGCAACTCGCCGTCACCCTTGCTCCGCCCGAGTGACATGAGCCGGAGTCGTCTCTCGGTCCTGCCCATCGTCTGGGACCACTACGAGACGCTCAACGGCGAGAGCGGCGGCAACAGCCGAGTCGACTGGGCCGTCACCGTCGTCCTGCCCGCGGTCGCCGGAGTGGCCGTCGGCTACTTCGACGTGAAGATCCAGGAGGTCGGCAACCTCATCGCGGGGTTGTCGATCCTGACCGGGCTGCTGTTCGCGGTGGTGATCTTCGTGTTCCAGTTGCGGCTGCAGGTCGCAAGCGATCCCCGGATCCCGAAGGGGTCGCTCGTCCCGAACCTGCTCGACGAGTTGTTCCGCAACGTGCTCTATGCCGTGCTCGCGGGCCTCGTCGCGACCGTCGTGATCGTCGTGGCCGCGACAACGAGGGTGGTCACCCCTGATCGGGTCCTACAGCCGCCCGCGGCTGTCTGGGCGGCACTCATAGTCGCTGCCACCGCCCACCTAATCGTGGTCCTGCTGATGTGCCTCAAGCGGCTCCGTGCCGTGTACGCCAAGTTGACGATCTAGTCTCGCGGTCGCGGTCGAGCGGCTACCCACGGCGCCAAGTTTAGGGCGTCGGCGACGTCCAGGTTGTACGGCAGCACCTTGGGGTCGGAGTAGCAACCGCGCAGGATCGTGCGCTAAGCAGCTGCCCCCTTGATGAGGTCGCGGTCGCGGGGGGTGTTGCGGAGCCTCGTGGGCCGCCGGGGCTCCGTAGCCCGATCTTCTGACGACTGCGTTCAGGAGGACGCCGGTCTGCTCGGTCGTAGCCGGCACGGCGGCCTGCGGGTCGAGCGCTGAGCAAGCGTAGGTGGCGCAACGGGCGGGTCAGGCTCAAGGGCGGGTTCTGGTTCAAATTCATTGCTCATGTGGCGAGCACACCGGCCCCGTCGACGAGTCCAGCCAGCCGCCGCGTGCTCGGCCGAGGACCATGTCGACGGGCCCTTGACGGTGACCTGCAGCGCGGTGGCGGTCTACGTGGGGGGCTAGCCCGGGGCTAGCCCGGCTGCGATGCCGTGTACGACCTGCTGCTTGTGTTAAGCAGCCCTGGCTGCAGGGGCAGCTCATTGTGCCGCTGCTGCTCTGGGTCAGCCCTGACTCGCTCTCTCGACCCGGCCATCGCTGTTCAGCCAGACATTTATACGAAGTGGGGTCTCCATCTCGGTGCCGTAGCCAGCCTGGAGCGGTCCGACGCCCCAAGATCTAGTGGCTCCGCTCCTTGTGGGACACCGCATTCGCCACCGACGGCACCTGGTCATGTCACGAAGTACGCAGCCGCCCTCACCGGCTAGCCGCGTTGCTTCCGCAAGGGTGGCACCCACGTACTTAGCAACATCGTCGTATTGCACGGTGGCCTCAACTGGGTCGTCTCTCGCGAGCAACTTGTCGCTGCTCAGCTTCAACTAGCCAGGCGGAGCCGGCGGTTCATCGGCTCCGCCTGGACCTGGTGCTAGTAGTGCAGCGTTACGCCGGTAACGCCCAGGTGCGTCGATTTTGAGTGGGAAACTCCGCATGCTTCGGTCACCGGCAGAACCGGCATCCGACCACGGCGGGTGTCAATTCCTCGCCACGGGCCCCCTGGGATCGACCTGCGGAGTCCGGCAGGAGCACACCGGACCTTGGGCACCAGCCAGTAAGGCCTTGACAGGCGAGGCGCCGCCGCGCCCAACATGGTGTAGGGACCCGGGTCGTCGCGTCGTGTTCCCGTAGGACCTCGTCGGCGCGGGCCTCAGCCGCGGAACGCACGAAGTCGCTCAACGGCACCCGTTCGATCCCGGCGGCGCGTTCCAGCCGTGTCTTGTTGTCCGGTCAGACCCGGACCTCTAGCCGTGCGCTTGCTGTCATCCCGACCCGGACGGCCCGGGCCGGGTCGGGCCAGGGTCTGGACCGCCGGTGGTGGTCCGGACCTGACCGACGCGGCCGGTCTCATCCTGGACGTCGATGCGAGGCGTCGCGGTAGCTCGACGCTGACTGGCACTGACATGCAGTAGCCACGGACGCCCGAATGTATACAGACCGGGTGCCCAGGGCCTTTAACGCGCGGACCTGCGAGCGTCCCGCCCCGGAGTGCGACGCTGACCGGCGCTGACGGCGCAAGCCGAAGAACGGCGAGCCCTGCCGCGACTCGGCCCTGCTCGGGGTGAACCACGTAAGCGAGCACGACAGCCGCCGCTGCGCCCTGCACCGGGAGCAGCGCAAGCGGTGGCGGGACACCAAGGACAAGCGCAAGGAGCGGGGCGACCCGACGCCCCTGCCCTGGGAACCGCTGCCGCTCGACACGCCGCTCGGTGTAGTCGTGCTCGACATCGCCGACCGCCGCTACCTCCGGGACCTGCTCACCCGGGTCAGCAACCTCGCGATCCCCGTACGGGCCGCTCACGACCAACGGCAGCCGCCCGCCGCCGGGGACGTCGCCAGGTTCCTGCGCGCCCTCGACGCCCTCGCCGTCGCGCAGGCTCAGCTCCTCGACGGGCAGGAACCGGCCCGGCCCTACCGGCGGGGCCGGGGGCGGCTCACGCCGCGACCGACGGACCGCCGGTAGGCCGGGGCGCGTCGCCCTGAGCGCGGGCGCCCCGGGGCGAACTCGCCAGCGCCGGCCGGCCGATCACCGTCTTGCGACCCGTACTGCGGCGCGTGCCGACTTGACCTGTGGCGGGGCCAGGGTTGTTACGTTCGTCCTGAAGTGCTCCTCGACAGACAGGCGGAACCATGGCGACACGTTCGGCGAAGGGCGTCGACAAGACGATCCCGGTCAGCGACTACGAACACGCTGAGGCCCGCCGCACGAACAACCCCCCGTCAGGGCTCGCCCACCTCGACAGGGACGAGACGCCGGTTCGCACCCTTGAATACGACCCGCACCTCGACCCCCAGATGTTGTGGTCCGGCAAGAGTGAGCGGTCGTCGGTAGACGTGCCAGCACCGTCGATCCACGTTCACGAGGAGCTCTCTGCGGAGAAGATCGTGGGGGCCGTGCGCAGGCAGCGCACGCAGCAGGCTCTGTTCGAGATGGAGGCGCTGGACCCCGCGAAGGCGGTCGAGTTCTACCAACACGACCTCGCCTGGTCTAACCGCATGATCCTCGGAGACTCGCTGGTCGCGATGGCAAGCCTGCTCGACCGAGAGCGCCTGGCGGGGGCGGTTCAGTGCGTCTACATGGACCCGCCGTACGGGATCAAGTACGGCAGCAACTTCCAGCCCAGCATCAGCGAGCGCGGCGTCAAAGATGGCGAGGACAAGTCGCTGACCCGAGAGCCCGAGATGATCCAGGCGTATCGGGACACGTGGGAACTCCGCATCCACTCCTACCTGTCCTACCTGCGTGACCGGCTGCAGTTGTCGAAGGAGTTGCTGGCGGCCAGCGGCTCGATCTTCGTTCAGATCGGCGACGAGAACGTGCACCGGGTCGCTGTGTTGCTGGACGAGGTGTTCGGAGCCGAGAACCGCGTGGCGACGTTGACCGTCGTCAAGACCTCGGGATCGACGTCATCGACAGTGCCCCGCATCGCGGACTACATCCTTTGGTACGCCAAGGAAAGCGAGCAGCTCAAGATCCGTCCGCTGTTCACGGAGCGCACGGACCCCGGGGACACCTACAGGTACGTCGAACTCCCAGACGGCAGCCGACGACACATGACGCCGTCGGAGCGCAAGGACCCCACGACGCTCCACGACGGGGCCCGCCGCTACACGCTCGGGGACCTGACCTCAGGCGAGTTCCGCCCGACGACGACCGTCGACTACACATTCAAGGGCGTGATCTATCACCCCGGAGCCAACCGGCACTGGACGGTCCCGGCGGAGAGTTTGGACGTCTTGGCCGCGATGAACCGGCTCGACGTGGCCGGCAACACCCTGCGCTACGTCCGCTTCGACGACGACTTCCCGCTCAACCGGATTCCGGACGTCTGGGTGGACACTGGCCGAGCCGGCTTTGGCGAAAAGAAGCGGTACGTCGTAGAGACGACGCCAAAGATCGTGGCGCGCTGCATCCTCATGGCGACGGATCCCGGCGACCTCGTGCTGGATCCGACCTGCGGCTCTGGCACGACCGCGTACGTGGCCGAGCAGTCCGGACGGCGCTGGATCACGACGGACACCAGCCGGGTCGCGCTGTCCCTCGCCCGGGAGCGCATCCTCACGGCGAAGTTCGACTACTACGAGCTCATCGACCCCCAGCGCGGCGTCGATGCGGGCATGGTGTACGAGGCGATCCCCCAGGTGACCATGCGGTCGCTGGCCTACGGCGAGGAGCCCGTACGGGTGCCGCTGTATGACCAGCCGAAGGTGGACCGCAAGAAGGTCAGGGTGAGCGGGCCCTTCACGATGGAGGCGCTGTCGCGCTACGCCGTCAACCCGCAGGACGAGGCCGTGTCGGCGCCCGACCCGGCGGCCGAGACCGGGAGCCACGTACAGGTGCTCCTTGAGGCGCTGCGCGTGCAGGGGATACCTCGTCCTGGCGGGAAGCCGTACGTCATCGAGGCACTGTCCCCCGTGGCCGCGGTCGGGAGCATCCAGGCGGAGGGCGTCGCAGACCTGGGTGGCCGTCGTGCGAAGTTCGCGGTGTCCCTCGGGCCGAAGTTCGGGGCCGTGACGATGGGGCAGGTCTCGGATGCCCTGCGGGAGGCGATCGGCTTTGACCTGGTTGTGTTCGGCGGCTTCGCCGTCTCGGCGGAAGCGCAGGAGCGCCTCGGCACGGGCAAGGTCGGCAGCACCGACGTCGCGCTCCTGCTGGCGAACCCCGACCTGCTTGTCGGGGACCTACTCAAGAACACGAAGGCGTCGCAGACCTTCCGGCTGTACGCCTCCCCGGACGTCCGCATCGACGCGGCCAAGGACGGGTTCCGAGTCACCGTCGAGGGCGTCGACTCGTTCGACGCTGCGACCGGGGACGTGACCTCGTTCGGGCGCGCCGGCGTCCAGGCTTGGTTCCTGGACGACGACTACGACGGGACGGTGTTCCGGGCGTCCCAGGCGTTCTTCCCCGTCAGCGATGCGTGGGCCCGGCTCCAGAAGGCCCTGCGCGGGACCGTGGACGCCGAACTGATCGAGTCGCTCCACGGCTGGGAGTCGCTGCCGTTCGAGTCCGGCGACCACGGTCGGGTGGCGGTGCGCGTCATCGCGCAGGACGGGAACGCAGCCGAGGTCGTCCTCCCGCTGCCAGGGGCCTGAGATGACCCAGCCCAGCACCGTCGTCGACGCCAACCCGATCATCAACGACCCGTTCACTGAACCCACCCGGTACTGGCACTTCGGGGACGTCGCGCCGACGCTTCGGGACGGTCGCAGGATGGCGGGCTACCTCGCGCCGTCCCCGGACGGGCTGCTCCGGATCACCGACGAGCTCATCCCGCTGGAGCTCGCCAACGACCTCCGCGGACGGGTGCGGCAGTGGCGCGAGGACGGCTACCCGGGCGTCACCACGATCACCCGTGACCTGTTCCGACACTGGTTCGACGACGACCGGCGCCTCACGAACACCCGTCCGTTCTTCGCCCAGCAGGAGTCGATCGAGACGCTGGTGTTCCTCACCGAGGCCCCGGACGAGCGCAGGGTCGGCGTCGCCGTCCCCAGCGCCGGCGAGGCGTACAGCCGCTGGGCCGTGAAGATGGCCACCGGCACCGGCAAGACCCTCGTCATGGCCCTCACAACCGCTTGGTCGGGCCTGAACAAGGTGCACGCACGACAGGACGCCCGGTTCGCGGACCAGGTGCTCGTGGTCTGCCCGAACCTCACGGTGCGGGACCGGCTCACCGGCCCCGGCGGGCTGGACCCCAAGCACCCAGAGTCGCTGTACATCGGGTTCGACCTCATCCCGCCGCAGCACACCAGCCTGCTCGGGCAGGTGCGGGTGCAGGTGATGAACTGGCACCAGCTAGCCCCCAAGGAGGACCCGAAGCGGTCGGTCGTGCGGCGGGGCCGGGAGTCCGACGCCGCGTTCTGCCGCAGGGTGCTCACCGACCTGTCGCCCACCGGTCGGGTGCTCGTCCTGAATGACGAGGCGCACCACGCCTACCGCTTCCCGCCGAACCTCGCGCTCACGGGCGAGGCGGCAGAGGAGGCCCGCGAGGCGACCGTCTGGATCAGCGGGCTGGAGCGAGTTCACCGTCACCGAGGGATCCTCCGGACCGTCGACGCGTCCGCGACGCCCATGTACCCGGGTTCTCTCAAGGGCAAGGCGTGGACGCCGTTCGAGTGGATCGTCTCGGACTTCGCCCTCGTCGACGCCATCGAGTCGGGGCTCGTCAAGATCCCGCGGACCCCCACCGACGACAACACCGGCGAGGCAGTCCCGAAGTACCGCAACCTCTGGGACCACATCAAGAAGACCCTCCCGAAGCGCAACCAGGCCGGTGACGACTCGCACCCGCTCACCGACTACCTGGCAGAGGCCGACGGGCCGCTCAAGCAACTCGCCGGCGAGTGGGAGCGGACCAACCGCGCGTGGCAGGAAGCCGGCAGGCGCATCCCGCCCGCGATGGTCGTGATCTGCCACGACACGCACGTCGCCCGGCTGCTGGAGCGGCACATCGCTGAGCTCGGGGAGGCGAGCCCGGAGCTCGTGAACGCGCCCGGCAGGCCCGACGTGACCGTCAGGATCGACTCCGACGCGCTGGACAAGGCCGAAGCGGGCGAGGGCGACGCCGCCTCGAAGGCGATCCGCGAGGTCGTCGGGACCGTCGGGAGGGAGGGCAAGCCCGGCGGGCAGGTCCGCTGCCTCATCTCCGTGGCGATGCTGTCGGAGGGCTGGGACGCCCGCAACGTCACCCAGATCCTCGGGCTCCGGGCGTTCGCGTCCCAGCTCCTCTGCGAGCAGGTCGTCGGTCGGGGACTACGCCGTTCGGACTACTCCGACCTCTCGCAGCCCGAGTACGTCGACGTCTACGGCGTCCCGTTCCAGCTCCTCCCGATGGCGAAGGGAGGCGGCACAACACCGTCGAAGCCGCCGGACTACACCATCGTCCACACGGTCGCGGACCGGCACCCGCTGCGCATCGAGTTCCCCCGCCTCGTCCAGGTCGTCCCCGACATACAGGACACCCTCGACGTGCACATGGACGCCATCGAGCCGATCCGTGTCAACCCGCGGTTCGACCCGACGGACACCTACGTCGAGTTCGACCTGGGCCAGCCCCGCGGCGGCATGGGCGGGGTCGTGCAGGACCGGGAGAGCGCCTACCGGAACTTCCGCATCCAACGGCTCACGTTCCGCGTCGCGGCCGGCCTGATTCAGCCGTACGGCAAGCCCTGGCTGTTCCCGCAGGCCCTCCGGATCGCCCAGGACGTCGTCCGGCCCGTCACCGACGGCGGGAAGATCGACTACGCACCCGCCGTCGACCCCCGCGAGATATGCAACATGCGCTACCTCACCCTCATCCGCGAGCGCATCGGCGCGGCCCTGCGGCCCGGCGAGGGTCCCGAGCGGTTCCTGCCGGCGCTGGACGAATACCAGCCCATCGGCACCACCGACGGCCTCAACTTCTCCTCGCCGACCGACAGGTGCGTCCCGACCGAGCGCAGCCACCTGTCGCACGCCGTCTGCGACAGCGGCCTGGAGCGCAAGATGTGCGCCGTCCTCGACTCCCACGACCTCGTTGAGGCATGGGTGAAGAACCACAAGCTGTTCCTGGAGATCCCCTACCTGTTCATGGGCGAGTCCCACCGGTACCGGCCCGACTTCGTGGTCCGGCTCACGAACGGCCGGGTGGTTCTCCTGGAGGGCAAGGGCGACGCGGACGAGAAAGATGACGCGAAGGCCACCGCCGCCCGCCGGTGGGTAGAGGCCGTCAACACCTGGGGCGGACTGGGGCACTGGGTCCACGTCATCTGCTACGCCGCCGCCGGACTCGCCGCCCAACTCGACAGCGTCGCCGAACCCGCGCCGGCGGGGGCGCATGGCTAGGCCGGCGGGCGGGCACGTGGCCGCGGGACGCGCGCCCGTCGGTCCGGGGCCTACCCTGCGAACTCGACTGGAAGTTGGCCGCAGTGATCCTCACCGTGCCGCAGGCGTTCCAGCGGTTCTACGATGCGGTCAACCTGCCGGGCGAGCACCGGGCCGCGGCCAACGTGCGCAAGGACTGGATCGTCGCCCGTCTGGGCCGCTCGATGTCCGTGCTGGGTGCCCACGCGATCGGCTCGATCCCGAGGTACACGGCGCTGGCTGGGCACGCCGACCTCGACGTGCTGGTCGTCCTGCACCACGGGCTGCACATCAAGGACAGGTCGCCGGCCCAGGTGCTGGGGCGGTGCTCGCGCCGCCTCCGCCAAGCGACGTCTGGCCCGGACCATCGTCAGCCTCTACCACGGACCGGCAGCAGCGCACCGCGCCGAGACCGACTTCGACCACCGCGTCCGTGATCGGGGCGTTCCCCACAACGCTCCCCCCTTCACGCTCCCGCCCACCGACAGCGTCCACTTGCCTGCGCTGCTGGTCGAAGCCCGGCTGTGCTCCACGCGCAGCCAGGCCCGGCGCCTCCTCGACCAGGGAGCCGTACGGCTGGACGGCGAGCAGCTGCCAGCCGGGCTGTACGACCAGCCACGCTCACAGCTGGCGGGCCGAGTCATCCAGGTGGGACGCCGCACCGCAGCGCACTTGACTGCATAGAACCCCCGCCGAGCAAGGCCCCCGAGCTACCTGCGCTGGTACGGCTAAACCCGCCTGTCAAGGTCCTAATGGACGGGCAGTGGTAGCCAGTCATGGCGTCGGCCTGCCGGGTGAGCGTGAGCTGGACAGTAAGGGACCGGGCCTGCAGCAGCTGACCTGGGAGCCGGCGAGCCAGGAGTGCCGTCCCTGACGGCACTCGAACGTGCGTTCTGCATATCCGGCTGAGTGCAGTTGGCGAGTTAGCCGCCGATCAGGTCCTGGAGGGGGTGTGGGTCGGTGCCGATGGCCTGCTGGAGCAGCCGGTAGAAGAGCATGCCGCGGGTGCTGGAGGCACG
>JAABVA010005161.1_pt1 | contig 11918 bp, 7 predicted proteins | sample 5560331 | NCBI WGS metagenome assembly JAABVA01 (sample SAMN12812661, study PRJNA571458) | rock metagenome | isolation source: Antarctica rocks | place: Antarctica: Victoria Land, Mt New Zealand sud | collected 2016-01-07
ATAATGTGATCAGCTTTTATTGCAATGTTAACAGCAATCTGTTCATGCTCTTCTTGACTTTGTAGTCAGAGTGTCTCAACAGTGCATTAATGAGGTTTGTTTTTTCTAATTAATGTATGATTATAAAATCATAAGCAGCTAACCTCATAACTCAGTGTGCTTGTCTTCTGTTTAATGATTTCACATTCATAAATTCTTATAGATTATTGTGATTCATGAATATCTCAATAAGATAATGACTATCCTCAAGATAGTGTCATCAGTGTTTAAATGCCTTTATAATTGTCAACAATTCTTGATCATAAATTTCATAGTGTGTTTTGATCAGATTTAACTTTCTTAATCAGAAGGCAACAAAATGTCATTGAGTATCTGTCTGAAGCTGTGAATAGATATTTATTAACTTAATTATTGAGACATCAGTTTCAATCTGAGCTCTTAGCTCTGAGTTAAAGTGCATTAAAATAGACATCTATATAAAGATGTTACAAAGCTTGTGAAACACTTATACTGTCATTTATGATCACTTAAAGACATCTATCTTCTTGCTGTTCTTGCTGCCTTTTAACAGATCAGTTAAAGAAGCAGTGATCTTAGAATAGCTCTGTATAAAGTGATGATAAAAGTTTGCAAATTCTAGAAATATTTATATTTCATGATAGCTTCTAGATATCAGTCATTTCTTTATGATTTTAACTCATTGTTGATTCATCAAAACATCAATAGTGAAGATAATAAACTTAAGAAATTTCATCTGTATAGTATGAAAAGTGCACTTCTTTAAATTTGCATACAGTTTAAACTGTTAAAGTTGTTTTAGAATTTGTTTCACATGACTCTGATGTTCTTCTAGAGAACTGAAATAGATCAGAATATCATTTAAATATATTACATAAAAGACATCAACTAGTTCAGTCAACATCTGATTAATATAGATTTGAAAAGTTACTGAGACATTAATCAGTCTGAATGACATGATTATGTACTTAAAATGATTATAGCATGTGCAAAACACAGTCTTTCACTTGTTGTCTTTCTTGATTCTGATGTGATGATAAGCATTCTTAAGATCTAGTTTAATGAATATCTTAACTTCACTTAACTGATTAAGTGTCTCACTAATCAGCAGCAGAGAGTGACAATTCTTGACAGTAATCTTGTTAAGATCTTTATAGTTAACACATAGATGTAAGTTTTCTTCATTTTTTGAAATAAACAGAACTGATGCTTCTGCATAGGCTGAGTGCACAGGTTGCCTATAGGTCACACAGGTTCAGGTTGAGTCTGGGTGTTGAGTCAGGTAGAATGAACTTTTTTTGACTCAGATTGAGTGCAGATTAATCTGACCTGACTCTGTGCAGATTGCAGATTATTTGTGAGCTGAGTAAGCAAGAATTAGTCTGACTAAGCAAGTATAAGTTGATATAAACATGTAGAAGTTTTTGTCAGTTAGTTTGATAGTGTGCATGTTAAAATTATGCATTAGAAATGAAGATTTCATCTTAAATTATAGCATGTACTATTCTTTGAAAGTGCATAATGATGTTGTCACTGACTATGCTATGACTCTATGCTACAAAGCCTAATCAGCACTTAAAACAATCACCATCATTTACTGATGAGAATTCATCTTCATTCACTGTTCAAAGATCTATATCTTTTGATATCAAGAGACTCAAGACACAAACAATTATCATTCAACATCATTCTGTTGATGAAGTGATGTTGAACATCACTCTGTTAATGAAGTAATGTCAGACATTACTCTGTCAATGAAGATTGAGAATCTCTGACTGTATGATTTTACCTGAGGTCAAGAGCCCTCAACTATGTGATTTTATCTGAGGTTGAGAGCTTCTGACTGTGTGGTTTCATCAAAGATTGAGAACCTCTGACTGTGTGATTTCATCAGAGATTGAAGACTCTTAACTGTGTAATTTCATTGAAGGTTGAAGGCCTCTAACTGTGTAATTTCATTGAAGGTTGAAGGCTCCTGACTGTGTGATTTCACCAGAGATCAAAGGTCTTCAACTGTGTAGTTTCATCAGAGGTTGAAGGCTCCTGACTGTATGATTTCATCAGAGATCAAAGATTCCTGACTGTGTGATTGAGTGATGTGGTGAATGATGAAATAGTGAAGCATAAAGAAGAAGTGATGTAAATAAAGATGATGTAATTAGAATTAATTTGATATTCACTGTTAAGAATTAGCATTATTCACTGTCAGATTACTCTCATGTAAGTTTACTCATTACTTGTCTCTCTTCATTCTCTTCTTTCTTTCTGCTCTTCAAATGCAAGTGTTCTTTCTGATGCACAATGTATTTCTCTTGAAAGCAGAGAAGTTGACATTGTGTTCTGAACAGATTGTAGTCTCATGAATTTTTTATGTTCATTGACATAACTATTAAGCAAATCTCTTCTGGCTCTCTTTTTGGGATGAGCTGAGGGAATTGATAATGTAGTTGATTGTGAAGATGCTGTGATATTGACTGATTCATTCAGATTGTGATGTTTTAGTCTTTTAATGAGAAATTCTAATGTACATGCATCAGTCAGCTGTCTTCATAGATATTAAGTCTCATATCTTTGTTCAGATCATCAGAGTCATTATCTGAAGTATTGTGAGAATTGCACTCTGAAATGTCATAAGTGATTTGATTCAGAGTATCAGCCAGACTGTTATCTGCAATGTTAGAAGAATTGCAATTCAGAATAAATACATAAGATAGATGCTTCATGTCTGTATCAGCTTCATCTGAAAACAAGTCTTCTGCAGTGTTCTTTCTTTCAGTTATGAGATAATTCAGTTTCTAATGTTGAAGTAAATTGAACTTGATCATCATAATGATCTTGATGATGACTTCATTTAGTTGATCTCTTCAATAAGTAATGACATCTTAAGCAAGATTAAACAGTCATTCAATCTCAACATCAGCAATAGATATAGCAAGAACATCCTTGATCATTGTGACTAATACTGAAAAGATCATGATCTGTGACTTTCAGTACTTCAGAATGTCAAGATCATTCTTATTGACTGAGTACAGTGAAGAATCTAAGTATTGATTGACTTTCAAATCAATAATTGTGATGTCATTAAGTTGAGTCTTGAATTGCTGTGCTTTTATGATGAGATTTATGAATGATTTAGTGGCAGATAATGTTGAATTTCAGATACAATCATGTGACAAAGCATTCTCATGTAAACAATAATGATCTTTATAATAAGTCTGAAACTCAGTTCAATACTGTGCATAATATGTCTGGCCTCACTCAGCTGACTGCACACCTCAGCAATTAGTGATGCACATTAAAAATACATGTTAGAAAGATCAGTAGAAAATGTACCTGATACAGTGAAAGTTTCTGTGTAGAGTCAAGAATGATGACAATGTTATATAATAAGTCATTCTCATCTTCTGTTTGCACATAATACTTCTTCATCTTAGTTAATGCTTTCTCAATAGCTGTCTTCAGCTTCACTGTTCACTTCAAGATTAAGTTTAATTTCTTCATGTTATTCTGATTCTTCAGATGATCAAAAAGATTGATGTACACAAGAAATGTCTTGTGCATAATTGAATTATGTATTTAACTTATTGACTCTGTGTACTTCTTAAAGAGTTGAAGAAGCATCATCATATATGTGACTTGCTGTCACTTCTGCTCAAATACACATAGAGTCTCAAGCTTCTTGCTTGATTTTGTGGTTCTGTCACACTCTTGACTGATTTAGGCACATATATCATTGCAAAGTTGATAGACTCTTTGCATCATGTTATAGATAGAGTTTCATTGTGTTCTGACATTCTGTATAAGTGTCAGAGCAGAATGTGAATGAATGAAGTACTGAATTCTTTTGAACATTTTGTATTGCTGTGAAGAGAAATTTGTAGCAATAGCAAGCTGTCAAATCTAGGTATTTAAGAATGTGTTAGCCATATCTGTTAGAACTATCTGTTAGAAACAAGATAGTAATATATCTTGAACAGAGTGTTAGACAGAGTGATTTTCTTGATGATTTGTGTCAAATTATTCTTGTCAAATGATAAAGTAATTGACTCATTGACTATTGATGTCTTTAACAAGTCAAGTAGATTCTTGACAGCTAGCTGAATGACATGTGCAAAGCAAGAAATGACATTGACTGCAGTCTGTTATATGATATCTCTTCTTTTTAAAAGCTCACTCAAAGCTCTCTGCATGAATTCATTGTTGCTGTAGTTGTCTGTAGTCACTGCAAGAAGATGCTTCTTCAGCTTATATTCTTAAAGGATTGCAAAGATCTCTGCAGTCATTGATTGATCAGTATGTTGACTGTGAAGAAGTTAAAAGACAAGAAGAATTTTCTGATAGTTTCAGTTCTTGTTGATAAAGTAAGTGATAACACTCATAAAGGCCAGATGACTGAGACTGATTCAGTTGTCAAGTGCAATTAAGATTTTGATAGTTTGCTTAAGCTCAGTGAGAAGTGTTTCTTAAATGTTCTGATGTTATATCTTTACTAAATTGTCAAATCAGTGTCTATCAGGCATCAATGTATCTGATTACAGCATTTAAATGAGTTTTTGGAATTCAGGGTTCTCAAGTGCTCAAAAAGAAAGGTTTAGAAAGAGAAAGCTGTTTAAAAGTTATTTAATGAAGTTTTCAGCACTGAAATACTTGTTTGCTGATTTCTTGTCAAGTTTTGTCTGCTGTGCTATGTCAGAGATATGCATTAGAAACACATGTTAAAAAAGCAGAAATCAATGTTTTTAAAAGTGAATCAAATATTCATGCTTAAGTAGATGTTCATAATGATAGCTGAACAGTTCTTGATTGATCTATGATTTTAAAGAGAATTTGTATCACTGTTAGTCAGTGTTGAATGAATTATATTCTCATCACAATGACAGCAGATCAAGCAAGATACATCAGTATATTGATGTGCTGTCTCTAGATACTCTTGTTACTCATTGCTGACATGAAGATGATCACTTCATTGCACAATACAGTGTTTTCAATTAGATTTGTTAGTACTAAATTGACTATCATCAATGTTCTTTTGTTCATAGTCAGTCAAAATTCATCACTCTTTGAATTTACTCTGCAGCTCATCCTTTCTGACTGAGTCATCATGTTCTGAATATTGAATTAGATGTCTTTGAGAGTCAATGAATTTCAAGCTTGAAGAAGATTCTGAAGATGATTTAATTGAAGTACTTAAAGATTCTGTTTGAGAATTGATGACATCATTATAAAGTGTAGATGATGATGACTGACTGAAAGTCATGTGAATGATTAAGCTATAGAAATACAAAGCTTTGAGAATTACTCTGTGAAGTGTGCATGATGTGTTTACAGAATTGTGATGCATTCAAAGACATAAACATACTTCATAGTCAGAAGTTAAGAATCAAACACAATTGCTATTTAATGTTTCTAATGTATTTTTCTAATGTGCAATGACTGCAAAGAGCCCTGCCTTCATTTTAAATATTCATTGATTGAGAAGAACTCTTAATTTGACTACTGAGTGAGCTACTCTCAGTCAGATTAAGAAAAGCAATATAGTTTAATTGTTGCAGTAATTGTCTCATCTATCTTATGTATTTGCTGCTCTTCTTCAAGAAGAAATCAGAAGATGAGATGAAAGTTATGTTGATGACTTTGCTACAGATATATTCAAAAGCTATACTGTGTAATCTATGAATGTTATAGATCATCTTTACTTCTATGATATTGCAACACATCCAAACACATTTAACACATAACACTCATCATTGTAATTAGAGAAATAGAGTTAAAAATTAATGTTTTTAACAGACTTTTCTGATATGCAATCTTCTTGTCTTCTTCAGTCTAGATATTATTGAATGTGATCATTTTCAAAGTGCACTAAAAGAATTAGGTAGTGAGAGCTAATCTTTATACAGAAAGAAAAAGCAAAATCATTTATTTATTTGTGACTTGTGCAGCAAGTTAAAGCATCACTGACTGCTTTTCTCTTTTAACTGTTTCAGAGTCTTTCAGCTCTTGCTTAAGACAATATGATCACTTCTGTGAGCTTTGCTCTGTCAACAATCTGTTTCTTGAATCATGATGTATGTAATGCTGATAAAAATCATATTATAGAATTCAGTTCTTCAGAGATTCTTCTTAAATTATTCTCTACACCTTCAGAAGTCTGCAATTGACATAAGCATGTTAAAATTATTTGTTAAAATTCTCTTATCTTCATCACTGTCTCACTAACTACAGCATTCTTCTCACTGACATCTTTCTTCTTAGTTTTGTTCTCAGCAACATCTTCAATCACAACTTTCTCTTCAATAACATCATTCTTCACAACTTCTTTCTCAGTCATCTCTTCAACTGCAACATTCTCTTCAATCATAACTTTCTTCTTATTGAGATTCTTCTTCACAACTTCTTTCTCATCAACATCTTTAATCACATCTTTCTCTTCTTCATCAGCATTCTCCTTCACACATAAACTCTCTTCTGATGAGATAACAATGACAAATTTCTTGAGCTTGATCATCTATAATAGTTATTAATATGTTAGAAATAACTATTAAAATTCTCTTACTTTAATTATGAGTTCATCAAAATATTTATGTTCATCTAAATCTAACTTTATGATTCAGAATTCATCATCATTCTCTGTGCTCAATGTCATGACAGAATTCTCATCATCAAAAAAAAAGATATGCATTCTCTCTGAGATCTTAAGATCTTTAACTGCACTGAAGAATTCAAGCTTTAAGGTATGTTCTTCTGAATCTGGAATTGTGTAGCTACTAATGATAAGTAGATACATGTTAAAATGAACTGTTAGAACACTTACTTTACTGTTATGTTCATGATATTATCAGGGTCTGCCATCTGCTGTTAAAAGTGTCTCATATGCATTTCTGATTTGAGGTCACCAGCTATCTGAAGGCTGTGTCTTTCTCTCAGATAGCTTATCTGTTCTCAGTGCTGAATCACAAAATCAATGTTTTGCTTCACTGTCTCTTCAATTGTTAAGTGAATCTATCATATAACAAATAAGTTCTAACAGATTTTTCTAACATGTATGTGTGATATTTATCTCTTCAGTAACCTTCTTCTTCATCAGAGACTTCACTTCCTTCTTATTCTTCTTTGTGATTGCAAGATCTTCAATCTTCATTTACATCTCTTACTTCTTCTGTCTTCTCACAATCTTCTATCTCTCTCAGTTAATCTCTAACTTCAGTCACTTCATTAATGTCTGTTAACAGTATCAGACTCATAGAGCTCATAGATATATCATTTTGCTGAGTTTAATATTAATTCTTCATGATATCTTCTGTCAAATCCTTCTTCATCTGCTTTCTCATCTTCACATTGACTTTAACTCACACTGGTGTCAGTCTGAGCTTACTTAAGACATAGTGATGTGTTGATCTGTTATGATCATTTACTTAATCAAGAAGACAAGCATTGAAAGACAGCTTGCTCTGATGTTTTCATTCTGCAGCAGTATAAGAGTGTTGAGAATATTCATTCTTCTTCTTGTGCAGACTATCACTTTCATCTTTAATATGTTGTTCAGCTTTTCTTGATGATTCAACTTCATGTGTCTCTGTCAGTCATCATTATAAGATACAGGCTTCAATTTCAGACTTCTACATGCTCAATGTTATTAATGTATTAGAAATAAGCATTAAAACTTACATCAATGTCAGCATTATCAGACTCAGCAGGCAAAGAGATATTCTTGATGATAGTCTTAAATGATGTAATATGCAAGATGATGTCTTTCTATATTTTAAGTATTATTAATGTGATAGACATAGATGTTCTAACTTATCTTGAAGTTCTCATAGTATTTTGTGAGCATGTTGACAACAGCATTCATGACAGAGTCTCTCTATACATCAAATGTTATTAATGCATTAGAAACAGACATTAAAATATATCTCATCATCATTGTTGTGATGCTTCTTTGAAGACAATGATGTTGATGAAGATATAGCACAGCATTTTGAAGTTTCAGAAGACATCATGATATGTATTATTTTTATTAGATAATTTTAATGTGCATGTCAGTTAGAAAAGAAATATGAATGTTGAAACTCATATTCTTGATGATGCTGATGAAGATGAGATGTTCAGAGTTGAATGATTGTGTAAAGAAAGATAAGCTGAGCTCTTAAGTTTGTTTTGTTTACTCAGTGAATTTCTCAATAACACTATGGCAACAACATAGCTTCAGTAACACTACATTGATAATCTTAGATTGAAATAATGCATTTTACATTAAAACAAAACACTTGCATCTATCAAAAGTCTTCATCTCAGACATCACATTCACAGAGTCATCAGCAACATCAGATATGTCTAGTTCTTTGTCTTTAATGCATCATTCTAACAGTCTAATTAAAACAGAAGCATCTTCATCATATCTTCATAACAAATCTTATCTCTATGAGATCACAATCATCACTGAATCATCTATCAAGTCAAGATTATCTATCTCATTTCTAATGGACAATTCTAACAGTTCTAGATAATATAACCAGAACAAAGTGAACCTCAAAGACAGTGAAGTCAAGCAGGGTAACAAACTACAATAGAGTGAGAGATACAGCTAAAGAAGAAGACTGAGCAGCTGTAAAATTAAAGAAGAAAATGACAGCTGAGATTACATTACAGTCATTAAAGAAGCAAAGATTCAAGACTGACAGTATGTATACACTCTGTCTATTTTTTAACAGTACTTTTTAATGTGTTTATAGTGATCATGCTCAGAAAGATCAGACACTATCAAAAGAGTGTGAAGTCTCTGATTCTTAAACTATCATTTCAGCAACTGATTAGAGAGATTGTGCAAAATATCTTGTTTGAATCTTATCTTCACAAATTAAATATATTTATCTGCTGACAAAGCTCTGCTATTCAGGCTGTACAAGAGGCTATGAAGGCATTCTTGATAGAATATCTTGAGAGTAATACTTTACATATTGATGTTGAGATCAACTACTAATAGATATTTAGACATCAACTTGTATGCAATTCATGTGAAATGCATAACTATTCAAACAAAGAACATAAAGTTAGTTCATCACTTCTATCACAAATTAGTGTTGTTTGAGTCTTCCTCAAATCTTTAAAGATAGTATTACAGTTGTAGTCTGTAAACTACAATGTGTGTAGCTTAACTCATTATGATAGAATTATACTTGTTCTTGACTTGTTACAAATACATGTTAGAAATATGACTGTAACATGATTGTGATGTTGTCTGAATTTATACAGTAAACTTATGCTACATACTAACTCAATAGGGCATAGAATTGAGATCAGTGTAACTCATTATGACTAGCCTCATCTGTGTGTGAGTATCTGTGCAGATTGTAGATAGAGTTAATCTGTACATAAATTCAACCTGACCTGACCCAGACCCTAGTGCAGGTTCAGGTCAGGTGCACTTTTTTCAACTTAACCTGACTCTACACTCAGCCTACTTCTGCAGAACTGACAAAATGTTGTATTTATTTCTTCATTAAAATGTTGTCTAGATATTCTCTAAGCACTTGTAGCTCTGTTTTTAACAAATTGTAAAGTGAATCATAAAGTAATTTATGTCTCTCTGTCTTTATGACATGATCATGATCTTGATAAGATGATAATTTGCTGACATTCTCTTCAGAGAACACATCTATGTATTTGTTGTATTGCTGAGATAGTGCTGATGTTTTGCTGACAACATGTATAACAATTGTTGATGAGCCTGATTTAGACATCATTAATAATGCATAAACAGCAGATTAATTTTAAATGTTGTTGACAAACACTTTAGACTCATCAATAGTCAGAGACATTTGTTCTATCTTATAATGTCATGTATATGAGTCACAATTGATATAAATATGTTGCTGTTTCAGATCTAAGAGATTAAAGATGAGTTTAGATTCATTTTTATTTAAAATATAGAATAACTGCTCTTCAGTTTGCTCTTGTTCTTAACTGTTGATGAGTTTATGCTTCATTAAATATGTATTATAGCAGTAGACATGTTGTCTCTTCAGAAGCTCTGATCTTAAAAGTTCTGCATTAACTCATGTCAATTAATGAATAATAATGTATCACTAAGACATTACATTGATCTCTGCTGCAGTGTTTAACAGTACACTGACAGAAACTCAGTCAAATTTAATTTAAACTTAATCTTTTTTTACAATGCTGAATTTCTTTATGATCTTTAATCTAATTTTCATTACTAAAGTACAGTCAATGAGACTCTGTCTTTTTTTGTCTTGACTACATTAATCTTAATATAATTAAGATTTTTTAAAGAACTTCTGCAGTTCTTTGTGAAATGATCTGACCTTTCACAGTTATAGCAGCTATTCTTTTTAACATCAGTCTCAAAATGAGATTTGTCTGCATTGTCATGATGACTTGATTTTGTAACTTCAGAGTTGAGATGATTGTTCTGCTGTGACTTTGCTGCCTGAATGAAAGAATATGAGTAATATTCATAAATTTTCTTGATGATGTAACTCTAAACTGTATAATCATCTACAGATTGCTGATTAATCTTTAGCTTAGTGATCAGAGTTATTAGGCTTTTTCTTGTCTTTAAAAGATCTTAATAGTTAATTAAAGCTGCTTAAATCTTTAATTAAAGTTTTATAAAGAGATAACTTATTCTCTATTTCTTTATATAGCTCAGAAGCTGATTCTTCAGCATGCTGAAATATGTTGTAAAAGCTTAAACTGATTAAATAAATTTCTATGTAACTTTTAAATATTTCTGTACTGTGTTAAGTCTACAGCTCACTGAGTTCTCAATGAAGTTGAGCAGAAACTCTGAAAAGAATATTCATAACTTATTATTTAGAAGTTTGTTCTCATTAATGTGACAAAATTATGCATCTCAAGATTTTTCTGCTAAGAACTGCATGACAAAGAGAATTTTATTGTGATCATTAAAGAAGTTTTTAAAGATTAAGTAAAATGCTGTCACAGCACTGCATATAAACTCAGTATGTTTATGAATGAACTTCTCATTATATGTAAACAAATTCTTTAATCATTGTGTTCATTTTACTGAAAGTGCATACATGACTTTGAATGCATATCACTTCATTGAACTCAAAGAGTTAATAAAAGTATAAGAAAATTCTGTATGTAATTCTTTCTCAGATAAAATTTAAGAATCTTTATCTTTCAGAAGTTTGTCAATCTTGTTACACATATTAAATGCTTATGTTCTGTAATTGATTTCTGTGAATCATCATCTTTTCTCATTATTGATCTGTCTAATTTCAGTTAGATAAATCTATTTATCTAAATGTTGATTCTTCTTCTCTGCAGCCTAAATAGCAGCCTGAATCTCTGTAAATTTCTGTTTTTCAGAAATCACTTAAGTCTCAATACAGTCAGAGAATGACTCTGTCTCATTTTGTTGACTTTTAGTCTGCATATTGTAATGTAATGAATTGTCACTCTTTAAAAAGAAAAAGTTGTTAAAACTGTAAATTCATGAGTCTCTTATCTATAAGAGACTGATGAGTAAGATATGTAACAATGTGAGACACTACATTATGACAGCTATTTGATGAAGTTTCAATATTAAGATCTTGTATTGATGAAGATTAACAACTAAAGAACTTAAAAGATTTGTATGTAAAGACTGTCTATATAGTACTTTGCTTATCAATCATTGTGTAAGAAGTTCAGCTATGGTTTGATATGAGCACATAGTAATATCATGACAGAATAAAAGTTTTAAAGATGAAAATAAGATTGTTAAAGATTTAGATCAGAATTAATGAGATTGAGTAAAAATGAATAATAGAAAGAAAGATTTTTACTTGAATTGATTAACTGAAAACTCAATTAAATATACAGATAAATTAAATATTAATTATGTTAAATGAATTAAAGAAAAATCTTAT
>JAABVA010005163.1_pt1 | contig 11912 bp, 11 predicted proteins | sample 5560331 | NCBI WGS metagenome assembly JAABVA01 (sample SAMN12812661, study PRJNA571458) | rock metagenome | isolation source: Antarctica rocks | place: Antarctica: Victoria Land, Mt New Zealand sud | collected 2016-01-07
TCGTTATCAAACGTCAGTTTGCTCGCCGTATACTCCTTGACCATCTTCCACCAGAAACACTCCCATTCCGCCCAGTCACCACTCCGGCACAGTTCCTCCATCGTATGCAGCGCCGTCTTCAGCCCCATCCGCGACGCCATAGACGGATTGTCGGACAGCTCACCCGAATGCTCATACGCGGTCTTCTCCATCCCCGGATTTTCCTCCGACGCCGTCCCCTCCACACACTCCCAAAACACCATCTCAGACCCGAAATGCAGCGTCCGCGGCGCCAGCGCCCGCTCCTGCACGACCCACGCGCGCCGATGCAGCGGCGGCCTCAATCCCCCCTCCGAACCCGGCCGCCGCACCCGCTGATTCTCCGCCCAGACGCAATCCCTACCGTCGCCGTCGCGCAGCAGACACGGCGCGAAGGCCAGTGGATTGCGCGTCACGAAGCAACCGCCGTTGCTATTTGCGGCGCCGAGCGCCGCGATGGTGCACGTTGCGTTGCTGTAGACGTTGCCCATGGTCGCGGTTTCGCGGGCCCAGTCGTTTGGAGAGTCCTGGATGATGCAGAGGGAGTCAATCCAGAGGTATGTGTAGCCGAGGCGGGCGGTGGTGAGGGCAGCGTCGCTGAAATTTTGAGGAAGGGAGGAGAGCGGGAGATTGCGGAGGAAGGTGGGAAGGGTGGAGGTTGTGAGTTTGAGGATATTGGCGCCCCCCCAACAGTGGCTGAGGGCCAGGTAAGGGGTGCGTTGTTTGAAGTCTTCGCTGATCGTGAGGCAGAGTTGTACAGAAAGGAGGAATGGGCCGTTTGTGGTGACTTTCAGGAGGCGGGTTGGGATGAAACCATCTCCGCGGGAGCTGTGACGGCATTTCTCGTGATGGTTAAGGCAGGTGTCGAGCCAGCTTTTCGCGAGCTTGAAAACTTCATCTGCATCTGTTCGTTTGTATCTCAGTGAGCCCTGGATTTTCAAGAGCGGTCCGTCGTAAGAGATGTACGTCGTAAGAGATGTACGTCGTCTTCGGGCGGTGTCCCTGTACGTCCATCTCGATCCGCCCAGGGCCATCATAACTCTGCTTACAAATCACCCACAACGAATATTGTTTTGTGCTATGACTTGGCGGCACCTCAGCGGCTGTTGGGTCTGGAGCGGCGAGAAGGGAGCAGAGGTGACACCCATCTAAGGCTGACTGCTGGAGAGCTCCGATGTTGTCGTAGTGAGGAAAGGTTTCGATGATATCTTCTCCTTCTCTTTCGTCATCGCTTTCTTCGACTTGTATAGTCACACCTCCGCCCTTAGATGCCGTGGTGGCTCCCATTGGTCGCATCCGGACGGTTCGAGACCTGGCGATGAAGAGTTGACAGTGGTTGCAAAAGACATTTTCTTTGACTTGATCTCTGTTCCTTGGCGTCTCTGAAAGGCTGGTGCCGGAAGGACCGCCTGTGGAAACATTGCTTGGAAGCCGCCGACCTAAAAGAGTCCTGCGGTTCGGAAAGCGGCCAGATGGACGCTCTCGAGACGAACGAGGCCTGGTCAGAAGCTGCGTTGGTGCAAGAACATTGGGAGCAACGTCAGCAGGACGGCTTGAGCTCCTTGAACTTGCTTGCAGCTCTACGTGTACCGGTGGCGCTGAATCCAGGAGGCTTTGCAGCTGCGAGCCTGAACGCATTTGCGAGGCTGTATGCACTTCCGAGTGTCTATGCACTTGCGAGTCTGACTGCATTTGCAAGTTTATTACGCGCGGTCGTGATTTTGGACGACGGTGCGAGTCTGAAGACCCTTCCGGAGCCGGAGGCCTTCCCATTTCCACTCTTTCAAAGAAATCCTTTATATCATCCTCATTCATGACCTTATGGTTATAACGGGAAGAGCCGAAAACTAGCCCTGGCTGGATGCCATAGGGAAGCATGATGAAGTTGGTAATATGTGCAAATACAAGCGATTAAATGTCTTTTGAGGAATGCTAGAGAAAACGTCTTGTCTTTCAAATGACTTCAAGCAATACCGCTCGCATGGCTACGGCGCTTAAAAGGCTGAGCAGAGGCTGATGTACAGAACTGCCTGTTCGAGCTTAGGTTGATCTCGCTAGAGTTCTTTAGGTTAGATCCGGAATATCTCGGCACTCAATGACTGACGGGATGGAACATACTACAGTACTTCATGATGGCACTTTCTATCAGGCAAAAAAGACCAAAAAGTATGAGAAATAACTGCAGCATGCCTATCATCAGTTCCGAGATGCTTGCTCAAGGCAGGTTCGTCGCTGCTTAAGCCAGGAGACACGATTACTTCGTTTCTTGGTACTCTCTAGGCATATCTGACAACCTTGACGGTTCAAAATCTTGATTCTTACGTGGTGATTGGTCGATCCAGGAGATTCGCGCACACAATATCGCTCGGTTATAGGTATTCACGACTAACCCAGATTGCAGATGAAGCACTGATTGGAAGATCCATAGGTGAACGTGTGAAAGTTCAATTGTTAAAAACAATACCCATCTAGCATAACAGTAAGATTGGTTGACCATTTTATAGCTCGTCGATCCAAACTCAGAATGAAGGCCCGTGTTTCTGGTATAATGGAAGGCCCTGTTCCAGTAGAAGTATACTAAGCAACTGTAGCTTATTTGACGTATGGGACCATAGCAAGGCACACTGTAGTAAAATTGTATTACGTCGTCGAAAGCGGCAAGACAGCGACATCGTGTCAATATGTCAACACCTTACGATGTCGCATTAGGAGCATATTTCCAGGAAAGACTCGAAAATTCTTCGTATTGCTACGTTAGCTCCGAACTGGCTAATCGGTGGTCCTATTTTACAGCTCCGCACAACCAAGTACTTGTATCTTGAGAGCAAATTGGAGACGGGTTTGAGATTGCTGGGAGAGGACCGTCCTGACACGCTGACCAGCATAAATAACCTTGCATCGACATGGTCCTAAGCATCTGCTTTTGCTCAGTTCGGCTTGGTATTAAATGCAACCTCGGTCACAAAGAATGTGTTCTATTAGATTCATATGCCGCTCTACACGTAGCTGGTAATGTGTGCAGCTTAGATATTCATCAAGCCAGTGAAGCCTGAAACATCACGCAGCACACCTTCGAAGACCTTCCGGCTGTTGATAACATGGGATGAAACCGATTCGAGTGGGATAGAGTTACCAAAACGAGAAGCTTTTGATCTACAAGTGAAGGCATAAAATGCGAAGTATGAGGCACTTTATACTATTCTCGCTTTTATTTTCCCTACGTACAAAAAACTAGATCTCTCATTAATGTGTCAGCATCTGACCGTAGAATTTTTAACAACGAAGTGTTGACATATTGATGATAAGTAAAATCTAGTGTTTTAAGACATTGTTACAGTTCTGCTATTCAAAATTTGCATCGACGAGGGTTTAAACTAGTCCTCCAAATTGATAAAAAACGATTCATCACGAACTTTTTCTTTCTACAGTTCATTTATCTTTCAGACGTGACTTTCCTTGCAAGGGTGAAGTTGAAGCCGCTGACGTATGTCGCTCGGTGCTTCTTCATTCGATAAAATCACCAGCAACCTCGAACCAGACTTCTTAGGTTGAATTAAATAACGAACGAGTCTCAAGCGATCTCATATCCCTATGTTCCACACCATAGTTCTGCTTTCTCATTGGATCAATATTTGGAGAGCTGCACGATGGGCGATTTCCATAGCTTTGAGGTCACTAGCAGACTTTGTTATGGCGACCTCTGGTCTGAATGCGAATGTACAGCTGTAAATGACTTTCGTCACCCCCAGATGGCCCTGCATAGTACCTTTTGCTTTTTCGCGGGAAACTTTTATAAGTCGGAGATGGTAAAATTTGCCCTCCATGAAGATACTGATCACATCCTCCTGCTCTGGTTTTTTGAAGTTACCAAACCTTTCAGTCTTCCAACCGCTACGAATTTGCCCAGCCCAGAACCACTCAAAAGGGCTTGGCATCTTTAGTCCGTCCTCTCTCAGCCAAGCCGACCATCTCCCAAGGAACGCCATTGCCGTACCCTTGAACTTCGCCTTCTCGATATGATAGTGATCCGTCCGAATGCCGAGCTCGTTGATAAATGACAGTTCTTCTATAATCTCAATTTGGTCGTCTTCGAATCTCTTGATATACGAGAACATGAGAGCAGATAGGCATGTAGATATATTGACTGAACTATATAGTAGATAGAGCATACGAATGAAGGAAGAAGTGGGCGAAGGGTAAATACTCATTCACTAGCGTCGAATCAATGCGGAGATTACTTACCACAGGGGTAACAGTATCGTTCCCTGTTTCCAACATTTTCAACACTGTCAAAGTCGTTCATCCACCACCCGACCTTCCCATTCATTATATTCCTGGCAACCTAAGCGAAAGTTACATCCTAATTAATTTTAATCAATGACGATTTATACCACCTTTAAAAAAGAAGAGCGTCCAAGTAACCACATAAAGAGCAGCAGCTGCACGTCCCAGTGTTAGCACCACAGATCTCTAAGATGCCTAAATCACTACTGCAGACTACTCCTTGGCATGTTATGCGGACCTGTTAAGGAGAGAGGCGGTTAATTAAGTTACTATGGAAAGTGAGTTATACCCGGCAGATATACCTCCATCAATCATATTCAAACAGGAAAACCTATCAAATATACCTGTGGAGTCTATTACTTATCGGCAAACATGAGATAAAGACTTTCTTTCCAATATAAAAGATTTACATTCGCCCCGCTCTTCTCCCCAAAAATTAAGTACATCTGCATTGCGTATCCAAGCTACCCCATTGCATAACCACTACACTACACTAACAACCGCTTTGATATCTTGGTATCAATCCAAGCTGAACAGAACCTTGTAATAACCCTCAGCGGCATTTTACACTTGGACAAGTCTTCAGCCACCGCTTCCGAAGGCGTTTATGAGATTTAGCTGTGTGGGTGTAAACGTTGGGAAGGCAGTGAGATTTGAGTGTGATGGAATAGGAGAATCGACCCTGTGATGTGAGCGACCCGGGTTTCATTGAAGGGGGACTGTTTCGTCTCTCGAATCACAAGGTTACGCCCAACTAATCTAACTCGCCCTTCAGACATTTGTATAGCAATGAGAGGCAGAAATCATGCCATGTTAGAAATTAACTCGCGAAGTTCTGCGCGAAAGATTCTACTGGCGTTCCAAGCACCCCTTACAATTAAGCCTCTACCTCTCAATCCCCGCCAAAAGAACAACACCTCCTTCTCATTCTCTTCCCTGCCCCCACCTCCTCCGATCATAAATCTCCGGTCCCAAATAACTCGTAACCCTCAAGCCCCCCTCATCCACCTGACAAGCCACATATGTATGCAGCCCTAACCCCTCTCCCAACTTCCGATGCGCACTCATACCCTCCAGCACATTCAAATAACCCCCAACCCACTGGCCCCTACCCCGCTCGCCCATAAAAGTCGCCAGCCCCAACGCAACACTCCTGTCATCCTTGCCGTAATGCTTCGCCGGCAGGGATAACTTCGGCGTCAGCAGCGCATCTCCCGCGCGCGCGAAAAAACAAAAGAACATTCCGGCCGTCGAGTGGCGGCAGGGCGGGAGCTTCTGCGCTGCTTGGAAGGAATCGGGCAGCCCGAAGACGAGGCGGTAGATGGCTTGCAGGTCTGTCCAGGTGACACTAGAGATGGGTATGAGTCCGTTCAGGGAGAGGATGGCGCGGATGGCGTCGAAGGATGTTTGCGGGGAGCGGAAGTAGACTTTGATGCGTGATTTGGAGGGGTCGATGCAGTCTACGGAGATCATTTCGAGCTCGAGCTGCGCGCCGAGCGGGGAGGTGGTGAGGTAGGTGAAGAGGGGCTGGAGCGCGGGGAATGGGGTGATGGTTTGAGTGAGTTGGTGCATGGATTGCTGGAAGGTTTCGATTCGAGATTGGCCTGTTTGAAGAGCGCGTAGCATGGGCATGAAGTAGATCTTGACGCGCATTTCGGAGCCGCCGAGTTCGCACGCGATGAAGAGGGATGAGCGGTGGCTGTTCGGCTCGGCGATGGTGTTGATTCTTTTGGTGGTTTCGGCGTCGTTGGTCGTGACTAGGAGGGTATTTCAGAAGTGATGGAATAGTTGTAAGTCAATCCCTGGCAAGGTGGAACGGAGATGATTGATGAGCTCCATTGACATATTTTTGTTGAAGGGATCAGCAGAGGTGCCTGACTCGGGTCCAATAGCTTCAATTGCGAAGCGGATCTTGGGAGATTTGTTTAAACCTGCCCAGCTTCAGCTATACTCAATGGGCGAGAAGTCGTCCGTTGTATAACTTTCAAATCCCTGTGATTTACCATACGTGGTAGGACGACTCTCTAGTCGTGAAATAATGAAATAGTAATAAAAGATCAAACTGTTGTACTGTGCGTGTTGATCGTAGCCTGCCTGATGAAGCATGTTCGCGACGGTTGTACCTGTCGTGTATCACCAAAAAGCCGAGTCTCTCTCAAGTGGAGGAAGTCTTGTTGTAAGTACTCGCCAGGCCTCAGTCGAAGACATTGATGTCTGTGGGAGAGGGATCTCCTGACCCTGAGTCTCGTTTTCTTTGCACTAAAACCAATTAGTTCGACTGTTACGTTTGGATTTGGACAGAGAAGCTGACTATCTGCAAAGGCGTTGTGTTTACAGTTGTCTTTTCAACCTGCGGAGTAAGAGCCATAGCGTAGGACTCGGACTGTACAGAGTTAGTAAAACAAACATAAGTTATTTGATGCAAGAGAATACCATCTTGAACTCTAGATAGTTTTGCTAAACTATAAAGAGGAACATAGGGTTTTTTATATATTTTATCATGAATAGATGCCTGCCTTTCATGCGGTACAGCAGATATCGGCCGTCTCTTCTGAAAAAACCTGGGACAATCGCATAATTCTGCCAAAGATGGCTCGAGGTAGTTGATCTGATGTCTCCTCCGTAATCTATTCACTGCCGCACTACTAGAAATAGATACTCAAAAAGCAATGACCAGAATGGGTATACTGAGAGAATCATCCTGGGATATTTCTTGATTGATGTAATGCGATTGGATATTATGACAACGTCGTTCCCAAGCATATGCATCAGTAATCCTTCCTCGAAAATCTGCAACCATGTACTGATTATGGTTACCATCGCCAATTTTGTAAATGTAACTTCATAGCCTGACTGTTGTGTGTGGATCACGGTGGAGACAAAGGAATCTTGATGCATATGCTTGAGAACGGCGTAGTTATAATATTTAACAAATGGACAGACGATCATCAGTCTTGCTTTGAATAGCTTTGCCATAAGCCAGACATGCAGCAGCTCAGGTAGTCAATGACTCTAAATGACTTAATACTTGCATGCATGATGTGCAGCGAGCTAGATCTTCTTCACAGGCAAGGATTTCAGCGAAGTATTTACCCTTCTGCTGCACTAGAACTTTGTGAGAGGTGGTGAGCGAATGGGTGTTCTTCAAGAGCGGCATGGATGCGGGTGAGTGATTCTTGGGAGTAGAATATGTTGTTACGGATTTAGTGGTGCACATTTGAAATTTGGCTCTTCTGGTGAAGGGGCTAGAATTAGGTCCTCGTCACGGAGATCAAGCTCGAGGTTGATGAGTGGAATCAGGGCGGGGTTGGAGTACAAGTCAGAGTATTTCTTCTCATGACTTCAGTCCTTGTTCTCGGATAGAATGTTGAAAATTGAAGATACATTTTAGGGAGATTCTTTTGGTGAAAGGGCCTTGATTGGTGAAAGAATCTTGGGCGACTCGGTAGATGAGGGAGAGCGTGTCAGGTACTCTTCTCCGATAGGCGAAAAGCATTGGAGGGCTCAGGTAGGTCAATGTTAGTGTGTAGCAGGGTAAAGCAGCTGAAAACGCTACACTGGGAATAGGTGAGAACCAAAGTAGTATAGCTGGCTGGCGGGAGGTCTTGGGGGCGCAACTTTTCAGCGCACATTGCGGGCAGCGTCACTTTCACTAAACCTTAATATACTTTAAATTAGGTGGTATTTGCTAACAAATACATGTATTCGTACCCCGCCCTAAGCTCATCCTTCGCTTATAGATTCCTCATCATAAACTGTTTATCACATCGCTCATTCAGTATGACTTCCGAGCTTCGCTCACCTTCTCTTCAAACAACCTACGCTCTATCTATCTATCTACCTATCTACCTAGCTATCTATTTATCTACATACACGTCGCCGTTGATCTCATCGTCATGCCTATCGTCTGACAATCTCATTCTCGGCTGAATCCTAGTCTCATATTCATCATTCAGAAAGCAATCGATAGATTATCTTTAACTCATCTGAAATCTTCTGCGAACGACGAGATTTTTGACATATCTAATGAGACATATGAAAGACTACAAAATTACGCTTTCAGTCAGAGATTTCAGATAGTCATCGAATTCTGTGAAGTAGACAGAAGAAATTATTCATGCATACATCATAAAGCAGAGTTCAAGCAAAGAAATAAACAGAAGATGAAGAACAGTGAGACTACACTGTCATCAGATTCTTTATTCTTCGCTTCATTCTTTTTCATGCTGACGCTCAAGCTTCGAGATAGACTCAAAGACAGCAAGAATCAAACTTTCACTGTCAGTATTGCTTTCGACGAAACTTCATTCTTTTTCGTCTCATTTGTGATGACTAAAACAATCAAATCTGATTGTGCAGTGAAGAAAACAACTGTATGAAAGCAGAAGTCTCAGTCTAGACGTCGTCTTCATGATTCTACGTTGAAGATAGTGACTTCGAAGTCAGTGAGAAAGAGATCTAAGTCTAATTTGATGACAACAGCAACATTGAATGAAAGAGAGTCTCAACAAAAGAGACTTATTGAATCGACATTCATAATAGAATAAACTGTTATATATGTGTCAATATATACTTCTGTTTGAGTGCAAACATCATCTAATTTAAAGTATATTAAGATTTAGTGAAAGTGACGCTGCTCGCAATGTGCGCTGAAAAGTTGCGTTTTCAAGATCTTTCAACTGACTGATATTCATTGAGATATTCTATCGTGTCGATGCATGAATCATTATCAGCATTGAGATCAGAGTAGTTCGAATGCAGATCAACGTTGCATGTATCAGATGTATTCAACTCGTCTGTTATGATGTCAGATCATCAATTTGATTTAGAACATAAATCATCAATATTTTAAATAATCTCAATTCATTGAATCTGTTTTGCAGTTCAATGAATCAAGTCATCAATCTAGTCATCGTCATCTTAATTTAATCTCAACAATTCTGTTTCAATCATCTCAGTCGTGTACGCAGACTTTTGCAATCTTAAGTCAATAAAACTATTGTTTAGTCTTGATTCTGTTCAATTCATGTATATAGAAGTTGAGCTTTCATTCTTTTCTTTCACTTTTTGTCTTTCATCTTATACATTATCTGATGTATTGTCTTGTATTTAAATTCTATCAAAATAATAATAATATCAATTTTCTATATTGATAGTATTTCTAGTTTAGCTCAGTTTCTGACATTATGAAAGATTTACACTTTCTGCAACGTTTTCATACGTTGAAATCTCGTCTAGTTATTCTTTCGCTTAAATAAAGTCATCTTACAATTTCTTGATTGACGATGAGCGTGCTGTTGAACAGTTTGCTCAAAGTATGATCGAAAATTCAGTTGAGATCTTTCGCGTAATGCATGAACTTCAAAATCAAGTTCGACAACATGATGTCATTACTTCATTCTCGTTCATCATTCTCAGTTTTTCAATCTATATAAAGTTGAATTCTCAGTTTCTCGTAATGATAACTCAAATCATCACACAAATCTTAAACAATCAATCTCTCTTTATCATTCATCTTTTTGCAAATTCTGTCGCTGTCTTCATTACTTCTAGATTCAAGAAGCTTCTTGACATATTTAAGTATGAGAAGAACAAAGATTCATTGAATGCATGAAAGCAGATCTGATACAATGCATGAATGTGAATGATGATCATTACTTCTCTCATCGAGTTAAGATCATCTATGTTGAGTCATGATTCATCATAAATAAGAAGATTCACAATCTAATGAATCAATATCAAGTCAATGATCTTTGTATCATTTTCATCTTTGCAGATTGATGACATAAGTTGCATCATTGCTACAACAATTCTTTTGAGACAGAAGATGTTCATTTATATCTTTGCAAAACTTTGAAGCAAGACATGAATAACTTTGTCAACTACTACAATCTCTTCTATCAAAAGAAAGAATGTTCTTTGATGAAAAATTTCTCGTTGATTGACTGTCTGAAGCGTAATGTCAATTATTTCACTCAAATTGTTATTTTCTTCTGATGAAATTTCAATGAAATCCAATCATTCATCTTTCATCAATGAATTTAAACATTCTTTAACATTGATGAAGAATCTCAGCAGCTTAAACATCATCAATCTCGCTTCATTTTTGTCATCATCTCATTCATTAAAGTCAAGAGCATCTCTGCATTAACTAGTAATTCTTGAGATTCAAAGATCATCATCTTTGTGACTGTTATCTTGACAATATTTTCGTTTCTTTCTCTTTCATCTTTCGATGAGTCAATGAATTTAAGCTTCATCATTGTCATCATTCAAGATAAGACTTTGATCGTTTCTGAGATCAAGAAAATCTGCAACAAGTGAAAGCTGTGCTACTATTGCAAATTGCAACATTCACGCAAAATCATTAAAAAATGTTCAAATAAGAAGCTCTTCACTCTGCATATCATGAATGTTTACGACAATGACATCATCAATATAGATGAAGAAGTCTTGCTGTCTGCGAGAAAAGTTTAGTCTTTGAGCTAAGTCGCGCTCAGAAATTTATATACATATCATCTTGTTTACTAGTTTCAATCTTTTCATTCTTACTTCAATCATATAGAAAGTTTTCTGCTAAATCTGTCTTGAAACTCTTTGAATTCAATTTAACATTCAAAAATAATCATATGATAGTATTCTGTATTTTACATCAAGCTTAATCTAGAGTTTTCACTCTCGCTCTGATTGATAATGAAGTCTTTGCTTATGTTTTTATGAATAAATTCTTCGCGTAACAACATCATCTTCTCTTGCATCAATTAACTCACTCTTGCAGACTTTGAGAATTTGATGATCAAGTTATTCTAATCAATGACATTATTCATGTTGTTGAAATCACAATGATTCTCAATGAATACATTGAAAGACTATTCTTCTATGTTACTGAATTAAGTCAATATCTCATTATCATGAGTTTATTATGACTTCATCATCACGTCATTGATGTTAATTTTGAACACAATATTCTCATTTTATCTTTCTTCTTTTATTTTAATCATTGTTATTCATTTCTCGTCAAGATCTATGATTTTAATCAACAAGAAGAAAATTTCTCATTTGAAGTTAACAAAGTAACTTCTCTTCAATCTCACTCTCAATTCACTCACAAGAAGTAACTCAGTTCACAAATCACTCACAAGAAGCAATTCAGTCTACAGATTGCTCACAAGAAGCAATTCAGTTTACAAATTGCTCACAAGAAGCAATTCAGTTTTCAGTTTGCTTGTAAAAAGTAACTCAGTTTCTCATTCACTTGAAAGAAGCAATTTGTTACGAGCGTACCAAGGCTGAACAAGGCTGAAGTTCTAATCAATTTGCAGTGAACGCTAGCGAGTTCTCTGCGTAATGATTAGGGCTAATCAGCGAGCTAGTCAGGTTTGGCCCAGATATGGCTCAGATATGGCTCAACATTCTTTTCCTTCCCCAACACCCTTTTCTTTCACCAACACCTTGTTCACCTACATCACATTCTTTCCGTGTCACAAACACATCCCTTTCGGGCCTAGCGCAGTCTCTGAACATTACATAAATAGAAGCTTTTGTACCAACCTTCTTCTGTATTCTTAATATTCAGTTATAGCTACCTCTAAAGATCAAGCACTATCAAC
>JAABVA010005164.1_pt1 | contig 11911 bp, 15 predicted proteins | sample 5560331 | NCBI WGS metagenome assembly JAABVA01 (sample SAMN12812661, study PRJNA571458) | rock metagenome | isolation source: Antarctica rocks | place: Antarctica: Victoria Land, Mt New Zealand sud | collected 2016-01-07
TGCCAGCAGGCTGACTTTGAGGACGCACGGCTGTCTGAGCAAAGGCCACATGGTCAGAGGCGTCCACAGCTGCCCTCTTGGTGTGCCTTACCTCATGCCCTGCTTCGGCTGTTTGCTCACTGGCCTTGCGCTTTCCTAGTCTGCAAACATCCACTGGCAGCTGAGGCCATGCTTATGAGCAAAGCTTTGGCACAACACAGAACTCCAGCTATGAGCATAGCCTGAGCAACTTACGTGGCAGGCTCTCCGGAGGCTCGATGCTTTTGCTCAGCACCTGAAGTTCACAATAAATAGCTCAGATCAGCAGCCTCCCTCCGGTCTTCCTACGCAGACAAAAGCCGGAAGCTCTGGCGCTTGAACACGTGCACGTGAAGTACCTGAATTACCCCATATCCAAGCACGAGGTAAGTCCGCAAGCTTCTTGAGCCGGTCCATCACTAGTGCTCCCTAGCGGAACGCTGCCGCCAGGTACCAAAAATTATGAGCGTGTCAACAACGCATGGCCTGCGCACTGCCGTATTGACTGACCGTCGTCGCAGGCACAACACTAGCCGACTTTTAAGTTGCTGTGTCGCGTTTGAAACGAGGTCCGTTGTGCACTGCTCTAGTCGCGAAGAAGAAGACAGCTCTGCCCAAATGCAGGAATGCACCTATTTTCCAAGCCAGGATGTCTATGAGTCACATCTGGCTCCACCCCAGACTGTAAGGTGTAAAATGAATGATTCCCGTGGATGCACAGGTACACACGTTCTGCTTGTGGCTAGCGTACTATGTGAGTGATGCGCCATGTGGATGTTATGCACGTTACAGACCAGTTCATTGCCATAGTTTGGCAGTCTATATGGTCCTGGCTGGGCTCTGAAAAAACAGGCTTTTTTCACAGAAAGCTCAGCATGCTAGCTAGCTATAGCTCTGATGTCACAGCTGCAGCTTGTACACACGGTAATTTATACCTGAACAGCAGTGCTTCCACAAGATGCGTCGTTCGCCCAGGCAGAAGCAAAGAGTATTGTACCGTAACAAAAATTCATGTGAGTTTGCTAATGTGACAGAAAACCTTACACCTACTGACGAAGCTTAACTGCACAGCATCCACATGTATGCATCTCAGCTGCCATCAAACGATCACTCAGGTTCACTGATTGGGCAATGAGCAGGCAGCTGAACCACCACTTCTTTCTGCAAATATATCAAATTATGTTACCAATGGTTGCACCACTACACCTTTGTCTCACAAATAAAGTTCTCACACAGCGCTTCCTGACTGTAACATGACAGCATACTCATTCTCTGCTTCTCGCTTAGACTTCACAAGCTGCACCTCATCAGCAGACCCTCGCTCAATGATATGCACAAACTGACTCTTCAGCATGCGAGCTCTGCCTTGGCGCTGAGTCCACTCACGGCCTGACTCCACAACAGTGTAGCACATCACAAACTCACAAGTTAGGATATCGTGTCCCTCTTCTGCCGCAGCTGTGGCAATGAGAATTTGACAGCCTTTGCCTCCTTTGAATGCAGCCAACGCAGCTTCTTGATCCTTGATCTTCATGCCATCACCACCGCCTGTTGTGCTGGAGTTACCCATCCCATCGGTGACACGTGGAACACTCTTGCCTGTTCCGTGTCCAGTGTATGCATGAAACTCAATGTGTGCTGCAAGCCCAGGCATTTTGCGCAGCATTGCAGTGAGCTCATGCACCCCCTGCCTCTTCTTGACAAAGACTATGCCATGCCACAGTGACTTCTCCTCCTTCATGTGTTCAAGAAACTGAACAAGCTTCTGAAACTTTGGAAAGTTGACTTCAGCAGTGCTTGCTCCAATCTTGAGAGCTTGCAGTGCCAAAGGCAGGTGGCAGATGGAGTCTGCAAGGTCTGTCAACAGACTTGCACTGAGAGTCTGCCAGACAACGCCTCCTGATGCACTGTCTGCTTGTGAGCTTGTGCCTGGGGTGGCTGAATCACTGCCTGAGGGACCAGTGTATTGCTTGTCAGTAGCTCCCAGACAGCTCTTTCCCACAGTGTGCAGTGCTGCCTGGAAGCCAGTGATCTTGACAAGTTCCAAGGCGCCCTTGCAGGCTTGCAGCAGCCTGATGTGGGCTGCAAGCTCAGGGTTGGGGTTGTGAGCTGCGTCCAGCAAGCTATGGAGCCAGCTCTCCAAAGATGATGACCAGCTGCCTTTGCAAACATTCCTAGCGAATACATCTGATGGCAGTCTGGTGCCTGTAGCAGACAGAGCATCAGACTGACAGTGTCCATGTACATGTGCGAAGTAGATTGCAGGTAGACTTGGCACACTGCAGCCAAATCAATGCAGAATGTGGCATTGATGACGCCGTTATGCATGTCATGCATCTATATGTTTTGCAGTGCACAGTGTTTGAATCACTGTGCCAACTGCAAACCTTTTGGCAAGGTTGCCTTGCAGGCAGTGGTATTATGCAGACACACTGAGTGCATATGATGTAGCGGTTGGGTAAAGCGCGGATTGTGAGCATAGGTTGTGGCACATGAATACCTGGCAGAGCGTTACCAGCGCGTTCACATGCTGCAGCTGTACTTCTGCCAGATCATGGGCAAAGCTCCCATCTTCTGCATGAGGGTTCACCTCCAGCTCCTCTGGAGGTGGGGCTACTTGCTTGACCTCCTCGAAATCAAATGGGACAAACCGGAAGTCTGCACACATTCCAGCAGAGACGCTCCTGTTTCCCAAGTGTGGCTTTCTGCATTGTGACACAGCAGCAATTATTGGCAGAAACACAGAATTGGCAAGCCTGCTTGTCACTGCGTGAGAGCATTCATTCGTACAGTCAGACATGCAGGAGGGTACAGGCATGCAACCTTTTCCTGTGTGTGCCTCACAGTCATGAACTATGTTGTCTGCAGCCATCACTAGGCATGTGGCAGGAGCATATACTAGACACACCTTTCACTGCATGTATATGAGCCTCCTGTGTACACACTCTTTCGGCAAGCAAGCGCCTGAACATGCCTGGCAGGTGCAGCTGTGTTGCGGTGCATAAGAGCTATTGATGCGGCATGCTGATGTTGCACGACAAATACACACAAAAGCAAGGATGACGATTACGGTACCAAACTCTCTTTACCACCAGGCAATCCTGTCAAGCCCAGAGTTTGGCCACACGAAAGCTGAGCCATCCTCTATGTTGCTCAAGGGCTCTGGCTTTACGCTGGCATGCTTACATTCTACAAAGGCTGCTTTTCTTAGTATGGCTAGTTGCTGTATAGTACACCACACTTTGACACATGAACTGTTTGCTGCATCCTGTGATCCCTGCAATTGCAGCTGTCAGATGGCAATCCTTGTGATCCATCATGTCTTCATAGGACCAAAATACCTGCACATGTGTTATACAACATGAACCCGCCCAATGCAATATTGTCCTGGAAGATCAAGTGCTGTATGAGGTGTCTTGTGATTCACCCCATGCTTGCAGGATATGTAGTCTGTGTGCGCATGAACATTGAAACTTTTACAGCACAGCCTGCACAACATCTCACTCTGCAGGGCAGAAGGAGAGTGTACACCTTTTGTGCAGGATTCACCTGATTGCTGGACTTGTCACGCCGGGGGGCGGTAAAAGCTGCAAAGGTTGCTGATACATCGGGTCCAGGCAATGCTGTTAAGGCCAAGATCTGCAAGCCATATTGTACTTGTCAACTGGCAAGCAATTGCAGCCGCTGTGCACATTCATGCACAGTAATATGCAGACCCAATCATGCATGCACCAGTCAACATGGCACGAGCATGTCAAGCAAGTGAGCTCAATGATTGTGCTGCTTTCATTGCTTGAGATCACCCGTGCAGTTTGGCACAAGTGGTAGGACCATGCATGATAGCCGTCGCTAAGGCTGAACTGCTGCATACTTGTCATTGCATATTATGCAACTCACCACATGATCCATCTGATTCACGTTCACATCTTGGCCGTCTTGACACCATGCGGATGCATTTGAACCACAATCAAACATCATGCAATCACACTGCTGCATAACCTGCAGCTATGCCTCCTATCTGTGCAACATATTTTTGCACCAATTTAATTGTCATGTCTGGACCGCTGGCAACAACAGGCAGCTGAACGCCTTTATGATGCCTGTTGGTTGGCTGAAGCTTCCAAAGATGCATCCGTTCTGTAGTCTAGCATTGCAAAGCCCCACTGAATCAACCTAGCTGTTTTGCAGCTGTGTTTCACAGGGAGTCGTCCCCCTGTGTCTCACAGGCCCTTTGTTTGCTGCAATAAAATGCTCAAAGAGGGTTCTATACATATCCAAACTAAGTTTCCCACATACTGATCTGTGGTGCAAGGCCACATCAGGTGCTGCTTGAGTTTCATCTGTCAGACGAGGTGCAACAGTCAGTACTAAACGTATCAGCAATGACATCGCACCTTTTTGCAGCTTTGGCAGCTGAAGATGATGCTTACAATGCGGTCATGCCTGCTTGGGCCATTCCAGGTTATCAGGCTACCACAGCACCTTGCAAAATATGTCCAGCTCTTGCTATGAGTCATTTGCTGACAAGAGCCAGGTCTTTGGTCTTGGCTCTAAACTCTGGCATAGCCACCACAGTTCACCAAACAGGAGCAAGACACTCATGCGTGTCGTCACAGTTTTACTGATCATACTCTATTGCTGATTAAAGTCACGGTCAAATCTGATATCATGTACTGTGACTTTAATCAGCAATAGAGTACAACCAAGTGCTGCAAATGCCCATGTGAGGACACACAAAAGCGGCTTGCTTTTCTTTGGCAAATCTATGTATTCCAGTGAGTACTCCAATGAAACAAGTGCAGCAATGACACTACACTTGTCATCCTCTGATGTGCTTGCTCAAAGCCTTGACAAACAGGCATCATGCCAGCCAAATAATCTAGTGGTGTGCCTGATGTTTCATTGTGAAGTCTTTGAGCTAGTCATGCATTGCCAACCTTGTACACTCCACTGTCAACAAGCCTTCTGTGCCAGCCTGACTCTTGTAAACGCCAGGTTGATGGCCCCACAGGTATGAGAGGCTTCTCTGTCACTGAATTTGCAGGTCTTGGTTTGCAGACCGGTTGCTGGCAGAGTGTTGCCTGCGTTCACCAGGCAAGGAGGCTTAAATTTGGACGCATTTCAAGCTTACTGAAGCTGAGAAGAGCCAAGTTGATACGCAGCGAGGGCCCCAAAAACCACGTTTATCAAGCAAGTCAGCAGTGCCATGCGAAAGGCACAGAGCGAGACTACTGTTCTGCATTGTTCGACAGCTGCTTTCTGCCAGACACTAAAACCAGTACCTGCACGACCTGCTGGTTGACTACTGCACACATAATTCGACTCGCAAACGAGCAGTGTTGAGAAGAAATTCGCTCGGCATAGGGTGCTTTGTTTGTTTGAAGGAAGCAAAATGTACCGTACAGAGCAAGGTCCAACTGTCCACAAGTAGTACTACTCGCTTGGACCGCTGCCCGGGGCGAGGGAGATTGTTACATGCAACAAGTGTAAACGAAACCGCGACTCGCTGAAAAGCGCAAGAACACCTCAAATAACCTATTCAGCAACCCTTGAGGTGCCTTTGAATCCTAGAGAGGGTGCTCCAGCAACATTCTCCCAAGGGTACATGAAATGTGCAGAGCCTGAACCATACGAACTCAGGTCAGTCAGCATGTGCGATTGATTTTGAATGCAGTGCAAACATATTGATGGCTAATGAGTGCACTTGTGCGTGTGCTTCAAAGTACGCTTGGTCAGAGGAGCTGGTGTTTTCAAGCTATTACCCAGTATTTGCATGCAATGCCTCTGATGTGAGCAGTGCCACAAGGGATGCGCTTATGTCTGAACAACGTTGGACTTCGAACACCTGGCATCTAAATTGCTGTGAAGATTAACCCTTCATCTCAACACTGGTCAAAATGCCAGTTCTCGACACACTGATATTTGTCAGCACCTCAAGTCACCAAAGAGCTGACACACGACAGTGAGCTTGGGACCATCCTGACTCTCAGGTGAGTCTGTGGGTTCTTGAGGTTAGTCAATCACTCGCTTCATCGTATCATTCCTTTGTACGGGATCAAATCCCCTAACACTGGGTGGGTCCCATTGACAACCCGCACATGGACCCTGAATTAGCTCACTTGAGAACAACCCTAACCCCTTTGAGCACCGAGCAGGTTGAAACCCTAAATATGTCTTTATGAACTAATTCAGGATTGATAGGGATTTGATCAACCGCCACATGAAAGAATGATACAAAACGAGTAATTGAGGGTTGCGATAGGCTGTGAACTGGGTGCAGCTGCCAGCCTACCAGCATGAGGAAGCCGCTGCTGTGTGAACCATCAGTGCGTCACTCATACTCTATTGCTGATTAAATTCACAGTGTGCCCCCCACCACGTGCACCCGGTGGTGGCACTGCCGGTGCATCACATCATGATAGTGCTGCATCTCCATCATTGAGAAACTGCAGAAAGCTGTCATCCAGCATGTCGTCTGAATGTGTGCCTGCCTCCATGGGAAGAACGCCTGTAAAAACACGACGTCTATGCAGTTGGCAGCTTGTGGTACATTCAATTGCATCAGCAATACTTGTATCTGTGGTTTGTGATTTCAGCATGACTTCAGCACTACCTGCAAGGAGGCCAGCCATCTCTGGACTAGGTGGACACGCCTGTGGTGTAGAAGCACCAACTTCATCTGGCATAACATCCCCTTGAAGCGAAAGTGGTGGCTGCACTGATGCTGGATCTGCAGAGAACTGCATTGCTGTCACTGCTTTGCAATTTGACATGTGCTCCGCAAGTATGACATTGGACTAATGCTGGCAGGAAGCCAACAGGAACAAGGATGACAGATAAGCACTGTCTGATCAGCGTTGACTGCGTGCGCGTAGGCAGTCACAGTCTGCCATGAAGATCAATACATGCAGCAAATCAGTCTGTGCAATCACCTTCCCCAATGCTGGCTGTCTTATGGGCAAGAAGAGCAGCGAGCTTCTCAGGAGCTGCAAGCTTTGCAGCCTCAGATTGCAAAAGAGTGAGGTACAAGAACTTTTCTGACTTGGCTGTATGCGTATGGTATGTCTCCCTGCAGAGATACAGGCATTTGCTGACAACTCACATGCTAGGAACACACACCGTTTGCGTATGCGAGCAATCTGAAGATGACAGCATGACATGTGTGCTGCAAAGCCGAGCGATAACTGCTGCATACCACTCACACTTGATGTGACTTGCTGCCCAAAATCCTTTCAAGCTGCAGCAGGCTGGCAAACACAATGCTGTCATGCACAATACAGACCATGCCAAGTAGTTTTGGCAGTGTGAATCAACTTGTCAATCTGACTGTGCCTATACCTGAAACTCAGGGAGTCATGAATGAGATGTTTGTTGGCCAGACCAAAATCAATTCTGATCTTATCTGGGCACGTTACACTCAGCTCCTGTCCAACCAGAGTACTTTTTGCATCTGTAACACGTAGCGCCTGACCAGCAAAATCTGCCAGAGGACCAAAGCCTGTGCTTAGGGAGCTACACAGTTCGCCACAGCAGGCCCTTGCTTTGAATCTGTGGCTGCCTTGTGTTTGCAGACGGAAACTCTTGCCAGATGGCTTTCCAGAAGTGCCCGGTTTGATGCAGATCAGCTTGCCAGAGTGGCGAAGAGATCGGTTGTGGGTCACGCTATGTATCTTGTAGCTCTGAAACTGCACCAAAAGCGTTAAGCAGTCAAACACTTAGGCACAAAAGTCGCCTTCAGCCCCACTGCCACGGCACCAGGTCTCAGAGAATGTGTGAGACAGGCTTGATGTGCAATACAGGGAAAACTGGCCACGGACCTTCTGGTCCAGGTGCCTTTGATCCTCGTAAGCTTTGGAGTATCGAGAGTAGTTGCAGACTTGCGTCGCAATCGCTGGGTGGCCAGGAGGACGATAGGTTGTCTGGCCGCCATGACCCGAACTTTTGCGGTAGGCTACGCCGTGTGGTGGGTGGAACGTGGGTAGTTTGCACTCGTTTCTCGTCTGCACACTGATGAGCCCCTTGATGGCTGGGTTCACTGCCATGTGTGACAAAAGTCTTTCGCAATCATCCTGGGCACGCGCAGGCGCAAGGCTGACAACGTAGGTGCCGTGTTCGACAAAATCGAGAACATTCCCGTCACGCAGCAGCTTGAAGTGTTGATCTTGCTCCAGCGGCAGAGAGGGCGAAGCCATAGCAGCCACACGCAGCCTGTACTGCGCATGCGCATGCCTGACGATACTGGTCAGACTAAGAGCTGTCTGGCAGTAGGATCTTGCCAAACATCACGGTCCAACGCTGAGTCCAAAAGTCGTGTTCAACACGGGAAAGGTTCAAAGACCTGCTCCGACAGCTCAAGCAGTGGTCAGCGGCGGTCAGATCTCCTAAGCACAGAGACTGTCAAGTTGCTTGTCAGCTCGTTACAGGTACCAGGGGCAGCGCATGGAACGTCGCGACGCTGCAAACTGCTCTGCATTGGTGTTGCCAGTGGAACAACATACGACGTAAGGACATAGGTGCCTGGCGGTCTTGCTTGTGTACCGTGATCAAAGTCTTTGAGCGCTCTGCTCCTGTGCTGCGCTAGCAGAGACAATTGGGTGCACAACTTTCTGGCTGTCGGGAAATCTAGCCATGTCAGACTTGGACATGGACTTGCTCATGTCGGTAGTAGGAGGTTTAGGATCAGTACTGACGGACGGCAAAGGGAACAAAAGTTACTGCAAGGACGACGACTGCTTGCGTAAGTGGCGTGTTGCAGCTCAAGTGGCGAACACCGCATAAGTTGACTTGGAACAAGGAGTTGTTGATGGCTCAACTGTACCTGTGTTTGCAGCTTGCCTGAAAGACCTGCAGAGACTGCTGCGCCAGGATGAAAGTGAGACAAGGGAGGCTTTTCAGGTTCTTGGGCGCTATAACATTGCAAAGAGTGACCTGGTGCCCATGATTGTAACATTTCCTAAGGAGACAGACATAGTCTACAGCGCTCGTACGCATTTTGCTGAAAGAGTACCAAACTTTGGCATTGGCAGGCTTGACACTCCCATTCCAATGCAAGCATTTGCTTTGCTGCAGTCAAGGTCCTGACATATCTGACGATGCCAATTCTTTCAACAAGTGAGAATAAGGCTATGCAGGTGAGCTGAGTTCTGCACTTGTTGGCTGAGGCATATGGCTGTAGTCTTGCAGAGAATATTGACATCATATTTGTCACCACAAAGTATCAGGCACAGCTTGCTTACGTACTGACACAATGATTATTGCCATCTCTAATGGTGCATGTCAAGAATGCCAGCGTGGCAAGTGACGCATGTCATTAGGGTGTATCTTGTCCGATGCATTATATTGTGAAAAGTAGCCTGGTGACATCAGATTCGCATGGTGCTACAGGCAGAATACATGCAGCTGGTAAAAGAGGCCTTCATGGAGAAGGATGCCATGGCAGTCATTGTGGGTCTGGTTGCAGAGCCCCTCAGCAGGCACCCTCGCATGACAGAAGCAGACGGCCTCATAGTGCAGCTTGTCATCACATTCATCAGGAACCTGCTGACAGTTCCAGATAGAGCTGCCACTGCAGGTCATTCTACGTTACTATGGGTGAATGCTGCAAGTGTACTTCAGCCATCTGATGTCGATGATGCCCATATATATTCAAGAGGCACGGACTCAACAGAACATATACTCAACTCAATGACACAAAAGTCACAAGCAATGTCAGCAGGATATTGGGACCAACAGAGGGTTTGGCAAAAGCTACAAGCAATGTCTGAATTGATATGTCTGGGTGACGCAGGGTCAGGTGGAGATCACAGGACGCAGCTCCGGCAGGAGTTGCTGACTCGCATGTTTGATGACAATGTCCTGGAGCTCTTGCTGGTTATTGCACAGCATGCTCATGCGGTGAGCAATCAACTCAATGTTCAACTGTATCTCGACATCATCAACCAGCACAAGCGATGACTCCAAACGCTCCTGGCATCTCCTGACAAAGCTGACAATGCAGAGTGCTACTGTGTGTGTAATAATTTTGCGCAGCCCAAAGTCCCATCTTGATGTGGCTTATCAAGATAGCAGTGCAACAATCTGAAACCATAGCCATCTGTGACTACAGAAGCCTTTCAAGACAGAGGCGCCACTGCTGATGGAGATCTTCCAGCAAGTCTTCAAGGGGGCCACTGCTGCAGAACTGGCCAAAGCCACTGCTCCCATTGTTGCACGTCGGCAGCCTGGCCAATCAAGGCGAGCCAACATTGTCAGACCTAAAGGTGATGCCAGACGCAAACACAGTGATGGCATGATCCCTGAAGTAGTTGATGCCTTGCCAACTCAGCATGAAAAAACAGGCTTTACTCTTGTCTGCCTGGCATCAGGCTCTGGCATGGCAAATGAGAGAGCAGCCCTGGAGAGGCAACAGCAGAAGCTGCGGCAGGGCAGTGCAGGCCCCCCTGCCCGCCATGCCCGCTTTGGAGGCCTCTTTGTACGCCGCTACAATGCTGAGGACAGAGGCTCTGTTGTGCGTAGCAACCCCTTGGTGTCAGACTTGCCAGCCATACCAGAGCTGAAGAAGACCAGCAAGACAATGGTGATCATCAGCTGCTGCTTCACCTGGTCGCTCGGTGGCTGCTGTATTTGCATGCTGTTCGAAGGTTGCTTGCTCGTTTGCTGGCTTGCTGATGTATTTTGTGACTGCTTGTGTCCCTAAACATGCAATGCAACAGTAATGTCCATGTCCATGTCAGGACAGCTTCCGATGACGCCATACAACTCAGGCCAGAGCTGCATGATCAATAGCAATCAATTCATTGATGACACATCAACTCCCCTGTGGCGGACTCCATGCAGGCACGACACATTCTGCGGAGCTCGCAGACCCAGTAGCACAAACTATCAATCCCATTAATGCCATCGACTCAGCTGCAGTATTTGTTGTTGTGGGAGATAACGTGGAGATTACATCTGCTTTGCAGAGGCACACACGCACAAACAGACAAACTCTTCTGGCTGCAGGGAGAGGACAGACCAGTGGCTCAGCTTCAGTCTCGGCTGCTGTGGAAGCTGCGGCAGTACTTGGAGCAGCTACTGCAAGCTGGCAGCTTTGGCGTAGTTATGGGCGCAGTCATGCAGGACCTCAAGGCTGGCCTGCACATTTTCCGCCTTTCCCCAAAGGACTTCATCTGCTTCTTCCGCTTTGCCAAGCTGGCCACAGCCTTTGTGCGCATCCAACAGGTCTGCTGCTGCCACTTCTAATGATGCTGCTGATTTTGCTGCTGCCTGCCAGCCAACATTGTCACTACTCTGGTCTCTCTCCTAATGATGAATGATCCTTCACACATACTAGTGAAAGGTGGTTGTACACATACAGCACTGATTTTGCAAGTTTCAAACAGTTGCTTTGTCTGTCTGTATGCAAGGAGGGAACATGCAAGGCATTAGCAATGTCCAATCAGCCTAGCGCTTCAAAACTGCTGAACCTAACCTGGCAGGTGCTTTCCAGGTGATATGTAGACTCTATCTGCCAACTTATCATGCCAGACAACAGTGCAGTGTTGACACACTGCATTTAGCCACAAAGTCACAGCACTAGACTTGTCACTGAGTGCCTACATTAAAGAGAAGATCGTAAGCTGCATGCATATGCAGGAAACAGCACTGAAGCAAAAGCAAGAGGCCAAGAAGAAACCCCAGCCTCCTGTCAGTAATTTAGACACAGCAACATCATCACATGCACCACCAGCAGCAGCAGGTGCCTCTGATGCTGCTGCTGTGCTTGCTCCTGATGGGGCTGCATCAAACAGCCCTGCAGGGCTGGCGCCAGGGGCAGAGGCCAATCTAGATGGGGCTAGGAGGAGTGAAGGGGAGGGGGGGTCAGCCTTTTCATGTGTGAGTGCCATCATGGGGT
>JAABVA010005166.1_pt1 | contig 11902 bp, 7 predicted proteins | sample 5560331 | NCBI WGS metagenome assembly JAABVA01 (sample SAMN12812661, study PRJNA571458) | rock metagenome | isolation source: Antarctica rocks | place: Antarctica: Victoria Land, Mt New Zealand sud | collected 2016-01-07
GCCGGACCACGACTAGCTGCCAGCGGCCCTCGCACACGGCACACAGCACGCCCGAGCACCCGGCCCGCCCACGCGGGACGGGGCTCAGGCATGTCCCGCCGTGGCCAGCGACGATCGGGAAGATCGTGTACCCGACCGTCGGCGGCCTCCAAGCGGTCCTGCAGGATCGCCGAACCACCCACAAACGGCCGAGCTATCGCCGGAGACCGGCGACAGCAAGATCGTCACCGACTCTCGTCGTCGTTCGGGACTTATTCGTCGGAAGCCCGCGCGTGGCGGTGGCGGTGGCGGGCTCTCGACGGAAGTCTCTGACCTGGCGTGACGAACACCTCGGAGAGAGCGTTTCCCGCCTGAGGCAAGATCGTTTCCCGATAGGTGCTCATCAAGCGCTTGGAGCCCGACCGCGGTCGGGCTGACGCGTTGGCGGACTCATCCTTCTGGATCGGTGGGGGGCTGTGAGCGGGCCTTCCAGGAGCCACGGTTCGGTGAGGAGGCGCAGCACCCAGAGAAGGGCGAGATCCGCGAGTAAGGGAGATAACTGGGCGTCGTGGGCGGCGAAGACGGCGAACTTGTGCGGTTTGCCGTCGGGCTCCAACTCTTTGAGAAACGAGTGGGCGCTGTTTCGGTCTATCCGCAGGTACTGGGGTGTCGCCTTGTCCCAGCCGAGGACCTGGTTTCCGGTGATGCCCGGGACGCCCAGGAGGCCGTGCTCGCTCACCATGCCGCCGAAGAACCCCTCACGGACTTGCTCCAAGGCCACCACGGCTGCCTCGCAGCGCGGGAGGACGACCGTGGCGACGGCAGCAGGGAGAATGCTTCGCAACTGGTCTAGGGCTTTGCGTGCGTTGCTGGGCGTCGTCATGTCCGCGAAACTCCCGGCGCGCATGCCGTCGATACAGTCCAGCGCATCGTAGGCCAGGCGCAGGCGTGCGGTCTCGTTCCGCCCGGCCTCCGTGAGGGTCTGATGTAGGTCGGAGAAGAGCCGTTCCAGGCTGAGAAGGAAGGTGAAGTGACGCCGTGGCTGGTAGCGGGTATCGGTGTCGACGAACCGACCAATGTCCGTCGCCATCGCCAGGAGGACGTTGATCCGGCCAACCCACCAACGGAGGAACTCCAGCGAACCTTGGTGTTCGTAGCCGGGTCGGTCGTACGCCGGTTGCAGACGTTGACGAGGCTGGAAGCGCGACTGTGTCGATGCAGTCGCCTCAATGATTCCGTCGGCGGGATAGACGCGTCCGGCAAGTGGCCGACCGAACAGCCAGATCAGGTTCCCGCCGGCTCTCCCGCTCATCACGCCGTTCACGAAAGGCGTCGCAGTCAACAGCGCCGGCGCCATGAAGGGGACCGCGCCGTAGGTGAGTGCGTTGAGGACCGCGCGTCCCGAGTCGAAGCCGCGGAAGGTACCGGTGTCTTGTCGGAGGCTGTCTGGCGCGAAGTCTGCGGCCAGCAGGGTGCGAGCCGCGGCGGCCCTCCAGTTGAGCTCAGGAGCGAGTCGCAGGACGTGCAACGATGACTCGGGATCTACCTGGGAGACGACCTGTTCCTCAAGCGTGCGGACTTGGTCGCCTAGCCCGATGGTGGGGCAGGTCGTGAACATCAACTGTAGGTACGCCACGGCTGTTGCAAGTCGCGGGTCTTCGGCGTGCTGCCTCAGTTGACTGGCGATTGGCTCTGCGAGTCCCGGACCGAGCAGTCCTTCTTGAGTCGGAAACCGGCCCAGAGCGAGAAAGCCCTCTGGGCGTTCCACCCGAGGCTGACCAGGAAGAACAAGGGCGTGGAGGCTCAGCAGGCCGGCGTGGCTGCGGCGCTCGTAGCCCTCACGGGTTCGTACGTAGCGTACCCCGTCGAAGTCGCGCACGATCCAGCCGCAGAGCGCCGAGAACTCTTCCAGTCGGGTCCGAAATGCCAGTGGGTAGTCCAGGCGCGCCCAGCCGGAGCCAGGCTCAGGACGCGATTTGCTCAAGGCTGGCTCCTTTCGGTCGAACTGGTGACCCTGCATCATCGGCTCTTGCGTTCACCGAGGCGTCGCTTGCCACTCGCCCCGTGGCTCTCCTGCCCTTTGCACACCCACGTCAAGCGACTCCGCAACCATGTCGATCCCTCTTGTACGCACCCGAAGCAGGGATTGACTCATGGACCCAGTGAAGTTCCGCCCGGCGCAGTTGTTCGGTACCTCGGAGGCTTTGGCGGTTATCCGTCCAAACGGATGACGGCGGACGGCTGGGTGGTGGCGCTTCAACGAGACGACGTGGTTGTGCACTACGGCAGCCAGAAAGGGCGCCTGACCTACAAGTGGATTGAGGTTCGCAGAGAGTCCTGGCGCAACATCAAGATGATCTCTATTGCTAGCGGAAGCGCCACGCGAACGAACCTCCCTGCACTAGCCCTGTTCGGCACGCTGGGTCTCGCTGCACAACGCGAACCGGGTACATTCTTGGCAGTCTCGTACCGGGATGGTGACGTCCTCTTCAGGTCCGCGGCCAACATTCACCAGCAGCGCGCGACGTTTGCGGGGTGGCCTGAAGGACATCCGCTTGCGGCCAGTCGAATCCACCTAGAAGGGGTTCCGCTTGTGGGTGCACCGACACCGACGGGTCCGAACAACAGCCAAGACGTGCTCGACTCGCTGTCTCGGCTCGCTGAACTACGCGGGACAGGCGTGCTGACAGAGCAAGAGTTCCTAGCGAAGAAGGCCGAACTCCTCAGTCGACTCTGAGTGCGATGGGCGCGATAGAGCGGAGGTAATGGCTTCAACTGAAAAACCGCCTACCCGGCGACGTGAGGCCGAGCCTAGCCCGATCCGCTTCCCGAAAGCACCGGTCCAATATCCTCGCTGCTAGTACCTCCGGGCGTGCGGTCCGTTGAACAGGTCGACGGTGCCCCCGGCTGCGCGGACAGCTGCACGCGTGTCCGGGTCTTTCATGTCGAGCACCCGCAGTGCCTTGTCCTTGTCCCAGTCGAGGGAGTCGACGCGTCCGAAGGCGTGTCCGTGCTTGTCCGCGAAGTCTGCGAGGCCGACGAGGCGTTCCAGGGAGCCGGCGAGGTGGCCGCTGTGCGGGTCGACGATCGACGCGGTGAGGCCGCCGTCGCCGTTGCGGTCGATGAAGATGAAGTCGGGCTGCAGCGACTTCCACTCGCCGTCCTTGAGGTAGGGGACACGCAGGGAGTACGTGCTCGCGGCGGAGGGGTTCCGGTACCAGGCGACGACGGACTTGCGGGCGAGTTCCTGGAGGATGACCTTGCGTTCCCACTCGTTGAGGAGCCTCTCGTCGAACGGGTAGTTGCCGTCGGGGTCTGACAGGACGTGCCGGTCGACCGTGGGCAGCGGCTGGCGGTCGTCGTCGCTGCGGTCGACGCGCAGGGGGGTCGGCAGTTCGGTGTAGACGATCTCCGGTTCGCGGGCTTGCGCGCGGATGTCGTCGTAGACGGCGCGGCGTTCCTCGGACAGGTTCGTGATGGCGGCCCGGTGCGTGTCGAGCCAGTCTCGGGTCTTCTGGTCGGCGGCGTCCTCGACGGCGCGCACGACGACCTGCTCGCCGTTGACGGTGATGCTCGACAGCGCCGCGACCCGGGCCCGGATGGACGTCAGCCCGCCGTCGAACGTGTGCTCAGCGATCGCCGGTGCGTAGGCCCTTTTCAGGTAGCCGTTCGCGACTGTCGTGGTCAGGGCCCGGCGGGTGTGGCTGAACGCCTCGTTGACGGTGTTCTCGTCGGCGTCTCGGGTCATCTGCTTCTCCTGCGCGGCGGCTTCTCCGCGGCGGGCGCTGATCCGGCGGATCTCGGCGGCCATGATCGCGTCTGCCTGCGCGTCGATCTCGTCCTTGTGCTGGGCCATGCGTCCGTCCAGGACCGCGAACAGGTACGCCAGCGCCTCGCTGTTTGGGTCGACGACGAGTTCGTCCTGCGCGAGGGCCACCGCTGCCTGCAGGAGCCGTTTGATCGGCCTGGGTCGCAGCGCCGGCTTGGGCAGGGACGGCAGCGTCCGCAGGGTGTCCCTGACCTCCGCCGGGACGTGCGTGTTCCACGTCAGGTCGGTTGGGGAGAACAGCACCCTCGGGCCGATCGGCTCAGGCGGCTTTCCCGCCGCTCCCCTGATGCCCATGATCTCTTCGGCGACGCGCTTGGCAGTTGGCTTGTCGAAGTGGGGCAGGTAGCAGCTGGCCGAGTCCAGCCGCGCATCGCTGGTCGAGCGGGCGAGTGGGGTCCGGACCATCCTGCCGAGCAACTGCGTGATGTGGGTTTCGTCCCTGGCCGGGCGCATCGACAGGAGCACCTCCGCCCGGGGGCAGTCCCAGCCGGTGCTGATGGCGTCCTTGGCGATCAGCACCCGGATGTCGGTGCGCCCCTGGACGTCCACCGGCTTGATGCGCGGGATCGCGTAGGGGCCGACCGCGATGTCGTCGCGGTCCCCCAGCACGTGAGCGACGCAGCCGTCGTCGAAGCCTGGGTAGTGCTTCCTGATCGTGTCCAGCACCCGGACGATCGCGCGGTCCTCGTCGCCGTAGCCCTGGTCGGCGTCCGCCTTGTCCTTGTTCGGGATCTGCACGACCATGAGCGGCAGCACGGGCTGGTCCAGGTTCTGCCCGACCGTGTAGTCGTGCCACAGCGTGGACAGCGCGACGAACTCCCGCGTCGCGTCGCGGATGAACGTCGTCTCGAAGTCGCCCTTCTCATCGGGGATGTCGAGGCAGAGGCTGCTCTTGAGCAGACCGGACTTCTGGACCCGGACGGGGTCGATCACGACGTTCGGTTCGGTCCCTCGGCCTTCCGCGATGGCCATCGCGTCGGTGAACCGCTTCACGGTGGCGGAAATGCCCCACACGATGGGGACCGGCGCGTAGCCGTCGTGCCCGTTGATGATCTTCGCGATGATCGTCTTGCGTTCGTCCTCGTCCTTCCCCTTCAGTGGCTTCATGCCTTCGTGGGCCTCGTCCAGGATGAGGTAGAGCGTGAGGTGCTTGTCCTTGATGGTGTTGTCGAGTACCTCCCAGAACGTGACGGGGCGGTTGTTCGTCCGCTTGACCAGCAGGGCCTCGGACGACAGCTTGCCGGTGTTGAGGAAGTAGACGTTGCCCTTCTCCAGCCGGTCCTCGGAGAAGTCGTTGTCCAGGACGACGAGGTCACCGACCGGGATGCGGTCGGCGGACTCGCGGATACGCGTGCGGGTCTGCTCGTTCAGGCTCGGTTCCTTGCTGATCCAGAGCACCACGGCACCCGGCTCGGGTTCGAAGTCGAACTCGGTGGATCCGTGGATCAGCGCCTCGATCACGGTGGCAGCGATGATCGTCTTGCCGGAGCCGGTCACCGACGAGAGAGCGAACGACTTGCGGGAACCACGTTCCTTCCAGTCGCTGGCGCACACGGACAGCCGGTTGAGCACGTCATCGACTGCGTCGACCTGGTAGTCCTTCAGCGCGTACAGCATGGCTACTCCTTACCCGTGTTGATCTCGAACGTCCGCAGGTAGGACTCGTAGAGCCGCACCGGCTCGACACCTGGGGGGAGGGCGCCAGCGACCATCTGGAACTGCTTCTCGTCGTCGGTAACGATGAAGGCGGTGCGCAGCCCCGGCGTCTTCGCGCACGCGGCCAGGAACCCGGCTGCGGCGTCTACCCGGAACAGCACCGCGTACGTGTCGGCGACGTCGAACGTGCTGCTCGGCTCGTCGATCCGGCCGCCCTGCGAACCGGCGCGCATCCACAGCAACGGGGCGATCGCGGTGAACGCCATGTCCAGCTCCACGAACTGTGGGTCCTGGTACGTCAGGTCGAAGAACTCTACGTTCTCGTCGAACCCTTCTTCCATCGGGAACTCGTCAACGAACTTGCACTCGCCCTTCAGCACGTGGCCTGCGCTGTCCTGTCCTGTAAAGGCAGCCCGGATCCTTGGCTTCGTGATGTGCTCGCATATCCCGAGTGATTCCCAGTCCGAGTCTCCCGGGCGCGCACCTTGCTTGCGCAGCGCACTCTGCTCCGCCGCAGAAACCTCGTTGTTCGTGATGAGGATGGAGCGCCGACGCCCTCCGTCCTGGCGATTGAGGCGGGCAACTGCGTGCGTCGTTGTGCCTGAACCGCCAAAGAAATCAACGACGAGTGCGTCTGGCTTATTGGTGACGAAGAACCGCAGGCAGTCCTCCACCGCGTAGAGGGACTTCGGGAACGGGAAGCGCCGGTCGGGCAGCAGGTCGAGCAGGAGTCGCGATCCGTACTGGGTTGAGTCATGTGCAGCCACTCGCCACTGGGTGCTCGGGATCACCCGCCGAGAACCCGCCTCCAGCGTGTCGGTGGTGATGGAACCGTTGGGCGCGCGGCCCGTCACCTGGTAGATGCCGTCCGCGATCTTCGCCTGCTCGCCACTGGTCAGGTAGTAGATCGGCGTGGTCTCCCCCTTGAAGGCGCCGACCTTGATGTAACCGTTCGCCATCGCCTCGCGGGCACTCGCTGGACCTAGGCGCCAGCGGCCTTCGGAACCGTTCTTGCGCATCGGCCATGCCGCCACGGCGCCAGCGGGGGCGACCACTGCGTCCCGGCTGGTGCGCAAGGGGATCGCGTCCCCGATGCTCAGGATCGTGCCGGCAGGCGTGACAAAGAACGGGTAGAACATGCCGGGTCGATCAGTGCGGGCCGAACTCTCGGCTGACCGACGCAGTAGGTCCCACCGGATCTCTCCGCGATGCGTTCGGCCCTTGCTGGTGACCCAGTCCTCACCGAGAGGGACGGCAGTTGGCGCTGCTGAGCCTTGCATGACGAAGAAGGCGTATTCGTCGGCGCGCCGGAACTCGCTGCCGCGTGCGACCGCTGCCGGGTTGATCGCGACAGAGACCATCTGGATGCGGGCACCGGAGAACGTCTGCTCCAGGAGCAGTCCCAGTCGTAGGTACTCCTTTTCGTCGATTGTCACGATGAGGACGGAGTCGGCGGGGTTCAGTAACTTTTTCGCGAGCTTGAGCCGACGCTCCATGAAGGACAGCCACTTGCTGTGGCGGAACGAGTCCTCGCCGTCGACGTAGTCGTTGTTGTACTTCCAGTCCTTCGCACCGGTGTTGTACGGAGGGTCGATGTAGATGACATCGACTTGGTTCTTGGACGTGAAGAGCATGGCTTCGAGCGCGTGGTAGTTTTCGGCGTTCACGATCGCGTGGAACGGTTTGCCCCCTCCGCGCTCAACGCTTCCAGTCGACACCAGTCCGGGGTAGATCGGGTCGCGGAAGTCGGCGACCACGACCAGGTCGGCGACGAGCCATGTGGTCGTTTCGTCGCCCTCGTCGAGCTTCAACTCAGCCTTGGCGCCGTCACCAGTCCCGGTGACGGCCAGCACGCGCCACACGTCGCTGCGCACGGTCTCGCTCGTACCGCGTGGAGGGAGGAAACGGACCTTGTCACTGACTCGCACGCGCCGGCCATGCAGGTCGACCCGCTCCGGTCTGTGCTTCTCGAAGTTGAGCCCGAACTCGCGGCGCTTCGCCAGCCCGTCCATCGCCGTTTGGAGGTCCGCCGCGAGTGCGGCGTCGGCCTTTGCTACGCGCTGCAGCAGGCTGTTCAAGTTGTTCGACACTGGTGGCCCGAGTCCTTGTCGTGACGGCAGGCAGGCATTCGCCTGTGAGCGGAGTATCGGCTAGTGAGTGAAGCGGGGCCTGGCTCTATCCCTCGGGCCTCGCAGACCCATCTCGCAAGGGTCACGGGCCGGGTAGCAGTTTCTCGACGGCTGCGGCGGCGCGTTCGGCGGCGAGCCGGACCTCGCGGAGCCTGCCGAGGAACTGCGGTCGGTCGAGCACGTGGGTGCCCTGGCTGTCAGCACGGAGAGCTGCGCTGCGGAGGACGCCGACAGCGGCGCGGAGCTCCAGGAGGGCCTGTCCGGTGAGGACGGCGCCGCGGCTGGTGGTGAGGAACCCGACGTGTTCGGGTGGTGGGGTCTTGCCGTCGAGGGCGTCGCGGAGGGCTTGGCGTTCTAGGGCGGCGGCCCTGGATCGTTCGTTCGCGAGGTTGCGGGCGATGGTGGTGTGCGCGTCGCAGCAGTAGCGGCGTCCGCTGCCGGCGAGGCGGGTGGCGTGGCAGTTCGGTAGGTCGCAGGTCCCGGCGCCGGGCAGGTCGCAGGTGCCGGCGTTCACGGGCCTCCTGGGCGGCGCGGCTGGGATCTTCTCGACGCGTCTGGTTGGTCCCGGACGCGACCACGGGCCCGTGGCGGGCCCGCAACGTCATGTCTACAGCACGTAGGCGGACGCTGTGGGCGGTTTCGGGGTGCGGATGTTCCCGGGTGCTGCACGGCCGTCGTCCGGGCTGGACGAGCAGACCTCATGCGCCAGCACCGGAACGCGATCTTGTCGGACGTCGACGGTTGGCTGTGCCCTGACCCCGCCGCAGGGCGGGGCCGCGCCGGCTCACATGCCGACGGACCGCCCCCCACTGGCCTGGTAACCGAAGGGGCGGCCCGTCGCTCGACTGCCCCAGGGGGACCGTCATCACCGAAGGTACGGCCAACGGCCGACAGAACAGGTCCCGGACGGCACGCCGTGCTGGTGTGCGGGTTCGCGTTGACGGTGTGCCGGGCCGGAGCCCGTCGCCGGGTCGGGACGCGGGCGTGAAGGGCGTGCCGCTCACCCCGGAGCAGGCGAACACCCGGATCGATCGGTGGCGCGGTTCGAAGGGCACGAGCGACGCCGTCGTGCAGTTCACCCGCGAGGCGGTGCGGGACGCGATGTGCGCCGCACCGCAGCCTGTCACGACGGCGTGGCTGGCGTACAGCACGTCCATCGTCGGCAGGCTCGCCAAGACCGCAGAGGCGCAGGGCAGGCCCCTCACCCGGGAGGGGCTGTTCTCCCGCGCGCGGATCGACCGGTTCCTGTCCGTGGACTGCGCCGACATGGTCACGCAGGCCCGCTCCGGGTACCGGTCCCGGCTCGACGTGATCGCCGGGGCGCTGCTCCACGGCCAGGTCGTCACCGCATGGCCGCGGGCGACGATGAGCGAGAAGGACAACCTCACGCCGTGGGGCCTCGCGCAGGCCGCCCGGGTCGCCCTGTGGACGACCGGGCTGCGTCCGGCTGGCCGCAGGCTGCGGATGCGGACCCTCTGCGGGACGACCCTCGGCGGGGGCCTGCGCCGCCGCGACGCCGTCCTGGTCAAAGGCACGATGGTCCGGGTCGACGACCTCGGCGTCCACATGACGGTCCCGGCCACCGACGCGGAACCGTCCCGCACGGTCACCGTCGCCCGCGCGTGGGAGCAGACGATCGTCGACGCCGCCGCCGTGGCCGGCAGCAACCTGCTGATCGCGCCCGACTCGATGTCGCTGAACGTGGACGCGCTCACGAAGTCGATCGACACCGCGAACCAGACAGCACCGGCTGGGGACGAGTTCGTCATCGGCAGGGCCCGCAACACCTGGCTTCTCCGGCACCTCGCCGCCGGGACACCCCTGAACGTCCTCATGCCGCAGGCCGGCCTGACGACAACGCAGCACCTGCAGGACCTGCTGCCGTTCCTGCCGATCGTCGACCCGGCGAGCGAGGCAGCCGCCAGCAGGATGCGGGACCTGACCCTGTGACCGGTCTCGGGCACGACGACCAGTTCGGGAGCCTCGTCGGTTTCCCGGACGGCGTCGACGTGCCCGAGCTGACCGCCCGGATGTGGGACCGCCGGGACCGCCTGGACGAGACCCTGCCGTTCGTCGTCAGGATGGTCGCGGGCGGTGACCTGCCCGGGTGGTTCGACCGGGAGATCGCGGCGGAGAAGAAGCGGCTCAAGCCGGACACGAAGCAGGGCCGCACCCGCGAGATCACAGTCGAGGCGGTCCTGGTGGGGTGGCTGACCCTCAAGATGATGGGCCGGTCGTCGCTGCACAGCGAGGTCGCCCGGTTCCTGCTCCACACGATCAGCGACGAGCAGCGGACCGCCCTCGGTGTACCGCTGGTCACCCCGGACCCCACCAGCGGTACGACGAACGACAGGGCGCTGCTCGACAAACGCGCGATGGCCGCCCGGGTGACGCGGCTGATGGACCGGATGTGCGAGGTCCTGAACCCGAGCGAGTACGTCCAGCCGCTCGACATCAAGAGCAAGCCCCTGAAGGAGGCGCTGCGACGCGACGCCACAGCCGAGGAGCTGGCCCGCAAGCAGGCGAACCTGGACCATGTCGTGGCCGAGATCCACGCGATGGCCCTCAAGACGATCCCCCGGTGGCTACGCCGGCAGTACAAGGGCGACATCAGCGTCGACGACACGCCCCTGCCGCTGGCGTCCCGCAAGCCCGGCGGGAAGGGACGCGCCGCGTGGGACGTCGACGGCGGGCACTACATCCGGACGAAGGCCACGGGCGACCGGCACGCCCCGAAGACCAAGGGCGGGAAAGGCGCGAAGGTCCAGAAGGTCACGAAGTCGCTCTGGACCCTGGACCTCGCACTGGTCGTCGCGTGCGACCTGACGCCCGGCGACAGCATCTACTTCCCGAGCATCCCCATCGCGTTCAGCGCCCACGCGGCGAGCACCGACCCTGCCGGGAACAGCAAACGCGTCGTCGAGCTGCTCGCCAGCAAGGGCATCGCCACCCGGTACGCCACCGGGGACCGGCTCTACCCGATCCAGGACGTCGACAAGTGGCACAACCCGCTCGCCAAGGCCGGCTACCTCACCGTCACCGACTTCCGCATCGACACCGTCGGACGTCAGGGCGTCACCAAGGGCGGTGCGCTCCTGGTCGACGGCGGGTTCGTCTGCCCGTGCACCCCCGACCCGCTCGTCGAGGCGACGTACGACCTGCGGCGCCGCGACGGCCAGCAGATCGGCCACGCCGCCTGGCAGGCCCGGCAGGTCGAACTCGACGCCTACCGGCTCCAGAACAAGGGCAACCCCGACGGCAACGGCACGATCCGCAGGCAGTGCCCCGCGATCGGCCCGTCGCCGACCGTCATCTGCGAACTCGCCGAAGGGTCCGACAAGCCCCGCCCGAAGCCGCAGCCCGACGGGACCGTGGGCGACACCCGGATCGAGGTGCAGATCATGCCGACCCGGTTCGAGGACGTCGCCGCGACCGCCGCCGAGGCCAAGGCCGTCGCCGACGGCAAGGGCCCTGCCGAGGTCAAGCGGATCAAGACGGCAGCCCGGGCCGACTCCGCCGGAGCCGTCCCGACGCTGTGCAGCCGCGGCAGCACGAGCATCCGCCGGGACGTCCTCACGAAGTTCCGGCAGCCCCTCACCTTCGGCAAGCCCCTGCACACCGCCGTGTACCGCACCGGGCGCAACAGCCAGGAAGGCGCCCACGGCTTCGCGAAGGACGAAGCCCAAGAATCCCTCGGCCAGCCCGGACGGCGCCGCAAGCGAGGCCTCGCCGCCCAAAGCCTCTACGCCGCCGTCAGCCTCGCCGTCACGATCCTGCGCAAGATCGCGTCGTTCCTCGAACACGCCAAACCCGACAAGACCGGCCAGCTCTGCGTCCCCCGCGACACCACCCCCGGCAACGAGAACGTCGCCCTCGGGGAAGCCGGCGCATACCGCGACACCGGAGACGACGAACAGTGGATCCCCTACGAGGACGACCCACCCGACGATGCCTGAGCACCAGACTGCGAAGCACCACAGCACCACCCGGACCGCCCTCCTCGCGCTGCCTCCGGCACCGCCCAGCAGGTGCGAACCACCGTCAGCCGACCCCGACTATGGCCGGGCGACGCCGGTGAACCCGCCAGGGCGGCCCAGCCGGGCGTGCGGACGGCCACCAGCACGACCAGCACCGCAATCCCAGTGCTGCGGACACGGCCACGGCGGACTTTCGTCGGCTGTTGAACGGACTTTCGTCGGAAGCCCGTGGCGGTGGCGGTGGGATTTGAACCCACGGACGTGTTGCCACGTCACACGCTTTCGAGGCGTGCTCCTTCGGCCGCTCGGACACGCCACCATCAATGACCTTA
>JAABVA010005167.1_pt1 | contig 11900 bp, 18 predicted proteins | sample 5560331 | NCBI WGS metagenome assembly JAABVA01 (sample SAMN12812661, study PRJNA571458) | rock metagenome | isolation source: Antarctica rocks | place: Antarctica: Victoria Land, Mt New Zealand sud | collected 2016-01-07
TCGCCCAGGCGCACCGTCAGGTTGCGCGCCGCCTCATAATCCACGGTCTTGAATGTTCGACTCATGCTCACACTGTACCATCACAGACGGGACGGAGCGTTCGCTTCTCTCCGACAAACTGCTAGCTGGCCCACACGCGTCTGAAGAGGCCGGGGTAATCGGTCACAAGGCCGTCGTCATCAACGGGCAACTCGGCACGAAAGTTCCAGAGCAAGCCGTGGTAGAGATACCGTGTCTCGTCTGCATGCGCCTGAAGGCGGGTATACCGCTGAGGGACCTGCGTCACGGTGAAGTCGGCGATATCGATGTAGGCGGCGGGCACATCCGCTGCCGCGCCCGGCGGCAAGGCTAAGCGCCGGATCGGCAACGTATTCGTGAAGGGCGTCGCCGAGATGTCGACCTCCAGGCACCCGGCAAGATCAGGTACGGCCTCGCCGTGCGCGGTCGTCCACCGGCCGCTCCCGTCCGTCCGTAGATGGATCTCGCGCTGATCAGCCTGCAAGGACACGAGATCCGCGCTGCGCAGGCACCAGTGCGCGTCGCACGTCATCGTGTAGCGCACTCGGAAAGGCTGCTCATTCCTCAGGCCGACGATCAGGCTATCGGCCACGATGCCGTCCGCCCCCTGTGTCAGGTGGAGGTGCTCGAGACCTGGTCCCTCCCACGGAGTCCACATAATGTGCCGATCCACGGGCCTGCTCCCTTCCCTCTTGCCGATCCAGAGCCGAGATTGCTCCCTGTCTGCTAATCGACCTTCTCAGATATCAGACGGCCTAAACCAGGCTCTTGACGTCTGCTAACGTTGCCCAGAAGTCCTCGACGGCGTGTCTGCTATATGGTAGCGCATCCCGCTATGTCCTATTTTTACACATATCCTGGCCGTACCCCTACAAGGAGGCCGTGGCCTACCTCCGGGACACGCACGGCGCCGAGGCGGCCGTCAGCGCGGCGACCTACCATCGCGCGCAGGAAGGGCAGCGCGAAGCCCTGCACATCGTCGAGCACGCCGAGCGACCAGCCTTCCGCGCCCCGACCCCTGATGAGGGGCGGTGGCCACAGGTCAGAAACTACCTAGTGACGGGGCGCGCCTTACCGGCCGCACTCGTCGACGACCTGCACGCGCGCGGGACGATCTACGCCGATAGCCGGAGTAACGCCGTCTTTATCCGCCAGGACACCGACGGCCAGGCCGTGGGCGCGTCGCTGCGCGGCACGGCCGAGGGGTCGGACTTCAAGGGACTCGCCGCCGGCACACGGCGCGACGAGGGACACTTCTCGTTCACCGTCGGCACGCCCACGGCCTACAGGGCGACACAGATCTACCTCGCCGAAAGTCCGATCGACGCCCTGAGTCGCGCCGCGCTGGTGATGCGCGAGAGCGCGACTGGCGAGCGCATCTTCATCTCGACGGACGGGCACGGCAGCTTGCCCACGCGGGCCATCGACGCGGGGCTGGACCGGCGCGCGGTGGTGCATTGCGGCTTCGATCGGGACCGTGGCGGCGACACGATGTGGGAGCGTGTCATGGAGCGGTACGGCGCACGGGCGCACGAGACGTACAGCCCCATCGACCGGGACCGCCCCCCCGCCGGCGTCAAAGACTGGAACCAGGCGCTCCAGCAAGCGCACCAGCGGGAGGATGCCTGGACGCCGAGCGCGGAACTAGACCACGCGCCCACGCCCAAAGAGGCGCGTGCGCGGGATGACCGGGCGGACGAAAGACGCTGACGGGTGGTGTGCTGTCCAACGATATTGTCTCCTAATGAAGTACGAACCTGGCATAGATCGTGTTAGCGTATCACGTGATGGCACATCCAGGACCGACGAGCCTCACGCTCACAGTGGTGTGATAGGGGACAGGCAAACATGAGTAGGGACGCGCCGATACAGATACAGGAGGCACGACGGGGGCATGCCGCGTGGGGTTTGCCGACACACAAGGAACCGCGCTGGCCGGCCTCGCTCGCCGTGCTCGTGGCGCTGGCGCTGTATTTGTTCTTACCTGAGAAGCTGACGCTGGGTCCGAACTGGATCGTGCCCGTCTTTGAATTGGCTCTGCTCATTCCCCTGAGCGTTGTGTCGCCCATGCGACGTAAAGACGAACCGCGCTGGCAGCGTTACGCCGCCGTCGCGCTCATCGCGCTGGTCAATGTGGCCAATCTCGTTTCCCTAGCCTTGCTCGTCCAGGACTTGTTGCAAGGGAAGGCGAACGGGAAGCAGATCGTGGGGCCGCAGCTCCTCTTCTCGTCGATCCTGATCTGGCTGACCAACGTGATCGTGTTCGGCCTCTGGTATTGGGAGCTCGACCGCGGTGGCCCGGACGAGCGCAGCCATCCCGCTCACCGGCAGCCGGACTTCCTCTTCCCCCAGATGACGACGCCGCACTGCACGCATGAGCAGTGGTCGCCGACGTTCCTAGACTATGCGTACGTGTCGTTCACGAACGCGACCGCCTTCAGCCCGACCGACACGATGCCGCTGACGCCCGTGGCGAAGGCGCTCATGCTCGTCCAATCGCTCGCCTCGCTGCTGACCATCGCGCTGGTCGCGGCGCGCGCGGTCAATATCCTGGGCAGCTAAGACAGGTGGGCGCGCATGGACACAGTCATCACGACGTGTGAGTGCCCCCTGTTAGTGCTCTAGCGCCGCAGTCTCTGGGGTGCCCATAGGCGCCGTGCCCATATCGCGGGGTGGGGGCACCAGCGAAGCGCGACGGGCAAGCCGTGCCGTATCCGGCCGGGCACGCCGACCGAGATGAGCGCCGGCCTGAGTGCCTTCGTGTCCTAGCCCGCCCGCGACCGCGTACTCCTTGGAATAATAAGTAGTGCGTCTACGACCCGATGAGGGCGACAGCTAGGCCGCTCCCCCGCGCGCTCGATCCTTAAGAAACCTTAAGGTCGTCTTAATCACAGATTAAGGGGCGGCTGCTACGCTACAGTCAGATGCCGATGACGCGCGGATAGGCCCCGCCGCCAAAGGCGACGCACCGCTCTCCTTGCCTGACGGTGCCGGGCGGCGGATAGGCCCCGCTGCTTATTGCTGATCCCATCCTTGTCTGGTGGATGATGTCGAAAGAGGGCGGTCCCGATCGGGACCGCCCTCTTTCACGTTGCTTTCATGAGGCCACCCTACACTATAGGCATAGAGCGGATGCGGGCGTTGGGCCGGCCCGACAACCGTTGGCTGATGGGCGTGTCGTCACCGCGAGCTCCCTGCCCGCTCTCTGCTCTCTAACATGTGCGGGACCATGCAGGCCAGGGCGTTCCCCGCGCGCATAGGCGTGAGGCCCTCGTGGAGAAGGAGAAAGACGAGTCGACTGGGCGTTCCCCGCGCGCATAGGCGTGACGTTGACCTCATGGCGAGTTGACAGTGCAGATGCCGGGCCGCACCGCATCTATGAACGCATCCCGCCTAAGAAGCCCTACGGCACTCTTGAGACACTGCTTTACGACGCGATAAGACCCCACGACACCAGCAGTGTCTAGCTCGACGCATCCCGCGTAGGTGTGTGCTGAGTACGTTCCAACTCATTGGCCTCGCGCCGGTAATCCTTGGCGCGGCTAGCGTCCGGGCCGTCGTGCAGGAGCGCAGGTGCGTTATGCCGGTCGAGGGCGTCGGCCTCGCGCCGTAGCGTCTTCACCAGGGTTGCCACGCTGACGAATCCCTTCTCGTAGCGCGTCCGCAATCCACGTATGTAATTCCATCTGCTCCGCGCTTCGCCCCACGTCCGCACCATCGCTCGTACTCCTTCTGTGGCCCTTCGGCCTGCCTGGGTTGCTCCCACATGCCTTGTAGCGATGCTCAGGGCCGCTGCTTGACGACCGACGCGGCCATGTACCTTACCACAGGGCGCGCGCAGGGCCGCTACGGCGTCGCCTCCGACCGCCACTCCCGGATCGTCCGCGCCAGTTCCTGACACGACCACGCAAGCGCAATCCCGTGATCGAGCACTGCATCGAGGGCGGCCACATCGCGCGCCGCGAGCGCCCCAAGCGCCCCTAAAGCCCTATTGAGGCCATCCACCGGGGGTGGTGTTGAATTATTCAACGACCTGACCTCCTCAGGAGGCGCGGGGAGCGCAGCCTCTCGTGCGGGCTGTGGTTGCTTCTCAGAGGCTTTCTCCCTGGGCGCACGCACGGTCTTGACCTGCCGCACCGTCACACGTTCCCCGCGGTCCGCCCGCTCGATCACCTCACTCCGTTGCGCCGGGTCCTCGATGAGCGCCGCCTCTTGTCCCACCGTCGGGCTCATCTTGCCCGCGCTGACGGCCGCAGCGATGCGCTCATCTTTGAGGAGGCGCAAGCGCAGGGTAATGTAGGACGTGTCCTTGTGAATGGAGCGAGCCAGGTCTTCCTGCGAGATCCCGGCCCGCTCCATGAGGCTCCGTAACGTACGCGCTTCGTCCACCGGGTCAAGGTCGGCGCGCTGGATGTTCTCCACCAGGGCCAGGCGCTCCATCGTTGCATTGTCCATGTCCTGCTCGATGCACGGGACCTCGGCCTTACCCGCCTCCTTCGCCGCTCGCCAGCGCCGCTCGCCAGCGACGATCTGGTAGTGGCCTTTCATGGTGGGGTGGGGACGCACAAGGAGCGGCTGCAAGACGCCATGCGCCGCGATGTCGGCGGCGAGCTCGGCCAGGGCCACCTCATCGAATGTCGTGCGCGGCTGGTAGGGATTGGATTCGAGCAGGTCAACCGCGATACTCTTTGCGGCGTCCAGGTCTTCGACGCCGGCCGGTCGCTGGTTTGGCATGATCGTATCGAGCGCGCTTGGCAATCGTCCGGCAAGGGCGTTGCGCTTCTCAAACTTAGGCTTCGCGTTAGACAAGCAACACCTCGCCCTCTATGTTGCCCCCTGTGTTGGCGACGTCACGCTGTCGCGCGAGGTCGCCCTCACCTAACAGGCCAGCGGCTATACTCCCGTACGCCAGGGCGGCTTCACTCTGCGGCGCATACACAGTAATGGGGACGCCGGCGGCGGCGGCCTCAGCCGTCTTAGTGCTGCGCTTCACCTCGCCCAGGATGGGGATGCGGTCGCCCAGGAACGCGCGGATACTCTCCATCGTTTCGCGGCTGTGCGTCGTGCGACTATCGACCATCGTTAGAATGACGCCGGCGACACTCAATCGCGGGTTTAGCTTGTTCTTGCGCATCCGCTCGATGGAGTCGAGGAGCATCCCCAGGCCGCGCGCCGCCAGATAATCAGGCACGACCGGGATCAGCACCTCGTCAGCAGCCGTGAGAGCATTCACAGTGAGCAAGGAAAGCGACGGCGGGCAGTCGATGAGAATAAGGTCGTACGCCTCGTGGGAGCCGCTGAGGATCTCACTGAGGATGTACTCACGGCGTGGGGCGTTCTGCAACTCAATCTCTGCCACCGCAAGCTCGATGCTGGCCGGTACGAGGTCCAATTCGGGGACGATGGAACGCAGTGCGGCCTCGATCGGCGGCACATCGCCGGTCGTGACATAGGCGTGGAGTAGCGCGTAGACCGTCGCTACGTCGGCGTCCACCTGTTCGCCAGCCGCGCTCGTGAGGCTCGCTTGGGGGTCGAGGTCCACGAGCAGCACCCGTTGGCCCTGATTGACCAGGGCGGCGCCGAGCGCAAGCGTGCTAGTGGTCTTGGCGACCCCGCCCTTTTGATTAGCTAAAGCAATGATACGCGCCATATCTCTCCTCGCTTTTAGATTGTCGCCACGCTGTGGCGACAATGCGCTACGCCCCATCGCTCATCCCATCAGCGCCGTCCGAGAGTTCCTCCAGGCGTTCCTTGATCGCGGTCTCGGTCGGTAGCCGCACCTGATATTCCGCAACAAATATCTTTTCTTCCAGGCCGGCCAACGCATAGCGCACCTCGTCGCCGCCGGCGCTCTCACACACGATCAGGCCAATGGCCGGCTTTTCCCACGCCCGCCGCGGCACGCGCTCGCGGTAGTACGACACGTACTTGTTCATCTGGCCCACGTAGGCATCCTTGAACGGGCCGAGTTTCAGGTCGCAGAGGACGGTCGCCGGGATATCCTTGTTGTAGAGTTCCAGGTCGACGCTGTGGTACTGCCCGTCGATGAGGATGGGCTGCTGGCTGCGGCGCACGTAGAAGCCCGGCCCCAACTCCTCCAGGAATCGCTGGAAGTTAGCCAGCAGGGCGTCCTCTAATTGGGCCTCATCGAAGCCGCCCGGCAGCCCCGGTACGGCAAAGCTGTAGAGGCCCCGGAAGACATCCTCCGGGCGCGCCGCCGGCAGGATCTGGGGTGTGATGATAGACGGCCGCGCGTCAGGCAGCACACGGTGATACAACCCGCCTTTGATCTGCTCATCGAGGTGGTGCACGCCCCACGCGTTGCGTATGGCCTCGGCCTCGTAGTACGCGCGCTCGGCACGGTCGGCGAGTGTCGCCAGGATCTCGTAATGGCTCCACGAGAGCTGTGACGAGAGCGCGGTCACGATCGGGTACGACCGGTAGAAGCGCACGATGCGGAAGAGCGTGCTGCGCGTCATGCGGAGATCGCGCGCGAGCTGCTCGACGACGCGGGCGCCATAGTCGGCGCGCTCCTTATGGGCGAGGTCGGCCCGCACGATGCGCTCGCCGACCTGCCAGTACGCCTGCACTTTGATGTTATCGACGGCCTGATACGCGCGCGCCCGCGCCGTCTGCAGCAGCCCGCGGATCTCACCCAGGAGCGCGCCATAATCGTCGCGCATCACCGCATGGTCGGCCGGTTTACGAGGCACAGTCCGCCCCCTCCCGCCCCATGCCGTCGAGCAGTGCCTCTAACGCGCGCTGCTCAACAGCCTCCTGCATTGCCGCACGCGGCCCCATGCCGATCGGCTCGAAGCGCCGACCCACGTAGCCGCGCCACACCGCGGCGCCGGGCGTCACGGCAATATAGCCCAGGTAGACGCCCGACGGCGAGGGCGTCGTCAAACGCGCCTCGAAGAGATCGGGCGCGCGCTCGATCCAGCGGATAACGAGGGCGGGGCTCATGCGTCTGCCCTCCGTACGCGGTCGGCATGCTGCGCCGCGTGCTGCTCTAACGCCGTCCTGGCCTCCTCGAACGACACGCGCGCGACGATGGTCGTGTCATCGTCGCCACGCGTGGCCGTCACCGTCGCGTCCCACGCCACGTCAAGGCGACCACTGTCGCGGTAGTACACAACATACCCATACGGCCGCGGGGCGCCCGCGAGGCGATACGCCCACAACGCGTCGCTCTTGCGTTCCCACTTACCCCTCATGCTGCTCCTCATCCTCGTCCCTTTCAAGGCGCAGCGGCCGGCAGCGTCCACACACGGGGAGCAGGGTTACGCCACGCGTGCGGCTGCGCCCCTGCATCAAGGCGTGGCGTGAGAAGAGCTCGCCCACGTCCATGACCCGCGCGCAGTGAGCACAGGCCAGCGCGCCAAGCGCGCGATAGGCCGTCGTGCGCTCCCCATCGTCGTGGCGGGCCGGCCCCGCGCGCCGGCTGTGCGCGGGCGCCTGTGGCCGTCGCGGCCATGCTCCCCCGTCACCCATCGGCGTTCGCGTCCACGCACAGTGGACGACAGGTCGCACAGACCGGCGCGCTACTCAAGTACCCCGTCGCGACCCGTACGTGCCGACTGCGGCGCGAGAAGACGTGGTCCACCGCGATCTCTGCGCGACACTCCTCACACATGAGCGCCTCCAACGCCCGATACGCCGTCGTACGCGCGCCATCGGGTTGCAAGGCCGGACCCAGCACGAGGCTCTTCCCGCGTCCTATAGGCATGTACTCCTCCTCGCCGGCTGCCCCCGATGCGCGTGGGCGATAGGGTAGCTCCCCTGCGCCCGCTCACCGCTCATGATAGTCCTCATCCGTTGGCCATGGCGCGTCGGCGTTCGCGTCCAGGCGCAGGGGGCGGCAAGCCACACACACCGGCGCCGCCGTCACTCCTCTCATGGAGCCAACGGGGACGTGCTGGGAACGGCGCGAGAACACCTCGTCCGGGAGGATGGCGCCTCTGCACTGCACGCACACAAAGGGCACAACAGCGAGGTAGGCCATGGTGCGCGCGCCCTGCCCATCAGTCGCAGGTCCCACTACATGGCTCTTGACGTGTCTGGGCATCTCTTCCTCGTTCTCGTGTCCCTTGTTTAGTCAACGTCCCCAGAGCCGGCGCTGTCCAGGTGAAGCGGCCGACAGGTGACGCAGATAGGCACGGGTGTCGCCCCCGTCGCGGTCAGCAGGGCGCGTGGCGCTCGGCGCGAGAAGAGCGCGCCCGACGCGATCGTCCCCGCGCACTGGGCGCACTCATGCTGCACGACGACGCGTTACGCGGTCGTGACTACACCATTGTTGAGGGTCGCGCGCCCGACCCGATTACTTTTGACAGCGCCACTCACCCTACGATCTCCCTGGGGGCAGTGTATCACCGGCCTGCGGATGGGGGGCCGCTAGCGGGTGCTAGCGCCCCCTTGTGGCTCATCGTGCCGTGCCTGGTGGCCGTTGTGGCTAGGCGTCGCCCTCGACGACATGGAGCCCGTGACCGACGTGTCGCGCCATGAGGATGCGCCCCAGCGCGTCGTTACGCAGCGTTGCCTCGTCCAACTTGATGAGGACGTTACTCCAGTGGATGGCCTCGGCTAGCCGGGCAAGGAGCGTGTAGGTACTGATTATGCGCGGGAAGCGGGCGTCGCCGTCCCTGGTAAACGAGCGGTGCGCGTCCTCTGCGAGCGCGTCCTCTGCGAGCGCGTCCTCATAGCCCACCACCGCGTCGAAGTCGATGGCGACGAGGCGACCGTCCCGCATCCCCTCCAGAACGGCGGCAATCGTGCCGGTGGGCGAGGTGAGCAAGGCCGGGGCAGGGGCGGGCGTCCACGCCGGGTGCCCGTCCTGCCATGCTCTGATATCGGCCTGTCGCTAAGATCCTGACGAAATGCTACATCGTCCCAGATAACTAGCATTCTATTCGCTGCTCCACACCCAGCCACCTTACGCCAGGATCTTTTCCATGAGCACGACGTCGACCCACCGCCCGTCGAGCATCCCCTGCTCGTGATACGTGCCGACCGTGCGGAATCCGCAGCGCCGATAGAGGGCCATCCCCGCCGTATTCCAGGGGAAGGCCGCGAGGACCAGCTTGTGATAGCCGAGGGCCTGCGCGCGCTGTTCCAGGGCCGTGAGTAAGGCCGTGCCGGCGCCCGCTCCGCGTTGCGCGCGATCCACATAGACGGAGAAGTCGGCGACGTGGTCGTAGGCAGGGCGCGGGTTGAAGGGGTTGAGGGAGGCCCACCCAACAACCCGCGCGTCCTCGGCGGCGACGAGGACGGGATGACGAGCCGTGCGGCTCGCGAGCCACTGGCGGCGCTCGTCGGGCATCCGGCTCTCCGTTTCGAGCGTGGCCACGCGGTCCCCGATGCCTTGATTGTAGATGCGAGCGATGGCGTCCGCATCGTCGGTGGTCGCGTCCCTGATGTCCATATCCACCTCCGATGCGCCGAGGCCCGTTTTGACAGAGCACATCGGGGTACCATATAACTACCGTTATACAGCACTGGACTCGGCCACATGACACTGGGTCTTCCGCATATAACGTGAAACGGGCCGGATCGTGCGAGGGATTGCCGGAAAAGGTGGCCGCAACGCGGGCAGGCCACCCCTGAGAGGCCTGAGACGGCGCTGCAGGCGCACTGTCCTCACCCTTAGGAAACCCGATTCACGTTATATGAGGGAGAGCCAGTGTCATGTGACCGAGTCCAGGACGTCAGACCCCAGCGCAGGTCGCTGCGACAGCGCTCGGCTCCCTCAACGGACGGGCGTCAACGGTCGTGTCCGGGTGGTCCAACCGTTTCAACAGCGTCGCGTACCGCTTCCTACCCCGTCCCCTGATGATTCGCATTTCTGGAAACCTCGTCAAAGCCTCTGCCTGAACTCACTCTTAACGTACATTTCAATCCAAGGAGAAAACACCATGATCAAGTTCACTATCTTGCTTCGCCGCCGAGCAGGCCTCACCCATGAGCAATTCGTCGACTACCACCGCCAGCAGCATGCGCCACTGTTCATGTCCCTGCCGGTGGTGCAGGACAACGTCAGACGCTACGTCCAACAGCACACAATCGACGCGCCGCTGCCCGGGCTCCCACCGACCATTATCGACGGCTTACCCGAACTCTGGTTCGACGACGTCGAGTCCGTCGCCAACGTCTTCACCGCACCCTCATACCTCGAGACCATCCGGCCAGACGAAGAAAAGTTCCTCGACCTGCACGGCTGCGAATTCATCCTCTCCGAGGAACACCCAGTCCACCCCTAGCAGTCTGTCGGGTGTCGTTGGGTTGTGCTGAGGCTGGCACTCAAGCGCCGATCCGAGGGCGTCGCCGACCGGGCGCTATGGCCTGTGGCTGCTCGGCCACGCCAACCTCTTCACGGCGGGCGGCTACCTGCTGGCCCTGTCCTTCGTCGGCTACGGCGACGTGGATCAGGTCACAGCGGGCCTGACGCCGCGGGTCGCCTGGCAGTTCGGCTCCACCATCCTCGGGGCACTCATCTCCTGGGGTACGCTGGGTCACGCCGCGCGCAGCCTCGACCCCTTCCTCGGGCGCGCCCAGCCCGCGCGCCGGCGGCGGGCCCTGGCCCTGACGTGGCTGTCGTATCTGGTCGGGGGCGTCGTGGCCACGGGCGCGGCGCTGGTCAACCCCATGATCCCCGCGCTCATCGTTCTCTCGGCGGCGGCGGCCTCCTTCGGGGGGGAGGGCGTTCCTGCTGTGGACGCCCCTGGTCGCGGGGGGCGTCCGCCCGACGACGCCGGCGGACCCCCTGACGCCGACGCGTCGCCCGGCCTAGGTGGCGCTCGGTATCGCCGCACTCGTCGTGCAAGGCGCCCTCTTGGGACCAGGGTGGCCACGGTGAGCCCGCCGCGCCTACGCGCCCGCATCGCCATATCGTCGTCTGTCCACCTGTCGGCCGTGCGCACGGCGTGTCGTGCGCCGGTTGGATAGGCTGAGACCGCACCCGCGCACCGCGTGGGTCGCCCTGTTGTGGCCGCTACCGGCGGCGAAAGGGACGCACATGAACCAGCCACCCAACCACTCCACGTCTACCACCCGGTGCCGCATGATCAACCAAAGCGTCGGAGCCATCACCATCGTCGGCGGTGTCATCGGGGCCGTGATCAGCCTGCTCGTCGCCCACACTCTCGTGATCGGCTTTATCGTCGGTGTCGTCCTTGGCGGGATGCTAGCCGGAACCGTCAGCAGATTCGGCCACTAATCGTCAGAGGGGTGCAACGCCACACCGTCGAGAGAACCAGCTGCTGGCCAGCGACACGCCCGACACGCGCCACACCGTCGACGGGGAGACGCCGACCGATGAGGGCGTGGGCGAGGGTGTCCCCCTGCATTCCATCTGCGTTTCATTGGCGCGCCGGAGGGCCACGTTCACGCTGACGACTGTCCTCACAGGTGCAGCGATCAACGCCCTCCCTGGGTGGGGAAAAGGCCGCTCTGCGGAAACGCGCTTTGCGGACAGCGTGGTGGCCGCGGCCGAGCGCCTGCTTTTCCCCGCCCCGGAAGGGGGAGCGTTGATCCAGACCCGGCCGCGCAACCGTTTGTGCGTGATATCACGGGCCAGGATGGTGGGGACAGCGGCGTGATGGCGCGCGCGGTACAGTGAGGGTAGTATCGCGGAGGGGGTGGGGTCGTGGAACACCAGGGGCGCGGCGCGTTGCCGCCGTACGACGACTTCATGGATATGCTGGCGTGCCAGGGGTGCCGGCTCGACCCGGCCGTGTGGGACGAGCTGGTGGACCGTCTGGCCGTTCATGATGTGACGCACCTGGGTGGTGGGAGCGCCGACTACGGCCGGCCGTCACCCGACCGCGGTCCGGCCGACGTCGACCTGCCCCTGTTGATCCTGGACGTGGCGCAGGCGCCGGAGCCAC
>JAABVA010005168.1_pt1 | contig 11900 bp, 10 predicted proteins | sample 5560331 | NCBI WGS metagenome assembly JAABVA01 (sample SAMN12812661, study PRJNA571458) | rock metagenome | isolation source: Antarctica rocks | place: Antarctica: Victoria Land, Mt New Zealand sud | collected 2016-01-07
GCATCCCGCGGATGCTCCTTCTGAGTCGGTAGAACGTGTCCTTCGCAAGCCACATTCTCCATACACAGCAGGGCATCCGCGGTCTACGACATGCCAAACCGCCCTATCGCAACGGTGGATCCAGGTTGAGCCGGGGCGAGCGGTCGTACTGGCGCATCGCGCCGTGGAGGTCGCCGATCGTGAGCACCTCGCGAGAACGCCCATGACGCTGGCGCTCCTAATCAGCGTGCTGCTTCACGGGGAGTCTCTTCTAGGCACAGCATCTGAGACAGCGCTGCTTGATGCCTACGTCAGCCTGCTGCTGGGCCGGGGGGACCCTCACGACGACGCGCGCTTTAGCCTAGACTCAATTGAGCGCGCGGACATACTCAGCACCTTGGCCGAGCACTTCGCAACAGCCAATACCGGTTCGCTGCCACAAGCCCGAGTGGTGGAGATCTTCGCGAAGTATTTTGAGTCCCTCGGCTGGGAGGAGAGCGCTATAGCTGTATTGAACAGCTTTCTCGACCGACGCCTGCTGGCGGTGCGGAATGACAATGTCAGCTTTACGCAGTCCAGCTTCCTGCACTTATTCGCTGCGAAGCGAGCCGTCAGGTCAAGCGGGTTCTTGCAGTCGCTGCTGGAGCGTCCACTGTACTTCTCCAGCATCATCAAGCACTACGCCGCGTTGACAAGAGACGACCCGACTGTATTGCGTCAGGTCGAGTCCTTGCTGGATCAAGCGTTGACAATGGAAACCGACGGGACCAACTTCAGCGAACTCGCTGCTCCTCCTGAGATCGCCTCAGTCGACGACGACGTCGTAGCCCGCCGCGAGGCCCGCCCTATGCCGGCACCGCGGGAGGACTCAGACGACGAGTTCGAGGACTGGCTGCAGAGCTTCGGCAGTGAGGATCCGTCGCCCTTTCCAGTGCACGCGATTGAAGACGCCCCCGTCGCGGTGCAGGTGCTTGAAGCACTCGCACTGGTGTCAAATGTGCTCCGGGACAGCGAGCTGGTCGACGACCTTGAACTGAAGCAGCGTGTCCTGCAGAAAACACTGATTGTTTGGGGCAAGTTGGCGGACCTACTGGAAGGTGACGAGATTTACCAGGAGTTCTTGGTTCGCCTAGGGAAGCGCGTGGCGGAGGCGCTCCCCGTGACGAAGACGAAGCGCGACGAGTTCGTAGAGGAGTTCCGTGATTTAGGGCCCTTGATGACTTGCTTCGGCGGCATAGCGGCTACGCTCGCTTCACGCAAGCTAGCTCGCCTACTCGACCGCCTATTTGCGGAGACCGAGTTTGTGGAGGGCCGAGAGTCGGCAATCATGGGGGCCATGCTCGGTTTCCAACTTCGCGCACCAACGTGGACCCGGTACTTCACAGCCGTCCGAGAGCTGCACGGCCCGAAGAAGGCGGTGAACGTGGTGCTTCGCCGCTTTGCCATCTCTGCCTACTACAGCCCAGCAACCCGAGACGACGAGGCGGCAGGCATCGAGACGTTCCTGATTGACCAGTTCTTGGCCAGTAAGCCGGCTGTGACGGGACGCACCTTGAAGGCACGGCGCGACTCGCTCTCCCAGTCACTTCGCGCGAATCGTTCCCTCTCCGCCGCGAGGAGGAAGGCCGAGATCGCCCATGCCAGGGCAGCTGAGGCAGTTCCGGCGGTGGAGGATCGCTTGGTGCCAGAGGACGACGCCCGCGTCATTGAAGGCGAAATCGTCCGGGGGTGACGCTTCACGACTTGATCCGAAGGACGCCAACCACGCTTGGTGCGTAGCGCCACCAACCCGGCGCCGCGCCGGCGCGTTCCAGACACGGTCCTTTTTGAGGCAGAACGCAAGGGGGGTTGGACCCCGGCTTGTGACTTGCAGCGCTAGTTGGCGCGGTTCTGGCAGCGCTATGTGGCTGCTTTCCCCGCCTCGCCGGATGACGGGCCCTGTCCGGCAGAAATTCCTTGAGCGGACGTCACCGGAGGCTGCGGTCCTGGGTGATGTCGAGGAGGACGTGCCCGGCGGCCGGGAGGTCTCGCTCGTCAGCCGGAACGAGGTACAGGGCCCGGTGGGTGGTCGGGGTCACCGGGACGACGGCCAGCTGGTGCCCTGGGTGGCAGGGCCAGTTCGGGCACGACCGTGACACCGAGCTGCTCGGCGACGAGCGCGAGCAACGTGGCCATGTCCCGGACCCGCCGTGCCGGCTGCAGCCGCAGCCCAGCCGCCTGGTGCATCTGGTGCAGGAGCGGTTCGCAGCCGCCGTCGGACAGCAGGAACGCGTCGTCGACCAGGTCGTCCAGCGCGACCGCGGGCTGTCCGGCCAGCGGATGGCCGCGGTCGAGTATGGCCACCATCTGGTCCTGGGCCAGTAGTGCACCCGGCGCGGGACTGCTCGGCTGGTCGCCGGTGCGCAGCTCGGCCACCACGCCGAGGTCGATGACCCGGTCGCGCAGCCAGTCCCGCACTTCGGCGTCGGTGCCCTCCAGCAGCACGACGGTCACCTCCGGCTGGCAGCGAGCCAGCTCGGCGATCAGCCGGGGAAGCAGCTGGGCGGCGCTGGGGAACGCCGCGACCCGCAGCCGGCCTCGGTGCCGCCCGGCCACGACCGCGCAGTCCTGGGCGATCCGGTCGACCCGGTGCACGGCTTCACGAGCGTGCCGCAGCACCTGCTGGCCGTGACTGGTCAACATCGTTCCGCCGCGTCGACGCAGGACCAGCGGGACCGCCAGCTCCTTCTCCAGCGACGCCACGGTGTGGCTCACCGCGGACTGGGTGAGTCCGAGCGCAGCTGCGGCGCCGGTGAAGCTGCCCTGATCCGCCACCGCCACCAACGCCCTCAGCTGGGCCAGGTTCATGAGCCATCCTCATAGCGACAGTGGTACCGGTTGTTGGACTGATGGTCCACGGTGCCCTATCCATGCCCGGGTGACCACCACCGCGCCGCGCGGGCGTACCTCCGTGAGCGACGTCGCCACGCTGCTGGCGGTGGCCGCCTTGTGGGGGGCGTCGTTCCTGTTCATTCGGGTCGCGGTGCCCGACCTGCGGCCGGTCCCGCTCATCGCGGCCCGGGTCCTGCTCGCGGGTGTGGTGCTGCTCGTGGCCGTGACTGTCCTGCGGCGGCCGCCGGCCTGGCGACGGGACGGAGCGGCCTACCTGCTGCTCGGCGGCGTGTCAGCGGCGGCGCCGTTCACGCTCATCGCCGCTGCCGAGCTACGCCTGACTGCCTCGCTCGCCGCGGTCCTGAACGCCACCACCCCGCTGTTCGCCCTGCTGCTGGCCGCCGTCCGCCTCCGCGAGCCGCTGGACGGCCGCCGGGTCGCCGGCGTCCTGCTCGGGGTCGTTGGCGTTGCTGTGCTGGTCGGTCTCGGCCCGCTGCACCTGACCGGACCGGTGCTTGCCGCCGTCGCAGCGAGCCTGCTCGCAGCCCTGCTGTACGCCATCGGCGGCGTCTACGCCCAGACCCGCTTCGTCGGCACCCCACCGACCACCGTCGCCACCGGCCAGCAGCTCGGCGCAGCCGCCCTACTACTGATCCCCGCCCTGCTGCTACGACCGGCACACCCACCCGACCGGCACGTCAGCGCCGCCGTCCTAGCCCTGGCCCTGGGCTGCACCGCCCTGGGCTTCGCGCTGTTCTACCGGCTCGTCGCCCGACTCGGCCCCATTGCCGCTCTGTCCGTCACCTTCCTCGTCCCGGTCTTCGGACTTACCTGGGGCGCCCTCTTCCTGCACGAGACCATCAGCCCCGGCACTGGCGGAGGGCTGCTCATCATCCTGGCCAGCGTCGCGCTCGTGACCGACATCGCGCCCACAGCAAGACGAAGGGCGGTGCCGTAAGTCGATCGGTAAGCGGATGACGCGACGGCGCAGTCACGCCTCCCAGCGAACCTCTCCGTCACGTGCCGGCCGTGCGCGGCCGCCACCGCCCGGGCGTACGCCGCCCGCTCGGAGGTGTAGGTGCGTTCCATCTGGGCGAACAACGCCAGCAGCACCACCGCCAACTGCCCCATCGGGTCAGCCGGGTCGGCCGAGTCGACCTTGATCGGGTCGCGAGATTGCGCACCCCCACCCCGCGCTCGGTCAGCTCAAGGATCAGGTTCAACGTGTCCCGCCCCGTGCGGCCCAACCGGTCCAGGGTGTGCACCACGATCACATCGCCCCGCCGGGCGAACCCCAGCGCCGCCCGCAACCCCGGCCGGTCCCTCGTCGCCCCGGACTTCTTGTCCAGGTAGATCCGCTTCGTACGAGACAAGATCGCCAGAGCACCTCGGCTGACCTGCGGCCCTCCCGATAGACATCGGTCCCTGACCGCGACAGGGGGATCGGCAACGGCCGACCTACGACACGGGCGCGCGCTTCCTGACTCGAAGCGATTGGCGGGTTCACGGGGAGCCTGTCGCGGGCATCGTGACGGCCTGCCCTGGGTCTAGGTACACCTTGACGGTTCCAGGCACCAGCCGTACGCTCGCATTCTGCGATCGGGACACACACGAAGGAGAGCCGTTATGGCCGACACCCGCTTCAAGATTCAGAAGTTGGAGCCAGCGCGCAAGGCGCTCTGCCAGGACTGCTCGTGCGGCGGAAGTGTCCTGGCCAAGAAGGAGTACGTACGGGTCTACGGCGAGAAGGTCGCTGGGGCACCGGTAGTTAGTTCCGCCGCCAAGTAGTTGCCGAGGGAGTTGAGCAAGCCGAGGGTCACAAATCCTTGGCTTACTATGTATGTGGAGCCGGACGTCGGTTTCGTATTTGACGACGTACGCACCAAGAGGCGCTTCACCATCTCCTCTCCTGAGCAACTCGAACTCTGCCTACGGGCGCAATCTCCCACGTCAAGAGCGGATTTGTGCTGGTTCGCCGCAGACAAGTTGGGGCTCGCTGCGGGCGATGCGGAGGCGGCTGTCGCCGACTTGGAGCAGGCAGGCCTGCTGCTCGCCGAAGACGACGCCCTCTATCTCGACTACCGTTTTCAAGCTCCGATCTGGTTCGAACACAACTGGTGGGCGGCCTTCGTCTATGCGTCGGTGATTCGTGACGTGCCGTACCTGGACTATCAGGAGGCCCTCGAACGCGGCGACGACGGAGCACGGATGGCCGCGTACTCAGCGGTGGAGGAGCCACCGCCTCGCTATAAGGAATGCGGCGGCGCCCTGACGCTCCTGCCGCGGACGTGGGACGCACTGTCGGATGTACCCATCGGGTCGCTGCTCGTGGACGACGTCTTCGAGGACCCACCCCAAGACCGTCCCCTGACCCTGGGGCAGATCAATACCTTACTCTTGTATACGGTGGCGCAGACAGGTCGGGTCGAGCAGCCTTACCAGGGCGAGATGCTCCTCAAGAGCGTCCCTAGCGGTGGGGCGCGGCACCCGACCGAGACATACGTCTTCTCGATCGACACGGAGCTGGGGCCAGGGCTCTTCCACTACTCAGTGCGCGAGCACGGGCTGCAGCGGATGGCAGATCTGCCCGATGAGGACGAGATGCGCCGTCTAATCTACGAGCTGGAGAACGGGCCCATGTTCCCGCCGAAGGCTGTCGTGGTGTTCACGAGCAAGGCCGAGCGATCGATGTGGCGCTACCGCGAGGAGCCGCGTTCCTACCGCGTTCTGTGCCACGACGTCGGGCATGTCTTGGAGAACATGAAGTTCGCGGCGAAGGCGACGGGGGTCAGGATCTACTTCGGCCATGGCATCGACGATGCTCGGATCGGCCCCCTGCTCGAGTTGGACGGAGACGAATGCGTGCTGAAGTTCGCATCCCTGGCGTAGCCGTGTCCACCCTGACGACGAGCCCGTACGCGCAGCTCGAGCTGATTCCGGACGGAGGCCCCGGCACGGAGTTGCTGCTGCGCAACCCGAACCGCATGTTCGCGTCGAAGGTCGGCGTCGGAGTGGCCATCCTGCTGTACGAGGCCTCAACGCCCAAGAGCAGGGACGAGCTAGAGGCGTTCCTGCGAGACCAAGGTGTAGCCGAGCCCGGCAACATTCTCGACGCGCTCGTCGAGGGCGGCGTGCTGACGTCGGGTGAGTCTGTGGAGCCGCGGACCAGGCTCTGGTTCGACCGAGGCTGGCGGCAGGCCTTGCTGTTCGATCGCGGCGTCCAAGACGTCACTTTCTCGGACATAGAAGCCACGCGCAGTGATGAGGGCAAACTCGCGCTGATCGACGAGTACGCGACCACGGACGGCCTACCAACCTACTACCGGGAGTACGACGGCCCGCCGTTTCCGCTCCCGGAGCCGCGTACTCTTACGGCGTCTGCCAGCGAGGTGTTGCTCGGACGCAGGACCTGTCGCCGCTTCGAACGCGGGGTCATCCCAGACGAGCAGGAGATGGCGGACATTCTCGGCTGGGCGTTCCAGCCGCTACGCCGCATCCGTGACTATGCCATCGCGCACGCCAGCGAGATGCCGATGCTGCTGATGTTGTCGTCGTACACGCCGTTCGAGTTCTACTGCGTCCTGGAGGGCGCGCATGTGCCGGACGGGGTCTATCACTACGACATCGCCCGGCACGCCCTGGTTCAGCTGCGGGCCGGCCAGTACGCCGAGGAGCTTCGTCAGGTCGCCATCGGACAGGTCTTTGACCAGGTCGGTTTCGGAGGAGTCATCACAGCCGACCCGGAGCGCTTCATGTGGCGCTACCGGTACAGTAAAGGGCTGCGCACAATCTTTATAGAGGCGGGCGCGCTGTGCCAGCGCCTGATCACCACGGCCGGTGCGCTGAATTGGCAGTCGTTCATGACTCCCGCAGTCCGTGACACGCCGGCGACCGAGCTCCTCGGCGTCGACCCGCGGGTTGAGTGGCCCATGTATACCATCGGTTTCGGCCGAGCACGGGGCTAATCCGGCCGCCAGATGCAGTCGCGCCCCGAGGAAAATGTCCGACACCGCTTGGATGCTCGTACGAAGCACGGCATGGAGCTGGCGCTAACGACGGGAGACTCATGCGACGCCGCCTGCCCGCGGTGCCTTCTCTTGTGGCTGGCTACTGACGAGGACAGCGTGCGCCTGGTCGACGAGCTCGAGCGGGACTTTACCGTCGGGCCCGAAACCGACGGACGAGCCGAGGGGCTGGCCGAGGTACGGACCATCGACGGCAAGGTGGCGTTCCAGTCGCTGGTGCGCGACCCTCATCCGTGTTGCGACGGTCCGCACCGCGCATGTCCGCGGGTGGTCCCACCGTCGCACGTATCGCTCGGGCTGCTCGAGGCGGCAGACCGACTCGCGGAACGCTGGGAACAGCCGTGGACGGGCGTGATACGCGACCTCGCCGAGGCCCGCGAGTGGTTCCCGCCGGAGCTGGTGGATCGGCTAGGAGATCGCTTCGTGTTCCTGGCTTACTTCGCAAATCCGGTGTTCCCTCGCTACCCCCGGATCCCCTTTCACGACAACGCCCTTGGCACCGCACGTGACCAGCCAATGGCGCGCGCGAAAGCTCTAATGGAGACGGCGGAGCGTTACTGCGCCTTGACTCCGGCGCCATCGGATGGCCAGGCCGCCGCCTTGGACAGCCCCCTGCTGGATGTGCGTGCGGCCGGGTTCGGCGCTCTGGCGGACGCCAACGCCACGCCGGTCCGGACGCTTGAGGGGCAGCAGTGGGCAGTGCCGACCAGCCTGTTGTTCTGCAATCCAGCGCCCGGCCAGCCGGACTGCAACGTCACCACGAGCGGGTGCGCCGCCCACACGGACCCGACCCGTGCCGATGTTGGCGCTGCCCTCGAGCTTCTTGAGCGGGACGCCACACTGCACCACTGGCTACTGGGGGTTCGTCGACCGCACGTCGACCCCGACACCTGGCCGGCCAGCGTGGTCCACACCGCACAAGAACTCCATCGGTACGGTCACGACCTGCATCTGGTTGACGTGTCGGAGCTGTCCGGCCTCCCGACGTACATCGCGGTCATCGCGAACTACCGCGACGAGTGGCCTGACACGATCGTTGGCTCGGCCTGCCACGTCAGCGCCCCGGTCGCCCTTGAGAAGGCGGTCGACGAAGCGTTCGCCACTACCGTCGTCGCCTGGGCCTCACAGCGGTCGAACGAGCGACTGGAACCCGTCGATGTGTTCGAGCCGGTTGACCACAGCATGTTCTACCGGGTGTCCGGTCGTCGCGACCTCCTCGACCACTACCACGAGGCGGACGGCACGACCGCGCTTCCGGACCCCCCGGCGCCGATGACTGCCGACGAGATGATGTCCCTCGTGGACGGCGCAGCGCGTGCGCGCGGCCACACCCTCGTGTACGCCGACCTCACCCTCCCGGGAGTGCGGTCTTGCGGGATCACCGTCCGCCGGGCCTTTTGCCCTACGATGCTCGTGATGGCCTTCGGCACCGGCAACCTTCGGGTACCCACCGCTCTGGACGGGCTGGTCGATCACCATCGACTGGGTCTCCCCCACCCCTATGGCTGACGGCCCGCGGGACGTAAGACTGCTGGTCACAGCCACCTCGGTCTCGGCTACTGGCACCGTTCTCACCCTGCTGGCCGTCCCATGGCTGGTCCTGGAGCGCACGGGCAGCCCCAGCGAGGCTGGCCTACTCGCAGCCTGCACCGGCGCCGGCCTGGTCGCGGGCTCGCTCCTGTCGGCCCCGCTCGTTCAGCGGTGGGGGGCCCGCAGAGCCAGCATCATGGCGGACGTGACCTGCGCCGGCGCAACGGGGGGGCTCGTCCTGGTTCTCGAGGTCCGCGGATACGTCCCCGTCGTCCTGGGTCTGCTACTCCTCCTGCGTGGACTGGCCAGTGGTCCGGCCAACAGCACCAAGCAGGTGCTTGTCGCGGAGCTCACGGGTCTATCCCAAGAGCGGACCGCGTCCGCCACTTCGTGGTTGGAGGCGGGCCAGCGAACCGCGCGGCTCGTGGGCGCTCCGGTCGGTGGGCTGCTGCTCGTCGTCGACGGCGCACAGTGGCTGTTCGGCATCGACGCCCTGTCTTTCCTGGCAGCTGCCCTCGGAGTAGCCGCCATGACTCGATGTGCGTCAGTCGTGCCTTCGCCGCGGCGGCTGGGGGACGGCCTGCGCTACGTCGCGCGGGACCGCCTGACCCGGTCCGTGCTCGGGACCGTCCTGATCACAAACGCGCTGGAAGCCGCCTGGCTATCGGTCGCGTTGCCCGTTTGGATCCGTACGCACCAGCTGGGCTCCGAGGCGTACGGAGTCGTGTACGCGACCGTCGCCGGATCCGCTATTGTCGGCAGTCTGTTGGTCCAATCACTGGCCGCCCGCATGCCCCTGATGGTCATCCTCGAGGCCGGCTTGCTTGTGTCGGGCGTCTGTAAGTACCTCGGACTCCTGAGTGGCTCCCTCGTGGTCCTCGTTCCCCTGGTCGTCGCAGGTGGTTTCGCCACCGGCGTGAACAACCCGGTGTTCCTGACCATCCAGATCGGTCGGCTGCCGGGCGACCTGCGCGCACACGTCTTCGGCGCCATAACCGCCGTCGCATTCGCGACGATCCCGCTGGGCGCCGCGCTGGGTGGACTGCTCGTGGCTGGGCTGCCCACCGGCGTCCTGGTGACGGGGGCGGTCGCGGCTCAGTGTGTGAGCGTCGGCGCGCTGCGGCTCAACGAACGCCGCCTGCCGCCGGACGACCTCGGGCGCCCGTCCGTCTCGGCAGGATTGCCGTGACGATACGCAGTGTGGCGACCAGTACACAGCTGCCGGCGGCCTGGGACGACCTAGCGACGAACGTGTACACCACGCGGGAGTGGCTCGCCACCGTCGAGTCGCGCGGACCGGTGGAGTACATGACCGCTGGCGGAGACACCCTAACGGCCGGCGCCGCCGTGTACGTCATCGACGCGTCGGTCGCGCCCTCGCCGTACCTCCGACTCGACGCCCTGCTCGAACGGCTCACCGGGGTGCCGCACGCATCGGAGGACCACCTGCCGGCCCTGCTCGTGGGGAGCCGGGAGTTCGGCATCGACGGGTTCCTGCGCCGGGACCGCTCCAGCCGGTACGCCGAGGGTGCGGCGGAACTTCTGGCGGCCGTGCGCGATAGGGCTCGGCGGGACCGCTACCGCGCGGTCTACCTGCCGGCCGTCGCGGACGAGGACGCGGTGCTGTTGACAGTCCTTGCGGAGCAGGGCTTTCGCCGATTCCCCACGGACGCGACGCTCGCCGTGCCCGTCGTCGGCCTCGGTGTCAGCGCATACCTGACGTCTCTGCCCGGAAAGCTACGGCGCAACGCGCAGCGGGAGATCCGTGCCCTGCAGGAAGTGCGCTTCGAGACGGCCCCGCTCAACGAGGGAATGTTGGACGAGCTGGTCGATCTGGAACAGGCGAACCTCGTCCGGCACGGCAGCACGCGCGACCGGGCCGCTACGCGTCGGATGTTCGAGACGTACCTGTCCCTATCGGGGGCCTCGACGCGAGTCTTCCTGGCTCGCGGGGAAGACCGCGCACTCGGCTTCTCGCTCTTCGTGGTGTGGCGGACGACGGCCTACGGGCGAAACATCGGACTCGACTACAACGCCTTGGGCGGCCGGCCCTTGTACTTCGCCCTCACCGTGTACGAGCCGGTGGGCGAGTTCGCCCGGCACGGCGTCGCCTCGCTCGACCTCGGCCCGAGCGGGGACGACGCGAAGCTGCGCCGCGGCGCAGTGCCCAGTGCTCGCTCCTGTCATGTGTTGCGACTGCCGTGACCCTTGAGGTACGCGAGGCCGTCGTCGCGGACGCCCCCGCCATCGCCGCCGTACAGAGCGACGCTTGGCGGAAGGCGTACGCCGGCCTTCTGCCGGACGGCTTCGTCGCCGAGCACGCCGACCCCGGGCGGCGCGCGACTGATTGGTCGGCGCGGCTGGCGCGCACCCGAAGCCCACAGCGCACTTTCGTCGCGGTGGTCGACGAGGCCGTCGCCGGCTTCGTGAGCCTCGGCACGTGGCGGGGTGAGCCGCTCCCCAACCCGGGGACGGGTGAGCTGTACGCACTGTACGTGAGGCCAACTTATTGGCGACGAGGGATCGGCACCGCCCTTGTCAATTTCGGGGCCCAGGCGCAACGTGAGGACGGCTTCTTGCGCGTCCGGCTGTGGGTGATCGAGGGCAATGACCGGGCCCTGGGCTTCTACCGACGGCACGGCTGGCTGGATGAGGGGCATCGACGCCTGGTGGACGGGACCGAGCGTTCCGAGCAGCTCCTCGTGCGCACTCTCTGACAGTCTCAGATCTCCTGAACTACGTGGATGATCATCGTTGAAGCTCACGGCGTAGCGAGGTCGTCGGTCGAGGCCGGCGGTCTCCGGGGACGCCGGCGGGGTGGTGGTGAGTTCGTCGGTGAGCAGGGCCAGTTCGCGGGCGATGCGTGGCGGTCGGGCCGGGCCAGGGTGACGATGATCTCTGCGGGCGCATCTCGGACATCGACGCCGATGAGGACTGTCAAGGGACGTCTTTGACTTCAGCCCCGAGAGGCACGTCCGGTACCCGGACAACGTCCACACGTAGATGGCCCAGTTCTCGGGTCGGTGTCACCAAGGGCAAAGTAGCCGCGGGACTGTCGGATAGCCAGCTATGGCTGGGCATCTCCGGCGACTATGAGGCGCCGGGGATACGGCCCCCGCCGAGGGTCAGAAGGCACGGCGGGCGGGGTCTCGCTCGGCTCGCCGGTCTGGTCGGTGACGATGATCCGATGGTGATGCATGAGCCGGAGCCGGATCTGACGGCGTTCTACACCTCGCGGTATGTCGAGGATGACCGGTTGCGGATGAGTCCCCACGGCCGGCTGGAGTTCGCCCGGACCCGTGAGTTGCTCGAGCGGCACCTGCCGTCGGCGCCCGCCCGGGTCCTCGACGTCGGCGGCGGGACGGGGGTGCATGCGCGCTGGCTGAGCGAGAACGGCTACCGGGTGCACGTGGTCGATCTCGTCACGGCGCATGTGGCGCAGGCTGCCGGCATCCCGGGCGTCACCGCCGCGGTCGGCGACGCCCGCCACCTTGA
>JAABVA010005169.1_pt1 | contig 11900 bp, 16 predicted proteins | sample 5560331 | NCBI WGS metagenome assembly JAABVA01 (sample SAMN12812661, study PRJNA571458) | rock metagenome | isolation source: Antarctica rocks | place: Antarctica: Victoria Land, Mt New Zealand sud | collected 2016-01-07
GGCGCTCCGGGCGTGGATGACCGTATGGGCCAGGGCGCCCGTGCCAGGGCCATGAAGCCGGGTACCCTCACCCTGTCCTGCTCAGCCGGGCGCCAGACTCAGAAGACATGTGGCGGTGCTGCGCGCAGCCCCTGCTGCGGGCCGCTGCTGGGTACCGCCCTGGCCTGGACAGAGCTTGTGGCGGTCTCAGACAGCGCAGCCGCTTGTGGTGAATGCTGTGGTGGACGCTGGGCATGTGGGGAACGCTGTGGTGGACGCTGGGCATGGGAGAGGGTTACAAGTAGAGGTGGGGTCTGCAGGCCATCGAACATGATGGTAAGGAGTCACGATCATCAGCAGGCCGGTCTGCCGCAGACATGCTGAGAGCATCGCGCATGCTGCGGGAGGGGCGCCGCTCACGGGTGTGTGTGCTACGGGCGGGCCCTGATGGCCAGAAGTGAGGGCCGGGGCATGCGCGGGGGCGCACAGCGGGCAGCACGCAGGTGTGTCTGCGGCGCGCATAGCACGCCGGGCCATGGGGGGGGATGTCCTGCAGCAGAAGCAGTGTGCAGGGTGGCGTAACCAGCAGCGTGGAATGCAGCGCCTGCGCTGCTGAACGACTCAACTCGTGTGCTCTTTGTCGTGGGGCCCTTGCCTGCAGATCATGCCCGCTGTAACATACGCAGGCTTACACGTCTGCGCGGTGGCAGGGGACAGCTGTGACCCACTGCCGCCACTCGCATGCTGATGCTGGACCCTAAGCACATAGCTGTGGCCTCGCGCACGCCTCGCTCTTGTTCCGCAGCGCAGCCAGGCGCTCAGGGACCGCTCTGGCGCCGCCTCGCGCGCTAGAACCTTGTATCTCGCCTCGCCGTGTCGTAAAAGCTGTAGTTGAGCAGCAGACTGCGCACCAACACACGCCTGTCATCCGGCGGCAGGCAGGCGGGCGACAACAACTCGGCCGTGCCAGCTGCTGGGGGCGCACGTGTTGTTGGGGTCGTCGGGGTCCTTCGTCTCCCGCTTCTCCGGGGGCTGCTCCTCCCTGCAAGCCACCAAGCACTTCTCAACGCCTCTGAGTTGAGGTACAGTAGCGGAGCCGCGCCTGTAACAGGAGGCAGGGGCCGCATCGGGCAGGCACGCTTGCAGTGCACAGCTGAGGCGAGCACACGCACGCGCGCTCCCGCTTCTCAGCCCGCCGCTCGCGCTCCTCGGCGCGCCGCCGCTTGTCCTTCTTGTTGTTCGCGCGGCGCTCCGCCGGCGGGCGTTCGGGCCGCTTCTTTGCTCCTGGGAAGCGGAACGCGCTCCCCGCCGCCCCGCGCGCGCCGCTGCCGCTGCCGCTGGCGCTGCCGCTGCGCTTGCGCCACCACACAAAGCCCGCAAAGGCGCCCGCGACAAGCAGCAGCGTGGCCAGGCCCGCGCGCGGCTCGTGCGCGGCGCGCCGCTGCCTCTCCCTGGCGGCGTGCATTGGGCAGTGCAACTCACATGCCACTCAGTGTTGCCCAGTGCTGCCTCTCTGCTTATGGTACTACCTTGAATGTAACTTCCACCATGCCCAGCTTGCTGCCTTGAAAACACAACAATCAGCTTCGCTGTGACAGCTTTCTAAGCTGCAGAGGCGTGCGGGCAAAGGTCAGATCAATATAAACTGGAAGGCGAAGGTTGGTGCAGACCAGCGCTACCACCTTTGAAGGCAACTTGCCTCTGGGCAGAGAACCTGGATGGGGTCTAGCTATCTTGATCACGTGCGAAATTGCCTGGCCACAGGCCTCTCAACACAGACAACTAGCCGGAAGCAGCGTTGAGCAATGGGCAGGGGACGCGCGCTGAGGCGCGCTGCGGCGCTGGTAAAGCAGGCCACTGCTCAGGGCGGCGCGCAGGCTCCCGCCCATGGCGCGGTGCCGCTGTTCGATGTTGGCACGAGCGGCCTGGGGGCGCGGTGCTTCGTGACCGCGCTGGCATCTCGCAACCCAGGTGCACTACTGGCGCGCTGTGGCCTGTCCCCTGCAGAGAGCCAGCCAGTGCGCACTTGAACCAATTGGCCGGTACATGCGCGCGCAGGCGTGGCCTGCAACAGCGTGCTGGGGCGCACCGGCTTCGCCGCGCAGGGCGCGCGGGCGATCAGCGTGGACGCACTGCAGCCCAGCGACACGTGCGCCCCCGATAAAGCCGCGCTCTGACAGGCCAATTGCTCTCAATGGCCTGTGCCTTTGCAAGTCCCAACACCTGTCTTGTCTGCCTTATCTTGAGTCGTAGCACTGCGCGCCTGCTGGCCAGCCTATCCCCACCCCAGGCGCTGCGCCTCTGCTGCACCCAGCTCGCGCCACAACGGTGCGCCGAACGCCGTTCTTCCTCCCGCGCGGCAGCTTCGCGCCGCGGCACAACAGCGGCACGCCGACGGAGGTGGCCGAGATGGTGGCCGTCACCGGCTTCGACAGCCTGGACGCGCTGATCGACGCGACCGTGCCCAAGGCGATCCGGCGCCCGGACATGATGGACCTCGGCGAGTACACGTCGGGCATGCGCGAGAGCGAGTTCCTGAAGAAGTTCAAGTGCGACCCGCACGCGCGCCCTGCGCGCGGCCCCCGCGCCGCGCTCCCGTGCATGCTCCCGGGACGCGTCGCGCTTGTCGGGGTCCCGGCAGCGCAGGCGCTGCGTCCTTCTCGCAAGCCGCAGCCCCTGCTGCGCTGCGCGTGCCGGCCCAAGCGCCGAGGGGCCCGGCAGCTGCCCACCCGAATGACCTGCGGCCGTACACCACCCTGGTCTGTCAACGATGCGCGCTGTCCGGCATGCTGTCCGACCCGCCCGGCCGCCCATAGCCGCCGCAGCCCCGTGCGCCGTGTGGGCAGCCTGCAGCAGCGCATGTGCCTGCCCCGAGCTCGCGCTCGCCGCGCGCGCACGCGCGCGCGCGGACACGATGACCTCCAGCGCGCGTGCAGGGACACGACCGGCATTGGCGCGCGCACGGAGGGTCTTGAGAGAAATGTAAATGCATGCACGGGCATGACGAGCACTTGACAAGCATCCGGCGCGCGCGCATGGTCATGACAAGCGCCCGGCGCGCGCGCAGGGACATGACGAGCAAGAACCAGGTGCTCAAGTCGTACATCGGCATGGGCTACTACAACACGTACCTGCCGCCCGTCATCCAGCGCAACCTGCTGGAGAACCCGGGCTGGTACACGCAGTACACGCCGTACCAGGCCGAGATCGCGCAGGGCCGCCTGGAGTCGCTGCTCAACTTCCAGACGGCCGTCGCCGACCTGACCGGCATGGAGGCGCGCGGCCCCGCGCCGCCGCGCTCGTCCTTATCAAAATGCTCAGAGAAACGTTGCGGAATTGTAAGTGTCAGAAAGCCCTTGGTTATTGCACTGTCATCAGTGCCCTGTATTGAGTAGGCAAGCGCTGCCTGTATGCGTTGCTCATGCACGAGCAGCCAAACAAGGCGGTCAGGCATAGGGATAGGGTCAGTGAAGGGTCCAGGGCTCGGTGCTGTGCGGCGTGAGGGTGCGAAGCTGTGCCAGTCGCGCAGCGCATGGTTGCCGTCAGCCGCTTCCTTGCAGAGCCGCCCGCATGCGCGCCCCTGCAGCAGGTCAGTCATACCTGCTTGTGCGGGCGGTGCGCTCAGTGGCCCTGACGCCCGCCGCGCGCGCAGATCTCGGGCGCGAGCCTGCTGGACGAGGCCACCGCGGCCGCGGAGGCGATGACGATGTGCAGCGCCGCCGCGCGCGGCAAGAAGCCCGTTTTCCTGGTCTCGGTGCGCGGCCGCGCCCGCGCGCGCCCCCGCTGCGCGCAGGCCCTCTGGGGGTCCTGAGGGGGCCCGGAGCATGTCGCCCATCATAGCATCATTAGAGCCTGCCACTTTATATGATTGTTATCGCAGCCTGCCAATCAACTTCCTTGCCTGCCAAAGGCATGCTCGGCCTGAGCCACGCGCCGGGCGCACCGACAGGCCCGCTCCGCGGCCACCTACGTTGATGAGCCTGTCCTCCCCCAGTCGGTGCCGGCCTTCATTGACACGCACGCGCTTACCGTAACTCTAAACCTACCCTGACCCCAAATCACGTCCGCTGCAGGACAAGTGCCACCCGCAGACGATCGCGGTGACGACCTCGCGCGCGGACGGCCTGGGCCTGACCGTGCGCATGGGCGACGAGGCCGGGTTCGAGTTTGGCAGCGACGTGTGCGGCGTGCTGCTGCAGTACCCCGCCACCGACGGCAGCATCCACGACTACAAGGCGCGCGCGCCGCGCGCCCGCCCCCCACCACCCGTCCAAGCGGCGGCGGCGCGTGCCGGGCGGGCGGCGCAGCGCTCTGTCGCGCCGCGGGCGCTGGCGCCGCCGGCGCCACGCTGCGGCTGCTGCCGCCGCGCGTTCCGCTTGTTTGTTAGCAGGCTGTTGCTGCCTGTTGTTACTAGGCTGTCACTGCTGTGCTTGCAATCATGAGTAGGCTGTCACTCCTGTGCTTGTGTCCAGGCGCTTACGGCCGCCCGTTTGTTACTACTTACTCCTGTGCTTGTAACAATGAAGTAGGCTGCCGCCCCTGTGCTCGCAATGCAGAGCTTTGGGGGCGCGCGCGCTCTGCGCAGGCGCTGGCCGAGAAGGCGCACGCAGCCAAGGCCAAGGTGGTCGTCGCGACCGACCTGCTCGCGCTCACGATGCTGGCGCCGCCGGGCGAGTGGGGCGCCGACATTTGCATCGGCTCCGCGCAGCGCTTCGGCGTGCCCATGGGCTACGGCGGCCCGCACGCCGCCTTCCTGGCCTGCCACGACGAGTACAAGCGCATGATGCCGGGGCGCATCATCGGCGCGCCCCCGGCCGCACCCGCGCAGCGGCTGTGCTGCGTGGTGTTCGCCTGAGGCGCCCGCGCTCTCACGCACGGGCCTGCGATGACGCGGGCCTCGTTTCAGAAATGCGCGGTCTTGCAGCAACGCAGGGCCGTGCTCCGCCCAGTGATTGCAGGCACATGAGCAGCGGTTATCAGCTTCCTGACTTCCTTCTTGCTATCAATCTGTTATTGAGAGTTGGTGGGGGCGTGCTCCTTGGGTCGGGACCACCCGTGCCGGGGACAGCCCTTGACCGTGTTGGGGTCAGCCTTCTAATCGTGCGCTGTGGCGGGGCGCGGCAGGCATCAGCCGGGACGCGCAGAACAAGCCGGCGCTGCGCATGGCGATGCAGACGCGCGAGCAGCACATCCGGCGCGACAAGGCGACGTCCAACATCTGCACCGCGCAGGCGCTGCTCGCCAACATCGCCGCCATGTACGCGATCTACCACGGCCCCGACGGCCTCACGGCCATCGCCACGCGCATCAACGGCCTGGCCGGCTGCCTCGCGGCCGGTGCGCTATAACCGCAGGCCGCGCCACCCCCCTCCCTGCACCACAACATGCTGTTGAGTCCCATGCCATGATGACAGGCAGACTGCTGTCCATGCATTGACGGGCCACCCAACTCCCAGCCAGGGGTGCGGTAGGCAAGCCGTGCGGCAGAAGGGCGGGCGCGCCGCCGAGCGCCGCCGACGCACGCGCCGGGCGCGCGCGCAGGCGCGCGCAAGCTGGGCCTGGAGGTCGGCGAAGCGCCGTTCTTTGACACGGTGCGCATCGGCGTGCCGGACGCGTCTGCGGCCGTGGCGGACGCCGCGGCGGCCGGCGCCAACCTGCGCCGCCTGGACGGCAAGACCGTCACGGTCGCGCTGGACGAGACGACCGAGCTGCCCGACATCGACGTGCTGCTGCGCGCGCTCAACGGCGGCAAGGACCCCGGCTTCACCGCCGAGTCGCTGGCCGGGGAGGTGCGCGCCTGCGTGCGCGTGCTGGCTGTCTGACACCTATATACGGTGACATGAGCGCGTTGAGGGCGGGCCGCCGCAGCGCATGTGGGCGGCGACGCCGACGCGTGGCGCGGCCGCGGCGCGCAGGTCAGCGACCCCGTGGGCGGCTTCGCGCGCGGCAGCAAGTTCCTGCAGCAGCCCATCTTCAACCTGTACCACAGCGAGCACGAGATGCTGCGCTACCTCAAGCGCCTGGAGAACCGCGACCTGAGCCTCGCGCACAGCATGATTGCGCTGGGCAGCTGCACGATGAAGCTGAACGCGACGTCCGAGATGGTGCCCATCACGTGGCCGGAGCTGGCCAACCTGCACCCCTTCTGCCCGGCCGACCAGGCGCAGGGCTACGCCGCCATGTTCAAGGCGCGCGCGCGCCACCACCCCGCGCCCGCGCGTCCGTGTGGAACAGCAGCGCGCTCTTGTGTCTGTGGAAAGGCGCGTTGTGCGCGACGGCGGAGCGCCTACGCCGGCCCCTGCGGCAAGCCTGCGCCTGTGGGGAGCGCGCGGTGCGAGCAGACGCAGGCCAGCTGAGCCGCGGCGGCGGGCGGCGGCCGCAGGACCTGTCGGCGCAGCTGGCGGAGATCACCGGCTTCGACGCGGTGTCGCTGCAGCCCAACAGCGGCGCGAGCGGCGAGTACGCGGGCCTGATGACGATCCGGCAGTACCACAAGTCGCGCGGCGACGAGCACCGCAACGTGTGCATCATCCCCGTGTCCGCGCACGGCACCAACCCGGCCTCGGCGGTCATGGTGGGCATGACCATCGTGCCCATCGGCGTGGACGCCAAGGGCAACGTGGACATCGGCGAGCTGCGCGAGAAGGCCGCGCACCACAAGGACAAGTGCGCGCGCGCCCGCCCCTGGCCTGCCACGGGATCTGGCGCGAGTCCAAATGATGGAGCCGCCAAGTGGCCACGAGAGAGCGCTGTCACGTGGCCAGGCCTTCTGTGGATGCTTGTGCGACAACGTGCGGGTGGTCTGATGAGCGTCGCGCGGGCTTGTCATGGGTTGCATCGACGCCAGGGCCTTTGCTTGCCTGCGCACTGCGCGCGTGAACCTGGCGCCTAGGCGGCCTCGCTCGCAGCACACAACGGGGTCCGGAGCGTTCCCGGCCGGTGCCGCCTGAGGGCGGGGCTTGGTAGCCCTAACTCTACCCTTGCTGCGCCAGGCTGGCGGCGCTGATGATCACGTACCCCAGCACGCACGGCGTGTACGAGGAGGGCGTGGACGAGATCTGCAACATCATCCACGAGAACGGTGGCCAGGTCTACATGGACGGCGCGAACATGAACGCGCAGGCGCGTCCCCGGGCCCATGGCTCGTGGACGCTGTGCGATATCCCAGTATTCTCTGACGGTGGCTTATTCGTCACAAGTGGCAGATCCATGGGCTGGTTTGCGAGGATGCGCTGATGCTGTGCGAAGATGCCCTGGCCACTGGCGAATGAGCCTCGACGAGCCTGCACGCCAGCGTCCTGGCCTGTGGCGCAAAGAGGCGAAGCGTGTGCGCGAGCCCGCATTGCCTCGTGCACGGCGTTCGCAGCCTCGGCGTGGGGGCCGTTGGCGTCAGGTCGTGCGGCCCCCTGCGATCCCTCTCCATGCTGAGCGCCGGCCCGGCCGCAGGTGGGCCTGACGTCGCCGGGGCGCATCGGCGCGGACGTGTGCCACCTGAACCTGCACAAGACGTTCTGCATCCCGCACGGCGGCGGCGGGCCCGGCATGGGCCCCATCGGCGTCAAGGCGCACCTGGCGCCCTTCCTGCCGACGCACCCGGTCGTGCCGACGGGCGCGCTGCCCGACTTCCAGGGCGACGGCAAGTCGTTCGGCACGATGGCCGCCGCGCCGTTCGGCTCGGCGCTCATCCTGCCCATCAGCTTCGCCTACATCGCCATGATGGGCAGCGAGGGCCTGACCGAGGCGCGCACGCCTCCGTGCCCGCCGCCCGCCTTGCATGCGCAGGGCTGCGCGCCAGCGAGCGGCAGCATGTGAGCAAGCCAGGCGCAGCACTGGTCGCGCCGTGCGTTCCGTCCAGAGCCTGCCTGTTGTGGGGCTGCGGACGCAGGCGCTTGATGTGGTCTGCGTTCTGACCAAGCGCCCGGTCGTCAGCCGCAGGCAGTGCGCGTTTGGTAAAGCGCTGATTACGGCCGCAATCGCGTGTCAGGGAAGTTGCTCAGCGGCCGCGGGAAAGTGGCCAGCCCGCCTGCATGTACTGGTGTTGCAGGCCTGGGTCCGAGCGGCGGCGCGCGCGCGCAGGCGTCCAAGCGCGCGATCCTGAACGCCAACTACATGGCCAAGCGCCTGGAGGACTACTACCCGGTGCTCTTCCGCGGCGCCAACGGCACCTGCGCGCACGAGTTCATCATCGACCTGCGCCCGCTGACCAAGGCGCGCGGGGCGCCGCGGCCGGGACCCTGTTTGGGGTCTTCTCCTAGGTCTAGGCCTGTGACCAAGCCAGCGTGCTGCACATCCGAGCAGGGCGTGCGTGGCCGCCGTATGTCCGCAGTTTGACAGCGCGATGCGGGCGCCTGCAGCGGCGCGACGCGCCCGTCCTGCCCAGGCTTAGCCTGGTCGAGCGGGCCAGAGCGCAGCCCGCAATGTGTCTGGCCGCCGTCTGCTTGCGGGCGAGCTCGCGGGCGCACAGGCGCTCGCGCCAGCTTGACCCGCCCTGTGCGCGGCCGGCTTGGCCTGCTGTGTGCGCGGCCGGCCTGACCCGCTCCGTGCGCGGCCGGCCTGACCCGCCCCATGCGCGGCCGGCGGCAGAACACGGGCATCGAGGCCGAGGACATCGCCAAGCGCCTGATCGACTACGGCTTCCACGCGCCGACCATGTCCTGGCCGGTGTCCGGCACGCTCATGGTCGAGCCCACCGAGTCCGAGAGCCAGGCGCGCTCCCGGGGCGCGGCCCTGGTCGCGTAGCGCTCCTCGCGCCATCGCGCCCAGTGTTTTTGCAGTTGGAAAGCGCTGTACAGCAGCACTGTCGTTGACCTTGTGCAGAGGAGCAGCCGTCCTACGAGGCATTTACGGCCTCTAGCCCTGCATAATAGGAGCGTGGCGCTGACGTCTGGTTAAAAGGGTGCAGAATACCTGATAAATATTGTATATGATAGGGTATGGTGACACCCTGCACCACCTGACTGCAACTGCAACTGCTGCCCCGCAGGCGGAGCTGGACCGCTTCTGCAACGCGCTCATCTCCATCCGCGAGGAGATCGGGGAGATCGAGAGCGGCAGCGCCGACAAGTGCGCGCCCGGCAGCGCTGACCGCTTGCGCCTCAGCGGGCCTGGCGAGCGTGCCTTGGGGGTTGCGGCCTCGCAACGGTGCCGGCAGGCAGTACTGCAGCCACTCCAGCCTGAACCAGAGGAAGGCTGGAAGGTGCAATGAGGTGCAGGATGTCTTCGGTGGCTATGCTGGGCGGCTTCTTCACTCACAGGCACTTGCGCTGGGGCCTCGGAATGGGCGCTCACGCTGCGCCAAACCTAAGCCTACCCTGCACCGCGCGCAGGGCGAACAACGTGCTCAAGCACGCGCCGCACACGGCCGAGGTGGTCATGGCCGGCGACTGGGACCGGCCGTACAGCCGCGAGCGCGCCGCCTTCCCGGCCGCCTGGGTGAAGCAGGCCAAGTTCTGGCCGTCCACCAGCCGCGTGGACAACGTGTTCGGCGACCGCAAGCTCATCGCGCGGCTGCCCGAGGGCGAGACGCGCGCGGTCGCGGTCGGCGAGTGAGCGGGGGCACTAAACCCATAAGCGGGTCTTGCGCCCGGGCGGCCGGACAGGCGGGGGGGGCCGCGTGCTTGCAACGCCGCCAGGGCTGGGCTGCGTGACCAAGCGGGAGCTCGCGGGTCAGGCGCCGACCCGCGGCCAGGCCGGTGGTGAGACGGTGGGTGTAGGATGGAAAGGGTGAGAGGCCGTTTTCATCTCTGTAGGTAGCAGCATGATTTTTGCGCAGGGCAGGCTCGCGACAGGACGCATGGACATGCATGGTGCTTGCCGGTCAAGCGTGCAGGTTGTCAGCAGGGTTGCCCAATACAACGAACCTGCAGGCCTCGTGGGGGGCTGCGGTGAGGGTGTAGGTGCATGCAGGGTACGCCATGATGAGTGCCAAGAGAGAGATTGCTTTGCAGGGTGGCGCACAGGCTCCCAGGGTGTGCCGCCTTGGCGCGCATCCAGGAAGTGCTGCTGCCATCCGCCTCGTGATGCTTTTATTCGGCCTTGCTGCAGCGCAGAGGCTTTTGGGGCATTTGCTTTCACCGAGCTCGTTCCTGCCACGCCCCTGGTCTGGAAGTAGAGGGCTTCTGAAGGCTGCGGCCTCCTGAGCTGTTGGACTCGGTGTGGGGTGTGGCTCATGCAGGCTCTGCTCGCACCGCTCGCATTGCTGCGCGAGCTTGGCACCGTTGTCATTGCTGCGCGAGATGGGCGACTGGGCATACAGTCGGCGCAGGGCTGCAGCTGCAACCACAGCGCGTGCCTTTCGGCTGCGCAGGGCGCCGGGAGCCGCGGAATCATGGAACAGCGGTGCGGCTCTAGCAGAATCCCAGCAAGCATGTCATGACGCTTCACCGGCCTTTCGCTGCATGTGCTTGAGAGAGGGAGGCGGCGGCAGCCCCTCCATGTAGAGCCTTTTGGCTGGGGAGCAGCGGTGTACCAACAGGGGTGAAAGAGGCAGATGGGAGCCTGACGCACTGGCAGTTCGTAGAGCGCGGCATGCGCTCCAGCCTGAGCGCGCCGACAAAAGGTTGGCGAGCGTGACATTTTGCAGCTATGCCGTGACATGCAATGCAATCGCAGCCAGCTGTAATGCACGGTCGTCAGTATTCTTTTGTGTGGGGCGCAAACTCGCATCCCTACTCAAGCCAACGAGTAGGAGCCAACCCTAAACTGTTTGCCAGTCCAAGTAAGAACCTTGGACGCCAAGTGACCTTGGACCGTCGCACGTCTGCCAGACCAGGAGGAAGCACACTGTGAGCCACCACAGAGTGATGAACACCAGGTGCTTGTGTACAACCTGTACTATGAGCCAACGCAGAGTGCACACAGAGTGTCTTGTAGCAGAAATCAGGGACATGGTACTCGGCAGGATGGCTGACTGCCCAGCTGGTGTGCTGTGCTGCGCCGCTGCGCAGCACTCCAGCCGCTGAGCGCTTGGAGGCCGGGCCGGGCCAGCCGCCGCCCTGGAGCTGGCTGAGGGCACTGTCTGGCTCCGCTGGTGCAGGCGCGCTGTCTGCGAGCGTGCATGTGGACACGCGGTAATACCTAGGGAAGTGAGTCCAAGGCTGCCGCTGCTGGCAGCGTGGCGACCCGGCATGCTGTGCCGTGAGCTGGCGGGCGCTTGCTGACTCCCGCCGTGCGCGCGCAGGAGTGCAAGGCCGCGTTGCGCCCCGAGGAAAGGCGCCGCGACCCGGAGACCCCGGGCGAGTGGTACTGCCTCAAGTGCGGTCGGCACCGCGACTCCCAGTGCGCGCCACCCCCCGCGGGTCTGCGGCAAGGTACGTTTGTGCCGCCCTCTTTGCAAACCTGGGCCACGAAAGCATTTGCGCCCGTTGCTGACTGCTGCACTGACCAATTTAGCGCTACGCCCTGGAGCTTGCTGAGGGCACTGTATGGCTCCGCTGCTCTAGGCGCGCTGCCTGCATGGCGCGCCCGGCCTGCCATTCGCTGGATGTGCCTGTGTCAGGAGGCATGCAGTTATAGCCCGCGCGACGGCCGTGCAAATCGGTGGCGGCGCCCTCGGTAGACCTGCCTCTTGACCCGATTAGGGGCAGGCAGCGGCCGGATGCCAGACCCTACCAGGCAGGCGCAACCTTCACGTCAAGGCAGGTTACCCTCACATGCACTCACAGTAGAGATAGCGCAGAAGCCCCAGCGGACCCACATGCCATGCGAACACTGACCCTGCCGCGCCGCTCGAGCAAAGGTGGAGCATGCCCCATGTTTTGGGTGTGGAGGGACAATAGTGCTGCGGCTGGCCGTCATGTGTGATGCGCGCCGGCGCGCGGAAGGGCGGCCGCGCCGCTTGCGCGCCGCCTGGCCGCTCGCCCTGCCTGCCCTCCCGCGCGCTGGCGCGCACAACGCCTGACCGCCAGCCGCAGCTTGTCTCA
>JAABVA010005171.1_pt1 | contig 11898 bp, 17 predicted proteins | sample 5560331 | NCBI WGS metagenome assembly JAABVA01 (sample SAMN12812661, study PRJNA571458) | rock metagenome | isolation source: Antarctica rocks | place: Antarctica: Victoria Land, Mt New Zealand sud | collected 2016-01-07
ACCAGTTGTCATGTTGAAGGCCCCTGCATGCAGCAGTCATACATGAGCCACATGAGTGCAACATACTTTGCTGCCACGGGGTCATCAGCAAGCAAGACGTGCACCAGAAATGAATACAGCCCTATATTCAGCCCCTCAACATTGGGCTGTACTCATTTCACTCATTTGATTTTCAATGTGCAACTTGTTTTCAGGGACCTCGTGTTTAGCCGATGCACTGACTGCTGCACAGTGTTCAGGACTGTGCAGTGTGGCGACTGCAATTAGGCAAAGACAGTGTCTCGGGCGGAATTGAGTCTGTTAACAACCTTCTGAGCTGTGATTGCATCCCTCAGGATCGTAGCGCATTTACCTGGATACACAATGAGTTGCACCCCCCGCTGCGCATATACCATTGCCAGCTCTGGAAAACGCAAGTCGTAACAGATGCCAACACCCATTCGGCACGCAGGTGTGTCCACAACCGTGAAGCTTTCACCCTGTGTCAAGGTTTCTGACTCTTTGAAGGTGATCTTGCCAGGGATGTCAATGTCAAATAGGTGCACCTGCAAACAGGGATTCTACATGACATGACGTGCTGTGCTCTGCTCCCAACAATGCTTGCAAGACTGGATGGAGTATGCTATATAGGCGATGTCCACATTGTTGTTGGTGATTGCTTACTTTGCGATGCTTTGCTAGCAGCTTCCCTGTATCATCAAAAATGCAGCAAGTGTTAAACAGCTTGCCATTGCTGCTTTCTGGTATTGAGCCAGCCACAAGGGTGATCCCGCATTCCTTTGCAGACTTGGACATTGCAGAGACTGATGTGGACTGCCCGGCATCAATGTCCTCAGCGTACTTTGGGAAACTTTCGTTAGAGTACGGACAGTTCCACATCTCTGGAAGAATAACTAGTTTAGCACCTGCTTCAGCAGCCTCCTGCATGTCATGGATTTTGATCGTGGTATCCAAAGAGCAATTCAAGTGCTATGGGTACTTCAGACATTTGCGAGAAGCAAGGCGATGTCATGTTGACATGCACAACAAAGATGCAAGCAAGACCCAATGGTCGTGGCATGCACCTTGATAGCCTTTTGTGCCTTCTGAATGTTCATCTCTTTGTCTGGAGAGACAGCAAGCTGGCACAGAGCAATTTTGACCTGAATAACCATTCAGTGACAGATCGTAAAAAGCATCAGTTGCCCCACCCGTGTTTATACAGAGTTGCAGCATGATTCCCATGTACCTTCTGCGCCTTGGGGGTCGGAACCTGCTTCGGAGCTTCAGCTGACATGGCTTTGACAGATGCAGCAGACCGTTGTGCGCTGCTTACGATGGTCAAGCGAGGAGCGTCAGTGAAATCCACTGGCCTCTGAGACCTACTACAGGGGAAAAGCGCGCCTGCGAATTTTTGCACTCATACTTGACCGGCACGGACCGATTCACCGGCATTACAAGCATCGATTTGTGCACTACCTGAAGCAGTTGCACGGCTAGCTTGCCGCAATGCAGGCTGACCAATCAACGACCGCACCGCTAACTGTCTGGTGATGTGACAACGGGCCAAGAACATGCCACGACCGCTGGCGTTTCGGCAGATCGACGATGCACTCTGCTTGTTTAGATATTGCTAAGCACTCCCGTCGAGCTCAACGTGGTGCAGACACTGGCCTTGCTTTGGTGGCCCGCGCTTCGAGGTGACGATTGTGCAATGTTCTGCCCGACCGATTTACCGTCGACATCTTGTGAGTGCAAATCTCGAGGTTTGTTCGTGTTCACTGCTCACTGAAAACTTGCACGGGGATGTAACATGTAATGAATGTGAATTGCAGCGAAAGTGACAGGGAAGGTGATGTCTGCAAAAGCCCAAGTAAACACGCCGCAGGATACTTGCTGCTGAGAGGGTGCGCACGCCGCAATCATGTTGTGTGCAATGATGTCGTAGTCAGATGTACAGGCGCAATCTGCTCGATTTCTAAGATAGCAAGGAAGGATTGATGGCTTTGGCACCAAAGTCTGAGGTCGACCCATACGGAACACTGCGCAGTCTGGTACAGCGGCTGTGTACTCCAATTGTCTGCCGCTAGAGCTGATTGCTTTGCAACTCTCTTCAAGGACAGCTTTCACTTTCGTAGGTCCCAGTACACAGAGGCAAAGCATACGGGGGCAAAGTCTTGCACAACTTGAAAGACACTCTGAAGGCAAGATGGGCCGAATTTGCTGCTGTGAACTTGCTGTGGGCCGCCTGACGCAAGTGTTCCGCTTTGTGTCTGCAGACCTTGCAACAGCAGTCAAAAGGTGTTGCAGAATTTGAGTCTATTCAGGCCGTTCAATATCTCTCAGTTCAGGTACATATTTGCCAAGCAGGATGTTTCCGATCATGTGCAATGGCAGTCTGCAAATGTGATGCCGTATGATGCAGGTCAATGCTCTGCAGAAAGGCTTTCTGACGCTATCAGATGCTTTGCTTGAGGAGCTTGGTGAGCCATTAGACTTTGCACATCGTGCGTGCATGTCAATGCACACTGCTATCAGCAACCTTGCACTTGACGTGCAGAGTCCGTGAAGCAAGAAAGGGACTCGCTGGCAACAGCTCTCAGCGAGGTTCGCCATGATACCTCACGCAAGATGGCAGACATGCAACAGCGCTTTGATCATGTATACGCCTTGATGCAAGACTGTCAGGTACAATCTTGCAGCATGAAACTCTCACAGTGTTCTGCAACAACAGAGACATCAGGACAGCTATCAGCCAGAACTTTGGCCACAAGACAATGCCTGCAATTCTGTCGTTGGGTGCAGAATAACACTCAGAATGCTACTCGTGATGAGTGCGCCCGTCTTCATGCAAAGCTTGAGACGTTGGAGCAGCGTCAGACAGCAGCCACACAACAGGCATCAGAGGCTACTCACACACAGAGCCTGCAAGCCAAACAGATAGAGCGTTCAGTCGAGGAGCATCAGCATCGGCTGCTGACCTCCATGAACAAAGCAGAGTCTCGTGGCAGAGAGGCAGCTGAGCAAATAGCTCAAAGAGCTGTGACCGACTCTCAGACAAGCATGCAGGTGCATGGTGTATTGGGGATGATTGCTTCTCTTTTGTACAGTACATGCATCATGATAGCTGTGATCTTTGCATTAATCCTGCAGTTTTTGTTGCCAGCTGCGTATACAAAACTTCTTTCCTTGTGCTACAAGCTCTTGATTTGCGTCAGACAGCTCATGTGTGAGGAGTTCACACCAAGATTGAGATCAGTATCTAGTCATCCAAGTTGCAACCATGTTGTGTCGGTAGGAGTCGTGTGAATACATGGCGCGTGACATGGTAGACAGCCTGGTCCCTCCCATGGTCGAGCGCATTGTGGCCCAGCGCTTGAGAGAGAGTGTGAAGGAGCAAGGCGGCCTCATCTACAAAGACATGCTGTCTTTGCGAGCTGATCTTGCCCACTTGCGTCAAGGTGTGCGCAGCCCACCATCAATCAAACTTTCAAGCTGCATCATTCTCATTCTGTCGGGCTATGCACAAGCAGCAACATGCACTTTGCCTCTCATAGACACAGACATTGTCCATGAATGTGGCAAAATAGTCTCCGTCAAAGTCCAGATACACCCCAAGCTCAGCTTTGCATGGTACCAGGCATAACAGTGTGTGTGTGTGTGGCAAGCCTGCATGGTTTGCACCATGTACTCCCTGAGGACATGTGTGTCAACCTTCTGACCTGGCTTGCCAGCGGCGACTTCTGTCCTGGCTGCTGGTGCATGTCATGCCCTTCAAACTCAGTTACATGTCCAGCTCACACTCCTGAACTCCACTGCAGTCAAGCTTGTCCTTGCACCAGCCATGAGACTCACTTGCTCTTGACACTGCAGAGGGTGAATCTGCCTCAAGCCTGACATCAGCTGTGGCAGTCAGTGCCAGCACCTTGGCAGAAGATGTACGCCAGCTGGCCCAGTGGTGCAGGAGTGCAGATGATGCACGTGACCAGCAGGAGAGCCGCCTGGAGCAGCTGGAGCGCATGCCGCCCTTGCAGGCTCAGCTCAAAGCCCTGCAAGACAAGGCAAGTCCACTGCACTCATGTTGTCCTGGTCCTCACCTGATTGGCATATACTTGCATGAGCTCGTCGTGAAGCCTACAATGCATGCGCTGCTGATCCACGGATTGCTGCAGGCGCACAGCACGCTGCTTCTCAACCGAACACCACCTGTTGCATGGCAGTACATTGTTTTGGCTGTCAGAAGACACTATCTTGTGCATTGCAAAGTGTGAGAACTGGCCTGGCTGCTGGCAGGTGGCCACAGCTTCCAAGAATCAAGGGAGGCATGCACAGTCTGTGGAGGACATCATCAGGGTAAGGATGCCCTGCGTGCCTGCCTCTCTGCCTGCAGTCATGACAGGGGTACATTATGCTTTTCACTTGAGCATGCAGTATACAGCTGCCTGCTACCTGAGGCGTTCATGCCCTTTGCCTGTGTGCTGTTTAGAGTTGAAAACATCCCTACACCATTGCGTGCTACGATTGTCTACACTGCACCCGTGTCCACACACAACTCCCTCATGATGTCTGTCAGCATAGGTCGTTCATACATCAGCAATGTATGCAAATTGGGTGCAGGCTCTAGTCATGGACACTGCTGCTCTTTCACGGCAGAGCAAGAGCTTGGATGGGCAGCTGGCCAACATCAAGCACCTCAGCGAGAGGACTCAAGGGCAGCTGGTCAGATCATCCTGGGTCTTTTCTAATGCTCTGGGCATTCCATCTCCACTGGCAGATGGAGCAGCAGAGCGCTGATAGGATTTAGACTCACCACTGTTGATAAGTACCACTCGTGGGCACTTGTACTTTGACATGTGGTGGTCACATTGTCTGTGTGGTAAATGCAGTTGGTCAGTGCAAACTGCAATACACCAGAAAGCCCTCTGCACACCTTTTCAGCTGATTCATGGCTTGGAGTCTAAGCTGCCAGATGCCAAGCCGCTCCATCATTTGCAGATGTTTGCAACTTTCAATTCTGCAGCACAATGTGACATGAGAATGCCAAGGCATACACAAGTCATTCACGCTCTTCAAGATTCACCAAGTCAGCCTCAACTTGGGTAGTGTGCCCCAACTTGGGTGCTGTGCTGAACAAGCTGAAGAAGGGCGACATTCAAGCCATCACCTAGCATGTGCAGGCAATGACGAGATGAGATACGAAACGTCACAGTCAAACCACAGGTGACAGTTTGGGCGGACAACAGCTTCGCCTTTGCGTCGGAGACATCATGCCTGCAACACCTAGGCGCAAGATCAATAACGAAGAGGCACAAAGCCCTGCTCAGTCCCTGCTCGGACGCTCTGTTGCTATCCCGTCAGACATATTCAAGGAGAGCGACTCGCAATACACAGGAAAAGTTGTCGGTACACCTCGGCGTAAGAACGCTGTATACGTCAAAGTTGATCAAGACGATACCGAGTATTGGTTCCCTGCCGACGAGGTTGCAAAATGGGTCGTGAAGGACCCCAAGCCTGCAGCAACTCCCTCCACTCCTAAGACACCTAGACGGAGAAAGACAGCGCTACACCAGGACAGCCCCAATGGAGCAAGCACAGCTGCTTCAAGTCAGCCAACAAAGCAGGGCAAAAGGCCAAAGCAGCAAGCCGCATTCGTTCATACGCAACCTACAGCTGTTAACACCCAGCAGCAGCACGTGCATGACGCTGCAAGCTGCCATCCTGAGCGGCCAGAGGACTTCACAGAAACCATAGAGGGCCTGGTGAGTAAAGCTACAAATGCTGTGTGCCTCCAAGTCCATGATGGACGTCTTTTGCTCAAAGTTCTATTATTGCAGGTGGCCACAAGCGCTGAGGAGGTGCAAGCTGTCACAGCCTCCCCATCCAGTCTTAGGCGTAAGTGTTCATGCTGAGCTTGGATGCTTGTCTGGCGGCCTGGGTACCAATCTGTGACTCTGACCCTCCCGTGTACTCTGCAGGGTATTGTGTGATTGCTCTTTTGGTGGTGTTATTTGCACTGGTAGCCATTCAGGGGGAGTCAATGAGTGATTGGCTTATACAACAGTTCAAGCATTGATGCAATGAGACCAGTGGAACACACTCAGGTTTCTTCTCGAGAATGAATCTTCCTAAAGTGCTGTTGGGCACATGATCATGTTGATGTCCTCAGCTGCTGCTCATGACTGTTCTGAATTGTGTTGTTGCTGCTCATTTCCTTCATCAGACTGTGTGTTTCCAAACATTAGGACTCATACGGTCATGTGTTGTTGCCAACAGTCGTGTGTCGCTGGCAGCAATTGCATGCTGTGATTGCTGCTACAACAGTATGTGGTCGAGCTTGGACCGCAAAAGTTCCAGTGCTTGTTGGCACTGTTCAGATCCACATGGTAAAAGACCGTACTGTGCAAGAATTTACGCAACTACCAGTACATGCAGACCCATTTCGTAAGCAATGTGCATTGTTTAAGATCGTGTATTCAAGACATTTTCATGTAGTGTTAACTCTGCTGCGTGCTGCACACATATAGCAAGACTCTGATAGCATCTGACGAACAGTCACAACAGGCGAATATTCAGGCTGAGATGGAAGAACAAAGAGTGTCAAAGTTTGCATCAGTGAACAGTGATCCTTCGCTTTCTCTGAACAGGACTTGAGGACAGTCAAAACCGTCTGGCTGTGAGTCATGGCCTGATACGTACAGCAGGGGACTGGATATGCTGGCCACATGCTGAGACTTGCACTATGAGTAGTATGTGCAGCTATCAACCTCCTGACTACACTGTTAGCTACATGATTGAATGCTGCTCATGCTTGCTCACGCGTTAGGTAGACTCATCAGACTCTTAGGAGTCTGATGATGAAAGGTCTAGCTCTGCCCTAACAGCTGACACCTTTGAGGATTTGCGCTTCTTCTTATCCTTATGACGTCCTGTGCCAGCAAACATGAGTGAGCAAACAAGCAACACAGTCCAAGAGCTCCTGAGCATCACTCATCACAAGCAACAGCTCCACATATTGAGATAATATTGAACATGCTGAGCACACACTCGCAATGCATCAGCTTGCAAATTCAATCACTGACAGTGTCAAGTCAGGACACTATGCACAGTACTGGCACATATTCCGCCTGCATCTTTACCTGACTTCTTCCGGTCCTTTTCCTTCTTATGCTTTTTCTGACGCGGCTGGTCCTCATCATCCTCTCTGTGCTTCCGCTTCTTCTTGGAGCTGCGATGACTGCGCAGCTCCTCTGCCATTCTGAGATTGCTGGCCAGCTGCTCAGCTGCTGACTGATGCGCAGTCTGTCCTTGTGGCTGTGCTGAAGGCAGCTGCAGCTGCTCTTGCAGCTGCTGCTGTGCCTGGCCACCTATTTGATCAGTCGACAGCTGCTGCTGCGGCTGCCTGCCTTGTTGTGGTAGGGGCGGCCTCTGGTGCAGCTGACCACCAGTGACACGAGGCAGATGGTTTTGCTGATCGAGGAGGCCATCCTGAGACACTTCTGCAGGCAATGAACTTGGCACGCTCCTGGCGGAGCCGCACGGTCAATGTTTCGGCCGAAACGGTCAACCATGCAATGCATGCTGGGCCCAGCTGGGCATGTCTGCTTGCAGTCAGTTTGACGACAAGCAATTCGTCCGAGAAATGACCGCGGCGCATCACGGCTGACCACCCTATTCGATGCTGCTTGCTAAACAGCTGGAGCTTCACGTTTTGCAGTTCTTCAGTTGCCTGCAGTGAACAGCATGCAGTCAGTCTGCCTTAACCGGACAGCGCGGTAGCTCATGGTGTGCTACAATTTGTACATCTTCAATCGGGAAGGGACCTGCTTGTTCTACCAGGAATGGTCGAGACCCAAGTCAGTCAAGCAAGGAGCAGGAACGCCCTTAGATGATCAAAAGATGATGTTTGGGCTGTTCTTCTCCTTGAAGACTTTCGCAGCAGCCATGGATCCCAAAATGTAGGTGTCGCATGCGGCCCGTGCAAGCCTGTTCTCCTAATGCTTGCAAGAACGGTATTTTGCCTTGCTTCAGCCCACCTTGAGTGGCCAGGTCATGTGTAAAAGCAAACAGTGTGTCTTCGCTTGAACAGATCAGACACCAAGCCCCAGCTGGGGGCGCCACTCAACATTGGGAACTCCTGCTCTTTCAAGAGCTTTCGCACAAACAACTACAAACTTCACTTCATGGAGTCCCCGTCAGGCTTGAAGGTATGTATCATTGTGAATGAGACTGCTAATATGCCTGCTGCTGCACACACTGCACATCCTAACTGAGACTGCTTGCAGAATCGTCACAATGTGATGCTACTTGCAGATTGTGTTCAACACTGATCAAAGTGTGGGAAACCTGCAAGACTGCCTGTCTTACATCTATAGCAACTTGTACGTGGAGTATGTAATGAAGAACCCTCTGTACGAGCCAGGCCAGCCGTTCAGGTGAGATACATCACATCAAACCGACTGTTTCACCTTGCTCAAGATCAACTGAGCAGTGAAATAGCAGACAGTCAAAGCTAAGTTTGCTGCAGTTATGAGCTCTTCTCAAACAACCTGAATCGGTACATCAGGAGCATAGGGCTGTGAGCATGTGGTGCTTCATTAGCAAGATACAGACAAGTGGCCGCACTCAAGATACAGACAGGTGCAAAGTTGCAGCTTCTGGGCAGCCATGGACCAATGAAGCACCTGACGCAACAACCTCAATTCTGGCTTGCTTTTACATTCTGACTGTGGCTGTCAGGCCATGCAGCATGGCCAGACACATACAACTGCCATAGACGCCATTGCCATAGATTGCCAATGGCTCCTGAAATCCTCTATCCTTGGTCTGCAGGACTGCATGCAGACTGACTCCACGCATAATTGCAGAGATGCCCAGTTCATACACATTCTTTGCCAAATGCACTGTACGCTGTAAGGTACCACAGCATGTTGCACAACTTACAATGGAGTAGCAACACAATAATGCTGTCAAATTCACTATCTTGGCATGCATGTATAGTACTCAGACAGCTTGTTGATACCGTTCTTATTGTCTTCACTTTCGGCATGAGCTTCCGGCCTTAAAGTTTGTGCTGTGCACAAATAGGCAGGCAAGCCATGACACTGACAACAAAGCGTGATGCTGTTCACATGCAACATGCAACCGTCGGACGATAGACACAATGAATGAATTCTAGCAAGTCTGTGATCACCATCCGCACGATTCACGCTGATAGGATGGCATACACAATCATAGCAGGAATTTCACCAAACAGGACATGCAGCAGGGCTCACATCGGTAGCGCCTGGTACAAGTTGACTTGTGCATTGGTAATTTTCCAGAACATTGTCAAATTGATTGTGTATGTGCCGAAGGAGCGCATGCGCTCGCCTCAGCCTACCATAAATTATTCCGTTGACATACCCACTTGGAGTAGTCATACCCAACGCCGCAGGCTAGGTGCAAGGCGAGCAGCGAGGATAGTTGGTTGGCCTTCCTGATCACCAACCCAACCCGAACAGGTAAGTATGAAGAATATCTCCTTCACATGCGTTTCTGTACAGAAACAAAATTGAGCGTGCAGCAGGAAGTATGGTCCACAGGTACCCTATGATACCCTAAGATACAGGCAGGCCTCATGCTGAGTTATGCTGTTGTATCTCATGCTGAGTTATGCTGTTGTAGCACAGCCAGTGGGTTAGCAATAACTTATTTGATATGCCGTTGCCTGGTCAATGGCAAAATTGACGCTGGAAACACATCACATATCCCTGAGCGTATCATTCACGGTACAACATCTTTGGCTGGTGATGACACGCACAGACATTCAAGCTGAGTAATTTACAGGTGACTTGTGGCAACTGATGACACTCAGCATACGCCGCTCCTTTGTTCCTCGCACTAGACAAAAGCTGCATGCACTAACATCCTTGGCTGACATCACAAATCGGGCAACGAGTGCATGGCTCAAGGTCAGTAAGTTGCATGTTGCCATTATAGTGACTATGATAGTCACAGAAAGAAGCTTATTCATGCTGCTGCTAACCACAGGCAGCAGACCTTCCTTCACAAAGAACGATGCAATAAACGGCAGACAATGCAGAACTGAAACTGTCAAATCAAATGCAGCATAACATAAGATGGAAGGAGATGCAGAGCAAGCAAACGCCTGCTACTGCCACCAGAAGCTCACAGAAAAGCTGACAGACAGTGCTTTCACATAGTGCCACCAGCCAGGAGGAATGAACAGCATCTGGCCTGGCTGCAAAATGCACTCAGTTGCCACGAGACTAGCAAATCCAGGATGCTCCTCAAGATCTGGGACATCAACATCAACTTGACTAGAGTTTTGTGTGAGGCCAGTCTGAAAAGGGTACAGTCTGGCTGAATCCTTGGGATGATACAAGCGCACATACTTGGTGCCCACAACTTGCGCAAGCAGGTTGTAATGAGGATCGTGATGCAGTGGCGTTACCTGCAGAAGGCATAACCACAATCAGAGCTTCCACTGCTGTGTTGTCAACACCAATCTACAGAGTACAGTCAACACAAATCTACAGGGTACAGTCAACACCAATCTACAGGGTACAGTCAACAGCACTCTACAGGGTACAGTCACTTGAGTAGAGACACACAGAGACCTATGTCCAGCACAAGATTGCATAAAACCAGTGCTGACTGCAAGGGTCGTAAAGACACTGCCAGCTGGCATGATCTCAAGCAGGGCACATGCATTGATTGTATTGCGGCAGCAGACAAGGCATAGGCACTTACTGTGCCAGCTGGTCCAAACCAGGCGTTGATGCTCTGCATTTCACCCTCCCCTAGAGCACAGTACATGGGCTCCTGAATGTCCCTGCGCAAGCCAGGGATCTGGTCGAACAGGGGGTGCTGAGCCAAGTAGCCCCTGACAGCCTGAGGTGCAGCTCTGCTGGGCAGCTGCTGCTGTGTTTCATGTTGTGCCTCTGTACGCTGCGGCTGTGCATCAGCGTGTGTGTCGACCTTCTGTTGAAGCGGGTGTAAGGCCATGTCATCTGGGTCTTCATCTAAGCTGGGCAGCTGCTTGTGGCATGAGCCACCTGAGGCATCTGAATGTGGACGCAAGAAGTCATGAGCCCTGGTGCAGCTTGAGCCAGGCAAGGCGTCTGGTGCTTGCTGTGACTGTCCAGGCAGTGCTTGCTCTGTGGAAGGTGAACACTGTGTAGGCATGGCAGCCCTGGTGCAAGAAGTGGTGGAAGACGCTTGTGCCGCTTCCTTTTGCACGTGGAGGTTGAGGAAGTCACTGAATAGCATGAGGTGCTGGCCCCAGCCGTCAGCCAGGTAGTGCTTGCCCATCTCCACAGGCACAGTGCGTGGGCCTGCCACCCGGGACAGGTAGCCCAGGTCTTGCCACTTGATCAGGGCAGGCCAGGTTGACATGGCCCCTGTCACCACCACTGGCTGGCCCTTGTCACCTGCCAGCATGTACTGAACCAAGAACCTGCAGCAGCGGAAACAGTCACACTACAGGCTAGCATAGTTGCATGTTCATCTGTCAACAGCTTATTGTCATTCTACTGTAAGAGGCCAATGCCAATGTTGTGTAGGCAGGCAAAGATTGTGAAAGTCTGACTGGGGGTGGCAGGCATTGATGCGTTTGCGGATGCTTTTGCAGGCTGCACAGCCTCTGTCATACACTCGAAAGCTGTGTCCTGGGTGCCTACATGCATGCACTCCAAAAGAACCCTTGACTGCTGCTTACCTCTCAAGTGAGGGCCGGGGCTCAGTTGGAACCATGTGGCAGTCAGCAGCAAGAGAGCCAGGAGGCAGCAGGTGTGATACAGACGCGTCTGCGGTCTGCTGCACTTGAGGTCCAGCACCACTGTCAGGATGCTCGGCGTCATGCACAAACTTGCTCACTGACACCTTGGGGGCCGCCTGATCAGCGGTCTGCTGGTTCGC
>JAABVA010005172.1_pt1 | contig 11895 bp, 12 predicted proteins | sample 5560331 | NCBI WGS metagenome assembly JAABVA01 (sample SAMN12812661, study PRJNA571458) | rock metagenome | isolation source: Antarctica rocks | place: Antarctica: Victoria Land, Mt New Zealand sud | collected 2016-01-07
GACCGCGTCTCCGGCGCGTGCCAGTTGCCGAGTCTCGCCAGCCTCATCGCGCCGCGCGCCGCGATCCTCATGCTGGGGGCATCCTGGCACACCGCCCCTGTTGCCCCGGCTTTTTGAGAAGATACCTGCTGCCGCTGCTGGTGCGCGAGGCGGGCGCCGGCCGCGTGGACGTACGCCCGCTCGATGTTGACGCGCTGTGGGCGTTGGTGGCGGCGCGCTATCACCTCTCGGCGCGGGACGCCGCGCGGCTGGTCGCGTACCTGCGCGCGCGGGCGGAAGGGAACGCCTTCTACACGATGGAGGTGCTGCGAGCGCTGGAGGAGGAGGGGGCGTTGCGTGAAGTATGGCCGGGCCACGAGTGGGCGCTGGACGACCTTGGCACCGTACCTCTGCCGATGCTGCTGCGGCAAGTGATCGACGGGCGGTTGCTGCGATTGGGCCCGGAGGCGCGGCCCCTGCTCACGCTCGCGGCGGTCATCGGGGCGGAGACGCCGATCGACCTCTGGCTGGCCCTCGCGGGGGTCGACGAACCGGCGCTGCTGACCCTCATCGAGCGTGCGATGGAGGCGCGCGTGCTCGACGAGTCCGGCGCCGGGAAGAGCGTGCGCTTCCACCATGCCCTGATTCGCGATGCGCTCTACACGGGCATGCCGGCGGCACGCCGCGTCCGACTGCATCTGCGGGTGGGCGAGGCCCTGCTGGCGGGGGCGGAACCCGACCCGGACGCGGTGGCGTATCACCTGCGGCAGGCGGGCGACGCACGGGCCGCGCAGTGGCTGATCCGGGCAGGGGAAAGGGCGCAACGCGCCGCCGCCTGGCTCATCGCCTCCGACCGTGTACACGGCGACGTAGAATTGACCCATTTGCGCCAATTTGGCTTGACCCATCTTTTTCAAGTAGCTCGTTCCTGGCGTGCGCCCTCATCTCTGGTAGATGCGGATCGAGGCCTTTGCCATCTGGTCTAATGGGGGTCAAGCTAGATTGGCGATTGCTGGGTCAAATCTCACTGGCGTTGACAACCGCTTCGAGACGGCTATTGACCTGCTCGCGGCGCGCGGGAACGAGGCGCGCTTGCGCGGTTGGCTTATGTACCATGTGGCGCGGCTGCGCCAGTACGCGGGGGGAGGCGCCGACTTCGCGCGCCTCATCGTGAGGCTAGACGAGGCCGAAGGGTTGGCGCGCGAGGCGGATGACGCGACCCTCCGCGCCTTCATCGCCCTGCTGCGCGGGGTGACGCGCTGCACACGCGGGGAGTTGCGGCACGGGGTGGCGGAGATGGTAGCGGGCATGGCGGCTCTAGAAACGCTGCCCCCGGCGGAGCGCCTACCGCCCGCGCTGTGGGGCGAGATGCTGCGCCTCACGACCGGCGAACAGATGCTGCGCGCCTGGCTTATCACCTGGCTGGCCCTCGTGGGGCGCTACGCCGAGGCCGCCGCGCACGTCCCGCTCGTCTTGCCCGCGACCGGGATGCTGGTTGAGTACGCGTACGACGGCGTAGGTATCCTGCACGCGGCGCTTGGACGGCCCGAGGAGGCGCGGGCGGCCTTCGCCCTCATGCGCGCGGGCGCCCGCGCCGGAGGGACGCCATTCGGTGAAGCGCTGGCCCTGCTGGACGACCTGATCCGCGTCGTGACGTCCTACCACGCTGACGATCCGAACGAGCGCGAGCGGGTCGCGCGGCTGGCGGAGGATGCCTTCGCGCATGCCCGCACGTTGCAGACCGAGGTACCCGGCGTGATCGCGCGGCTGCCGCTGCTGCGGTTCGTCCCACTGTGGGACGAGTTGGAGGGGCTGGCGCACGCGGCGTACGCGTCCGGCAACGGCTCGGCCTTCATGGCGCCGCCCGAACTCGCCTACATCGCGCAAGCCCGTGGCGATGGCGCCCTGACGGCGCGGCTGATCGCCCGCGAACTCCCCGAGGGTCCGGCGACCGTGCCCGGCGGCGCCTGGCTGCACAACGGCCTCGTCGTGCAGCGTCTCGCCGCGGTCCAGGCGATCGAGGCGGGCGATATGGCCCTCGCCCAGGCTTGGCTGGAAGCGCACGACCGTTGGCTCGCCTGGAGCGGGACGGTCCTTGGGCGGGCCGAGGGTATGCTCGCCTGGGCGGCCTACCACCATGCGCGCGGCGACCATGCCGGCGCCCTCGCACAGGTGCGCGCGGCGTTGGACGAGGCCGCGGCGCCGCGCCAACCACTCGCCCTACTCGCCGGGCGCCGTCTACTTGGGGAACTGGCGACGGAAGCGAGGCGCCATGCGGAGGCCGACGAGCAGTTGGGAGCGGCGTTCGCCCTCGCCAGCGCTTGCGCGGCCCCCTACGAGCAGGCGCTCGTGTTGTATGCGCTGGCGCTACTCGCGAGGGCGACAGGCCAACGCGCGGAGGTAGCGCGCTGCCTCGACGAGGCCCGTGCGCTCTGCGCGCCCCTGCGCGCCACCTCCCTCCTCACACGGCTGGACGCGCTGGCGCAACAGACGCGCCGCGCGCGCGATCGCGGCCCGTCCACGCCGGGGGGGGTGACCCCGCGACAGGTCGAGATACTGCGCCTGGTCGCGGCGGGGCGCACCGATCGGGAGATCGCGGCGCTACTGCGCTTGAGTGAGCGCACGGTGAGTAACCACCTCGCGCACATCTTCGATAGGACAGGGGCCGACAACCGGGCAGCGGCGGTCGCCTTCGCCGCGCGCCACGGCCTCGTTTAACGGCCGCCACACGCACATCGCATCCTAGTCTTCATTTTGATGATGGCGATGCGTCCCAGGCGCCGCGCGGTCAGCGCCCCCCGTGAACGTGAGTAGCCCTGCTCTCAGCCGTGAGTATTTCTACGGATGATTTTGTGTCGCCACACGCCTATGATAGACAGTGACCCGATGATTTATTGGAGTTTAGACTAGATTGGGAGGTCCAGGGACCTAGAAGGGGGTCGTTTTACGCCTAAAAATCGTGCCATAGTGACATTTATTGATGGGTAGGTGTCACCCCCTTGTTGTCACCTACCTGCGGTTAATTGCCTTTCCGGTCGATCCGTGACGCTTCTGTAGGCGTCAAACGGACCTGGCGAGGTCTCCAGGGGGGCGGATTTAGTCTAAACTCCCCTTTTTGAGGGTGAACACCGGCGGCGGTCCCGTGGACGAGAAAAACCGATCGACGCCCCTAGTATCAGGATAGTCTAAACACCAGTGATTTAGGACGTTGCACAGAAAAACAGTGGGAGGAAAGCATGCGTGGTAGTCGTTTTCTAGCGGTCGGCGCTATCTGTGTAGCCCTCAGCGCCGTCCCGCATGGCGCATTGGCGGCCGGCGGCAAAGCTCTGGACGCGTCGTATTTCTTCGGGGGATGCTCCGCCACCTGCGTGCATAGCGCCGCCACTATCGCGGGCCAAACCCTACGCGGAACAGCCGTCATCCTGCCCACCGCGAACACGGGCGATCAGATTTCGCTCAATGCCCGCAAGTTGCCGGCCTACACCGCCGTAACATTCCTACTGGGATGCAACGACAAGGGCTCGGAGGTCGGCGCCAGCGCCACGCTCCAGGTGCTGGGTGACGGCCAGGCGCCCCTGGGGACGTATACGGTCGCACAGGGACAGCCGGCGCGTCAAGCGATCGTGCAGTTCAAAGGCCACGGCGCCATCTCGTTCGTGACGCACGGGCCGGCGAGCTTTAAGGAGTGCGATGTAACGCTGGCTACCCCGCTTGCGATCGTGTTGGGAGGTCCGGGGACGGCAGCGCTAACGGTCGCGCCGGCCCGTGTAGCGGCTGGATCACAAGAGACCATTTCAGCCGCCGCCCCGGCGGGGACGCAGGCGAGCGCCGTCGTCACCTACGCCTCGGGCCAGCAGCAAATTGCCGGCCCCACACTCGTCGGGTCGGACGGACGCGCGACGTTCAGGTTCACCGTGGCTCAGGGGGCCAGCGGAACGGTTCGGGTGACGGTTGTGACGGCCAATGGTGTGGTCCAGGGCACGTTCACGATCACGAGCTAGTAATCCGCGGCCACCCGACGGACAAACGTCATCCTTCCAGCAAAGGTGAGACCATGGCCGATAAGACCACCCCGGTAGACTCCCACGAGGACAGCGTCAGTAAGGCACGCAAGGCTGGCTCGCGGGGCGGCCTGGAGGGCACTGCCGCGCCGGCATCCCACATGGACGGCGCGCCCGGTATCATAGAGCGGGCCACGGCGAACCCCGCGATGGTTTCGCCGGCGGAACTGCGCATTTTGCAACAGACGATCGGCAATCAGGCCGTGGGACGTCTCCTGCGGCAGGGCGGCGAACGCACGCAGGCGGCCGTGCAGCGCGTGAGCTTATCACGGGCGTACAGCGTATGGCTCCAGCGCGACCCAGACGATCCGAGCCGGTCCACAGACCCCAACCAGTCAGCGGACCGTAACGCCGGGCCGGCCCAATCCGTTGATCCTAGCCGCGGACCGGCCCAATCCGTCGCCCCCAGTCAGTCGATTGATCTGAACGCGGGCCCGAATACTGGAATACTACGGCGTCAGGTCATCCAGCGTGACGACGACGGCGAGGACAATGGGTTGGGATTCCAGGTAGCGATCCCCGGTGTCGGCGCCATCGAGGTCAACGTGTCGGGCTCGGGCGGGGGCCTGAGTGCGGCGGTCCCCGGCGTGGGCGCGGTCACGCTGGGCGGCTCGACCACGGCCGATGGGGGCATCGCGGTCACTGGGGCCGGCACGGTGGGTTCCTCGTCAGGCTCGTTTGGGGTAGCGGAGAGCGACGGCCAGCTCTCCGGGTCGGCGCAGGTCAAGACGCCGGATGCGGCGGGAACGCTCTCGGGGAGTGCGGACGGCGATGGCTTCGCCGCCACGGGCGCCGGTAGTGCGGGCGGGTCCTCGGGCGTGTTCGCCGCGTCGGAGGGCAACGGCGAGACCGGCGGATCGATCAGCGTCATCACGCCGAACGGCTCAGGGTCAGCCCAGGGCACGGTCGATCAGGAGGGACACGTCAGAGGATCGGGGAGCCTCACTATCGGACAGGCGCGAGTGGATGGAGGGCCGGAGATCACGGATGCCACGAGGGCTGAGGAAGCAGGGGAAGCTGCCGCTCCTACGGGCCCCGTCACCATCATCCCGCCCGTGCTCAGGCAGGGGGCGAGCGGCGCGGAGACCCAGCATGTGCAAAACCAGCTCAACAACCATGGGACGAGCCCGCCGCTCACGGTCGATGGCATCTTTGGTCCCAAGACGCGCCAGGCCGTGGCCACGTTTCAGGCGGACAACGGTCTGGAGGCCGACGGTGTGGTCGGGAAGCGGACGTGGGCCAAGCTACTCGCATGACGGTCGGCGCTATCTGTGTAGCGCTTGGCGCCGTCCCTTATGGCGCGGCGGCGGCCAGCGGCAAAGCCCTGGATGCGTCATACGATCTCATCTATGCATTAGCGCAGCGCGCGTGGCGAACGCAGGTGGATGACCGTGACCTCGGGCGGGCAGTTCCAGCGCGCCGGCGCGCCGCTGGTGCCGACGCCGCGGCTCACGTACGTCTGCACGCCGTCATAGACGTAGGTGCCCATCGAGTAGCGCCGCGGCAACACGCTGACCGACCCAATCGGTCCCAGGCCCGGCACGCGCAACTGCCCCCCATGGGTGTGGCCGGCCAGCAGCAGGCCGGGGCGATAGCGGCCCAGGCGCATCAGGACGTCGGGACTGTGCGCCAGGAGAAGCGTCGCCGCGTCACCTGGGACACCGGAGAAAGCGTCGCCGAGACGGTCAAGCCCCAGGGTAGGATCGTCGACGCCGACGATGCGCAGCGCGCCGTCGTAGAGGCTGTCGTTGGTGTTGTCGAGGAGGCGTACGGCGCCTTCCTCCAGTGTGCGCAGGAGCGGCCTCAGGTCATTCGGGCTCGGACCCTCGCCGGTGGCGTGACGGTAATGGTAGTGGTCATGGTTGCCGAGCACGGCGAAAGAGCCTTCACGCGGGCGCAACGCCCGCAGCAGCGGGGCCAGCGCCCGCATGCCGCCCTCGTCGTCGGCGAGGTCGCCCGTGTAGACGGTGAGGTCGCATTGTTCACCGCCGAGAAGTGGGACGATCGCGTCGGCGGCGTGCGCGCCTGCAGTCAGGTGCAGATCGGTTACATGCAGGATGCTCAACCCGTCGAGGGCGCGCGGCAGGTAGCGTAGCGGCAGTTCAAGGTGGGTCAAGCCGAGTTCTTCGGACGGCAGGGCGCCTGCGGCCCCACGGATGGCGCGCCAGGCGTAGGCGCGCAGGCGCGACGGCCGCGCCTGACGCTGCAGGCGATAGGCCATCGGAGCCTCACGGCGCTGGCGGCGGCGCTCGGCCTGTTTTGGTGTCATAAAGGGAACTTCTCTCTGTGTTGTCTCTCTCTCTACACTATACTCCACCAGGTAGCACGAGCGGCGCCAACGGCCACAATCGAGCCAGCGGATACACTGAACGAGGGAGGAAATTGATTGTGCCATTTCCATGGCCGCGCTTCTGGCGCCGCGTCACCGTTATCTTCGTTATCGCGCTTGTGATCAGCCTCGCCGTGTCGGCGGCCATCGGTCACGGGAGCCTGGACTTGTTCGGCATCCTCGTCGCCGTCGTCGACAGCGCCGTGCTGGCCGTCGTCCTCGCCTTCCCGCTCACGCAGCGCGTCTACCATGGCCCACGCCGCTGAACGCGCGAATCGCGGCGGCGGTATAGCGGATATACTAGGGCGAGAGGTAGGCGATATGGCTGTCGCGCAAAGCGTCCAAGAGCAGAGGATCATCCTCTATAATATCGGCTGGGATACGTACGAGGGCTTGCTGCGGGATCACGCTAATACGAGCGCGCCCAGGTTTACGTACGACCGGGGGACGCTCGAGATTATGAGCCCGCTGCCGGAGCACGAGAGATTCAACCGCGCGATCCAATTGCTCGTGCCCATAGTCGTCGAAGAGATGGGCGGTGAGGTGTACAGCCTCGGCTCGACGACCTTCAATCGGGAAGACCTGCTGCGCGGCTTCGAGCCCGATTCGTGTTTTTACCTACAAAACGCGGCGCGCGTGCGCGGTAAGGCCAGGGTCGATCTACATGTCGATCCAGCGCCCGACCTGGTGGTCGAGATCGACATCACCCATCCATCGCTCGACAAGCTGCCCATCTACGCGCGAATCGGCGTCCCGGAGGTCTGGCGCTACGACGGCGCACGGCTGGAGATACTGACGCTGGAGAACGACGGGTACACCGCGCGCCCGTCTAGCCGCGTGCTGCCCGCCGTGACGGCCGAGGCGCTCACGACGCTGCCGCCGCACAGTATGGGCGTCGGGGACATCGCCTGGATGCGCAGCGTGCGGGCGTGGGCGCGCACACTCCCCACCCCCGGCACGCCAACAAGCTGAGGGCGCCGGCGTAGGGGCGTATGGCATACGCCCGCGCGTTCGAGGCCACGGGCGTATGCCATACGCCCCTACGCCGCGCCGGGCGTCTTGGCCCCATGGATAATTCACGAGCCCTGCGTCGGCGTGGGAGCCCGGCCGTCCAGTCGTGGGACACCCGTATACTAGAGGGGGCCTGCCCGTACACTCGTACAACTGTGCGCCATGGCCCGTGATGATGTACCCACTAGCCCCGCTGGAGAAGAGTGATGCTCGACGTTGAGCGCGCCCGCGCGCAATTTCCCGCCCTTGGCCTAACCCTTGACGACGGCCGTCCGTGCGTCTTCCTGGATAATCCCGCCGGGACACAGGTCCCGCGCCGCGTGATCGACGCCGTGGTGACCTACTACACATCGTCCGACGCCAACACCGGCGGCGCTTTCCTGACCAGCCAACGCACCGACAACATGATCACGCAGGCGCGCCAGGCCATGGCCAACCTGTTAGGCGCGCCCGATCCCGACTGCATCGTGTTCGGCCCCAACATGACCACACTGACCTTCGCCATCTCGCGCGCGATCGGCCGCGAGTTGCACGATGGTGACGAGATCCTGTGTACCACGCTCGACCACGATGCCAACATCGCGCCCTGGTTGGCGCTGGAAGAGGATCGCGGCGTGCGCGTGCGCTTCGTCGACATCGACCCCTCCGATGGGACCCTCGACATGGACGACCTCGCGCGCAAACTCTCGCCGCGCACGCGCGTCGTTGCCGCCACGTACGCCTCCAACGCCCTGGGCACGATCACCGACGCGCCGCGTATCACCCAAATGGCCCACGACGCCGGCGCGTTGATGTGGGTCGACGCCGTGCAATACGCCGCGCACGGTTTGATCGACGTCACGGCGCTCGACTGCGACTTCCTGGCCTGCTCGTCCTACAAGTTCTTCGGCCCGCACGCCGGCATTGTCTACGGCAAGCGCGCGCACCTGGAGCGCCTGCGTCCCTACAAAGTGCGGCCGGCGTCCGACGATATCCCGGACCGCTGGGAAACGGGCACGGGCAACTTCGAGGGCCTGGCCGGTGTCGCCAACGCCGTCGACTACATCGCCTCGCTCGGCGCCCCTGTCGAAGCGGCACAGGGCGTAGCGTCACGCCGCGCCTGGATCGAGGCGGCGATGGGCCAGATCAAAGAGTACGAGCGCGGGTTGGGCGCCAGGCTCATCGCGGGCCTACAGGAACTCGACCGCGCGACGGTGTACGGTATCACCGACCCGGCGCGCTTCGACCAGCGCGCGCCCACCGTCGCCTTCACGCTGGCGGGATACACGCCGGACGAGATCGCGGCTCGGCTCGGTGACGAGGGTATCTTCGTATGGAGCGGCAACTACTACGCCCTGGCCGTGATGGAGCGCCTCGGCTTAGAAGAGCACGGCGGCGCCGTGCGCATCGGCCCCGTCCACTACAACACGCCCGCCGAGATCGACCGCACGCTCGCGGCACTGCGGACGCTCGTAGTGGAGCGCGCGACGGCTGGCGCGCGGGCATAGGATGGCCCTCACCCCCGACCCCTCTCCCGTGCGCGGGAGAGGGGAGCCGTCCCATGGTGTCACGGGTCATGGGAGAGGGGAGCCGTCCCATGGTGTCACGGGTCATGGGAGAGGGGAGCCGCCCCATGGTGTCACGGGTCATGGGGGGAAACCCTGGACTGTCCGTTATGTCGCGGGGAAAGCCGGTTACCTTGCCGCCCTGCCCCACGTATAACGCCCCATATCTTTCCTATCACCCATGACTTGAAAGGCGCCCCCCTCTCCCGCGCCAGGGAGAGTGCGCTGGACCGTCGATCCCACGGCTAGGGATCGGGGGGCCAGTTAGCCATGGGTCGGGGGTGAGGGCCACTCGGGTTTATCCGTATACTAGTAGTACCTATCAAAAAAGAGATTGGCGAGGACTTGACTGCATGACCCGACATGACGGGAGATTAGCGCCCCTGCGCGTGCTCGGGATCGGCGGTTCGCTGCGGCGGCCGTCGCAGAGCGAGACGGCGCTGCGCATGGTGCTACGCGGGGCCGAAGACGAGGGCGCGGTTACGGAGATCATCGCGGCCGACAACCTGCGGCTGCCGCTCTATCCTTCGCCGGATATGGCGGCGCATCCCAACGTCATGGCCCTGCTCGCGGCGGTGCGCCGCGCCGACGGACTCATCCTCGCCTCGCCCGCGTACCACGGCACGATGTCTGGCGCGCTCAAGAACGCGCTGGACTACCTGCAGTATCTCTCCGACGACGATCCACCCTACCTCGACGGACGGGCCATCGGCGTGCTGGCGACGGGCGACGGCACGCAAGCGGTCGTGCAGACCGTCGACGCGTTACGCTCCGTCGTGCACGCGCTACGCGCCTGGCCCACGCCCATGGGCGTGGCGATCCACGAGGCCGGCCGCACACTCCAGGACGGCACGGTCGCCGACGAGCGTGTCGCGGCGTCACTGCGCGCGATGGGCGCGCAGGTCGTCGAGTTCGCCCAGGCCCGCCGCGCTCTCCACGCGCTCACCGCCCTGCCGGAGCCCAGCGCGACGTAACCGACCTTACGATGAGGCGAGGGGAGCGCCTGGGTGGGGCAAGAGGTTCACGGCATCGTGAATGAAACGTGCCAGGGGCTGCCGGGGAGCGCGCCGCGGCCGGACGGGTTGAGCAGCGCGACGGTAAGCGTCAGACGCGTACCGCGCGGTGGAGGCGCGAAGACCCACGACTCGCTGCAGAACATGCGGGCCGGCCTGGCCGCCGGCACGCCGCAACTGCCCGAACCACTAAAGTTCAGAATGGAGCGGCCTGTAGCACTGCTCAACGTGTCCCGCGGCATGGGCATCCCGCCCGTGAGCAAGGACGTGTCCAGGGTGTAGGAGAGTTGGGCGCTGCCACGAGCGCGGGAAATGCGCGTCAGCCGCAAGACGACGCCCCCTCGCGTGACCGTGATCCGCGGCGTGACTGTTGTCACCGGCTTCAAGGCGGTCAGACGCAGGGGTACACGCATCCGCTCAACCTGACCCGCATACGTGACGGTTATAAAGGCGGCGTGGGCCGTCCACGGCAGCGACGCGAAGGACCACCCCCCCCCGCGCCGGTCCCGAGGGCTGGAAAAACGCGAATAAGCTTTCGACGCTACCGCGCCAGCCCGACCCGACGTACACCGGCAAGCCGGTCATCGTGCCCCCCTGGGGTTGATACGTCTGACCGTGATCATCGCGCAAGGTGATAACCGGGATAAACGGGTGGCGAGGCCCCCCAGCTTGAGGATTAGCGGGCTCAAGCACATGGAATAGCAACGTAGTGTGGATGCCGTCGACCAGCACCATGTCAATGGAAACGGGAGACGTGGGGCTCGCGGCGGCGGGACGCCCGGTCAGCCCGGCCGCGATAAGCTGTCGCGCGTTGGGCGGGTAGGGATAGAGCGTGGGCCGCGCCGCCGCCGTGGGGCGCCGCGCGATAACGAAAACAGCGAACGCGCACAGCGCAGCGCCGACGACGATTGCCAGGAGGACATATACCTTGCCGGACCGGCGCATCGCCATGCCTTCCTTGAGAAACCCACACCTCATAGTCTGTACCTTACCTCTTTCTCGTTTTCCCAGGGGGTAGGGATCGGGATCGACCGCGCGACAGACGCAGTGATCATCCCGCCGCTGGTGTGGCTGTTGTCTCCGTGTCTCACTGTAACGGGAATATATCGCGTAGCGGTCGCGGATATGTCTCAACTTTGTCGCAACTGATCCTCCCGCGGCTTGTGGAATCACAGACAATGTATGACTGGTTAGTTGCGACAAAGTTGAGACATATCCGCGACAGGGCCGTGACAGCGCCCGTCTATCCTGGAAAGTGTGATCCGGCGCCGCACGGCATGGCGGCGCCAACAAGAGGATAGGAGCGGCCTGATGGTTGTTGTTTGGCAAACTATCATGGCGCCACGCCCACGTTGCTACAGCGCAAGGAGGACACACGATGAACATAGTTCGTGACGATATACGACCAGCATGTGATAGGCGGCGCGATCGCTGGACCGCCCCGCGCGTCTGGCTGTTGGGTTGCCTGCTAGCGCTGGGGAGCGGCTGTGCGCTTGGTATCGTAAGCCGCCTTGGTGACTGGCTGCCCACTGGCGCGTGGCGGCGACGGGTAGCCCACGACGGCGTGGTTGGACTCTTGGCCGGCCTGGCCCTGCTGCCGGCGCTAACATATGCAGGCGCGCTGGCGTACGCGCGTAGAGGTATTGCCGGAGATGTCATCGCCGCGATTATCACGGAGACGGCGTGCGCGTCGATATTTCTCCTGGCCCGCGTCGGGGTGCGCCTCTGGCTATGATGGGCTCGGCTGCGGCGCACACGCCTGCGCTGGGCGCTTACGCACGCGCATTTAGTAGTTGTGGCGACCGGGCTGGCCCTTTTTGACGTCCTGTTGACCTCTAGTTTCCGCTGAATCAGGCGGCTAGGTCAAGCGGAGCAGGGGTTTCTGGGGCCGCGCGCGGTCGCCGTTGGCCCCAGAAACCGGTGGGTAGCTGGTCCGTCCGGGCCTTTTTTGTGCGAAT
>JAABVA010005173.1_pt1 | contig 11893 bp, 20 predicted proteins | sample 5560331 | NCBI WGS metagenome assembly JAABVA01 (sample SAMN12812661, study PRJNA571458) | rock metagenome | isolation source: Antarctica rocks | place: Antarctica: Victoria Land, Mt New Zealand sud | collected 2016-01-07
AGACGGTCCGGCCGGCCCCTCCCGGAAACCGAGGTCACCCGCCTAGCTTGGACCGCCCCCGCGCCAGACGACCCTGGCGCGATACGCCCTGACGAAACGAAGTCGGCTCAGATGGATAGCCCTGATAGGACTTTGCCTCGGTGGAGCCCGGTGCGGGGCGTCGTGGTCAGGCTGATGATGTCGTTCGAGTTCAGCATTTAGCTCGCCTCCTGGCGAAGTGTGGTCATGTACTCGACGAGTTCGTCGACGTGCACTCGGGCGGCGGCGCCGATGCGGACCCGGCGCAGCAGTCCGGAGGCGATGAGCCTCTTGACCTGACGCTCGCTAACGGACAAGCGGGCAGCAGTCTCGCGATACGTCATAAGGCACGCGTCGGTCATGTCCCCACTCTTGGACGGCGACTTGCCTCCGTCCAATGACGTCCCCGCCAGTCCCCGCCTGGCACCAGCAAGGGCCGTGACGAAGTCGGAGAGTTCGGGGTCGTGCGGCAGCCCGTCAGCGCGTCGTTGCCGCTGCCACATGACGCACGCCCCGATGAGGGTGTCGGTTAGCCGCGGCGAGAGCACGCCAAAGAACGCATGAGGTCCAGGCCCGGCCGTCCCTGAACGGCCCGTCATCGGTCATCCCCCTGGCGCGGCGGCGAGTAGGCCTCGGACAGCTCGAGGAGTACCGGGTGGGCCAAGCCTCGGCTGACGAGCCGCTGGGCGAGCTGCGGCGGCGTCGGCGTCGGCTCGGGCGGCGCGAGTTCGGGGGCGCGGGTCCGGCGGGTCCAGTGGCGCGAGATGCGGTTGTGTCGTGGCACGGTTCAGCTCGCCCTCTTCGGCCGGGTCGGGGTTGCGGTCGTCCGGTCGGTGCCGCCCCAGACGTGGGACGTCGCCTTGACCTCGTCGGCGGCCTGCCGACAGAGGGCAAGCACCGGGCAGGGCCGGCACAGGGCGGTGGCGTAGGCGCGGTCGTCGGCGTGGTCGGAGGTCCACTCGTCGGCGTCGTGGCAGGGCACTCGGACGCCCTGCTCGGTGAGCTCGAGGAGCGCGTGACCGAGGGCCTCGGCGGCGGTCATACTGCGGCCCTCCATTCGTCGGCGGCGCGCGCCACAACGTCGAGGGCGTACCGTGCCGCGGCGTGCACGTCCTCGACGTGGGTCCGGCAGTCCTCAGGCGTTGACGGCTCTGCGGCGCACCCTGAGGCGACGTCGGAGGCCACGTCGCGGGCGAGGTCGCCTATCGCGTCGTCGTCGTCCTCACGGCCTGCCAGCCACTGCCCGAACGTCGGTGCTGTCCTGACCGGCCACAGTCCGAGGACTGCCGCCACACCTGCCCGGGTGCCGGCGATGCCCCGGGCGTGGTCGAACAGGTCGTGCCAGGGCATCGGGCAGTTGGGGTAGAGGCTGGCGTGCAGGCGCTTGGTGCCGAGGCAGCGACCGCACACGACGCGGCCGTCGTCGAGCAGGTTGTGGCCGGCGGTCTTCCCGATGCGCCGGCGACACGCCGCGCAGTCGAAGGCGGGTGCGGCCCTCATCGTCGGACCTCGCACCGGTTGAGTGCCACGTCCGCAGCAAGAGCAGCAACCGGGCCGTGCATGGTGCTCGGTGCCGAGTCGAGGTAGACGTGCCCGTGGTGCTCGGCATTCCACTGGTTGACGAACGTCTGCCAACCGGCCTGGTTGCCAGGTTCGGGCACGCTCAGGCGCACACGGTCTCCGCAGACATCGCAGTCCAGTAGCCAGGTTCGGTTGAACAGGGCTTGCAGTGTGTCGGTCATCGTTGCTGATCCTCTTGGTTGTCCAGCGGTCGCGGTGCCAGGGGTCTTGGCATAGGTGTGGTCGGGCGCCGGTCTGCGATCTGGAGCAGCTCGCCGGTGAGGGACCTCGACGGCGGTCACGACGACGCTCCCTTAGTTATGGTTATGGGGGTGCAGTGGTGACCCCTCTGGGAGCAATTCCTGACCCCTCTGGGGTTTGGGCCGGGGCCGCTCAGGGGGGTCACGGTGACCCCTCTGGGATGACGAGCCGGTAGAGCGCCGAGTAGTGCTGGCGGGGCTTGTGGATCTCCTCGAGCCAGCCCTCCTCGCGCAGGGTGCGGACTGCTCGCTTGACCGACGCCTCGGAGAGCGAGGTCTCCGCGCAGAGGACCTCCCGAGCGACCCACACCAGATCCCCCGGGTTGTTGGTCTGCTTGTCCGGGATGGCGTAGTCGGCAAAGCTTCGGCCGACGAGCTTGGCGTGGGCGTGCAAGGTCGTCGCCTTCATCCGCCGGATCCACGTGTCGCGCGGCCACGTCATCGGGACTCCTCGTCCGGGACCGTGGCGTCATAGGTGCCGTCCGGGCGCAGCGCGAGGAAGCCGTGACGGATGAGCGCCTCGGTGGCGTCCTCGGCCTCGGTGATGGTGACCGAGCAGTCTCGGGCGAGCTGGGCGATTGGGACGATCGCGGTCTCCCCGGCGAAGTGGACGACGATGCTCTGCTGGTAGGCGATCACGCGACCTGCTCCTCAGCCGGCAACGGCGGCGGGACGTGTCTGGGGGCGGCGTGCCTCCCGTAGGTCACGCCGATGCCGGACCGCTCGAGGAGCGCCACGACGTCGGCGACCCGCTCCTGACGGATCCACCATCCGTTGTGCATGTTGCTCCTGAGCGCCGGGATGCGCCGCTCGCGGAACCAGCCTCCGACGTGACCTCGCACGAGGGCGTACGTCTCGCCCGGGATCGCGTAGATGTAGACCGCGTTCACCTGGTGCCATCCCCGTCGTCAACCGGGTCGGACAGCGCGGAGATGACGACCTTGAGCCGGTTGGAGTACCTGATCAGCTCGCCCAGGTGCTTGTCCCGGATGGCCTTGCGGTTCCGCGGGAAGATGTCCCGCTTGACGACGTTCTCGAGCGTCGTCAGCTTCTTCTGGAAGTCGTAGGCGGCGTCCCAGAACGCATCCGGCGTCGCCTTCTGGCGAGGCTTTCGAGGCGCCGGTTTCAGGGCCGGAACCGGGTACGCCTTCCCATCGATCCCGGCGACGGTGCGCTCAGGCGCCGGGTCGTTGCGGATCTTGTCCGCGATCTCATCGAACTCATTCCGGGTCGTGACGAAACCGGAGGAGATCAGCCCGTCCGCGATGTCTGGACGCATCCCGTAGTGCTCGACGAACGCTTCCTCGCTCCTGGCATGCTGCTGGATCTCTTGCTCGTCGGCAGGTGGTGCATCTGCACCACCTGATTGGAGATCCCGAACGATCGTGCTGTGGTTCGTCCCGACGATCGGCGCGATCGCCCGGGTGGACAGCCCGGTCCGGCTGAGGATCAGGACAGTCTCGCGGCGATCCTCCACGGTCAGTCGTGTCAGCAGGCCGGCGTACTCGGTCCTGACGTAGTCGCTCCACGACTTGAAGCCGAGGGCGATGTGGTCGTGGTTCTCGGATGCCTCGGTGATGAGGTCGAGGACCTTGCCGCGGTTCTGGATCATCGTCTCGAGGAGGAGCTTGATCCGCTGGCGACGGCGGTCGGCAGCATCGGCATGTGGGTGCACGACGGCAGTCACACGCCCCACCCCCCTTGGCCGCGAAACGCGTTGACCCAGCCGGAGATCGTGTCCGGGTCGCTGCATGCGATGGTGATGCTTCCGAGGTGTCGACCGTTGTCTCGGAGGTACTCCACCGCCATGACGGGGACGTGCTGCCGGGCCTTGACGGTGATCGTCACGTGCGTGCCGCTCGGCGCGTAGGCGATCTCCTGGAGGAGCCGGTCCACGCGGTGGTTTTCGGTGACGGTCCACGGCTCGCGGCTCGAGGCGTTGACGGAGACGAAGCCGTCGATTCGAGGTCCAGGACTGGTAGGTTCTCGAAGGGATGTGTTTGAGGTAATCTGGTTTTCTAGCAAGGGTTTTCCTCTCCCGTGAGCGGGATGTCGAAGCGTCGGATCTCGTCAAGAGGGGTCCGGCGCTTCGGTGTTTGGAGGGGCACCCTGCCGTCGCAGGCCAGCAGGTGGAGGAGATGGTTCGTGTTATGGGCCGCGGGGGGTCAGCGGGCGGCGGGCGGCGTCGAACTTGGCGTTGATGAACGCCTCGAGGTCGGACTTGCGAAACATCCGGCGCTTGCCGATCCGGGCAGATGGCGGTGCGGATGACTGCATCACCCAGTGGCGCAACGTGGCGAGCGGGACGTGCAGGAAGGCTGCCGCTTCCTCAGTCGTCATCAGGTCCATGTGGGGACCCTCCTTTCGTTCGTAGTGGTGTCCATTCGCGCGCGCCCGGTTGCGTTCCCTCACACAGGTGGGTCCCTCCCGCCAACCTGCGGGCCTCCATGTGGTGCTCGCCGCCCCGCCGAGGTTGAGTGTTCGGGGCGGTGTATCTGAGCCGTGCGCGCTTTGCAGTTGTCAAAGTTCGGCGAGCTGCTACCCGATGATCGGTGTCTAGATGCAACGGTACACGCCGGTTAGGGATGGCGCAAGCCCCGATTTTCGGGTACCGTCTCTCTTCATGGCGTCGCAGAAGATGGAACTAGGCCCCTGCGGTGTGCGACTTGCCAAGAACGTGCAGAGGGCTCGTCGACTGAACGAGATGGGGGTCTCCGAGCTGTCTGAGGCGTTGGCCGTTTGCGGGCGGCCTATCGGCGCGTCTGCGCTGAGCAAGATCGAACAAGGAATCAGGCGTGTCGACACCGACGACTTAGTCGCGCTCTCGCTCGCACTGGGCGCACCTGTCTCTTGGCTGCTCACAAACGAGCCGCGAGGTGTGGGCGCTGACGTAGTGGAGCTGACGCCCCGGATTCAACTGACGCGAGCCGAGATCTTCGGATGGTTCACCCAGACCGCCCTGAATCCAGACGCTGCCAGCGCACGCGTCGAGCAGTTCCGGGGGCGGGCATACCTCCAGGGCATCCGGGATCGCCACGCCCGGGAACAGGCAGAGGCTCTGACCGGCGAACGGGACAAGCCAAAGAGGTCGCGCCGTGGCTAGCGGTGTCACCCGCCGTGGCGAGTCCTGGCGGGCGCGCTACCGCCACCCGGAGACTGGTCGGCAGATCCAGGCAACCTTCAAGCGGCAGGTCGACGCCCAGCGGTGGCTGCGGGACCAGCTCGGCACGCTCGACACGGGCCGCTGGGTCGACCCTCGCGCCGGCCGGGTCACCCTCCAGGCGTTCTACGGTCAGTGGTCCCAGCGGCAGGTGTGGACGAGCGGCACACACAAGGCGATGTCCCTAGCGGTCCGCGCGCGTCCTTCAAGGACATCGAGCTGCGGAAGATCCGCCCGACCCACGTCGAGGCCTGGGTGAAGTCCATGAGCGTGGCGTCACCCGAGCGAGCCAAGCCGTTGATGCCCGGCACGATCAAGACGCGGTTCGTCAACGTCCGGACGGTGCTGCGGGCTGCGATCCGTGACGGCCTCATCGCCACTGACCCCACGGAGGGGGTCAGGCTGCCCCGTCAGCGCAAACGCGAGGCCGCCATGTCCATTCCATCGCCCTCAGACGTTGGGGCGCTCCTGGGCGCTGCCGACGAGCGGTTCGTGGCGTTCGTCGCGGTGTGCGCGTTCGCCGGTCTGCGGCTTGGCGAGGCGGCGGCGCTACAGGTCGAGGACGTCGACTTCCTACGCCGCCAGCTCCACGTTCGTCGGCAGGTCCAGCGAGCCGAGGGCGGCAAGGTCGAGATCGGCCCGCCCAAGTACGGCAGCGAGCGCACGGTGCCCCTGCCCGACGAGCTGCTGACGATCCTCGCGGCGCACGTCAAGCTCGGCCACCGGGGCGTGTGGCTGTTCCAGGGTGCCGGGGACACTCCCCCGCATCAGAACACCGTTGGCTATTGGTGGCGCAAGACGTTGGCAGACGCGGGCCTCGCGGGCATCCGCCTGCATGACACCCGGCACTTCTACGCCTCTGGGCTGATCGCGGCCGGGTGTGACGTCGTCACGGTCCAGAAGGCCCTCGGCCACGCGCGGGCGACGACGACTCTGGACACCTACTCGCACTTGTGGCCCTCGGCCGAGGACACCACGCGCAAGGCGGCGTCAGCACTCGCCGGGGAAGTCCTCGGTTCTGGTGCGGGCACCCTGCGGGCAGAGGGAGGTGGTTGAGCCTGTGATCAGGGGGTTTACACGTTGAAGCGGAACTTCATCCAGTACCCACATCATGCAACACTTGGGTCATGCAGACAACCCCTACGGCGACAAAAGCTGTGACCTACCTGCGGATATCCCTCGACGCTACCGGCGAGATGCTGGCCGTCAGTCGTCAGCGGGACGACTGCGAACGCATCGCCCGCGACCGCGGCTGGCAGGTTGTCGGTGAGTACGTCGACAACAGCGTCAGCGCCTCGGATGCTCGCAAGAACCGGCCCGGGTATGACGCTCTGCTCCGGGACTACGACGAGGGCAAGTTCAACGCCCTCCTATGCTGGGACCTTGACAGGCTCACCCGGCAGCCGAGACAACTCGAAGACTGGATTGAGCGCGCCGAGGGCAAGGGACTCCTCCTCGTGACGGCCAACGGTGAAGCTGACCTGACGAACGACAACGGCCGCACGTTCGCCCGCATCAAGCTGGCGGTCGCCCGCGGTGAAGTCGACCGAAAGTCGGCCCGGCAGCGCGCCGCTGCCCGGCAGCGCTCAGACCGCGGCAAGCCGCCACTTGGGGTCCGCCTGACCGGATACACGACGGCCGGCGAGCTGGTGTCCGACGAGTCCGCGGTCGTCAAGGGCACCTTCGACGGATTCGCGGCCGGGGAGTCGCTCAAGTCGCTCGCCGGCCAACTCAACGCCAGCGGCGTCAGGACCCGCCGCGGGAACGTCTGGAACCCGTCTACGATCCGGACGATGCTGACCAACCCCCGGTACGCCGGCCGAGCGGTCTACCAGGGCAGCGAGACAGGCAAGCGCGGAGGGTGGGAGTCGATCGTGACTGACGATGCCTTCGCGCTTGCCCAGGCGCGCCTCAACGACCCGCGGCGCACAACCAACCGCGTGGGGACAGACCGACGTCACCTGGGCTCAGGCATCTACCGATGCGGCGGGTGCGGCTCGCCAGTCCGGTCATGGTCCGGCGCCCGTTACCGTTGCGCCACCGGTTGCCACGTCCGTAGCCAAGTCCCCGTAGACGAGTTCGTGCTGGCCGTCATCCGCGAGAGGCTGAGCCGTCCAGACCTGCGCCAGCTGCTCAGGCCGAACAAGGACGCCGCCGCCCCATTGGTCAGCGAGGCAAACGCACTTCGGCAACGCCTCGAGGTCGTCGGGCAGGACTACGACGCGGGCCACATCGATGGCCCGCGGTATGCCACAGCGCGCGCGAAGCTCACGGCGGACTTGGCATCCCTCGACCGCCGTATCGTCGCTCTCACAAGCGGTTCGGATGCCGCGGCAACCCTCACGGCCGTCGACCCGGTGGCAGCCTTCGACAAGTCCAGCCTCATGGGGAAGCGTGCCGTTATCGAGGCGCTCACGGTGGTCGTGCTCATGCCGGGCACTCGATACAGCCGCACTTTCGACCCCGAGACAGTCCGCATCGAGTGGAGGACATCGTGACCAATGCGAGTGACGGCCGGCGGAAGTCTCGCGCCGCCCCGGTCCGCGTCGTTCTGCCCGACGGCTCACTGTTCGAGATGCCACCGGAGCACTCGAAGCTGTCGAACGCGAACATCAAGACCATTCCCCGCGACCTGTGCCGACTCCGGGTGATATGCCAGCAGCGGCACCTGTTCGCAGTGGTCACGCAGAAGTCGTGGCCGGACGGGAAGCCGATGGACCACTTCGTCGCCGCCGGGTTGTCCTTTCCGCGGCTGTTCGATGATGACCCTGCGACGCTGCCCCCCGAGGGGCTGCAGATTGCCTGCATGTGCGGGGGCGACCACCCGGTGGACCTGCCGCGAGCTTTCCGCCTGGCCGACGAGAGAGCGGCGCTGCACCCACGTCGGCGAGACTGCGACGCGTCGGACGTGGGTCCTACGCCTTGACGGTGTGGGTGTAGGGTGTGAGCCAAGGCCCGGGCCTCTAGTCCACCCTCGTCGGTAGGCCGCCGACAAGTTCCTCAAGGTGGACTTGTCATGGCCGGCAACCTAAAGCTCCGATCCCAACTCGCAAACGCGGAACGCCGCCTCAAGGCGCAGCCCGACGACGGCGCGCGCCGCGCAGAAGTCGACCTGCTGCGGACTGAGTACCAGACTTCGGCGCTCGCCGACTACATCGTGCGTGTCGTTGACGACGCGCCCGCCTTGTCCGCTGCCCAACGCGACCGCCTCGCCCTGCTGCTCAAAGGCAGTGACGCATGAATGACGAAAGGCGCCCTCAGGCGCCCTTCGAGCCGGCGGCGAAGCTGACTACCTCCAGTGTGGCACACGACGCTGATCCGGCGCCGCTGGCCGACACGATCCAGCCGATGCCCGAGTTGTCGCCGGACCAGCTCGACGCGCTCAAGGCCGACATCATGAAGAACGGCATCCGCGTGCCGGTGGTGAAGGACCAGCACGGCCGTGTCATCGACGGGCACAACCGGGCCGCGATCGCCGACGAGCTAAGCATTCACGTGCCGGTGGAGATCATCACGATCGGCAGCGACGAGGCGGCATACGACACCGCGCTCACCTTGAACTGTGCCCGCCGGCACCTGACCCGTGAACAGATCCGGGCGTTGATCGGAACCGAGATCCGGCGTCGCCCAGGTGACTCGGACCGGGCGATCGCTCGGAGGATTGGCTGCGATCACAAGACGGTGGGATCGGTGCGAGGTGGGGAACTTCCCCAGTCGGACAGCTCCCCCGCCATGTCGCGGGACGAGGCCGAGCAGCTGACGGCAAAGATCAAGGACAGCCTGACCGCCGCCGTGACCGCGTTGGACAGCCTGATCTACGAGGCCTTGTCCAACGCGATCCCGGCGCTCGAGATCCTGGCCGCGCTGACGAGACGTCGCCGTGACTTCGAGCGCAACTGCCAGCCCGGTCACGACGCCGAGGCCGGGCTGGCAGTTGCCGAAGTCGTGTTCAACCCGCGGTTGGACTACCTGCTGGATCCCGGCACGGTCGACGAGTGGCGCCCTCAGTGGGATCACCCGACGTTCCTGCCGTATGCCGATGACGAGATGACCGCCCTGCTCGACGCCATCGCAGGCGTCCGATGAGCGCCGAGCAGACCGTTCTGGACCTGGACATAGCCCGGGAGCTGGCGCGCGCTGGCGTGCCGATCTTCCTATGTCGACCCGCGCTCGACGACAAGGGCCAGTGGTGCCCCGACGGTGGGCACAACGGCTGCGGCTACTGGATGCCGGGGAAGTGGCAGCGCACCAGTGCGGACCCGGCGGTCCTCGATAACTGGCGTCCCGGTATGGCGGTGTGCGCGGTGATGGGCCACGGGCTCGACGCGGTCGACGTCGACCCGCGCCACGGCGGCGACGTGACCCGCAGCGGGCTGGTCACCGCCGGCATGTGGCCCCGCGCGTACGCCGAGGCGGCTACGCCGTCCGGTGGCACCCATGAGCTGGTGACCGCCCTGGACGCGGCTAGCCGGGACGGGCTGCGCGACGGGCTCGACGTGAAAGCCGGTCGCCGGGACGCCGCCGCCGAGGACGCGGGACGGGGGTTCATCTTCATCGCCCCGACCGTGAAGCTGTCCAAGATTAACGGCGAGATCCGGCCCTACGTCTGGACCCGGCGCCCCGAGCTAGAGATGTGGGCCGAGGAACGCGAGACCGACGACACCGGCCGCGCGCTGGCCGAAATGGTCCACGCCTCCCGGGCCAGCGCGGCCGGGACCGAGGCGGAGGCGTACGACGGGCCGCCGTTCACCGTCCTGCCCGTACCCGAGCAGGACGCGATCACGCGATGGCTGGCCGGCGCCGTGGACGGCGTGCAGACCGAGCTGCGCGACTCGGCGTCATGGGCGGAAACACACGTCGATCGCTACAACCGCGGTTGGGAACGGCTGCAGGCTGACGCCGCCTACCGGCTGGGCCGGCTGGCCCGAGCGTCGTGGTCGACGCTCACCCTGGCACAGGCTGAGGCCGCGTTCACCGAGGCCGCACCGACCTGCCCGACCTGGACCCGCGAGGACGTGGCCGCGAAATGGAAGGTGCAGAGTGAGCGCGGCACGCCCGCGGCGTACCCGAGCAAGCTGCGCGTCGACGATCTGTCCTGGGTCGGCGGCCGGGTTGACCTTGACACCGGCGAAGTGCTCGAGGCCTCCCAGGACGGCTCAGGGGCCCCCCAGGACGGCTCAGGAGAGCAGCCCGACACCGGAACCCGGCGCATGGTCCTCGTCGCCGCCGACACCATCAAGCCGCGCCCGGTGTTCTGGCTCTGGGACGGCCGGCTGGCCCTGGGCACCCTCGGGCTGCTCGCCGGTCGTGAAGGTTTGGGGAAGTCGACCCTCGGTTACTGGACCGCCGCACGGGTCACCCGCGGCGAGCTGGAGGGAACCTACCGGGGCGTCCCGAAGTCGGTCCTCGTCTGCGCGACCGAGGACTCATGGGAGCACACCATCGTGCCGCGGCTCATCGCGGCCGGAGCCGACCTCGCCCGGGTGTTCCGGGTCGAGGTTCTCAACGCCCTGGATGTCCACGTCGGGCTGTCGCTGCCCCGCGACCTGATCGCCCTGGAGCGGGCCGCAGGCGAGACCGACGCGGCGCTGCTGCTCCTCGACCCGCTGATGTCCCGGTTGGGTGACCTGGACACCCACCGCGACGCCGAAGTGCGGCAGGCTCTTGAGCCGCTCGTCGCCATCGCGGATCGCACCGGCCTGGCCGTCCTCGGGGTGATCCACCACAACAAAAGCGGCAGCACCGATCCGCTGCAGCTCGTCATGGGTTCAAAGGCGTTCACCGCCGTGGCCCGGTCGGTGCACACGGTCGTTCCGGACCCCGACGACGAGAGCGACACCCGCCGGCTGTTCGGCACCCCGAAGAACAACCTCGGAAGAGCCGACCTGCCAACCCTGTCGTTCACCATCGTCTCCCACCCGATAGACACCGACGAGGGCACCGCCTGGACCGGGCGGCTGGAGTGGGGCGAGGAGATGACCGGCAGCATCGGCGATGCGATGCGTCGGGCCGCTGACACCCCCGACGACAAGTCCGCCGCCAGCGAGGCTGGCGACTGGCTCACCGACCACCTGACCATCCTGGGCGGCACGGACGACTCCGCGTCGATCAAACGCGCCGGGCAGAAGGCCGGTCACTCGCCGGACGCGCTGAAACGGGCGCGCCGCAAGCTCGGCGCCACCCTCACCTCGGAGGGATTCCCGCGCCGGACGTTCTGGACCCTGGGCACTGGCGAACCACAGTCGGAGCACACCGCGCCACAGTCGGAGCAACAGTCGGAGCAAACCCTTAGGGGAGAGAATCTAACTGCACTAACTGCACCAACTGAGCACAGTGGGAGCAGTTGGTGCAGTGGGAGCAGCCCAGACGGACCTGCACCCACTCCTGCTCCGACTGGGGCGCTCACTCTCGCCCTGGCCGCTCAACCTGGTCAGGACGAAGACAACCTCGCGGAGATACTCGAGGAGCTCGGCGGCGGCTGCTCGACCTGCTCGCGATTCATCTGCAACTGCGCGGTGGTGTGATGAGCTTCCTCGACGGGATGGCCGGCCTCGAAGGCATGCGGGTCCCAGGCGGGTGCGACGACTGCTCGGCATACCAAACCGTCGACGCCAGCCAGGCACCCATCTACCGGGTCAACGTGCACCACGACGCGAGCTGCCCGTCATACCGGGCGATGCTCGAGGACCGACGATGAGGGCCGCCGAGGCATTGACCAGAGCCCTCGTCGACCTCGCCACCGAAGGCCGACGCCCACGCTGCGGCGAACCCGGCGGCCACGAGCTCTGGTGCAGCGACGACGCGACCGACCGAGCACAGGCAGCGAGCTGGTGTGCCGGCTGCCCGGTGCTGACCGAGTGCGCCGCCGCCGGCGACGAGCACGACGAGAAGTTCG
>JAABVA010005174.1_pt1 | contig 11891 bp, 10 predicted proteins | sample 5560331 | NCBI WGS metagenome assembly JAABVA01 (sample SAMN12812661, study PRJNA571458) | rock metagenome | isolation source: Antarctica rocks | place: Antarctica: Victoria Land, Mt New Zealand sud | collected 2016-01-07
GGGCTGCGGCCCGATCGGGCTCGGGATTATCGCCGGGGCCGCCGCGAAGTTCCCGGCGCAAATCATAGCGCTCGACATCGATGCCCGGAAGCTCGAGCTCGCGGTCAAGACCGGTGCCACCCTCGCCATCAACGTCGCCGAGGAGGACGGGATCGCCAAAGTTAAGGAGCTCACCGGCGGCTACGGCGCAGACGTCTACTTCGAGGCCACCGGCCACCCCTCGGCGGTCCTGCAGGGCCTCAACATGCTCCGCAAGCTCGGGCGGTTCGTCGAGTACAGCGTCTTCAAGGACGACGTCTCGGTCGACTGGAGCATCATCAGCGACGACAAGGAGCTCGACGTGCTCGGAGCCCACCTCGGCCCGAACTGCTGGCCCGCGGCCATCCGGCTCATCGAGTCGGGACGGCTCCCGATGGATGAGATCTGTACCCACCAGCTGCCACTGGCCGACTTCCAGGAGGGACTGGACCTCGTCGCCGGTGGCGCGGAGTCCATCAAGGTCAGCCTCATCCCCGGAGGTGCCCCGTGACCGGCCGGCATCGCCCGGCCGTCCTCGAGCCGCGCGGATGGTCCCGCCGTGACGTCCTCAAGGCCGCCGGAGTCGCGGGACTCGGCCTCGCTGCGGTTTCCTCGTTGGAAGCGTGCGGAGTGGGTGGGGGCGAGCGGCACCCGAACGGCGCCGCGGCCATCACCGGCTCGTTCGACTGGAAGGCCGCCAAGGGCAGCACGGTGCGGCTCCTCCAGACCCCGCACCCCTACCAGCAGAGCTTCCAGCCTCTGCTGAAGGAGTTCCAGGATCTCACCGGTATCACTGTCGTAGCCGACCTCGTCCCGGAGGGCGCGTACTTCACCAAGCTCAACACCGAGCTTGCCGGCGGCTCGGGCTCGCACGACGTCTTCATGACCGGCGCGTACTTCATCTGGCAGTACGGCCCACCGGGCTGGATGGAGGATCTCAAGCCTTGGATCCAGAACGCCGCGGCCACGAGCCAGGAGTACGACTTCGAAGACATCTACCAGGGGCTGCGCACGTCGACCTCGTGGGACTTTAAGTTCGGCAGTCCACTCGGCACCGGAGGTCAGTGGGCCATCCCGTGGGGCTTCGAGAACAATGTCGTCGCCTACAACAAGTCCTACTTCGACTCCAAGGGCATCAAGCCTGCCGACACCTGGGGCAACTTCCAGCAGCTCGCCGTCGACCTCACCGACCGCAGCCAGGGTCGCTACGGCGTGGCCTTCCGCGGGTCCAAGTCATGGGCGACGATCCACCCCGGCTTCATCACTCAGTACAGCCGGATGGGCGGCAAGGACTACACCCTCGAGGGCGGCAAGCTGACCCCGAGGATGGCCACCCCGGAGGCGATCGCCTTCCAGAAGGAGTGGGTGGACCTCGCCCGCAACGCGGGGCCGGCTTCCTGGACGACGTACGAGTACCCGGACTGCACCCGGGACCTCGGCAACGGCAACGCGATGATGGTCTACGACGCCGACTCGGCCACCTACCCCAAGAACAAGCCGGGGGCGAGCCGCGAGGCCGGCCACCTGGCCTGGCACCCAGGGCCGGCCGGTCCGGACGGGAACTACAACACGAACCTCTGGACGTGGTCCCTGGCCATGAACTCTGCGTCGAAGAACAAGTTCGCCGCGTGGATCTTCATCCAGTGGGCCACCGGCAAGGAGGCCATGACCAAGGCCGTCAAGGGAGCCTTCGCCGACCCGCCCCGCAAGTCGGTCTTCGACGGCGCGTTCAAGCAGACGCTGAGCGCATTCCCCGGCTACCTCGACACCTTCGACAAGGTCGTCGGCAGCTCCAAGATCCAGTTCACCCCGCAGTCGACGTTCTTCCAGACCACTCAGGACTGGGCGGTCGCGCTGCAGGACATCTTCGGCGGCGACGACGCGAAGTCGCGTCTGACGTCGTACGCCCAGTCAGCAGAGGCCAAGGTGAATGTCTGATGGCGCAAGCGACCCTACCCCGCAGCGCGCAGCCGGGCCCGACCACGACCTCCCTACCGCGGGTCACCGCCGGACGGCGCAGGCTGAGGCCCTACGTCCTGTCCTTGCCGGCCGTGCTCGTCGTCGTCGGCATTCTGTACCCCTTCGTTCTCGGGGCGTACTACTCGATCCTCAGCTACACCGCTGCGAACCCGTCGCCGGGCATCGTCTGGTTCTCGAACTTCGCCAGCGTCCTTCGTGACCCGCAGTTCTGGGTCAGCGTGCGTGTCACCGCCGTGTTCGCCGTCGTGGCAACGCTCCTCGAGACGGTGCTCGGGGTTGGCGTGGCGTTGCTTCTCAACCGGGCGAGCCGGGTCGGCTCGATCTTCGAGAAGGTCCTCATTCTGCCCCTCATGATCGCGCCGGTCATAGCCGGGACGATCTGGAAGCTCATGTTCAACCCCCAGTTCGGCGTCCTCAACCACGTCTTCGGGCTCGGCTCGTTCGACTGGCTGAGCAAGAACACAGCGCTCTGGTCCTCGATCCTCGTCGACGCGTGGATCTACACCCCGTTCGTCGCGATCCTCGTGCTGGCCGGCATCCGGTCCCTCCCCCGCGAGCCGTTCGAGGCCTCGTCCGTCGACGGCGCCTCGTGGTTCTACATGTTCCGCCGGCTCATGCTCCCGATGATGTGGCCGTACATCCTCGTCGCGGTGATCTTCCGGTTCATGGACTGCCTCAAGGTGTTCGACCTCGTCTACGTGCTCACCGCCGGAGGTCCGGGTCTGGCCACCCGAACCCTGCAGATCGGAGCCTACGAGGACTCCATCACCTTCCAGAACTTCTCCCGCGGGAGCACCTATATGTTCCTGCTCTGGATCATCGTCTTCATCACAGCCAGGTACCTCGTCAGCGTCCTGGGCAAGGCCCAGCGTCGCGCAGCCGGAGCGGAGAACTGACATGGCACGCGAGCTCATGCCCGGACAGAAGCGCCTCACGACCGGGTCGATCCTTGCCGATGTCGGCGTCCTGGCGTGGTTCGTCTTCGCCCTCTTCCCGATCCTCTGGATGGTGCTGCTGGCCCTGAAGAACGACGCGCAGCAGACCAGCACCTACTTCGGGTTCAGCCCGACCCTGTCCAACTTCGGCACCGTGCTGAGCCAGCGGGGCACGGACCTGACCAGCGTCGATTTCAAGACCGCTGTCCTCACCAGTGTGCTCAACTGCGGTGGTGCCGTGCTCGTCTCGCTGCTCATCGGCATTCCGGCTGCGTATGCCGCCGGACGCTGGAAGTTCCGGGGCTCCGACGACCTCATGTTCAACATGCTGTCCTTCCGGTTCGCCCCCGAGCTGATGGTCATCGTGCCGCTGTTCGTCATCTACAACCAGGTCGGCCTCTTCGACACCAAGGTCGGCATGATCTGGGTGCTCCAGCTCGTGACGATGCCGCTCGTCGTGTGGATCCTCCGCTCCTACTTCCAGGACATGCCAGAGGAGCTAGAGCAGGCAGCGCTCCTCGACGGGTATACCCGCAAGCGGTCCTTCGTCATGGTGGCGCTGCCGCTCGTCCGCCCCGGCATCGCCGCGGCCGCGCTGCTGGCGTTCATCTTCGCCTGGAACAACTACATCTTTCCGCTGATCCTCGCCGACACGAACGCCTCGACCATCACCGTGGCGATCACGAAGTACCTCGGTGGCGGCGGCCAGGCGTACTACAACCTCACGGCGGCAGCCGCGCTCATCGGCGCTCTGCCTCCACTCATCCTCGCCCTGACGATCCAGCGATACCTGGTGCAGGGCCTCTCGTTCGGGGCGGTGAAGGCCTGATGGGAACCCTCGCACTCAAGGGTGTTCGCAAGACCTATGGCGACACGGTGGCGGTCGACGACATCGACCTCGAGGTCGGTGACGGCGAGTTCTTCGTGATCCTCGGTCCGTCCGGTGCCGGCAAGACGACGACGCTGAAGAGCATCGCCGGGCTCGTCGACATCGACGCCGGGGAGGTGTCCATCGCGGGTACCGACATGACCGGCGTCGAGCCCTACCACCGCAACGTGGCCATGGCGTTCGAGAGCTACGCGCTCTATCCGCAGAAGACGGTGGCCGAGAACCTTGCGTCGCCGCTCAGGTCCGGCCGCTCCGGGACCTACTCGGAGGCGGACCAGAAGACGCGCATCGACACGGTGACGACGACGCTGGGCATCAACCACCTGCTGGGCCGGCTGCCCCGGGAGCTGTCCAACGGGCAGCGCCAGCGCACCGCGCTCGGTCGGGTGTTGGTCCGGCCGGCCGACGTGTACTTGCTTGACGAGCCGCTGTCCCACCTCGACGCCAAGCTGCGCGCGTCGATGCGGGCAGAGCTCAAGGCGATCGCCCAGACGTCGAGCACGACGACCGTCTACGTGACCCACGACTATCAGGAGGCGCTGGCCCTCGGGGACCGCATCGCCGTGCTCAAGAAGGGCCGGTTCGTCCAGATCGGGACGCCGGAGGAGATGTGGCGCACGCCGGTCGACACCTTCGTGGCCCGGTCCCTCGGCCAGCCCGAGATGAACCTCGTACCCGGAGTCGTCAGGGACGGACGGGTCACCTTCCTCGGAAGCGCGTCCTTCCCGGCGCCGAGCGACCTGGGCCTGCCCGACGGCCAGGAGGTGCAGCTCGGCCTGCGTCCCAGCGAGATCGAGGTCTCACGAGACCACCGAGACACGTCCGGATGGCTCCAGATCTCTAGCACCGTCCTGCTCGCCGAGCGGCTCGGCCGCCACGTCGAGCTCGACATCAGCGTGGGCACGCACGAGCCCCTCATCCTTGTCGAGGACAGCGACCACTCGCCCAGGGAGGGCTCCAAGGTCACCGTCCAGATCCACCTTCCCAACGTCCATGTCTTCGCCAAGAACGAGCCAGACACCGACGCAAAGCGACTGGGCTCGGCTCTCGGCCGCTCGGCGCCAGCCCCCGAGGAGGCACGGCGGTGAGCACACCTGTGAAGAACGAGACCGGCGGACCGCGGACCGGCGAGCCTCTCGGGCTGACGATCTCGAACGTGCGGAAGGTGTATGCCAGCCGCGGCCGGGAGACCTTCGAGGCCGTCAAGGGCATGGATATGGAGATCCAGCCGGGCGAGCTCATCTCGCTGCTCGGGCCATCCGGTTGTGGCAAGACGACGACCCTGCGGATGATCGCCGGTCTCGAGACGGTGACGTCGGGCGACATCCGCATCGGCGACACGAGGATCAACGACCTGCCGCCGGGGAAGCGCAACCTGGGTGTTGGCTTCGAGAGTTACGCGCTCTACCCGCCGCTCAATGTGCGCGAGAACCTCGCATACGGCCTCAAGGCCCGCAAGGTCGAGGATGCGGACGGGCAGGTCGACGTGCTCGCCCAGCGGCTCGAGATGACCGAGCTGCTGGACCTGCGCCCGGCAAGCCTCTCCTCCGGCCAGAAGCAGCGGGTCGCCCTCGCGCGGGCGCTGATCCGGAAGCCGCCGGTGCTGCTCCTCGACGAGCCGCTGGGCCACCTCGATGCCGGCGCACGGCAGCGGGTGCGGCGCGAGCTGAAGCTGCTACAGCGCGAGTTCGGGTACACGACGATCGTTGTGACGCACGACCAGCTCGAGGCGCTCAGCCTCTCGGACCGGATGGCCGTGATGGACGGCGGGATCATCCAGCAGTTCGGGACGCCGGACGAGATCTTTGATGATCCCGTCAACCTGTTCGTCGCCGACTTCGTCGGGGAGCCGGGCATCAACCTGCTGCCGGGCGTCGTCGTCAAGGCCGGCGACCGAGCCACGGTCAAGGTCGGCGAGGGAACCTTGCTGGCCGCTGCCGAGAAGGCCTCCGACGGGCAGGAGGTTATCGTCGGCATACGTCCGCCGGACTGCCTCACCGGCGGGTCGGCCAGTCCGTCCGGCGCGGGACCGGGCCTTCGGGGTGAGGTCGTCGTCTTCGAGGACCTCCTTGAGAGCGGGCTCGCCTCGGTACGCGTGCCCGGCATCGAGAAGGTCGTCGTCGTGCAGACGCCCGCGGAGGAGTCGTGGAACCGCGGCGACAGCATCACGTTCTCGGCGCCGCCGCAGCGCACCTACCTGTTCGACGCGGAGTCAGGAGAGCGGATCCGATGACCCACCTCTACGACGACCCGAAGACCTTCATGGAGGACGCCCTCGCGGGCTTCCTGGACGTGTACGGCGACCTCGTCGTGGGTGTCCCGGGTGGCGTGGTGCGCGCCACCGAGACACCACGAGGGAAGGTGGCCGTCGTCGTCGGCGGGGGGTCCGGTCATTACCCGGCGTTCTGCGGAGTGGTGGGTCCCGGCTTCGCAGACGGCGCCGTGGTCGGGAACATCTTCACCTCGCCGTCGACCGACGACGCCTTCCACGTCGGCAAGCACGCCGACGGGGGCGCTGGTGTCCTGTTCAGCACGGGCAACTACGCCGGCGACGTCATGAACTTTGACATCGCCCGCGAGCGCCTCGTGGCCGAGGGCATCGACACCCGCAACGTCTACGTCACCGATGACGTCGCGAGCGCATCCGTCGAGGAGCGCGACAAGCGGCGCGGGATCGCGGGCGACTTCGTCGTGTTCAAGGTCGCCGGCGCGGCGGCCGAGGAGGGTTACGACCTCGACGAGGTGGAGCGGGTGGCACGGATCGCGAACGACCGGACGAGGAGCATGGGTGTCGGCCTCGCCGGCTGCACGATGCCGGGCTACGAAGAGCCCCTCTTCACCGTTGAGCCGGGCCGCATGGGAGTCGGGCTGGGGATCCACGGCGAGCCGGGCATCGCCGACGAGGAGCTGCCCCGCGCAGCCGACGTCGGCAGGATGCTGCTCGACAAGGTGCTCGCGGAGGAGCCGAGTGACTCCGGCAAGCGCGTGGGCGCCATCCTCAACGGCCTCGGCGCCACGAAGTACGAGGAGTTGTTCGTCGTCTGGGGCACCGTGTCACGGCTGCTCGCGGAGCGCGGCTACACGGTCGTCGAGCCCGAGGTCGGCGAGCTCGTGACAAGCCTTGACATGGCTGGCATCTCCCTCACCCTCGTCTTCCTCGACGAAGAGCTCGAGCGGCTCTGGCGAGCCCCGGCGAGCACCCCGGCATACACCAAGGGCTCGACGGCGCCGCAGCCCGCCAGCGCGCGGCGGTCCGCGACGGAGACGACCGAGACCCAGATGGAGCAGGCGCCTGGCTCCGACGCTTCGGTACGCGCGGCGCACACCGCCGTGGCCGCGCTCCAGGCCATGACGGTCGCGATCCGCGACGCTGAGCCGGAGCTCGCGCGGATGGACGCCATCGCCGGGGACGGCGACCACGGGCGGGGGATGATCAAGGGCGTCACGGCCGCACTGGGCGCGGCCCAGGACTGCCTCGCCAAGGGCGCCGGAGTCGCCAGTGTGCTCGGGGCCGCTGGCGAGGCGTGGGGAGCCCGGGCTGGAGGGACGTCGGGATTCCTGTGGGGTCAGTTCCTCGCCGCCGTCGGGACCCGCCTCACGGACGACGCCCCGGAGATCACCGCGACCGACCTCGCCGAGGCGGTGCGGTCGGGGACGGACACGATGCTGCGTCTCGGCAAGGCCCAACCGGGCGACAAGACGATGATGGACGCGCTGGTCCCGTTCGCCGACGAGCTCGAGAAGCGCCTCGGCGCGGGGGATCGGACTGCCGGCGCCTGGCGCGCGGCGGCAGCCGTGGCCACGGACGCCGCAGCTGCCACGGCGCCGCTGCGGCCACGATTGGGCCGGGCGAGACCCCTCGCCGAGAAGAGCGTCGGGACACCCGACCCGGGAGCCACGTCCTTGGCCATGTGCGCCCGGGTCGTCGCAGACGTCCTCACCGCCGCCGACCAGAGAAAGGAGCCAGAGTCATGAACACAGGGACCGGAGGAATGCGCATCGCGATCGGGTGCGACGACGCGGGGTTCGAGTATTAGGAGGCCCTCAAGGCCGACCTCGAAGCGGACCCCTGCGTGACCGTGGTGACCCGACGTGGGGATCTCCTCGGGCGAGCACACGGCATACCCGCACATCGGGGTCGCCGCCGCGAAGCTCGTCGCGGAGGGCAAGGCCGACCGGGCGCTGCTCGTGTGCGGAACTGGTCTCGGCGTCGCCATCAGCGCCAACAAGGTCAAGGGTGTTCGCGCCGTCACCGCGCACGACAGCTTCTCGGTGGAGCGGTCCGTGCTCAGCAACAACGCGCAGGTGTCGTGCTGGGCCAGCGGGTGATCGGGATCGAGCTCGCCCGCCGGCTGGCCTCCAAGCGGCAGGCTTGATGCAAACGATTCCCGGTCTCGGCAACTGACACCCTAAGGTGAACCGGCGGCTGAGCACGAGTGTCGGCGGCGCCCCCCCGGAAACACGGAAGGTCCACCTGGCCCCTCCCGCCCAGTGGGGCGAGAGGGGCTCGGGGAGATGGGCAGCTCGTTAGGTGCTGGCGAGGATTTGGGACATGGTGTTCCAACTGGTGTGGTCCAGTGGGGCGAAGTCGCCGGTGAGGGTTCGGAGCATGTTCCCTTCGGTCCTGGTGACTCCGCGGATGATGCCTTCGTGGTGTTCGTAGGTGTTGACCGCTTGGAGGACCCCGTGGGCGGTTCCGGCCCAGGGCGCTACTCGCGGGTCGCGCGTGTAGAGCCGGTTGAGGGTCTCCCGTTTGTTATCGGCCATGGTCAGCGATCTGCCTTTCAGCGGTTGTCCTTTCTGGTCTGTTCTGGGCACGTTCAGGTCGAGGAAGCGAGCCCATTGGGTCGGGCTGACGGAGGTGGCGCAGAGGGTGGCGACCTCGGCGGCGAAGTCGTCGGCGAGGGTGTGGATCATCGCCAGCGCTTCTCGGGCTTGGCCGAGTTTGGCGTGGGAGTGGCGGGAGTGTTTGACCTTGTACTGCTGCCCGTTCTCGGCGAGGGCGCACTCTCTGGTGTTGTCGCACACGGTGTCGGTGACGGTGCGTTTGAACGTGGTGGCGATGGATCCGTCGAAGGAGGTGGTGGCCAGCCCCGGCCGATATTCGGATCCGAGTGCACCCGCTTGATCTCGACCAGCAACGCACCGTCACTGATCGAACGCGCTGACGCCGCGCGGGACCTGGCCGCGTAGTAGGTGCTCGGGGCGATCTTGCAGCCGTGCTCGGTCAGCACCCTACAAATCGGTTGGACCCCGAACCGCACCCGGTGGGCGTCGATGAACTCGACTACCACGGCAGTCGCGGTCCAACTCCCGCGCGAAGAAACCCCAGGCCGCCAACAGGATCTCGTTGGCGCGTTTGAGCTCACGCACCTCACGCTCGAGATCCTTGACCTTGCTCGCCTCGACCGTGCTGGTACCGGGGCGACGCCCGGCGTCGATGTCGCCCTGCTTGCACCACCCCCGCAACGTGTTCGGATTGACCCCGACCCTCGGGCCGATCCGCAACACCGCCTGGTTCAACGACAACGATCGATCCTCTGACCTGGCCTCCGCGACAAGCCGCTGCGCACGCTCACCCAACTCGGGTGGATACTTCCTCGGTGCTGGCATGACCCCACCCTTTCGTGGGTTCAGACCCTCCACCAAACCCGGTGCGGTTCACCCGGCCCCCCAACTCAAGGGTCCTCGACGTTACTCCAACCCTGCACCCACACTGGGGCGGCGTCAATGACGGCTATGGGAAATGCTCGGGCCGGTTGAGGGTGACATCCGTGCCGGAGGCAACGAGCGCCAGCGCCATGTTATGAAATGCTCGGCGAATGTTGTCGAACCCCTGAGCCGAGCGGGTGGGGTGGACTCGGTTGGTGAGCAGCGCCACGTAGCAGCCCAACTGAACATCTATCCACAGGCTGGTGCCGGTGAAGCCTGTGTGCCCGTAACTGGCAGGAGCGATTAGATCCCCGCGGGGCAGTTGACGCGGTCCACGCCCTGCCAACCCAGACTGCGCCGCAGAAGCAGCGGGTCGGTGGCGGGGCGGACCATCGCGGACAGGGCGGGTTCCGACAGGAGCTGCCCGTGGCTGCCTTGGCCGCCAGCACAGAGCGACATCCCCAGAAGCGCCACGTCCCTGATGGTGGAGAAGACGCCGGCGTGTCCAGAGGGCCGACTGAGAATGACGGCGTTCTCGTCGTGAACGGTGCCCTGAACCACTCGTCCTCTCCATGGGCAGTCTTCGGTCGCCGCAGCGGAGGATCGGCATTCGGGCTTGAGGCCGAAGCTCGTGTGAACCATGCCTGCCGGCTCGAGAACGCGCTGAGCAGTCAGTGCGTCGAGGCTCGTCCCTGCGGCGCATTCCGCGATGAGACCTAGCAGCATGAATCCCTGTGAGCTATAGATCACCTGCCCTCCGGGTGGTCCCATGAGGGGAAGCTTGGCCAAGGCGACCAACATTTGTTCCGTCGTCTCGCAACTGCGGAACAGTTCGACCTGGCCCGGCAATCCGGAGGTATGGGTGAGCAGTTCCCGGACCGTGAGCTGGGCCTTGTCTGTCGCGGCATATCTGGCCAGGTGCGCCCCGACGGTGTCATCGAGGAGAAGTTCGCCGGACTCGACCAAAGACATGACGGCCAAGCCGACTATCGGCTTGGTGACCGATGCGAGGTCCCAGGGCGTGTTCTCCTGGACGGGGGGACCCCCCCACGACAAGGTCCCGAGCCGTCCCTGCATGAGCGGACCGTCGGCGGTTCCAACTGACCATGCGGCGCCGGAGAACAGCTGGCGCTCCCTGGCCGCGTGCAGAAGCTCAGCGAGACTCCTCATGACGAGACCATCGCAACAAGGTGTCGAACGTCGCACAGAAGGTCTTCGTGGACCTGGTGACCGGATGCCTCGCGCATGGAGCGGCTGGCGTGCGTGTTGAGTGGAGGATCGCCAGCTGAAACAACGAGAGCTGCGTCCGGGGGCCTTGCGGGCCTTCGCTTGACCAGCGGGTCGTCATTGACACGCCCGAGCCAAGCGGAGCGCGTGCCGACGCGGGGCCCGCCGGTGGCTCTGTTTACCGCTAGCTTCCCGACGAGGATTCGGAGTGGGAACCAAGCCAAGCTCGGCGGTTCCTCGGGGAGGAGCGTGACGAGCGAGTCGCGCGTCGTGAGCAGGGAGGTCGCTGGGCTTCCCTTTTGGTGCTCACGCGTCGCTCTTGCTCGTCCGCGCTCATTGCCACCTGTACGGACCTGGGCCGAAGTCCTCGACGCAGCTTGGCGCGTCACGAGGCGTCCTGAGGAGTCACGGATGAGGCTGCGCCCTTCTCACGTGCGGCCTGTGCAGCGATCAGCTCCTCCGTCGTCTCCACCGGAAACAGGCACGCCGCAACGTGTCCTGATGGACCCGCTTCGTCCAAGGGCGGCCGCTCGAGCGCGCAATCGGAACGGCTGAGCGGGCAACGCGTCCGGAAGTGGCACCCCGACGGTGGGTTCACAGGCGACGGCGGATCACCCTGCAGCACCACCCGGCGCGCTGATCCCGACTTGGCCGGGTCAGCGATCGGAGCGGCCGAAAGCAGGGCCTGCGTGTACGGGTGACGAGGATGCGTGAAGAGCCGCTCTGTCTCGGCGACCTCCACGATCCGGCCGAGGTACATCACCGCTATCCGATCGGCGATCTGCCGCATCACCGAGAGGTCATGGGAGACAAACAGGTAGCTCAGTCCTCGCTCACGCTGGAGTCGCTGCAGCAGCTGGAGGATCTGCGCCTGCACCGAGACGTCGAGCGCGCTGACCGCCTCGTCGCATACCACCAGCCGCGGGTCGAGTGCCAGCGCCCGGGCAATCCCTATGCGCTGACGCTGACCGCCGGAGAATTCGTGTGGGTAACGGTCCTGTACGGCAGGGTCGAGGCCAACGGAGGAGAGAAGGTCCGAGACCTTTTGTCGCCGTGTCGGCGCGCCACCTCTTCCCCGATAGGAGCGGTCGTGTGTGACCAGGGGCTCGGCGACGATGTCGTGGATCCGCATGCGGGGATTCAGGCTTGCGTATGGGTCTTGAAGGACGACCTGGAGGTCCCTTCTGACG
>JAABVA010005175.1_pt1 | contig 11890 bp, 18 predicted proteins | sample 5560331 | NCBI WGS metagenome assembly JAABVA01 (sample SAMN12812661, study PRJNA571458) | rock metagenome | isolation source: Antarctica rocks | place: Antarctica: Victoria Land, Mt New Zealand sud | collected 2016-01-07
TCCGCCCACTCCTGCACCTGCGCCACACACAGATCATCACCCATCACCGCAGGATCGGTCCAACCCACCACTCACCTGGGAAGGCACGCCGTCAAGCTCAAAATAAACACGACTGTAGTACTAGGCCGCCCGTTCACGGGCGACGAACGGGAGCTGCTGGAAAGCACGCTCGAACTGAATCGTGCGGAGCTGGTGGCCGCCGTCGACGGGCTCTCTGACGCCCAGGCGCGCCAACAACTGGTGCCCTCGCTCAGTAGCCCTATCTCCCTGATCAAGCACTGCGCCGCGGCCGAACGCATCTGGTTCCAACGCACACTCGCCGCCATGGCCGCCGAAGACTGCGATGGGCACAGCACCGGTGGTGACAGCAGTTTCTACGTCACCGCTGCCGAGACTCTTGCAGGCGTCATTGCCGAGTACGTACGTCGCGGCCTGTGAGAAGTCCAGGGAAATCGCCGCGGACCATGGTCTGGACGACACCGCCGAACACCGTCTGGTCGGTACGGTGAACCTGCGGTTCATCTATCTGTGCATGATCGGCGATATTTCACGGCATGCCGGGCGGGCAGACATCCTCGTTGAACGAATCCGAGCGAGCCACCACAAAGTCTGACTTTCCGAGCACCCGGCCCGTGGACCACATACGGGGTGCCCAGGTTCGGTTGAGGATCCCCAATCGACGCGTTCGGGATCTTGGTCGTCGGATGCCTCGGAGCGCGGTTCCGGTCACCGTGGGACGTTCGGCTTACGGTTCGAGACGCCGTCGTCGGAAGACCCGCGAGACCAGGGCCGATGAAGGTGCTCAGCTCGGCGGGCGCATCGGCGGTCTAGATCCGGGCACCACCTTGCGGCACTCGACCCACCGGCTGTTTGACGATTTGTCTCAAAGCGGAGACCATACGACGAGATGACCGGCCTGGAATCATCACCAACTGGCCGTCCAGCCACCGGCTGGGTCGAATGGGGACGCCATGCAACCAAGTTGGACCAAGATCTGTCAGGTGTCTATGACCTCAGGACTTCGGCGTTTCCGGCCAAGACCGGTGGCAGGCAGTGCCAACACCAGCTGCGGCTACAACGCCGCCGACGAGCTCACCAGCTGCAACGGAAGCACTACCGGCATCGATGTGAAGACCTTTTGGGGAATTCCATACGACGCTTCAGCTTCGCTTCAGTCATGCGGATAGGACACGGGATGTCCAGGAGCCGAATACGGGCGGCTTTACTCGTGCTGGTGCTCGTGCAACTTGCCGCGCTTTTATCGGTGGGCACACCCATGGGGGATCCGGAGTCGCCGGAGGAATCATTATTGCCACTGCAGTGGTCGAGATAGTGATCATTCTGGGTAGTGGGCGCCCCCAGCGTGAGTAGTTCGGGTGGACGGTGGCCGTGGACAGTGGGCGCCTGGTGTCGTGTGGACGATGAACGTTGACCTCGAGAGGGCTTGGTCCGGCGAAGCCAGAGTTTTGAGTCAAGTTTTGGACGTGCATGATCGTTTTGATGGGTCATGCACCGAAACCTGTTGTTTTAGTCAGGGTGTAGATGATGTGTTGATAGTTGCGGGCGGTGGCGCGGATCGGTATGGGGAACTGGGTGTTCAGTTCGGCCAGGCCGGTGAGCAGGAGCCGGGCGTGGACGGTGGACAGGAACATCACATCGGCCAGAACGTAGCCGGTGACCCGGTAACGGATGGCGAGCTCAGTCGGGCACTGTCGCTGTCGCGACGTATCCGGAGGATCGGGTCGGCTGCATCAGTCGCACAAATTGGCCACGACCGACAGATCCGTCGGGCAGGGTCCAGCCGGCGTTTACGCTGGCGGTGGGTGCGGTTGTGTCTGGGCGAGGTCGATCATCGGTTGACTGCAATATCCGAATCAGCCGGACGACGGCCTGCTGAGCTGAGCCGGCTCCGTCGGTACCTTCAAGCACGATGTCCGAAGAGTCGGCACCATCGTCCACCGTAAAACGAGCGATCGAGAAAGTGTTGGCCCCGACCGGATCCACGACCACCGATTCGTCCGGTGTGTTGCTTGCGCTCTGGGCCTGCGGCTGCGTGCGACCGCGCAGCAGGTCGCAGAGCTGGTTGATGAGTACCGGATCGTGCGCACCGTCGTACACCCAGCGTCGACCGAGCATCCCGTGCTCGCTGGTGCCGATCAATGCGCCCTCGGCGCCTGGGAGCGGAGCGCCCCGGTAGGTCACGGGCACGTCATACGCGACGACGACCTCACCCGACTGATCGGTGACGACCATGAATTCCAGACCCACCTCACCGACGGGGTCGTCGAGTCGGAATCCGCCCGCCTTGCGCAAGTGCGGTCGGCCGTTGCCGCGGTACCAGGGCCGCCGGGGAAGCCAGCGGGCAACAAGTTCCAGTTTGCCGGGGGTGATAGTGGTTCGATGGATGACGGCCACGGCCCGACCCTAACCTCCTACGGTGACAGGAGCTCCGCTTCGAGGCAGCCGACGACCGGAATAACGCCTGCCTCGTTTGAGGATCGCCAGCTGGGAATACGTGACGGCCAGCGTCGATGAGATAACCGATGCCTTCAACGGTGCCGAACGAGTCGCCCCATCGACGTTGCCGAACGAGTCGGCCCAAGCGACCTGGCGCTACCCGGATCCGATCGCGAGCAGCCGCGCTGACGGTTCTCAGCAACGCCGGAGCCCCCGAGATCCGCGGATCAGATCTTCTCCCACTTGAAGTGTCGGGAGATCCGGAACCCTGCTCTACGGAGATTGTCAGCACTTTGCGAGTCGGGCGAGGCCGTCGCGACGGCGGCGGAGCAGGTCGCTTCAGCAGCCTGCCGAAGGCGATGCTGAAGCAACCGTGTCTGCGCTCCCCGGCCCCGATGCGCAGGCAGTGTCGCCGCGCCGCCGAGCACGGCCACATCATTGTGAACTGTCATCGCCGCGGCGGAGATCGGCGTTTCTTGATCCAGCACGAGGAATCGTTGCACGGTCGGGTGTCGGTGTTCTGCACTGATGAATTCAGCGACCACCCCGTCGACCTCATATCCGGCCAGCAGGACCGGTAGGAAGACATCGTCTGCACCGACACCGGCATCGACGACATCTGGAAGCGACCCTGGAGTGGACGCCAACTGGGCGGTATTGATTCGTTGGACAGCCAGGATGCGATCGCCGGTCCGCACCAGCCTCGCCGCCAGCAGAGCCGGTTCGACAGCGTTGCACATTGCCTGTGGCACCAACAGCGTCGGCGTGGCGCTTGCCCAGATGGGGTCATTCGCCAGGTCGATCGCCGCGGTCACCGTCTCTGGCGTGATGCCGGACACGGTCGACAGAAAGTTCAACGCAGTATCGGTGGCCAAGACAGCCATCAGACCATCCCGCTCCCACGTCCGGAACAAGCCTGGCAGGCCGGCATTTCTCGCCGCCTCGCAGGCCAACGCCATTCGTCGGTGGATCGCCGCCTCCGCGGTCCTCACATCTGCCGACACCACTCCAGTATGGCGACCCTACGGTGACGTACCAGTCCAGCAGCCAGTGTCTCTGATCTGCTGATCTTGTTCCGCAAGCCGAACCTCCTACGGCGACGGTTTCGGCTGCTGGCGACCAAGATCGTTCCCGTCCCGGTCGGGGATCGGTGACTGGGACGGCCGTGAAGCCAGTCGGCCGGACAGGACCGCCGCTCAGCTCAATGGCTCTGGAGCTCTTCCCGAGCGACGCGACGCGCAATGTCCTCGACGTCGGCTTGGGATAGGACAGCCGGGCCTGGTTGCATGGCCTGACGCAGCAGGCGACGGACCAGTGCGGAAGTCGCGATACCTTCGCCGCTAGCTCGCTGACGCAACTGCTCATCCAGGCCGCTGTCGATACGCAGGTGCATCGGCACGTCCAACGTGTTTGACTTCTCAACAGCCTCGGCTTCGCCGGCCTCGGCTTCTTCCACGGCGACCTCAGCGCGAATCGCCTCGTGCCGCGCACGCCGTGCCGCGCGCGCCGAAGCGGTGGTATTAGGCATCAGCAGTTCCCTTTCCTTGCAGGTAGTGCCGCAGTTCAACACCGCCGGCCTTCCACGCCGTCACTCCGGAGAAGTCCTCCGGGTCAATGATCACGGTCAGGACGAACTCAGCGGCTGGTGAGTAGCCGATCAACCGTGCATAGGCCGCTCTGCTCTTCGGGTCTGGGTCGCGGACCAAGCGTGCAGGGTCAGCGGCCGCCTCCAGCGTCCATTCCGGCTCGATGTCCGTCGCGCCCGGATAGCGAGTCGATCTGCTGCGGATGTGCGCGGCGTCTTCCTCATCCCACCAGAGCGTGTTCGACACCCAACTGTAGCGCATTGCGCTACAACTCCCACTTCGAGTGTCAGTTGAGGATCGTCCTGTGGACTGCGGAGCGGTCGGCATGATGTCGACATGGAAATCAACCTGGTCGACCCGCGCGACCAGACCTGGGAGATCGATCAGCCGCGCTACCGCGTCTACTTCCACGGGCCGGCGGGTGCCAGTGACGAACGCGAGATCACGGGCGCGGACGTGGCCGAAGTGATCGCGTGGGTTGATTCGCACCGCGATGCGCGCACGTACGTGCTGTACGTGCGTTCCTGGTGCAGATCTTGGACTGGTGCGTCTGGCCGGCATCGATCCCAACAGTTGCCGCGGATGACCGATGAGGGATCGGTGTCCGGTCACTGATCCACATCCGGAAACGGTCGGCGCGCTGATCCCCGCACGCTGCGCCTCGCGCGTTTGGACTCCTCTGGTCTACTCATCGAGTGGATCTGACAACCGTTGTCGTGCCCCATACGCTTACCCATCTGAAGTTGTTGCTTCCAGCTGCGCCAGCCCGAATCCTCGAAGTGGGCTGCGGCCGCGGCGCTCTGGCGGCTGCGTTGGTGGATTTGGGCTACGAGGTGACCGGCGTTGATCGCAATGCCGAAGCGGTCAAGACCGCCATGGAACGTGGAGTGGTGACCATCCACGGCGATGTCCACGACATCTCCGGCGTATATGACGTCGTGTTGTTCACGCGTTCCCTGCACCACGCAGAGAATCTGGACGGCATTCTTGCGCATGCCGTCAACCTGCTTGCCGCTGACGGGCAGGTCATCATCGAGGAGTTCGCCTGGGAGCGGGTCGATCACCTTGCCGCCGGCTTCTTGTACGACAATCGCGCGATGCTGGTAGCGGCTGGACTGCTCGACGCCGACCACCCGTCCGGCGACCTACTCGACGCCTGGATCGTTGGCCACAACTCCCTGCATCAAGGTTCCGCGATGTTGGCCGCCCTGGGCCGCGTCGGTACCGATCTGACGACGGTGCCCACGAGCATCCTCTGGCGGCTCGTGGATGGGCGCGGCGGTATCTTGGACCGACCCGGGCGGCACCCATGCCGGCGACGCCCTCAACACCATGCGCGAGGCCGAGGAACGTCGTATTAGAGCTGGAGAACTTCCCTTTGTCGGCCTGCTCGCAGCAGTGCGCCGCTGACAGCTGGCCTTCTGACACCGCAGGCGTACTCCAGTTGACGATCCGGGCCAAGCGGAATACCGGAGTCTGATGGCGGCTGCACCTACGATCACGACGTGGACGACTCGACGGCCTGCTTCATCTGTCACAAGCACCCGCAGTGGCCCGCCGCGCTCCGCATCCATGCCGATGAACTCGGCATCGTCACCCATGCATCAGGCGATTTGATCTACCACGGCTACCTCTACGTCGAGCCACGCCGCCACGCCCCCGGATGGGAAGACCTCACTTCGACCGAGGCCGCACACCTGGGCCGATTGCTTCGACAGTCATCACAAGCTCTGCGCGCCGTCGGATGCGATCACGTCTACGCATTCGTCTACGGCGACGCTGTTCCCCACCTGCACGTGCATCTGGTGGGCCGATGGCCGGGCGCCCCGAAGGAATATCGAACGGTCAAGACCGCGGAATGGGCCCGGGCCCCGCGCTCAGCACTGGCAGACATCAACCGCTTCACCGACAGCCTCCGAGCGGCATTCGGCCAGCTCAGCGGCAACCCGTCAATCCCCGACTGAGGCCGAACAAGTTCGTTCCACAAGCGGATCGGCCTACGAAGCAACCGTTCCCGCCGCGCGCTCGCTTGCTTTTGGCCACTCATTTCGGCAAGTGATCTATGTTCATGGCCAGGTTGGCCTACTTCCGAACGCGCCTGCTTGGCCAACAACGAGGAGTTGCCGTGCTGCGAGCGGTCAATATCGCCTGGCGAAGCCATCGGTCTGTGGCCGAGGTTCGGACGTGGGTGGATGGGTCCTTGCTCGACACGTTGCGGCGAGCGGGCTACGAGGTGCAGTCGGTGACCGACACGGCGCAGGCCGTCGGCGAACCTGGCACTGAGTGGGTCTTACTCAACGAAGTCAGGTCCACCTATTGGTTGCTGGTCAGTTGGATAGCCTGGCTGTGGAGCAAGAACCAGTATTGGGCTGTCATCTCTTTGTCTCCGTTACTCGACGGCCGCAGTGAGCTGCTGGTCGCGGGTGACCTGCCCGGTGAAGTCGCAAAGCTTCTGAAGCAGCTCGCTGCTCCTACGGTGCCCGAGCAGATACACCTTCCGGCCACACCACAACACGACTGATTGGCCACGGATTGGGCGTCCTGAGGCGGTCGAGCTGGACCGCTGATGCTGGCCAACGCCCGCCCGGTCCCCGATCCGTGACCGGTCCCCGGTCCCGCATCGGTCCGCCAGCCCAGGTTCGGTGCGGTCAGCGCCCCTGGTTGCGTGGGTGGTTCCTGGCGGTGCGCTCGTTACCGTGTCGATAATTACCGGTCACACGCGCCATGAGCTCCTGGGGGTCCCCGGCTCGGACGTCGACCATGAATTGAACTGCCGCGCTTCCTCGGAGGGTCGTTGCTCGACGGCCATGATGGCTGATCACGACGTCGTCGCTGATCAGCTGGTAGTCGAACCCGAGCGGTCGGTTAGCCATAGGTCAAAGCATGCTCGTCTGCGCCATCGGTTTCTGCAGCGCCTGCGGTGGCCATCGCTCATCAGCGTGCCGGGAGCGATCTGTGATCGGTTACCGATCCCGTTGCGGTGACGATGTTGATCTTGGTCGCCAATCGGCCTGGAGTCGTCGATCGCGACCGGTAGACGTTCGGCTTGCGGAACAAGATCAGCAGATCAGAGACACTGGCTCCTGGGCTGGTACCTCAGTGTGGTCGCAATACTGGAGCGGTGTCGGCAGATGTAAGGACCGCGGAGGCGGCGATCCACCGACGAATGGCGTTGGCCTGCGAGGCAGCGAGAATCGCCTGACCTGCCAGGCTTGTTCCGGACGTTATGGTCGGATCGGGATCGACTTCACCGCAGGCAAACTCGTCCTCGGAAGCTGACCACCGCCAGCACAGCACAGTGGTCAGGCTGACCGACCCCTCCGGCCGGTGTGCACCGACAACGAAGGGCCCAGTGTCGAGTTATAGAATCGCAATCCGGGCCGAGATGGACTGTGACAGGTGGTAACCGACGTGCCCGTTATGAAATGGTTCCACGACCGGTATGTCGGTCTGGAGGGTCCCTTACTCGTGGTCGCATACCTTGTGCTGGTTGTCGGGGTGGTGCTGACACTGTCCGGGTGCTCAGGCTGCTGACCGCCCGACCCGGGATCAGCCTGCTGACCGCCAAATAATCTTGAGGACCCAGGCAGCCCGCCCGGCTAGGGTTGTCCGAGTGCGTTCTGAGCCGCCCTTGCTGCCACGGTCGACACCGGCCGTCGCGGGAGTCTCCTCGCGTTCCATCGCCGCGCTGCTGGATCGGTTGCAAGCGCAGTCCGTCGAGTGCCACTCCCTCATGGTGGTGCGCCACGGTCACGTCATCGCCGAAGGCTGGTGGGCGCCGTACTCGCCCGAACGCCCTCACCTGCTCTACTCCCTGACCAAATCGTTCACCGCGATCGCGGTAGGGCTCGCGGTCACTGATGGGCTGCTCTCGCTGGATGACCGGGTGGTGGACGTCCTGCCCGACCACGTCCCCAGCGGCGTCTCAGAGCAGGGACGACGTATCACCGTTCACCACCTGCTGTCCATGACAGCCGGTCACGCGACGGACAGCCTCGACGCCGCCTGGCGGCTCGAACCGGGTGACCTGACCAAAGGTTTCCTGGGCGTGCCGTTCACCGAGACCGAAGGGACACGGCATGTCTACGACAACGCAACCACCTACGTCCTGGCCCGGATGGTGGAGCGGGTCGCAGACCGCAGTCTCCCGGATCTGCTCGATGAGCGCCTGTTCCAGCCGATGGGCATCGACCACGCCGAATGGGACCGGGTGGCCAGCGGCGCCGCGTTCGGATTCCACGGACTGCACCTGAAGACGGAAGCGGTCGCCGCCTTCGGCCAGCTGCTGTTGTCCGAAGGCGCCTGGAGAGGCCAGCAGCTCATCCCCGTCGACTGGGTGCGCCTGGCGACCAGTCGGCACGTCGAGACCCTGCAGTCGGCCGGCGACCCGCTCGACGCCGATTCGAGCTCCGGGTATGGGTACGGGTTCTGGATGTCGCGTGAGGGTTACCGCGGTGAGGGCGCCTTCGAGCAGTTGTGCATGGTCTACCCCGAGCATGACCTGCTCGTCACAGTGACAGCGGGCGATGGCCCGCACGGGGCAACCGTCGGCGCCATTCGGGACTGCCTGCTGCCCGGAGTGGGTAACCCTGCCAGCGCCTGTGACGACGACGACCTCGCGGAGCGGCTGCAAGGACTGTCCTTCGCGCCCGTGCCCGGCTCGGCTGACCCCTCTCGCTCTGCCACAGCCAAGATTGACGCCTCGGCTGGAGGGTCCGCTCTGCCCGCCGCGACGTCGGTGATCATCGAGCCGGTGGACGGGGGATGGCACCTGCGCCTGGGCCCATCCATCGAGGTCGCCGTCGGCCACGGCGACTGGCGCGAAAGCTCACCGCTCGGTCGCCCGGTCCTGGCCGCCGGCGCCTGGCAGGAAGACACATTCGTCGCCGACCTGTACCCCATCACCACCCCGCACCGTGTCCGCCTGCTGGTCCACGCAGGCGAGGGGACCGCGGTGGCGACGTGGAGCACCGTGCCTTTGACCAGTCCCAGTCTGGAGGTACACCTACGGGCGCCGCTGATGACCCGGCCCGACGTCGCCTAGGCGTACCCGGCCAGAACGTAGTTGAGGGTGACTCGGGCGTGAGATGAAGTGAACCTCCGGGTGAGGTGCGCCTTTGCCCACAGCACGCACTCATCCGGATGTTCTCGTGTCTCACGCTTATCGCCGCACGACCGGCCGTGGCCACAAGGGAACGTCCTACGGCTACCAGAACCACGCCTCGAAGCGGCCGGCGTCGAAGATCATCATCGCGTCGTTTGGGGATCCTCTTACGGGACGCCGACATCGCATCCGCCGGAGCTCGTCACTGCGTGACCCCTCGGTGTGACAACTACGCGAGCGAATCCGGTGACAACTTCACGAAGCTTCACAGATCCCGAGCTGTAAAGAAATCGATCCTTTGCTTGCTGTGTCTCATAACCCGTGTACGAATGCTCGGAAAGGGCAGTTATGGACACCAGTTATGAGACACAGTTGGGCTTGACCCGTGATGGTGGACGGTGGGTCAGGCGGCTTCTGCCAGCTGACGGTGGAGCTGTCCGAACCGTACCGGGGTGAGCATGTTCAGGGCGGAGTGGCGTCGCCGGCGGTTGTAGACCCGTTCTATCCAGGCGGCGACGCCGGTTATCGCGGCGGCTCTGGTGGGCCAGGGGTGCCGGTTGTAGAACTCCACTTTCAGGCTCGCCCAGTACGATTCTTGCTGTGCGTTGTCCCAGCACACGCCGGTCCGCCCCACCGAGCAGGCCAGCCCGTGAAGGTCGGCGTATTGCGCCATTTGTGTTGAGGTGAAATGGGTTCCGCGGTCCGCGTGGAAGATCACCTTCGCCGGCCGTTGGTCGCGGAACGCCACCGCCATGTCCAACGCGTCGGTCACCAGCGACGTGCGCATGTAATCGGCCATTGCCCAGCCGATGACCCGCCGGGAACACCCGTCCCGCACCGCGCACAGGTACACCCAGCCCTGCCCGGTCGGCAGATACGTCATGTCCGACGTCCAGACCCGGTCCAAGACTCCGGTGTCCCACTGCCGGTCGACCAGGTCCGCCGGGTTGGGCCGGCGCCGGTCGGCGATGGTCGTGACCGGGGTGAACCGGCGGGGGCTGATCCCCTGCAGGTGTTGACGTCTCATCGACGCAGCAACTGTTTTGCGGGACACCGTCTCGCCGTCCTCCCGCAGGTCCGCCAGGATCCGCGGGGATCCGTACACGGCGTCTGAGGCGGCGTGGAACTGGGCGACCTTGGCGTCCAGGCCGGCGCGACGCGCGGCGGCCCGGCTGGGTCCGGCGGCTTGGGCGGCGGCCCACTTGTAGTAGCCGGATCGGGAGACCTTCAGCAGTGCAATCATTTTGGTGATCGTGTAGTTGGTTTTCTCCGCGTCGATCAGGGCGAACATGTCTACCGGTTCTGATCGGAGGCGAAGAAGACCGCGGCTTTTTTCAGGAACGACCGATCCAACCGTAGATCGGCGTTTTCCTTGCGGAGCCGTTCCAGCTCGGCCCGCTCCGAGGCATCCAGCGGCCGCTCACCGGCATCGTCAGCCGCCGCGGCGGCCTGTTGCACCCAGCGGCCCAGCAGCTGCGCGCCGACGCCGATCTCACCTGCCACGTGAGTGATCGGCCGGCCTGTCTCGGTCACCAGTTTCACCGCCTCGACCCGGAACTCCGGGGTGAATCTCCTGCGCTTGTCCGACATGAAGAACATCCTCCCTGCGTGACCTGCGATCACGCGAGCGAATGTCCACCGTCAGGGGTCAACCCCAAGTCGACGTGGCGGACACGACGCGCACGTGCAGGGGCGGCGGCCGTTTCTGGGGCTCAAACGCCGGCGGACGAAGCCATCGTCGAATGACTGGCGGCGTTGGCCATCGCTGTGTCAAGCTGAACCGATGAGACCGCCGACCGAGCCGGCCGGGGAAGAGCCCATCGACCGGCACAACCGATGGAAACTGCGACACTGGCCGCCCGACAACCAGATGCCAGCCATCCTTCCCACACAACAGATCCTCGGGCGCTCCGAGTCCGTCACCGTCGTCTTGCGCGAGGTCGTGGTCTACACGACCGGCCTGAACTTCTACGTGACCGCCCGAGGTCGCCCCGGACTACACCCGTCGTTCATGGCCTCCGTTCCCGAGATCGCGAAACGTATGGGCATACCGGAAGCTTCCAGCACCCCAGCACACATCGAAGTGATCTACGAAGACGGCACGACCGCCGTCGACATGAGCAGCCGAGAACTTCTTGCACGACTGGACGAAGTCGCCGACAAACCTGTCTTGCGCGACTCGACCGGATCCGGCAAGCCCGACTCCATGGACTACCAGTACTGGCTCACCCCCGCCCCCACGGAGGGCATCACCATCAGATTCGAATGGCCAGATCAGGGTTTGACCCAGACTACGTTCCGGATCGACGCAGCGGAGCTTCAGCGAGCAGTCGGCCAAGCCATCGAACTCTGGCTCTAAGAAGCCAAATCGTCATGGACTCAGACAGGCGTGACCGCCTCTACGCAGAGATTCGGTGGCGCGTAGCTGAGGGTGATCCTGCAGCCGAACGTCGAGCGGTCGCGGCACATCTGGCAGGGTCGAGGTGCAGGCCCGGCAGGACCGCCCCGCGACATTTGCAGCTTGGTCTTCCCATTTCAGGGCTCGACCATCTTTATTTGAATGTCCCTGACCTCGCGTTGCAGCTCGTCTAAGTGCTCATCCAGGCGGGTGTCTTTCACTAGATGAGTAATTCCAAGGGTCAGTGGTCGTAGGCGGTCAGTGATCGCTTGATGGCGTGGCCGATGTTGTCGTTGTGCCAGATCGCGGCGGTCAGTGCGAGGATGCGTTGCCAGACACGGGTGA
>JAABVA010005177.1_pt1 | contig 11890 bp, 11 predicted proteins | sample 5560331 | NCBI WGS metagenome assembly JAABVA01 (sample SAMN12812661, study PRJNA571458) | rock metagenome | isolation source: Antarctica rocks | place: Antarctica: Victoria Land, Mt New Zealand sud | collected 2016-01-07
TCTCGCTGCAGGTGGGCCGCCACGCGGCGCGACCCATAAAAGGGATAGCGCGTGTAGATCTCGTCGATGCGATGCTTGAGCGTGACTTCCTCGGCCGGCGGCGCGGCCGGTCGGTCATACAACGCCGCCCGGTTCAAGCTGAGCAACTGCGCTTGCATGGTCAGCGGCAGCTCCGGGTCCGCGCGTTCCACCAACGCCAAGCGCTCTGCTCTAGACAGGCTCGAGGCCAGATTTTTTTTTAAGCCAGGCCACCTGCGTGGTCAGGCGTCCGATTTCCGCATAGAGGTCCGTGATCTGCTGCTCGTGCGCGGCTTTGAGATCGATCGTCGCGTCGCGCCGGTCGAACAAGCTCGGCAAGCCCTGGATGGCGATCGCTTTCCAGCGCCCCCGTTGGTTCGGATGGACTCCACTCTCCGCGGCGATCTGTCCCATGGTCTTCTCCTCACGGAGCAGCTCCTGTACGATGCGGGCTTTGTAGGCGGTCGAATATTGTTGTCCCATTTCTTGTCGTCTCCCACCTTAAAAGTACCTCCTTTCGTGTTGCGTTTCCTAGGTCCACTATAGCTTCCCCTGGTCCCGCTGCGTCCTGCGCCTGCAGCGCCCGGATCGCTAGGGCGTTGACCCGCCGGCGGAGGCCCTGCACGGTGCGCTCCACGAGCCTGCACCCACGTCGTGAACGCCGAGAGTGAGGCCAGGTGGTTGTTGATGGTGGCGGGGGCCAACCCCTGTTCCCGCAGCGCCGTTTGCCAGGCCACGACATCGCGGCGCACGCAGGCGGACAGGCGGTCGTGGCCGTACTGCTGGAGTAAGAAGGTCCCGAACCGCGCGAGATGCAGCGTGATCTTGTCAGTGACCCCGACGGAACGGACCCCTCTGACGGCAGGGCCAGGTAGCGCTCGCTCCAGGCCGCCAGGCTATCCGGCACATGGTGTGTCGAGGCACCCCGACCAGCGGCACCCTTTCGTGAAGTGTCTCCGTGGCGATCCGGGACCGTGATCGGCCGCATCTGGCTGCTCCTTGGCCCTCTTCACTACGCAGATGGGCCGTTCTGTGATGTGTTTTCTACAGTATCACGACAGCCATGGGATAGGCAAGCAGGGGTACCGCACGATCGACATAGCGGCTTGTCACGCGACCCGGCACCCAGAATCACCGCTCGTTTCGGACAGGTGTGTACCGAAGATGACGAGGTGCTAGAGGCGGGCGCGACGCATACGCAGGATGCGCATGCGTCGCGCCCGATGTTTACATGGAGATTTGGGTCCAAAGATCTCACTGTGAGTTGTCACCGGGTTGTAGTACTTCGGCGAAACGCCTTCATGTCAAAGCGAACGACACATCAGCTAACACTATGTACAACTCCGGCGCGCTGGCTATCAGTGCCGTGTTCCAGCGCCCAATGGTTTTTGCGAAGGCACGGGCTCGACCCAGCTACGTAGTTCAGGCGACCGCTTGTATAACGTCGGTCGAACGATATAGCCGGATCAACCCGACAGCGTCTGTGTGCGCCTGTCTACAAGCGCCCTCTGGATCGCGGCTACCCTCGCCCGGCCGACCCGAAAAGGCGTAGCTTCGCAGACACCACGGCCTGCATAGCAACCGTGACGTGTGCTAGAAGGCCCAGGAGATCCGAGCGCGCGGAGCCATGTAGGCCCTCCCGAAGCGCGTTCATGTATGCGTCCCGCACCTCCGTATTGACGTTGAGCTTGCACACGCCCAGTTCGATTGCCCGCTGCACCATCGCGTCCGCCAACCCTGATGCGCCGTGCAGCACGAGCGGCACGTCCACGGCGTCTGTGATGGCGGCGAGGCGGTCGAAGTCGAGGGCGGGCTCGCCCCGGTAGCGCCCGTGGACGTTGCCGATACACACGGCCAAGGCGTCGATGTCCGTCCGCGCCACGAAGTCGGCCGCCTGCGCGGGGTCGGTCAGCCGAGCCTCATAGTCCTCCACCGTCAGCCCATCCTCGGTCCCACTAAGCCGGCCGAGTTCGGCCTCCACGGCGGCCCCCGAGACGCGGGCCAGCGCCGCGATGGCGGCGGTGAACGTGACATTCTCGGCGTATGATAGGTGCGAGCCGTCGGCCATAATCGAGGCGCAGCCGGCGGCTAGCGCGGCGCCGATGTCGCGCGGGGACGTACTGTGGTCGAGGTGAACGGCCATGGGCACGGCGGCGTCGCGCGCGACCGCCAGGCACAGCGCGATAAGCGGCTCCCCACCGTAGCCGAGCGCGCCGGGATGGATCTGCACCAGCGCGGGGCTACGCGTCTCCTCGGCCGCCGCGGCAACGGCGCGCGCGCCTTCGAGGTTGTACACGTTGAACGCCCCGATGGCGTAGGCGCCCGCACGGGCTGCGTGCAACAGGGTGGTCGTGGCGGTCAGCATCGTCGTTCCCCTCCTATCCCTGTGCGCGCAGCGCGGTCACGATGTCGACGAGCGTGTGAGGGTGGCCGACATTGCCGGGAAAGACGATGTAGGCCAGGCCGGGGTAGCGGCTCTCGGGTCCCACCTGCCACAGCGGTACCCCCGTCGCTACCTGCCCCCGTACGATCGCGCGCGTCACGTCGAGCCCAGCCGTCGCCACGTCGCTCGACGTGACGCCGCCCTTGGCGATGATGTAGCGGGGCCGTGTCGTGATGGCGCGCATGACCGCCACGAGGCTCGCGGATATCTGCTGTCCAATGAACAGCGACCCACCGGCGTCGGCGCCCCTGACGAGGTCACGGCTGGTGACCACAACCATGTCGTCGCCGCGCCGGAGGGCCGTGTCGGCGGCGTGCGCGGCGCGCGCGATCTCATCATCGCGCGACGCAGATGAGAGCAGGCGCTCGACCGCGATCTCGACCGCCGTCACGCGTCCCTCCGTCAAGAGCGCGGCGACCTGGGTTGAGGTGAGGGGAACGTACGAGCCGACGATAATCAGACCGCCGCCCGCCGGCGGGAGGAACAGTTCCGTGGGTGTGAGCAACGGCCGCACGGTCAGTCCCGCGCGCACGCGCACAAACGAGGCGGCCGTGCGATACAGGAAGCGCCGCCCCTGTTCTTCGGCCAGGATGGCGCCCAGAGCCACGACCGCCAAATCGCGCTCGGACGCCGCGTTGACCACGCACACGGCACCCTGTGCGAGCGCCAGGAGCGCGCCAGCCACGCGGTCAGGACCACCGTCACGGATTGTCTCGATGGCGATCGACTCCACCGTCGACGCGGCGATACGCCCCTGTGATTTCTCCTCCACCCACGTCGCCATGTTGGCGCTGCGATACCCGAACGTGGCGTCGCGCGCGAACGGGGTGTGCGCGGCCGGCACGAGCCAGTCGCCGTCGGCCACGTAGTGTCTGTTGCCGATGGTGTAACGGCCTCCCGCGATGAACGCGGGGATGAGCAGCGTGGCATCGACGCCCGCGCCCAATCCCTCGACGAGGGCGTCGGTCTCGGCCGGATAGTGGCCGCGCAGGGTCGAGTCACCACGGCTGACCACGGCGTAGCGCCGGCCGGTCGCGCGGCCCGCCGCAGCCAGGAGGGCGCCGATGTCCCGATTGAGCGCTATGGCCGCCTCGGGCGGGAAGGCGCGCGAATTGGTCAGGATATACAGGGCTGGCGGACCGGCCGCCAACTCGCCCGCCAGGATGTCCGCGGACCAGCGCGTGAGGACCGGCACGTCGTGGACGGTCTGCGTCCCGGTGGGATCGTCGTCGAGCACGACCACCGTCTCGCCGCGCGCGCGTATCGCCCGCTGGATAGCGGGAAGCGGGTCGTCCGGCCAGTCCGGCGGGAGCGCGGCGAACAGGTCGGCGGCGGCGATGCGCCCCGCCTCGTCGGGCCATGGGTCGGGGATGGTGTGCGTCATGCGATTCTCCTCGGCTCTACCGATCACTGTCGCTGTCGATGCGCGCGACGGCGTAGGGCCGCAGGGTAAGCTCAAGCACGCCAGCCTCGATTGCCGCGGTCTTGCCTGGCTCGCGGCGGAAGTCGTCGCCCGCTGTCGTCGCCCGCTCGAAGCTCTCCTCGTCCAGGTACCGGATACGTACCGCGCGGGCGCTTATCCCCTCGACGCGTACACGTAGGGGTATGGCGGTCATATTGCCGAGCAACAGGCGCGCGCGTTGACCGTCGCGGAGGGCGAGGCCGTCGGCACGGCGTGGGTCACTGGAAACGCAGCCCAGCGCGACCCCATCGGCGAACTCGCCCACGTCGGCCAACACATGATAGAGCGGGAACAGCATGCCCGGTTGGGCGTGGAATCGTTCGGGCAGCGCCGGTCCGGTCGCGGTCTCCATCACGCCGCGCCAGCCCGTCGTCTCGTAATAGGTCGCGCTCGCCGCGCCGCCCTCGGCCAGATATTTGACGCTGCCCAGGGTCCAGACGGCGCCGAAGAGCGACATCTGGCGCGGATCGACCTGCGGAGGCAGCATTCCCGGCACCGGCGCGGGGACGGGCCCTGTCGCGACGGGGTTGAAGCGCGGCCGCAGCGTGATGGGGCTGACCGCCAGGGCTGTCGCGCCGCAGAACGCCCGCGCGCTCGCCAGCGTCGCGGCCTGCGCCGGCAACGTTTCGACGAGCGAGGCGTTGTCGAAGGCGTGCGCTTGCGGATTGATGGAGTAGCAGACGAGGTCGAGCGCGTCACGCGGCGGCCGGTCGCGATTCAACTCAGCGAAGTATGCGTTCACACCCCCGCCAAAGACCGCCTGAGGCGTGTACGCGCCCAGGATCTCTTGGGCGGCGCGCACCGACTCCGCGCGGGTCATCGTCCCATCCTTCTGCAAGACCAGCCAGCGCGCCACGGGGGGCTGTACCTGGGACAGGGCGGACGCCACGGACTGCAACTCACCCTCGGCGGCGTCGGAGAGGAACAGGGCGATCTCCAGTGCGGCACCGAGCGCGCGCGCCTGCCGCGTCGCTTCGCCCAGTAGTCCCGCGACATCGGTCGCGGGATCCAGGTCGACCCGCAGGTGCGCCGGGCGCAGCGCGCGCAGACGCTCCAACGCGCCGTCCGTGAGCGGTGCGCCGTGCGCGGCCTGGCCGAGGCGCGGCAGTGGCCGCGCCATCGCCGAGTCAAGCCTGACCGTGATCGGGGCGTCGCTGGGCGTCGCGTGCCCTAGTGTTTTCTCCAAGAGGTTACTTTGCAGCGCGGCGGTCCCAGGGGGCGCCGCTTCAAACAAAGGTCCCTGGTTCCGTACTAGCGTCGCTCCGTGGAGCGACAGCGTACACGACTGCGTGATCGTCGTGCCCGCGCGCACCTCGACCGGGTAGGGCAGCCGCAGCGGGGTGGAGTACGTCTTGAACGACGCGTCGGTCCAGTTACGCTGATCCTCCATCTCAAAGATGTCGCCGTCGAGCCGTACCTCGACGCGTACATCCGGTGTGACCTCGTGCGTGATGGCGCGGAACTCCTTGAACGGCTGGTCGGGGGCGATCTCGCGCGGGAAGGCCGCCTCCCGCACCGAGCCGTCGACGCCCTCGACTGTACAGGGGACGCCGGCGCAGGTCATCGGGTGTAGCACGCAGAAGCCGATGCGATTCTTCATGAAGTCGGCGCGCGCCACGCCGTCCATGGTATAGGTGATGGTTCCGCCGGCGTCGCCGCGGATGGTTCCATGCCAGGCAAAGTCGATGACGCCCTCTCGGTGTACGGCGTCGAACGCGACGGTGAAGTGATCGTCATCGCTGTCCAGGCGCATGTTGGCGTACACGGCGGGGACCGTTCCCCAGTTGGGGTCGCGGACCGCGACGTAGACGCGGTCCAGCGCCGCGCGGTCGCCCAGGCGGATGTCGCGCAGATCAGCACCCTCGAGCACGAGTGAGAGTGGACCCGCGTGCAAGGCGCGCCGCTCGACCGGCGGCTGATCGCTGCCGTCGCGTTTGATGGGCGTCGTGAAAAGCGGCGTGCTCATGCGGGGCGAATCTCCTGTGGGCTATACATCGGATCTCACTATAGACAAATGTGCGTGTGCTCTATCACCCCACGACAACCGGGTACCTGGCCAGCCCGCGCCGGTCGCCGCGGGTCTTCCAATCCACGGTCGCGCCCGGGGCGACACTGTACCGCGGAACGCGGCGCGTGAACTCCTCGAGCGTGACGGTCATCTCAAGCCGCGCGACCGGCGCGCCAAGGCACAGATGGGGGCCGCCGCCGAAAGCCAGGTGGCGGTTTGGCGCCCGGTCAAGCACGCAACGCTCAGGGTCGGGGAACGCCGTGGGGTCGTGGTCCGCCGACCCGAAGGAGAGCGCCACGATATCCCCCGCCTTGATCGTTTGACCGTGAAGCTCGACGTTCCGCGTCGCGTTGCGGCCGAAAATCTGAATGGGCGAGACATAGCGCAGGAACTCCTCGACCGCCGGTGGAATCACCCGTGGGTCCGCCGCCAGGCGCTCCCGGTCGGCGGGATGCGCGGCGAGGTAGGAGAGGCTCGTACTCATGGCGTCGGCGGTGGTCTCGAATCCGGCGCCGAACTGCACCGTGCAGAACGAGTGCAGTTCCCCATCGGTGAGGCGGTGGCCTTCGACCTCGGACGCCATCAAGAGGCTGATGAAGTCACCGCACGGCTCGTGGCGCCGCGCGGCGATCAACGTGTCGATGTAGGTCCCGAACTCCCAACTGGCGCGCGCGCCGTCGGCACGGTCACGGACATCGAACATGCGGCGGATCCACGCCACCCACCGGTCGCTGTCGGCCTCGGGTAGCCCGGTGAACGCCGCCAGTGTACGCACCGAGAGCGGCACGGCGTAGTCCGCCACCAGGTCACCCCCGCCCCGCGCCACGAGCGCGTCGATCAATTCACCGGCGATGGCCCTGACGCGCGGCCGGAGTTCCTCGATGCGCGCGGCCGAGAAGACCGGGTTGACGAGCGCGCGATAGCGTGAGTGCAAGGGTGGATCAAGTTCGATCGGGAGCTGCGGCTCGGTGCGGTGAGTGATGATGGGGATAGCCGTCACGCCGACCACGCTCGATGTATACGTCCGCCAGTCCGTCGCGGCCTTTTTGACGTCCTCATAGCGCGTGAGCAGCCAGAAGCCGCCATAGCGTTCACTGTGCGCCGCCGGACAGTCCCGCCTGAGCCGGTCATAAGTTGGATATGGATCAAGGGCGAACGCCGTGTCATGGATGTCGACGTCGCCCGTCCTCTCCGGGACGATGACGTTGGATTGCTCGGTCATGAAAGGCTCCTACTTTGCGGGAAAGGAATGAGGGAGCGGCTAGCGGTCTCGCCACCCCGCCACGACGGGATTGGTCAGCCGGCCGATCGCGTCGACCTCGACGGTCACCGTGTCGCCGGGCCGCAGGTACAGCGGCGGTTGGCGGAACGTGCCGACGCCGGCCGGTGTCCCAGTCGTGATGATGTCCCCTGGATAGAAGGTGATGTGGGCGGAGAAAAACTCGATCAGCGTCGCCACGTCGAAGATCATGTCGGATGTCGGACTGTCTTGACGGCGTTCGCCGTTGACGTAGCTCGCGACGCGTAACGCGCCGGGGTCGGGAATCTCGTCACGCCGGACGATCTCCGGTCCCAGCGGGCAGAAGGTGTCGAAGCCCTTACCCGTTGTTATCTGGTTGTCGCGGAACTGCACGTCGCGCGCGCTGATGTCGTTGGCCACCGTGTAGCCGAAGACGTGGTCGAGCGCGTCCGCACGCGTCACGCCGCGCGTTTCCTTGCCAATCACCACCGCCAGTTCGACCTCGTAGTCGACCTGCATCTCCGCCGTGGGCAGCACGATGGCCGCGTCCGGCCCGATCACGGACGAGGGGAGTTTGGCGAAGCACTGCGGGTAGGTCGGGAGCACGGCGCCGGGGTTCTCCTCGGTATGGCTGCGGTAGTTGAGCCCCGAGAAGATCAGCTTGCTCGGCGCGCCGAGCGGGGCGAGCAGGCGGCACTCCCCCAGCGGCAGCGCCTGCCCCTCCAGCGACAGGGTCTCTACCCCGGCGCGGATCAGGTCCAGCACGTCGGCGTAGCGCGTGGGCGTGATGCGGTCGCCGTCGCGCACCCCCACTCCGACGCGCCCATTGTGCGCGTAGCGTACGATCCTCATACCCCATCCTTTCGTCGCCCAATCCCCGGTTCCACAGAGTGCGTCGTGCCGTCGATTACCAGCGTGTCGCCCGGTTCGGGGGCCACGACAGCGCGCGTCCCGGTCGTGTCATATTCTCTCACCAGAGCTATGAATTCGGCCACGTCCGGGGTCGTGGCCTCCAGGTAGTGGCAGGCCACGGCCAGCGTGACGCCAAGGTACTCGGCGGCCAGGGCGGCCTCGCGCGGGGACATCTCGCCGGTCACGATGCGGCCTGGACCGGGTACGCCGTCGGCCAGGGCGCGCGGCTGGCTACAGCCGAGCAGCCCGACGGTCGGGTTGTAGAGCTCGCCGATCAGGCGCAGGTCACCGAAGATCGCCGTGTCGCCGTAGTGGTAGACGCGTACATCCGGTTCGGTCTCGACGACGAAGCCCAGCGGGACGCCGCTGACGTACTGGCCGTCCGCGAGCCGCGTCTGCGACCAGTGGTGACACTCGACCGGACGCACCAGGACCCCGCCGACCTCGACCACGATGCCCCAGACGGTGGCGCGGACCTGCTCCGAGGGGAGGCCCTGGTCCAGCAGAAGGGCGCGCACGTCCCCGCCGCACACCACCGGCGCCCCGGTCCGCCGCGCGATAGCGGCGGTGTCGCCCAGGTGGTCGAAGGCCGCGTGCGACACGAGGATGACGTCGGGTGTCGGAACCTCGTCGGGGCTGAGCGGCGCCGCCGGGTTCGCGGACAAGCACGGGTCGATCAAGATGCGGTGGCGTGGGCCCTCGATATCATAGCCGGCCACGCCCAGGAAGGTGAGTCGCGTCGTCATGATTCTTGCCGCCATCCGCGCTCGAGGCCGCCGATGAGCGCGACCATGGCGCTGTTGAGGGGGACGGCGATGTCGTGGCGTGCGGCGGCGCGCACGACCGCCCCGTTGATCACCTCGATCTCCGTCTTGCGCCGCGCCTCGACATCCTGCAACATCGACCCTTTGCCCTGTCCGGCGCCGGTTAGGACCGTGTGGATACGTTCGATGCGCTCCTGGCGGTCGATGTCGTAGCCCTGCGCGCGGGCCACGGCGACGGCCTCGGACGCCACGGCGTCGACGAGGTCGAGCAGAGGACCAGGCTCGCCCAGATTGCCGGCGCGCAGCAGGGTCAGCGACGCGGTCGGGAGAGTCGCCGCGTTGAGGATCAACTTCTTCCACACCTCGGTCTTGACGGTGGCCGTGACCGTCGTGTCGATGCCAGCCTCCGACAGCAGATCGCGTACGGTGTTGGCGCGGTCGAGATCCACCCCATCCTCGTAGGGGCCAACGACGGTCGGTCCTTGCCCCGTATGCGCGACACGCCCCGAGCCCAGGACCGTCGCGCTGTGGTAGGTGACGCCGATGACGATGTGCGCCGGCGCGTAGACGCCGGCCAAGACATCGGCGTTTCCCCAGCCGTTTTGCTGGCTGACCACGATCGTGTCGGGTCCCACCAACGGCCGCGCCGTCGTGGCGGCGGCGGCCGTGTGCTGCGCCTTCACAAAAAAGAAGACGATGTCGGCCGGCCCGGCCGCCACCGCGTCGGTCGTGGCCTCGGGATGCGCGATCTCCGTTCCCTCGCTCGTTTGCACCGCCAGGCCCTCGGCCTTAACAGCGGACACCAACGCCTCGGAGACGTCGACGATCGTCACCGGTGTCCCCGTCGCGGCGATGCGCGCCGCCCACAGGCCGCCCATGGCGCCCGCCCCGACGATAGCTACTCTCATGCGTTGTCTCCCATCAGAATCATCACCTTCTCCGCTTCAATGGGGTGCTCGAGCGCGAACTGGACCGCCTCGGGCGCTCGCTCCAACGGGAAACGGTGGGTAATCAACAAGCGCGCGCGCTCCTGATTGCGGCGCACCAGGTCGACCGCGTCTCCGAAAATGCCGGCGTTGTTCCGTGAACCCAGGATCGTGAGTTCCTTGCGCGTGAATTCGAGCACGGGCAGTGCGACATCCTGGCTGGATAGGCCCAGGATGACGATGCGTCCCGCACTCGCCACGACGTCGACGGCGGTGCGAATGACCGCCGGCACGCCCGTGGCCTCGACGACGACGCCGGGGCCGTCGCCGCCCGTCCAGCGCGCGATAGCCGCCGTCGCGTCCTCCCCGCTCGCGTCCACGACCTCCTCGGCCCCAAGCTGGCGCGCCAACTCTAGGCGCGAGGCCAGGCGGTCGACCACGAGGACGCGCGCGCCACGGTCGACCGCGCCAAGGAGGACGGCCTGGCCGATCGGGCCGGCCCCGAACACGACGACCATATCTTCCGCGGTCACGGTGCCGCGATTGACGCCCTGCAGGCCGATCGAGACCGGCTCGACCAGCGCCGCCAGCTCAGGGTCGAGGTCACCGGCGGGATACAGCGCTGAGGCGCGCACGGCGATGTGGTCGACGAGCGCCCCAGGGACGTGCGCGCCGAGCACGGCTAGCCGTGTGCAGCAGTTGGGGCGCCCGTGCCGGCAGGGGTAACACTCCCCGCAGGGCTGCAAAGGCTCGACCGCGACCCGTTCACCCACACGCACCGGCCCGTCGTAGCGGCCGCCGAAACGCTCGACGATCCCCGCAAATTCGTGCCCTTGTATCTGCGGGTAGCGGGCATACGGATGGTTTCCCACGTACAGGCTCAGATCGGAACCGCAGATGCCCACCGCCTCGACCCGCACCAGCGCCTCGCCGGCGCGCGGCTCCGGCTCCGGCCGGTCCATCAGTTCCATACGCCGTGGCTCCACGGTTACAACCGCTCTCATCTTTCCTCCTTACATGTAGCCAGTGAGCCTGGCCCTAAAGGACCATGGCAGGGCACGGGCCTTAAAAGGTCGCACGATCGGCGGCCCGCGTACCGGCCCCCGCTCACGCGCCAACGCCACAGACCCTTCAGGGTCCGGTCCCTGCCATGACCTTTTAAGGTCAGGCCGCGTCTCGCAGTCGCGGGGCGCACCCCTTGGGATTAGGTCACCCCGCGACTGCTTCGCTCACCTCCGTCACCTCCACCGTGTCCTCCGCGCGGCTCAACGTATGCATGAGGCGCGCGCCGGCCCCATCCATGTGCGCGTGCATCGCGTCGCCGGCCGCGCGCGTGTCTCCGCGCTCAATCGCCTGGAAGATCGGCACATGCTCCTGATAGGAGGTGTCATCCGGCCCCGCGGCCTCGATGACGCGGATGATCCACGCGCGCAGCAACGCCTGGATACTGGAGAGTATGTCGCGCAGCACGGAGTTGTGCGCGATAGCGGCGAGCTTGAGATGGAAGGCGACGTCGGCGTCGGCGAACTCCTGGGGATGCGCCTGGGCGCGCTCCATGCGGTGCAGCAACGCGCGTAACTCCTCGATGTCGTCAGGCGTGCGGCGCGTGGCCGCGAGTTCGGCGATCGCTACCTCTATCTTCTGGCGCGCTTCGACCAGATCCAGTGTGCGCTGCTCGCCCAGCAGCAAGCCCCATTCGATGACGCGCGGCAAGAGGGCCGAATCAGCTTTCTTGAGGTAGGTGCCATCGCCCTGCCGGACGTCGAGCAACCCGAGTACCATGAGCGCCTTGAGGGCCTCGCGCAGGGTCGAGCGGCCCATGCCGAGCGCCTCGGAGAGTTGGCGCTCCGACGGCAGCCGGTCGCCCGGCTTGAGGGCGCCCGACAGGAGATAGTCCATGAGTTGGCGGGTCAACTCCGTCACCAGGGACTGCTGTTCGATTGGTCGAAAATTCACGAGCCTTCCTCATTTGTTACTACGCTATGTCCGTCATACATATATACCTAATGTGCGACTCTTTCACCCCTTTTGGGGGCTCATGCGATCCATAAGTCGGCTAAATCGAGCGCGACGCGCTTCTCTGAAGACGCCCATCATGGACACGGATACTGGCGGCC
>JAABVA010005178.1_pt1 | contig 11889 bp, 13 predicted proteins | sample 5560331 | NCBI WGS metagenome assembly JAABVA01 (sample SAMN12812661, study PRJNA571458) | rock metagenome | isolation source: Antarctica rocks | place: Antarctica: Victoria Land, Mt New Zealand sud | collected 2016-01-07
CGGACGCCCAGGTGCGCGGCGGCGCCTGGCTGCATGACAGGGGCGTCTGCGCGCCGCGCACCAGCGTTGTGTCTGGCGACAGCAGCGCACCAAGCCCCCGTGGAAAGTGGCGTTGCTGTAACCAACAGCTGCGGCCCTGCAACATGCAGAGCCCACTGGGCTGGTTGCTGCTGCCAGCCGCAGGTGTCACGCTCCCGCATGACGCTGCAGGTGACGCTGCAGGCATCGGGCACCCTGCCTGCGCGGCAGCGGACGCAGCCTGGGTCCGAGTCAGCGGCGTGCGGCCGGGCTCCGGCTTGAGCATGGCGCGCGGCGTCGCGGCCGCGCCCGGCAGCGTGTTGGGCGCGAGCGGCGCCAGCACCGCCCGCCCCTGCCGCCTGGGTGCGGGCGCCACAGGCTTCCCAGCTGAGGGGTTCTCCTTCTGATGCTCGCCCACGGCCGCGCCCATCCCCGGGCGCTCTGGCCAGTCAGTGCCGCGGGGACGCGCGCATCGCCGCTGCCTGTCCGCCTCTCTGTTTGCGCTTCAGGCGGGCGTACCTGGTCTAGCGGCGCACCGGAGAGAAAGGCCTGCTGGCGCAGCTGTGATCTGGGCATTTGCAACGGCTCGATGAGAGGGCTTGGAAGGGTTGTGCAAGCAAGGTCAGGACCTGTGAGTCACAGCGGTGCGGGTCCCTGCAAGCTATGCTTCACCGGTGTCCACTCTCCTTGCAGCGCTGCATCGCTGTGAAGAGGCTTAGCGTCTGCCAATTGACCGCGCTTAACCGCGGCCTTTGCGCCCTACCAGCTACCTCTTCTGGTGCGCTGTGTCCAAGAATCACTGGCCTGTGTATGTGTGTGAAGTGTTGAGCAACTTGTGGGCTCATCTTGCACTTTACATGCGGTGTTCTGCAGGCTCTGTGCACCGTACGGGGCCCATGCTGGGAACAGAAGGTGACCTGGAAGGCCTCTATGTCACGGCCCGCTCGCAGTACGCGTACTTCGACCCGGCACGAAAGAATGCGGCCTTCATGGAGAATGCAGGCGGCAGCCAGGTGCTGCTGCTGCGCGTTGAGGCCAGCACACGCCAGACTTGTTGTACGCAGACTTGTTGTATGAGCCACCGTGCCAGTTTGTGCGGCTCAGAGGCTGGCACGGCTTGCTGTGAGATGGCTGGCATGCTCCCGCCGCAGGTGCCCATTTGCGTTGCGGACGCGGTGCGGGACCACCTGCTGCACAACTGCGCCCAGCTGGGGGCGGGCTACGCCCTGTCCAAGCGCGCAGACGCCGCCGTTGGCGCGGCGCACGAGGTCGTGAAGGCGCGCCTCCTCGCCCTGTCCCCAATATGACTTCCCAGAGGCTGCGGCCGCTCCATGTGCTCGCCTCTGTAGGGCTGTTGACGTGTTGACTGCAATGCTGTTGAGTATATAGTGACTCTGCAATCTCACCAGCACTGCAAACCATTGTAATGCCAGCGTGCAAGTCCTGCCTGCACAACAGCCTGCTCAATCTGCAGCCAGAGTGCACTGCTTCCGCAGCGGCCCGCCCGCGCAATCGCGCGCCGCCTCAGCGCCGGCAGCCGCGCAGGCGCTGTTCCACGCGCACGGCGTGGGCGAGGTCGCGCTCGGGTCCAGCACCTCGCAGCTGTTTGCGGCCGTGGCGGACGCCTACCGGCGCACGGGCGGCGTCGGCCCCGGCGACGAGATCGTCGTCCAGGAGGCCTGCCATGAGGCCAACGCCGGGCCGTGGGTGCGCCTGGCGGAGGCCACCGGCGCGACGCTCGTCTGGTGGCGCGCCAGGGACGGCCCGGCCGCGGAGTCGTCGCTGGACGACCTGGCCGCGCTGCTCTCGCCGTGGTGCGCGGCTGCCCCAAGGATGAGAAGTTGGGGCCATACGCCAGCTCTTAGCTCCCTCCACGCTTGCGTACACCTTGGTGGCAATGTGTGCCATGAGCGAGCTGCTCGCTGTGCCATGGGTGGCTGCTGCCGTGGCCGTGGCCTGGCGGAGGCCATCGGCCACTGATTTACGTGATTGCGCTTGAAGGACTGCCCAGCCACAGCCTCGCCAAGAGTGATACGGCCGTGCCGCGCGCGCCGCGGTGCGCGGCTGCACCGGTTGGCGCGTGTGCATGCATGTGGCTTGGGTGGAAGAGGGGTTCGCAGAGAGCCGCAGCAGGGGCTGCCTTGCTGCTCCAAGCACAGGCGCAGGCGAATGCCCGGTCGCCGCCGCATGGACACCTGCACAGGCACCTGGCGGCCAGCCGCATGCCGTCATGTGGCCTGGCGGACAGAGCAATGAACAGCAGGGGGTTTAAGGGCAGTGGGGCAGGTAGCCCGCACGGCATGGCGTGCTGCTTTGTATGCAGCTTTCTGGATGAGCCCCTGGACAGGCTTGCAAAGGCCACCAGCTTGCTCCAGAGCGCCACCGGCGTGCATCGAGTGATCAAGCAGGCCGTACGCCATGCGCGGAACCCAAGCTCGTCACCCTGCCGGGCTGTTCAGGCAGGGGCGCAGCTGCTGACCGGGCTCGCGCCCCGTGCGCGCCGCAGCACGCGCATCGTGGCCGCGATCCACGTCTCCAACATTCTAGGCGCGGTGCTGGACGCGGCCGCGCTGGTCGCAACGGTGCGCGCGGGGCCGTGCGGCGGCCGCGCGCGCGTCGCACTGGACGGCGTCGCGTACGCGCCGCACCTGCCGGTCGACGTGGCCGCGTGGGGCGTCGACTGGCGCGCGGCCCCAACCCTAACCCTACCCTAGCCTCCCCCGCGCCCGCCTGCAGCCCCCGCCTGGCCCTCGCCAGGCCCAGCAGCAGCAGCCGCGGACTGCGATGCGTGCACGTGCTTGTGATGGCATAACCTCTTCATGCAGGGCCGCTTGTGGCGGCCCTCGCCCGCGGCGCGCCGCCGCGCCTGCATAGCTCACAGCGGCGCCTGGCGCGGTGCCTTGGCGAGCCCCGGCGAGCCAGGGCCAGGCCGCCGGCCCGGCACTGCCGTCCCTATCTGGTTCACCTGCTGCGCTGCCCAGTCGCGCCTGGAGCCGCGGCCCTGCCCAGGTCTTACGTGCCTCTTGTCCGCACTGCCGCGCAGTTGCTGGGGTGGGCAGCTTACCCTAACCTGATCCTTACACAGGTATGCCGCTTCCATCTACAAGATCTGCGGCCCGCACCTGGCGGCGCTGTTCGGCACGTCCGCGGCGTTCCAGGAGCTGGGCCCTGGCGGCCCCAACCACTACTTTGTCGATCCGTCCGCGGCGCCCTACAAGTGGGAGCTCGGCGGGCCCAGCCACGAGGCGTGCGCGGGCGTAGCCGCGCTGCCGCAGTACTTTGCGGCGTGCGCAGGTGGGCTGGCGCCCAGCGGCGCAGCACGGCCAGGCTGCCCTGTGCACCGCAGCGGCATGCGCCGCGGCCGGTCACAACAGACGGTACCCCTGCAGCCCCCATGCCAGCAGCCCGCGCGTGCGCGAGCTGGGTTGCGCCGACGGCTGGGGCCAGCAACAGAACCCTGGCACTGCGCAGCAATGAGGGAGTCGGGCGCTCCGGCTGTGTGCCTCCCCCTGGGATGCGCTGGGCAGAGGCCTGGCTTGGCCTGCCGCAGGGCAGCCGACGCCGCCGGTGCCGGGCGAGCAGGCGGGTGCCGCGGAGCAGCGGCAGCTCCGCGCCGTCGTCGAGGCCGCATACGCCAACTTCGCGCGCATGGAGCAGCCGCTGCAGGCGCAGCTGCTCGCGTACCTGGCCGCCAAAGAGCAGGCGCGGCCGCGGGGCCGGGGCGCCGGCGCAGCACGCCAGCCGGTGCCGGGTTGATGCGCGCCGCGTGCTCGTTTGCAGCACCGCGCATGCTGAGCTGCGCGCATGCTGTCCAGCGACACCATGAATATTGTCCAGCAGTAAGGGAAGAGTAGGGTAGGGTAGGTTAAGCGGAACCATGGAGGGGCCTGAGACAGCGCTGCACCATGAGGACGGCATGGCGGACGCGCAGGTGACGGTAATCGGCCCGCGCGAGGCACGCGCGGCGTCCGAGCGCGTGCCGGTGGTCAGCTTCCGCCACCGCGCGCTGCGCTCGGCGGCCGTCGCCGCTGCGCTGCAGGCGCGCGCCACGCCTTTGACGCGTGTCAGCTCCGTCAAGTTGGTCGCTCGGCCTGGGACGCCAGTGCAAGCGCCAGCGCATGCGGGTGGAGCTCCGCATCACTGGTGATCGTCCATGCGCTCCAGCTGCAAGTGGGGCGGGCATTGGAGAGGCTGCCGTGCGAACGTGCAATGCGGGCTGTTGTGCTTGGCTTGGCCTCTGTCGCATGATCAAGGTCGCGTGCCTTGCGCTGGCTGGCCGCAGCAGACGCATGCGGTTGCCTGCAGTCTGTCGGCTGGCCGGCAGGAGGCGGCTGTTCCTGTGGTACAGAGCTGCAACATGTACTGACCTGCAAGAATGGTGCAACCTACATGGCATGGCCAGGCCCTGCCTACTCAGTGCAGAACACAAAAAGTGTGCATCTGTGAATGACTCTTGGGAACCTGCCTCCGGGGCCGCAGGAGCGCGGCTTCGCCCTGCGGCATGGGCACCTCTACGCGCACCGGCTGGTCAGCCGCCTGGCCGAGGCCGGGCGCTGGGACGGCGGCGCGGACGACGGCGTAGTGCGCGTGTCGCTGCTGCACTACAACACGCCGGCCGAGGTGGCAGCTCTCTGCGCCGCCCTGGAGGCCGTTCTGTAGAACAGACACCTTTGCCTGGCACCATACGGTGCAGCGCCATGTAAGGGTCGTGGCACGCCTGTGCAGTCTCTCGGTGTGGATATGGTTGTGTCTGTCTGGCCGCACCGCCTGCAGCTGTGGACAACCCCTTTGTATCTCTTTCTGCAGCCGCAACAGCACGCTAGGCCGGTTGTAAATCAAGTCATTGTGGGAGCTGCATGTGCAGCCCACTAGAGGAACAGGCAGACTGGCCATGTGCTCGTCCTGTCTGTCCGATATGGATGATCTATAGATAGTTAGAGCTAACCAACCAAATGCAGACCCTACCCTGAAGAGCTGGTTACACGCGTTGGCTGTATGTGCGCCCTCCGGGGCACCCACTTGGCATCGCTGGCAGCAAGGCTTAGGCGCGTGCAGCGGAAGGGCGTGATGCGCTTCCCGTTTGGGCTGCGCGGCGGGTGCCGGCATGCCTAGGCAGTGCGTGCGCAGCCTGCGACCGCCGCTGCTGCCGCTGCTGTTGGGTTTGCTCGCCGCGAGCGGCTCGTGCGCTCCCGTGTACGTCAGCAGCTCCGTGTCTCTGGCCGGGGCGCTGAAGGACGGCGCCGTCAGCAGTGTCGTCGTTGGCTCACCCAAAGCGCAGGCGCGGCACGCCCGTCATCAGCTCTGTACACACACTGGCACTGAAACCCACTCGACCAGGCGCACGGGTGCTGGTCCGGCTGTCCTGCTTCTGCTTCAGCACCCGCTGCATCGCTCACGCGCTTCGGAGCATTGTCGGGTGGCCCAGCTCCTGCGCCAGCGGCCACGGCTGTGTTTGTGGACTGTTGCACCGTCACGGCGGGCTGCTCTGTCAGGCCCCGCACCCGCCCGCAGCCGCGCATCTCAAAAGCTGGCCGCGCGCAGGCGCCACCGGTCACACTCGTGCTGCAGGCGTTGGACTGGATTGACCAGGACGGTGGGCCAATTAAGATCGCGTCTGGGCGCAACCTTTCGGTGACTTGTGCGCGCCCGGCGACCTCCCACTCAACGCAAGTATGCAAGCAAATTCTGCTCGCAGTCCTGGTGACATTGCTGTGTTGGATGTTTGCCTCCTAGTGTGTCAGGTGGCGTGTGACTGCCGCGGCTGCGCGCGGCGCTGGCAGCTCTGACGCCTGGGCGCCCCCTGCGCAGCGGCCGACCCGCACGAGCAGAGCACAATCAACTTCAGCGCCCTGATCGGCGTCATCCTTATCGAGGCGGGAGCGGAGCTGTCCTGGGACGCGCTCATCCTGCGCAACTACGCGCCGCAGCGCATTGGTCACAGCCTAGCGCGCCTGCAGCGGCGGAGCATCACCTACGAGGTGCAGGGCTACGGGGGCTGGCCCACCATCCTCGCGGCGCCGGGGGCTAAGGCGCGGCCCCATCCGCCGGCGGCGCTGCCGCCTGCCTCTCCCTGCGCAGTGGAGCCGCGGTGCAGGCGCACCTGCCAGCCGAGCCGGGCAGCTCAGCGCTCGCCAGCCCGCGTCGCCAGTACGGGTGGCAGTGGCCCTGGCTGGCAGGGCCCGTTGGGCTCTGACTGGCTGTGGTCAAGAGCACTGTCCTTTCGAGCTGCAGAGTCCTCCCTGGCCTTGAGTGCGCACGCAGCGAGCCCGTCTGTTGATCAGAGAGGCGCTGGCGTGGCGCGCAGTACGGCCTGTTCAACGTGACGAGCTACCCCGTGTACAACAACTGCTCGGACTACGCCGCGGCCGTGGTAAAGTCGTACCCGCGCACGCACGTGACGTCCGTGAATAATGTCACGGTGGTCGCCCGCGGCGGGCCGGACTCCGTGCAGCTGCCGGTCACGCGCGTCGGCAGCCAGCCCCCGGAGCAGGGTGCGCGCGCCCGCCTCCCGGCCGCCGCCTACCGGGGCCGGCTTGGCAGGGGTTGGGGGGGCAGGGATGGCATCTGCCAGGGCCAGCATAGTGCATAGGGCGTCTGTCGTGGCCGGCTCGGCAGGCATGCCAGGCCCCAGCCTGCCCCACAGCCGAGGGAGCGCGGGCCATGCGCACCGCGTGGGTCCTCAGGGTGCCACGCTTGGTGTGCGCCCGTGCCGGGCGCCGTGCAGCCGCCAGCCGCTTCCGTCGGAGCCAGCCGGCGCGGCGGCGCGCGCCGCGGTAGCTGGGCCAGGCCACCGGCCCCGCAGCAGGCGGGTCGAGGCGGTCGGGCTCCGCTGCGCAGCCCGCCAGGAAGCATTGCAAGAGCCTCAAGCCTTGCAGGGCCCCGAGGGTGCCCCGCAGCGCATTCGCGCTGCCGTGCTCGGTCCGCGTGACTAGCGCTCGCGAGCAGGAGCGCGCGGCTCACGGCGCGCACGCGCGTGATCTGGCATGGCCAGGGTCTGGCATGGCCAGGGTGCGCGGCTCACGCATGTGCGCCGCGGGGCCGGCAGTGGGCACGATGAAGCTGTCGTTCTCGAACAACCTCGGCATCTGCATGACGGACACGGGCGGCAACGGCGACAATGGCGACAGTGCGTTGGACATGCTGGCCGCGCGCGGGAGCGGCAGCAGCGGCGGGGTGGACTGGCGGGTGGCTGTGGGCGCGTCTGTCAGCGTGGCGCTGCTGGCGGCGGCCCTCACGCTGGCGGGCATACTGCTGTACGCGCGCATGCAGCGGCGCGCGCTGCTCGCCAAGGAGGAGGCGGCGAAAAGGGAGCTGGCGAGCGCGCCGCCCTGGCAGCAGGTGCGCCCTGATGCGCCGCGCTGCACTGCAGGCCTGGCGCAGGTTGCCAGCGCGCGCGGGATGCTGCGGCCCGCGCTTCCGGCGCAGCCGGCGCCGGCCGCGCCGCGGGAGCCCGGTCGCGCGTGCGCGCGCGCGGCCGCAGGCGCGCGGTGTGGCCGTGGGCGCGAGTGCAGGGGTGGGGGCGCCGGGGCAGGGTGCTGGCAGGCGCTGAGGGCCGGCAGGCTGCTTGGCCAGGGTGGCGAGTCGCGTGGCGCGCTCCGCTTAGCTGGCAAGCCCGCAGGCGCTCGCACACGGGCGGCTCATACTACGGCCATGGGCAGAGCGGCTGTGGCGGGGTGGCCGCTGGTCTGCTGCGCGCGCTCGCCCCTCTGCCCAGCGTGCGACGGCTCCGCAGGCGGCAGCGGTGCCGAAAGGCCGGCGGGGGGCAGCTCGCCCGTGTGCGATGTGTGCAGCGGCCCATGGCCCTGACTGGCGCGGCTGGCGCCCCCGTGCAGGCGCCCGCGCCGGGCCTGGACCACCCGCTGGGCCTGGGCTCGATGGCGGTGACGAGCCTGCCCGGCAGCCCGCGCGCGCACGCGGGCGGCCCCAGCAGCTTTGGCACATACACCACCGCCAGCCCCTCCACCGGAGAGAGGCTCGACGAGGCCGGCGGCGCGGGTGCCGGCGGCGCGGCGGGCGGCAGCGGGGGCCGCGCGGGTGACCTGGCGCAGGGGCAGGTGCTGCCGGAGCTGTGGCGCCTGCGCTGGCTGGGCCCGCTGCAGGATGAGCAGGCGCGCCGCTCGGCTCCTATTGAGCTGAGTGCGGGGGGGATTGGTGCTGGTGAATGGGAGGCGCCGCTCGGGGCCTGCGGGCATCGGGCGCGGCGGAGGCTGAGCAAGTGCACCCAGCTGGCAGTATGCCTACAAGGTGCCTGCTGTGGATGCGTGTCATTACGAACAGGGCTGGCTCAGGGTCCTCGCTCTCCTGAGCACTCTGGGCCGCCTGGGTTTTGCAGGCGCGCATCACAAGTCAATTCGTTGATGCATTTCAGTCACCCTGTTGCGCACGTGTTGGTCCAGGTCTGCCCCGCCACGGGCCCGGCCCTGCATCGCTGCCAAGGAGTCGCGGCGGCTGCTTGCCACCGCCACGGCTTTCTTGGTCTCCCGGTTTCCTGGACCGCGGTTGGTGTAGGGTAGGGAGGGTAGGTTTAGGGCACGCCGTCCGCCGTACCATACGCTGACCCCGGGCCGCGCGCGCCAGGTGGAGGTGGGGCCGCTGCTGGGGCGCGGCGGCTACGGGCGCGTGTTCAAGGGCCGCTGGAAGGGCGCCGTGGTTGCGGTCAAGGTGGTCGAGCACAGCGCGTTCGGCATCGACGCGGACACCGCGGCGGCCGAGGAGCGGCGCGTGGCGCGCGAGTCGCTGCTGAGCACCAGCCTCTCGCACCCCAGTGCGCCCCATGCCCCACTCTTGAACGCGTGGCCGATTGCGGGGTAGGGAGGCCGCGGCGCGTGGCGCGCAAGTCGCCGCCCGTATCCGTCACTGCACCCCAGTGTGCCCAGAGTCGCGCTCCCACCTCGTCTGCATCAGCGTGCGCGCCTGTGAGTTGCGCGCACAGGCGGGCGGGCCCACTTGTGAGTCGCGCGCTGGACGTGCGCGCGCCGGTGTGTGCAGCAGGCAGCCACATGCAACCTTGGCCGTGCTGCACCCAAGCGGTCAGTGGTGGCCATAGCTGCCAGCCTGGCTGCTTGTGGTCCTGTGTTTACGCGCCCGGCTGCGCTGCCATGGCCGCCCCAGCCTCCGATACTGGTACCCATTTGATATGGGTATCAGCGAATGCGAGCGTACGCCGGCAGACGTGGTGTCAACGTACAAGATCTGCACCATCCGCGTGGGCGAGTGCGGCGACTCCAGCAGGCAGGAGCCGCCCCTGGCAGCCGGCGGCGCGGCGTCGGGCAGCAGCGCGGGCGCGCAGGCGCCCCCGCCCGCCCCCGCCAAGTCGCCAGAGGAGCCGGAGGCGGTCACGGCGCTGCTGGAGACGTGGCTGCTCATGGGTGCGCTTTGGCTGGCATAACCCTCAGGGTCTGGGTGAGTGCGCTTTGATTGGCATCGCCCCAGGGCCTGTCGCGATGCCCCCCGCGCGCTCCTATCATCGTGTGCTGCCGAGCGGGGCTGCGCAGGGCTTGCAGCGCACCCGCGTCAGCAAAGCACACTCCTTTCTTCTGCGCGCGTGCGCTGCGCGCTGGCGCTGCTCCAGTATTGTCGCATGCGCGCGCGAGAGCGCCTCGTGCCCAGTCACCCAGGCGCACGGCCGTGCGCCCCGCTCGGCGTGACACCCGCGCGACGCGCCGCGCGCGCGCAGAGTTCTGCGACCGCGGCAGCCTGTCGGACATGGTGCGCGCCAGCCGCTTCCGCCGCAAGCCCGACGCGGAGCCCGACCTGCCGGCCATCATCCGCTGCCTCATCGACGTTGCGTCCGGCATGGACTACCTGCACAGCGCCAACGTCGTGCACGGCGACCTCAAGTCCGCCAACGTGCTGCTGCGCTCCACCGCCACCGACTCGCGCGGCTTCACGTGCAAGGCGCGCCCGTGTCCTGATAAAGAAAAGGCTGTCCTGTGTGCAGCGCACTGCTGCTGTGTGGTGGCACTTGAGTGTGCGTAGCCTGGAGGGGGTTGTGGAGGTGGGCGCGCAACTTGTGTGGGTGTGCAAGACGAGTGGGTCTGGCATCATCTTTTGCATACGTCCCAACGTTAAGCGACGGCAGCTGTGTGAGCCTTGTTAAGCAACACGCCAAGCCGTGCCCTGAAGAGACGAGCATAGGGACGTGCTCATGCTGAGAGGCGAGCCGGTCGGCGCGCAGCTGGGCGACTTTGGCCTGAGCCGGCTGGTGGACACGGGCGTGGCCACGCACATCAGCACCAAGACGTACGGCACGGTCACGTACATGCCGCCCGAGATGCTGAGCCAGAGCCGCCTGACGCGCGCGGTGGACGTCTACTCCTTCGGCGTCCTCATGTGGCACCTGTTCACCGGCCAGGCGCGCCGCCCGCCCGCGGCCTGACCTGGCGCCGCTGCGGCGCCCTCGGTCTGCACAGATCGCCCCTTTGTCTGCTGGCGCAGACGAGCGAGGGTAGGGGGTTGGGGTTAGGGTAGGGAGGATATATGGTTAGCGCCAGGGTCCTGTCAGCCACCTGCGCGCTCTGTCTAATAGGCAATTTTAGGGTACGTGACCCCAGCATGTGCCTGGGGAGCAGGAGCCGTGGCCGGGCATGTCGGTGGGCGCCGTGTTCTACGCGGTCGTGTACGAGAACGCGCGCCCGCCCGTGCCGCCCGACATGCCCGCGCCCTACGCGGCGCTGATGTGCGAGTGCTGGGCCACGCGCGCGGACGCGCGGCCGACCTTCCCCGCCGTCCAGTCGCGGCTGAGCGCGCTGTTCCGCGAGCTGCGCCGCGCCGCGATGCTCAAGGCGGAGTCGACCTGAGCGTCCGGCGCGGCCCCGCGACCGTGCGGTTGGCGCAGCCAGGGCCCGGCGCAGCCCTCGGCGCGCGCTCTCTGAGGGCCGCGCGCCGCGGTCTGCCAACCTGCACAGCGGTTCCGAGCGCTGGCCACCACGCCGCGCTGCCCGCCGCGCCGCGCTGCCAGCTGTCGGGGAGTGCGACACGGGTCCAGCTGCGTGCGGCGACCGAGACGGGGACTTGCGTCGTATAGGGTTCCGCCTGCGGCGCGCCCAGGGTGTGAGCTGCGCAAGGGCCGTGTGGCAGACGCTGTGCGAGTGCTGCCGTGGCTGTGAAGTGCCGCACTGGTGAAACTCAGTCGGCGGCTTGCAGCTGTACCTCTCCGGCGGCTTGCGGCTGTACCTCTCGGGCTGTGCAGGGTGTCTTGAACCCCGCGCAGGGTTGGAGACACTGTGGAAAGGGCAGCAGCATGCACAGGGTTTTGGTTTTCAGGCAGCCTGTGGAGAGGGCACTGTTAGGTGAGCTTGGAGGATTAGGCGTTTGTTGCACGCCGGGTATTGGGGCTAGTTGGTCTGTCGCCTGGGCCGGGAAGGCGTCTTTTCCTTGGTCCTGCCTAAGAATTCTCTGAGGCGCTGCACGAAGCATGCATGCGCATTGGTGACTTACAGTGCCGGCAAGCTTGCGGGAGGGCACAGAGGGCTGCCGGGGTAGTGCCTTGAGCGTCTGCGCGCAATGCGCTGTGATCCAAGCTGGCCTATCATGCGCCCCCGGACTCTATTGATATCCATGCAGAGGCGATGGGTGCGCGCGCTATAGCGGGCTCTTTCCTGTGGTACCAGCCCCAGGCTGCTCGCACACCATCGCCTCGCCTGTGCGACACCCGCAGCAGGCTTCCCCCACAGCGCTGGGGCCCAGTTGGTTTGTGTACACACTGCGCGCGCTAGCAGGCTGCTTGCGCGGGGTGGCGACGGGCTCGCCTGCGCGCGCGCTGGCCAGCCTGCAGCGGGAGCTTGACGGCCACGACACGGGAGTGCGTAGTGGCTGCCTCGGGCAGGCACGCCTGCCCGGGGCTGCCCCGCACGGTCGCATGCCCAGAGC
>JAABVA010005179.1_pt1 | contig 11888 bp, 10 predicted proteins | sample 5560331 | NCBI WGS metagenome assembly JAABVA01 (sample SAMN12812661, study PRJNA571458) | rock metagenome | isolation source: Antarctica rocks | place: Antarctica: Victoria Land, Mt New Zealand sud | collected 2016-01-07
CGACCGTCGCCACTGTGATCGCCAGCCAGGCGGTGATCTCCGGGGCGTTCAGCGTCAGCCAGCAGGCTTTGCAGCTCGGGGTGCTGCCGCAGCTGACGATCCGGCACACCTCCGAGCACGAGGTGGGTCAGGTCTACGCCCCGGCGGTCAACTGGGGGCTCACCGGCGACCCCGGCATGCCCGGCTGGCAAAAGCGGCTGTTCCTGACCCTGGCGCACAACGCCGCCAACCCCGCCGAGTACTTCGGCCTGCCGATCGACCGCAGCATCAGCATGGGCGGCCAAGTCAGCATCTGACCCACCCCGTCGCACAGCGCTCACCAGCTTTGGGCAGAGCCGCACCGCGTGCCCAGCAGCGCCCAAGGGATCCCTTGGGGCGTCGTCGAAGCAGCAGCGCTGCCCCGACCAGCAACTCCAGGCTCCCGATCACCAGCCAACAGGTCACCATCATCGGGTCATGGTGGCCTCCGCCGACCTCTAGCACATGCGGGTCGGCGGGGCGCAGTCCCAGCAGCCCCAGTCCCGTCATCACCATCCCGAGCACCAGCAGGCACCAACCCGCCCAGCGCCAGTCGGCCGCGCTGCCGTGACCTACCGGTGTTGTCGGGGCACTGGGCTCCGCGGGGAGCGTCAGAAGATCTGGTTGATCAGGTCGTTGCCGATACCGAACCCGGCCCCGGTCGCGATCGCCCGGCCCAAAGCGCCGCCGGTGAAACGCCCCAGCAGCCCACCGGCCGTGCCCTGCTGCTGGTAGCCAGGCTGCTGCACCTGCTGCAGCTGGTTGGCGACGAAGTTGTGCAGCGCCTGCAGCAGGTTGCTGGTCTGGTTCTGCTCGTTCTGGATCCCGAGCGCGACCTCCTTGAGGTCCAGCATCCACTCGCGGGCGTTGGGATCCCCGTTCTGGGCGGCGCTCTGCAGCTTGTGCGCCAGCGCGCTCAGCGCCGAGATTGTCTGCTGGCTCTCGCTCTGCAGCTGGCTGTAGGACATGTCGATCGTCTGGAGATCCACCGTGGACTCCCCACCCTTGGATCTACCGCTGCGGACACGCCAACCTCCCCCACAGCGCGGGCGCCCCCCTGGCCTACCCCGCCCCTGGGGGCACCCCACCCGCCCCTTGACCAGCGTCCGTGCGGGTATCCACCTTGACAAGCCGTTGGAGGGCGCTCCTGCCACGCCGCCGCTCGCTCCCCCGGGCTGCCGTCATCATGAGCTAGTTCGCCGGGTGCGCAGCACCTCCCGAGCGACTCTGCTTCAACAATGCACCGCCGCCGGCAGCACACCCCGGACGCCAGTCAGCCCGACCGCGCCGTCGACCAGGACCGGATCTACTTCGGCGGACAGTCCCCTGACTACTCGGTCGTCGGCACCACCGGGGCCGAGGTCGACGGCCCGGGCGAGGTCAACGCCGATGCTGAGGCGACCAAGAACTACGAGGGAGCCGGCGGCGTCCCCATGGGCTCGACGTTGCGCCGGCCAGCTAGCCCGCCGCCGCGCGGCGGCTCTGACGTTTGGTCAGCGACCGTCACCAGGTGCCGTGCTACACACACCAGGTGCCCGACCCTGCTGCCCGCCCATCAACGCCTCAGGTCAGGGCGTCAGGACCAGGATCTTCACCAGGACCGGCGAGTGGCCAGGGGGGTTCAGTCGTCGACAGCGCTGCTGGCAGCCGCCGCCGGGGCGGGGGGCTCCGCCGCTTCGTTCGCCGGGTGGTGCTCGGTTTCGGGTCGGCCCTGCTCGCGCTCGCCCTGGGCCTGCTGGCCGCGTACGTCGTCTCACTGGTGCGGGGGCAGTCGGCCTCTGCGCCGGCCACCGGCTCGTTGCCTTCAGCGGGTTCGCCGTCCACCCCACCAGTGCCCGCCGGTGCACCACCAGCGGCAGTGCCTGCTGGGTGGACGCGGGCCCATGTGAACTCGCTCGGCCTGGACGTTCGGCACCCGCCAGCCTGGTCTGCTCACCTGCTGGGCAGGGTGACCCTGTGGGAGCGCACCACCCCCGCCGGGGGCCGCGGCGTGCAGGAGGTGGGTATCGCACGGCTGGCGCCAGCGCCGGCGACAACAGCCTTGGAACGGTTCGCCGGGTCGTTTTTCGCCGGCCAGCCAGGCCTGCAGGTTCCGGCGGCGACCGGCGACGACCAGCAGGGCGATCTCACCATCGCCTACCGCCGTAGCGGCGTCCCGGTGCACGTCGCCCTGCACGCAGCGCGGGACGCCCACGGCGTCCTGCTGACGTTGGCGCGGGCGCCGGCAACCCCGCAGAACGCAGCGGCCGCACTGCTCGCCCAGTTCCGGGCCGGTGTGAGCGCCGCCCGGTAGCTGCGCTGGGGTCCCCACCACGCAGGCACGTCCGTTGCCGACCCCCCGGGGGCCGCCCGACCGAGAGCCCCGGTAATGATCGCCGGCTCGGGCTGCTGGGCGCCGGCGCCTGCTGCTCGGCAGTCGTCGTCTGCCGTGCACGTCACCTTCAAGCCGTCACCATGCCGCGGCTGCCGTTCCCCGCGCCGCCGCTCACGTTGTCGCAGGGGCCGCTCGACGGCCTGCTGTGGTCGACCCGCCCAGCGGCAGGGGAACTGCCGGCGCGACTGCGGCTGCCAGCCGGGCACGACGGACATCTCTACCGCCTGACACCCGGGGCCGGCGCCCGCGGCGGCGGTGCCGCAGGCGCCGGCGGGGGGAACGGAGGACCTAAGGAACCTCGACCGGTATCAGAACCGGATCCGCAACTGCCGCTAGCTCCCGTCGGCGGCGGCTGTCTCAGGTGACGCTGGCGCCGATGAGGTGGCCAATCAGGTAGGTGACGCCGGCCGCCAACACACCCAGGGCGAGCTGGCGGGCGCCGCTGTACAGCACGGGCCGGCGGGTCAGCCGGGCGACCAGCACACCGGCGGCAAACAGCGCGACGGCGGACAGCACCAGAGCGACGGGCAGGCTGTTCAAGCCAAGCAGGTAAGGCAGCAGCGGCAGCAGCGCCCCGACCGAGAAGAAGGCAAAGCTGCTCGCCGCCGCCGTCCACGGGCTGGGCAGCTCGTGCGGGTCGACCCCGAGCTCCTCGCGGGCGTGGAAGCGCAGCGCCTCCGCCGGGTTGGCACCCAGGTCTTGGGCGACGGCCAGGGCGACCTCGGGCCGCACCCCCCGGGCGATGAACGCGTCAGCGAGCTCGCGGGCTTCTGCTTCGGGGTTGAGTTCGAGCTCGAGGGCCTCGATCCCGACCTCGGCGCAGACCGCCTCGTTCTGGCTCGCCACCGAGGTGTACTCACCCGTGGCCATCGAGAAGGCACCCGCCACCAGGCCCGCCATGCCGGTCAGGATCAGCGTGTGCCGGCCCACCCCGCCGCCGCCGACACCGGCGATCAGGCTGACGTTGGTCACCAGCCCGTCCATCGCGCCGAACACCGACGGCCGCAGCCACCCACCCGACACGTCGCGGTGGGTGTGCTCGTGCGCCTCGGCCCGCACCGGCGGCGGGCCGGGCAGCTCCAGACCGACATCGCCAGCCACCAGGCACGCCCCCTCCCGCAACCCGACCCGACCAGCGCTGCCTACCCGCGCCGAACCGGGCCATGCCCAGCGGCATGCGTCGAACGCCGGCGCCCATCGGCAGCGTTGCACCGACACGGGGAGCAGATGGTGGCGTAGGCCGATACTGCAGGTGTGAGCAGATGCTTGACGCCGAGGCGGGGTTGTTCTGCGAACTGCCGGTGGGCCAGTCAACGCACACGTCAGCGACGGCGCCTTGCTGGCACGGGTTCTGATCGGGTTCGCCCTGTCCTTCGTGTTGGGCTTCGAACGGGAACTGCGGGGCAGCGCAGCCGGGGATCGGACCTTCGCCCTGGTGGGAGCCGCCAGCGCCTGCATAGCCGCGGTCACCGCCACCACCCCGCAGGCGCTGGCGGGAATCATCACCGGCGTCGGGTTCATCGGCGGGGGCGTGATCCTGCGCACCAGCGAGGACGACATCAGGGGCGTCACCACCGCCGCAGCGATCTTCGCGGCGGCAGCCGTAGGCCTGGTCCTGGGCACCGGGCATCTGGTCCTGGGCACCGTCGTCGCCGCTTTGGTGCTGTTCGTGCTGGAGCTGCGGTTCCTGCCCGTCCTGCGTGGGCTCGATGCCCGTCGCTACGCCGCCCGGTTCCGCCCCGACGCCAGCCCGCCAGGCTGAAACCACCGGCCGCCGGGGATGTGAACCACGAACACGCCGGCCCACCCCGGCTTGGGTCCGCGGCAGCACCGGCTGGCGGGATGAGGACTACGCAGCCAGCCGCTGCCGTAGCGGGTTCACCATCACAGCGGGCAAGGGTGGAGCACTCCTTCGGTTGGTTGACGTGTACAGCAGGTGCATCGGGCCTGGACAGGCATGGCTGTAGGTTCACCTGGGCCGGCCGGCACGGACCGCGGAGTGGCAGTCCCCATCTTGATGCCTCGTGCTGTGAGCACAGCGGACAGGCGGCCGCGGCTCTGTTGCGGTAGCTCCCCGGCGGCCGGCATCGGCAGGTCCGTTCAGTGAGGGAGCGAGCCGCCGGCCGGTGGAGGCAGTTGAGGCGAGGCCGAGTGCCACTGCGACGTTGACCGATGCCAGGGTCCAGACCAGCACCAGCCACCGGCGGGCACCCGGTGACGGGGCCGGGCTGGCGTGCGCATCACCCGGCTGATCCTGCTACGCCACGCCGACCAGGCCGAGCAGGGTCTGGCCCAGCAGCAGCAGTGACATGGCGGCGACCGCGGCCACAGCGACGGTGGCGGCGACCCGGAAGCCGGGCTTGTTCACCGCTGGTCCGAGCACGTCACGGCGGTTGGACAGGATCAGGATGTAGACCAGCACGACCGGGGCGACGATGCCTTGGAGCACCTGGGTGCCGATCAGCAGCTGGATCAGGTTCACCGGGGTCATCGCCACAGCAGCACCGAGGAAGACCTGGAAGCTGAACAGCCCCAGGAAAAGCGGTGCCTCGCGGAACCGGCGCGACACCGACCGTTCCACCCCGACCGCTTCGCTGATGGCATACGAGCTCGACAGCGGCACCACAGCCCCGGCCAGCGCGGACGCGCCGAGCAACCCGAACGCGAACAGCAGCTCAGCGCCCGACCCGGCGACCGGGCGCAGCGCCTGAGCAGCCTGCTCGGCTGACTGCAACGGCCCCTGCCCGCCGATCACAGCACCGGTGGCGATGATGATCGTGATGGAGATGATGCACGCGAACAACGCCCCGCTGATCGCGTCGACCCTGGCGTTGCGGTAGTCGGCTGGGCCTACCCCCCGGTCCACCACACCGGCGGCGGCGTAGAGCTGCATGTAGGGGCTGACGGTGGTGCCGATCAGCGCCACACCCAGCAGCAGGTAGTCCTTGGACAGCAAAAAGTGCGGCAGCACCAGGTTGGTCCCGACCGCCCCCCAGTGCGGGTGGCCCAGGATCATCGCCACCGGGTAGGCGAAGAACGCCAGGCTGAGCACCAGGAAGATGCGTTCGGCGTAGCGGTAGGACCCGAACAGCACCAGCGCCCAGATCACCACCGCCGCCACCGGGATCACCGCATACCGGCTCACGCCCAGCAGCTCGAACGCCGCTCCGATCCCGGCGAACTCGCTGACCACCAGCCCGGTGTTGGCCAGCAGCACACAGAAAAGCGCCACCCCGGTCAGCCGAAGGCTGAACTGCTCGCGGATCAGCGCCGCCAGCCCCTTGCCGGTGAACACCCCCAGGCGCACCGCCATCTCCTGCACCAGCACCAGGGCCACGGTGACCAGCACCATGAAGAACAACGTCCGGTAGACGAACTGGCTACCCGCCGAGGCGTAGGTCGCGATCCCCGCCGCGTCGTTGCCCGCGTTCGCCGCGATCAGCCCCGGGCCGGCGATCGCCAGATAGGCGAACACCCGCCGACCCGGCAACCGGGACAGCAGCCGGCCGCGCGCCGACAGCTCCTGGCCCGGGGACGCAGGGCCGGCCCGAAAAGCCTCCTCCTTGTCACCGGGGTCGCTGCCCTGGGCAGGTGGTGCGGCCACCGGGGTGTCGGGGCGGGTCATGACAGCAGCCGGGGGAAGTGCAGCCGGCTGTCCCCGGCGCGCAGCGCGTCCAGCACGTCGTCGGCCAGGATGCGCCCCAGCGGACGGCGCTCGTCGTCGACGACGAGCAGCGAAGACCGGCGGGACTCGATCAACGCCCCGGCGACGGTGTCGACGTCGGCGCCGGCGTCCACGGTCAGCGGCTCAGGATGGCCGAGCTGTTCGACCCGCTCGCCAAGGCTCTGCTCGTCGGCGGCGGTGAGCAGGTCGAACAGTGCCAGGTCGGCCAGCAGGCAGCCCCCGTCATCGAGGACCACGACGGCTTCGATCTCGTTGCGGTGCTCGACCAGGCCGGCTAGCTGGGCCCGTACCTGGGCGACGGTGCTGCTTTGGGCCGCCTGCGCCAAGGTGGTGCTCATGAAACCGCCGGCCCGGTTCTGCCGATAGCCCAGCAGAGCCCGCAGCCGACGGGCCGTGTCCGGCGGCATCGCTGCCAGCAGCTCGTCGCGTTCGGCTGCACTCAGGTCGCGCAACGCGTCGACCGCCTCATCGGGTTCCATCGCCGCCAGCAGCCCCGCCGCCTGCGCCGGGTCGGCCTCACGCAGCAACCCCTCCAGCTCCCCGCGGTCCATCTCCTCCAACGCGTCGGCAGCCGTGTCGGTGTCCAGTGAAGCAAGCAGCTCACGGCGGGCGGGGCGGCCCAGGTCCTCGAGCAGGTCGGCCAGCTCCCCTGGCCGCAGCCGGCGCAGCGCCTGCTGACTATCGCGGAGCCGCACCGTCGCCGGCCCGTCGACCGACTCCTCGCTAAACGGTGCCACCGCATCCCAGTCGATCACCTTGTCCGGGGTGGGCCGGCGACGCAGCCGCCGCGGTCCGATCCGGCGCAACAGCGACTGCATACTCACATCCACCCCGACCAGCCGGACCTGCTCACCCAGCGCCGCCAGGTACAGGTCGGCCGCGCGGATCACCTGCACCCCATCGACGTCGACCAGCTGGTGATCGAGCACGTCCCTGGCCAGCAGCACCTCCCCCGGCCGGCGGGTGTAGTCCCGCAGGTCAAGCCTGGAGCTGCGCAGACCGACACCGGAATGCTCGATGACCGCGAACGCCGACGCATCCAAAAAAGCCCGCCGCCGCCCGACCCGGATCACCAGCCCCGTCACCGGCGGGTAACGCTCCTCGCCATACAGCCGGGCCACCACGTCCACCAGCTGCCCGACCTCGGCCCCGGTCTGGTTACGCACCGCAGTGCCGACCAGGCCCGCGACCGACACGATGGTCGACCGCACCGACCGGCTCGTCGTCGCCCGCTCCACCCGCGCCGAGCTACGGCGGCGCAACGCCTGCGCTCCCGGCAGCGACGCACGGGACGTGCCGGCAACGACCGAACGGCTGGGCACACAAGCCTCCAGGCAACAAAAGGCCCAACCAGCTCGCTACCCTGCTGGCTGCACCCGGCGGTCAGGACGGCCAAGGTAGGCCCGCAACGCGGGGACCAACCTCGGCGGCGGGCCACTGGGGGCGGCCGCCCCCCGGACGCGGCTACTACTGGAAGGATCACCGGACACAGCCGCACCTCTTCCTCAACTCGTGGAACGGGGCAAACCCGTGTCCAAAGCGGTGCTCAGCGCAACTGACGATAGCCGCTGCCGCCACCGCGGCGCCTATCGCCCGCCGGCTACCGCGCCCGCAGCTCGCCTGCTCGCCGGGCCTGCTACCTGCGCCGGGTCGCGTAGCTGTGCCGCTCGATGGTGCTCAGGTGCGAGCGCCGGTCCTGCGCAGACTGCAGCGCGCCGGTCGGGTCTGCCCGACCCGCCAGCCCGCCGCGACCACCTCAACGGCACGGCCGCGGCCGCGACCCGCGGCCTAGCCCCCCAGCCCCAGGGCTCCACCGGCCACCGGCCACCGGCGACGGTTAGGGCCTGCCGGATACGGACGAGGGAGGACTGGCACCCTCTCTAGTGCTCGTCCCAGTGCTCGTCGTGAGCGGCGTGCCGGTGTCCGTCGTGCAGGTAGTCGCTGTGGTCGCCGTGCGGTATGACGGCGTGCCCGCAGTCGGGGCCGTGTGTGTGCTCGTGCCCGGCGTGCGGGGTGTGAGAGCCGTCGCCGGGGCCAGAGCCGCGGGCTGCGACCCGGGACAGGAGGTAGGTGCCGCCGGCCGCGGCCAGCACGACCGGCCACTCCACGATCTCCAGGGCGCCGAGCAGGGCGGCCCCTCCGTACAGGGCGAGCCGCTCAACCCCAGCCCTGCCACGACCGGCGCCTGCTTCGCCTTGCTGGCCGGCGAGCCTTGCGGTTACCTGCGGCAGGGACAAGGTGATGCTGCCGAACGGCAGTCTCACCGTCGCGGTCGCCGGTCCGGCGCTGGTCAGCTCGGCGGCGGCGGTCACGGGCTCCTGGCTCTGGCCGGGCTGGCCGTGCTGGCCGTGCTGGCCGTGCTGTTGGTGCTGGGTCGTGTCGGTCATGCGTCTTCTCCTTGTGCTCGGCTGCCTGCTGTGCGTCGGGCGTGGGGGACGATTAGCTCTGCCGGGAGGCCCGACGGCCGGCGATCGCTGCGTGCACCATCTTGCGGTCGCGGTGGGCCTTCTCGTACCGCTCGACGGCAGCCAGGTCGACGTCCGGGTCGTCCAGGCGTGCCAGCACCCGCGGCACCGTCATCTGGTCATAGCCCGGCCATGGTTCGCGTGTCGCGGCGGACGGGCTCGGCGACCGGGGGGTGTCCCGGGACGGGCGCGACTGGCGTTGCTGCCGGGCGGCCGCCGGGGCTGGGGGCTGGTCTGGCCGGGCTGCTGCTGCGGATGTGGCCGCCTGCGGGCTGGTCTGCTCGACCGACACCGGCGTCGGCGCCGGCTGACCCGGCTGCCGCGGGGGTGAGACTGCTGGCGTGGCGGTGGGCGGACCGGCACCGACAGTCGGGGAGCTCGGCTCTGGCTCTGCCGCGCTCGACCGCGCCGGTGCCGGTTGAGCGGCGGCGGCTTTCGGGTCAGCCGGGGGTGGTGCGGCTGGGGTGCGCCCACTCGTGGCCGCGTCGTGCGGTGCCGGTGCCGGTGCCGGTGCCGATGCCGATGCCGGGGGTGGTGCCGGCGCCGGGGGTGGACCTGCTGCCGGTGACTGCCCGGGGGGCCGGGAGGTGAGCAGGTAGCCGCCGGCTATCAGCAGCGCGACAGGCCAGTCGACGACGCCGAGCGCAGCCGTTCCGGTCACCGCGGCGAGAAAAGGCAGCCCGCGGCGTTCGGCGCCGTGCAGGCCAAGCAGCTGGGCGGGGACGGCGGAGACCTGCCAGGCCAGCTGGGGCAGCGCTCGCGCCTGGTGGGCTCCGAACTTGGGCACGTTCACTTGCTCTCCTGTCGGCTGGGGACGTCGACGGCTCGCGGGCCGGGGTTCAGGGGCGGGTGCGCCAACTGCGCAGGGCCAGGTAGCCCAGTGCGAGGGCGCTGGCGACGGGCCACTCCACGACCCCGGCGAGCAGCAGGGCGCCGGTGCCGAGGGCGACCGGCAGCGGGCTGGCGGGAAGGACCCGCTGGGCGAGCGCTACCGGCGTCACCAGAACGCTGGCGACCTGGTCGGTGCGGGACTGGGCACCCGGGCCCGGACCGCCGGGGTTGAGGCTGCGGCTGGGGGTGCCGGTCCCGGTGCTGGGGGTGGTCATGTGCTGCTCCATCCTCGATGTGGTGCTCGTCGGTCTGCCGGTTACGGGGGCGGGTGCGGGACTGGAGGTCAAGCTGCGGCGTCGAGGGCTTCGCCGAGGGCACGCACGGTACGGTTGCGCCGGTCGTCGGACAGCAGGTGCCCGAGGCCGGTGAGCGCGGCGATGGGCCCTTCGATCAGTCCGAAGGCGACGGCGCCGCCGAGCCCGGCGTAGAAGGCGAGTTTGTCCAGCGGCGGGACGGTGACCTCGACCTGGTGTCACCGATGTGGAAGCGCACATGGGTGCTGTTGCTGTCCACGGCCTGCTGCGCGGCCTGTCGGTGCTCACCGCTACCCCGACCCGGGTGGCCTTTCGTTGTGTGCTGCCTGGTCTCGGGTTCCGCGCTGGCACGGCCGGCAGCGGAAGCAGTCGCAGTGGCCATCAGGGGCTCCTGAGGGGTCGAGGTGGGGTCACGGGCTGATGGTGGCGGGTAGCGCGGGCCGGGCCGGGGGCACGGTGCCGTGCTCAGCGGCGACGGCGGTGCTGCTGCCAGCCGGGCCGGGGCCGGCGGGCAGCAGGTGCGGTGCGGCGGCGGCCAGCAGTGTGGCGCCGGTGGCGCAGCCGGTGGCGGTAGCCCAGGCCAGCGGACCCAGCGGGGTGCAGCCGAAGAACTGGCTCAACCCCGGGGTCTGGATGATCCCGGCCAGGACCGCGGCGGAGCCGACGCCGGTGACGAGCACCACCGGGTTGCGACCGCCGACGAGCAGGGTCTGGCCGAGCTGGGTGCCGACCAGGGCGGCCAAAGCGATGGTGCTGGCCCGCCGGCGGGTGCCGGTGACCCGGCCGACCTGCCAGGCCGCGAGGGCCCCGGCGCCGGTCGTCGTCCCGCGGATGGCGATGTCGCGCAGCAACGGGCCGCCCAGCGACGGCACCCCGCCGGCGAGCAGGGCTTGGCGCTCGCCCGGGTCTGCTGGGGTGCCGGCCAACGCGATCGCCATCGAGGGCAGCAGGTCGGTGAGCATGTTCACGAGCAGGAACTGGCGGGTCCCGATCGGGGCGCGGCCGGCCAGCGCGGTCCCGGCCAGGTGAACGCAACCTCGCCGGCGTTGCCGCCGAGCAGGATCGCGACGGCGTCACGGACCCGGCCCCACATCGCCCGGCCCTCGACGAGCGCGTCGAGGATCAGGCTGACGTCCGGGTCGGTCAGCACCAGGTCGGCGGCGCTGCGGGCCGAGGTCGAGCCGTGCGCGGCCATCCCGATGCCGACGTCGGCCAGCCGGATCGCGGCAGCGTCGTTGGCGCCGTCGCCGGTCATCGCCACCACCCGCCCGGCGTGTTGCAACGCGGCGATGATCCGCAGCTTCTGCTCCGGCGACACCCGGGCAAACACACTGGCCTGGGCCACCAGCCGGGTGCGGGCCGCGTCGTCGAGGCCGGCCAGCTCGGGGCCGGTGACGACCCGGCCGGTCGGAATCCCGAGTCCGGCGGCGATCGCCTGGGCGGTGACAGGATGATCACCGGTGATCATGACGGTGGCGAGGCCGGCGGTGTGCAGCGCCGCGATGGTGGGGGCGGCCTGCGGCCGGGGGATGTCGGCGAGGGCGACGAACCCGAGCAGGGTCAGGTCCTCGGTGAACTGCTCAGGGTCGGTCACTGTCGCTGCCGACTGATCGGCTGCCCACTCGCCGCCGCCGGGCAGCACGTCGGTGACGTTGCGCCGGGCCACCGCCAGTACCCGCAGGCCGCGGCCGGCCAGGGCGTGCACCATCTGCTGGGCCTGCTCCCGGCCGGCCCCGTCCAGCGGACGTTTGCCGGTGTCGTCACGCTGGTGGGTGCAGCGCGGCAGCAGCACCTCCGGGGCGCCTTTGACCACCAGCCGGACCTTGCCGGTGGTGCGGCCCAGGGCGGCGGAGAACCCGCGGTCGGACTGGAACGGCAACTCGGACAGCTCGGTCCAGTCCTCGTCGGCCAGCCCGGCGGGTAGGTGCTGGGCGGCGGCGTCCAGGATCGCCCGGTCGGTGGCGTGCGCAACGGGCTGGGTGTCCTGCGGCTGCGGGCAGGCGCGGGCAGCGGCCCGCAGCACCCTGCGGCCCTGCGGATCGGCGGGGTCCCACTGCTGGTCCAGGCCGGCGAGGCGGGCGAGCCGCAGCCGGCCTTCGGTCAGGGTGCCGGTCTTGTCAAAACAGACGGTGTCGACCCGGCCGAGGGCCTCCAGCGTGCGGGGCGAGCGCACCAGCACCCCGCGGGCCGACAGCCGCCGC
>JAABVA010005180.1_pt1 | contig 11887 bp, 16 predicted proteins | sample 5560331 | NCBI WGS metagenome assembly JAABVA01 (sample SAMN12812661, study PRJNA571458) | rock metagenome | isolation source: Antarctica rocks | place: Antarctica: Victoria Land, Mt New Zealand sud | collected 2016-01-07
GCTGAGGTGGCCGGGCTGTGGCCGTGCTGGCCGGGCCGAGCCGTGCTGGCCGGGCCGAGCCGACGTGGCCGAGGCCGTGGTCGAGGCGGCCGGGCCGTGGCCGGGCCGTGGCCGAGGTCGCCCTAGCTAGCGGCTAGCTCGATTGCATTCTTGTGTACCTTGCAGAATCCGTGTCCCTTTATCGTCAGGACGACGGGGCCAACATTGCACCGACCGTAAGGCGCGAACCAAGAACACAGGTACGGGTCACCTTGCGATGCCGGAATGCAGCGGATACTGAGTGCACGCGGTGCTTTTGGTACAGCAACAGGTGTTGCTGCCATCGCTGGGGACCGTGGGGACTGCTTTCCTATCATTGCTGCGATCTGTCGCGCCGAGTCCACGATAGCCGACATTCCCTGTGCACCTGCGTTGATACTTTCTTCACTCGCGGCGCGTTCCGTTGCCCGCTTTGCTCTCTGCTCTGCCGTGCGCTCGCGCCGAAGTGATGCCGCGTTGTCCCGGCCGATAGCTGCGGCCGACCCTGGAGCCACGTCCCTACGTGCTCGCGCCTTCCGGGGGCGAGAGGGGCGCGCGCCCCCAGTGCCGCCCGCTGCCGTCCTCGGAGGGGTCGGCGGAGTGACCGTCCCGAGAGCCTGTTGATCTTGACTCTGAGCATTAAGGGGTGGTGTGGAGCCCTCGACGTATCGGACCCGGATGGACGCGCCGCAACCGAGTTTCCCGGTGCAGTGCGTAGGCGTTCCTTCCCGTTGCGGAGTAGTACGCGTCCGCCCGCACTTCGGGCACCGCATCCAATGCGTGGCGCGTAACGCTTCCTCTTTTTCCGTGCGCGTTCCTGGCCCTTCCCATTCCGGATGCGCGGGAACGTATCGCCGCTGCCCACACTGAGGGCAGTTCGTATCCTTGGCGCGGCGCGTAGTCCGGAAATAACTCCCGCACGCGGTGCACTGTAGCTGGATTCTCTTCCCGTCCGACACTCTGCCGCCACCCTCCCGTTTTGTAGCCTCTACGGGGTAAGGTTACGTCCTGGGACGTAGCTATGGGCGTAGCTCTGGTCTGTTGCTGTGCGGGAGCTGTAGCAGCCCGGCTATCTGGGTGTTGCCCGTGTTGTCGTCGGGAGCGAGGTCGACCAGTGCGGTGAGAATGTCGTCGCGGCGGAGCGCGAACCTCTCGGGTCGGCGTCGGCTGTAGTTGACTCTCCACGCTAACCCGGCGCAGAGACCCGCGAGGACCACGTAGGGGTCGCCATCCGTGGTGCGGTAGAACTCTCTCATGAGGTCCATCACAAGCTCTTGGTTTCGAGTAATTGGGACCAATGCGCCGTCTTTCCTGGCGAGATTTGCCGACGCCTTACGCATGGCTTCCCGCCGATGACATGGTAGCCAATGATTCATGCCTACTCGCACGGCTTCGGCATACAGGGCGGCAACTGGCGCCATCGTTAGCGCCTCTTCGGGGAGAGTGGATCGCACAACGTGTTGCGTGTACTCCTCTCGCTCGGCCTCCCTGATGTCCTTCCACGCCGGTTGCGTCTGGAGTGGACCGAAGTAGACTTCTAATGCTGCCTGCATACGCTTCTCCCACTCTTTGGGATTATTGCGGCGCAGTTCAGTGTCGTCATGGGCGGCGATAACAGTAGCTATCACGCGACTTTCGTCGTTCTCGGTTAAATTATTCATTACGGTTTCCCAGTTTCTACATAAACGGGAGTCCTCTCGTAGGGTCATCTGAGAGTTATTCGGATAAATCGTGGATACTAGCGTCGATACTATTCCATTTTACCTCCTCGGAAGATTGAGCCGTTCCGCGCCGGTGCCTTAGTTGCGACTTCCTCGGCGTGTTGGCTACGCCGGTCCTCAATTTTTAGATGAGTGATGTAGCGGGTCGCTTTGCGGGTAGCGGCCCGCGGTGTCAGTGCCCGGAACGTCCGTAGGACAGTGCCGCCGTCGAGCACGTGGACGTGGCAGATGCCGAGCGCCGTTCTCCGAGCCCGAGTGAGGTTGAGCATGTTGCGGTTCACTCGGACACATTCGCTTTCCGCGAGCCGCTGGCGTCTTAGTTCGGTCACGGTTCCAGCTCCAATCGTTGAATATTTCGGAGTCGGATTGTCGAGCCGTACTTGCCCGACAGTGACCGGGTGAGCGCTTCCGCCAGCTCGTGCTGCGCGGTCGTAGCGGACGATCTGGCCGTGTCCACCTGCCATGTACCGAGACCGGTATATGCCTCGGCTATCTTCGCTTGGTTTCTTTTGCTCGGTGCGTTCGATTCGGCCAACCATCCGCGCACGGTGCGAGCGGTCGGGTTCAGCCCGGCACGGTCGGCCAGCCCCGAGCCACGGGGCGTTCCGGTCAATGCGCGTAACTGTGCGTGCCAGCCCTTAGCGGTGTACGAGCTCGCCGGGGCCGCGGCGGCCGCCTTGCTGGCTGCCTGTCTGGCCGCGTCAAGCTTGTCTTTGACGGGTGCCAAGTCGACGGGGCCAAGGGTAGTTGACCGCATGCCGCCGGGGCCTTGCTCGACACCGGCCCACTCGATCTGTGCCCGCACGTCAATGTGTGTCGGTGCTGAGCCGGGGCCGAGGTCGTCGTAGTCCTGCCACGCGTCGTCCAGGGCAGCTTCCAGCATGGCCTCGTCGTGGTCGCTGTATTCCTTTCCGGCGCCGGTGTTGCTCTTGCGTGCCATCACGCGCCGTCCTTCCACGCTTCGGCGGCCTTGACCTTGAAGGTGCCGAGTTTGATACCGGCCGGGTCGATCCCGAGTGGGGCGCGGCCACCAGACCGCTTGGTGGTGGTCACAACCTCTAGGGCGGCTTGCGGGATCACCAGCTCGTCAACGTTGCGCAACGCGACGGGGCCGAGGTCGGGCGCCACGGTGAGGCAATCGTCGGCCCAGCGCCACAGTGTCGCCGCGGACTGTGCCTGTATGGCATGCGTCCAGTCCGGGCGCCGCGCCTTGCAGTGCCACTCTCTGCGCTGTTCGTCGCCCTGGCGCCCGAGCATGAGCGCGAGGGCCTGACCAAACCCGGTTTTGACCGCGGCGTACTGGTCGGAGTCGCGGCCGTACTCGGTGATCGCTTCGGCTCGCAGCGTGTTGACGAACCCGGTGGCCCACTTGGACAGGCGCACCCCGTCTCCCGTGTACGAGTCGAGCACGGTCACATCGGGCCAGCGGCCCGCGTCGGCTAAGTCCCGCAGTAGGGCTACCGCGGGCGCCGGTATCCAGACCTCGGCCTGACGGCTGCCCCATTCCCCCAGCGGGTGGGGGAGTGAGTTGGACTCGTGCCACGGGTGCACCTGCACCAGGTAGTAGCCGGGCCGGTCGTGGAACTCGCAGGGTCCGGTGTGCTCTAGCTGGCCGTGCGCAACGAGTACCGATGAGGCGGCAGCAACGAACGCACCTGAGCGGTCGAGCACCGCAACCTCTCCCGAGTAGGGGCGCTCCCATTCCCACGACGTGATCACGTCCGCGGCGAACGCCATCCCGGGCAGCGGAGGCCACCAGTAGGGCTCCCGCTGGCGCCGCCGCAGGGGTGCGTACTCACCCTCTAGCGCGGCCAGTATCCGCGGTGAGCGACCCTCGGCGAGCGCGGCGCGGGCGTAAACCAGTGAGCTACCCGGCGTGGCCTTGCGTGGCCGCGCCTCGGATGCCGGCACTTTGGCTCGCTCGGGCTCGGGCTCGGGCTCGGGCTCGGGCTCGGGCTCGGGGTCGGGCTCCGGGAACGGCTCCGGCTCCGGCTCCGGGAACGGCTCCGGGCCAGGGTCGCTCGGTGAGTCAGTGCCGAGCGCCGCGGCCGGAAACGGCTCGGGGCCAGGATCGGGGGTGTTCGCCGGGTCCGTGTCCGGTGTCGGGTCGCCGTCGATAGCGACCATCGCCACCTGATAGACACGCGACTTGCTGCCAATTATGCGTGCCTCGGACACCCACTCCCCCCGCTTTCGGTAGCTGTCCGGTACGTGCAGGTGCCCTCGGCGGTACAGCTCAGCGCACGCGACGGCACTATCTGTGCCCAGCTCCTCGGCGGTCCGCTTCCACGCCGCCGGGTATACGTACAGCCACCGGCCATCATCGGACTGGACGCCCTCGGGCTGCCGGTCATAGCCGCGCTGCGCTAGTTGCGTTTCTCGAGGCTCGATATACCCGGCCGCGTTCTGTTCTGGACGTGGACGTTCCAGCTCCTCATACTCAGCCAGGGTTGGCCACGCCGGGCGTCGGGCCGACAGCGACTCGGCCAGCGCGGCGACCATCCGGTCGGCGTCATGCACCGGCTCGTGCCCATTGACCTCCAGGTGGTCGCACGCCGCGAGTAGCGCGGCCGACGTGAGCGCCGAACCGGTACCGAGCAGCTCATCGACCATCATCGCGCCCGCAACCGCCATATGCAGGTGCTTCGCAATAGTGCCCGGCACCCCGCCGCACTCGGGCACGCCCACCATTGCCTCGGCGTCCGCGATGCGCTCGGCGACCGCCGGGAGTGTGTACGTCTGCATGATTGCCGGACCGAGCCATCCGTAACACCCGCGGAGCAGTTCTGTGACGTGCTCGGCCTCGGCCTGATTGGCGGTGAACGGTGCGGACAGCTCCAGCGCCCGCGCCGGGATACCCGCGAAGCCGCCCGCAGAGATACCGTCCGTCAGCCGATGGTTGCCAGTGCTGAACAGCACCCCGAACCAAGGCGACGCCTTGTGTGTGCCCTGCGCGGTGTTCGCTTCGGCTTTCAGTCGCGACGAGCCCTGGCATGTGGCGTAGATGACCTCACCCCATTTATCGCGTGGGTAGGGTGCGACTTTCCGCTCATCGAGGAAGGCGGGAAGGATGCCGAGCTGCCCGAGCAGCCGTCCGAGGCCGATGCTCGTCGCGTCCCACCCGGACACGATGCCCGCGCCGATGGTCGGATCGCCCCACGCCGCGGCCGCCACGGCCTGTGTGGTGGTCTTGCCCTTCTGCGAGTCGCCGTACAGGTCAACCCAATGCGATTGTCGGCGCAGCGGGCCGACGAACGGTGCCCCAACCGACGCGCCCAGGACTAGCGCCATCTTCGGTCGCTCGGACAGGATCTCGGCCAGCTCACGCCACTTGTCGCGGGCCTGCTCCACGGTGACCATCGGCGGCATCGTCAGGTAGCCCGCGGGCAAGCACTCAGCCACCGGAATATCCAGGTGCCCGCTCTCGGTGTGGGCGTCGAGCCGGGCTACGGCTTCCTTTTCGGGCGCCCAGCGGTGCGCCACGTCGCGGACAGTGGTACCGGCCGCGGCGATGATGTCTCGATCGCTGGACAGGTTCGCGCCGATCTTGCGCGCCCACCGTCCCTCGGTCAGATCATCCTCACCGACAAGTACCCGCGGCCCGTCCTGCTCAGCGCTCATCAGGTATTCGGTGTCGACGCGGCGCCCGGTGCCGTCGCGGCGCACCACGCGGGCATGGACGTAGGGCAGCGACGCGCGCAAGACCCAGGTGTCGGCGCCGTCGTCGCGGACCCGCTCGAACATGGCCCGGCCGAACGCGCCACCAAGCGAGTAGCAGTACGGGTTGCGCGAGGACACGTTGACGCTGTGATCAGGCCGCGGACCACCCCGGCGTGTGCCTGTTGCCCGGTCCGCGTCGCGGGTGTCGTCGTCGGCCTGCTTCATGTAGGCGTCGAATGTGCCCTTAGGCATGACAGTCGAGGGCAGCTCGTCCCGCCAGCTCGCTCGGGTGCCGACGCCTGCCCGAGCTATCACCGGGATCATCGCCTTGAACCGTCCGCGGGCACTCACCTGGTCGAGGTCGGCGAGATGGCCGAAGAACGCGTCCGGGTCGTCTGGTAGCTCGGTCACATCAGCCGCGTCGTCGACTGCGCTACTCACTGGTCGACCTCCGCACTCACCGAGTCACCGAACAGGGCGAGCTGTGTCGGAGCGTTCGGGTCGAACAGGGCGGCGACGGGTGGCCACAAGTCGCGCTGCTTGCGCCGGTCCGGGTCCCGTGTAGTGCCCCGCTGCACCGGCCGAGCGCTGGCCGCGGCGCGGCGGTCCGCTGCTTCCCTTGCCAGGGTCAGCGCATCGGGGTCGGCGGAACGGTTGTCTGTCTCGTCGTCGCGCGCACGCGTTGACGGCTGAGCTATAGTCATAACAGTCATCTCAGTTCGAGCGATTGCGCCCCGTACCCGGCCAAAGGACAGGGGCGCTTTCGCATGTTTGGGGCCGGTTCTCCGGCCTTGATTGGTTTACCTTGTAATCACGGTCTGAACGTCATCGCAAGCGGCCAAACTCGCCACGTTCCGAAGGGGAGCGGGCGGGCCGGAACAGGACAGTGAGGATGCGAGGGTTGCGCGACGGCGCGGCGGGGTAGGCGCATCGGTGGTCCACCCCACCGGGGAGGCCGGGACGGCCTCGGGGACTCGCTGCGCAGGTGTGTAGCCGTCGAGCACCCGGGCGACCTCGCGCGACACTCGCACGACAGTGGGCTCTACATAGCGGAATCCGCCGGATGTGCTGGGGTCGAACACGTCGAACCCGCCCGCCTGCACGATCTGGTCGAACGTCATTGCCTGTCGAACGGTGCTTGCGCGCCAGTGTCGAACGGCACGGTTCACATCACCGATGATCGGGCAAGGAGGTAGCACGGTGCACATCATCACGCAGCCACAACCTCAGGCAGCCTTGCCCCAGCAAGAGTCGCACCCGCAAGGACCACCCGCAGCGCGGTCGCGAACACGACGCCAGAAGCAACCGAGATAGCAGCGGCCATGAGGACGCTCGTTGCCTGATCTTTCGGGACCATGATCGGGCGGTATCGCTTACCGGGCGTCCCGCCGGGGTCAAGCAAACCGCGCCGGATGGCGTTGTACAGATCGTCAGAGCTAACGTCAGCAACTCGGGCCAGCTCGGGCAGAGGCACAGTCTCGCCCCAGTCACGCGGCGGAATTGTGTTAGTCGTCATATCGGCGACTGTAGACGGCGAGAAGCCGGAAGCGTAACTATTTCGAACACGAAGCGTGTCGCGCCGCTCCCCCACGGCACTCATCGCACCCATAACCGCGGCCTCATCGCGGACTCGCCCCGGCACCAGTGGTCGACGCGGCGCTCGGCCACCGCCCGTGCTACGTCACTGTACGACTGTACGACTGCGCGACGGCGCGACGGCGCGACGGCGCGACGCTAGACCGTATCGCAGCTAGAACGGCGCAACGGTAGGACTGCTACTCTCAGGCCATGAGGCAGCCGGTGCGAGTCGTCGCGGTAACGAACCTGAAAGGCGGCAGCGGGAAGTCCACCACGTCAGGTCTGCTCTTGCATGCGTTCGCCCAGCTCGGGCACCGGGTCGTAGGCATCGACGCCGATCCACAAGGCACCCTGATCAGGTGGGCCGAGGCAGGGGAGTGGGCCATACCGGTTATCGGTCTGCCCACTTCGCGGATTCACCGGGACTTGCCAGGCATCGTCTCCCCCGAGCGCTATGACGTTGCTGTCATCGACACTCCCCCGCTTGAGCAGCAACGGGGCATCGTCTTATCCGCCATGCGGGCGGCCACTGACGTAGTGGTCACGCTTGCGCCGACCTCGGCAGAGTGGGACGTACTGCAAGCCGTCTTCGACGCGCTCGATGAGGTCGACGTGCTCAGGTCCGAACCCGCCAGCGTGAGCGTCCTGTGGAACCGGGTCCGAGCAGGCACCACCGCGGCCAGGGTCTACCGCCAGCTACTCGCCGACTCGGGCCGGGCATGCCTCACGGCAGCTATCCCCCTGGCCGAGCGGTACGCGCAAGCGGTCGGCGCACCCGTCGAACTCAAACCGGGAGACGTAGCTATACAGGCCGCCGAACAGATCAAGCAACTAGGAAGGTGGACAGTATGAGCAAGGCAGAGGAAGCACTCACGGCGCGCGCAACGCGGGCAGCGAAACGGGGGATCGGTGAACCGGCAGCCGATGCCGTCACAACACCCGCCGCACCACCCGTAACGCCACGCTCGCGGCCAGTACGGCTCACGCTTGACCTGGCGCCCGTCCAGCACCGAGAACTCACCCGATGGTGCGCAGACGCGGCCTACGAACTTGGCCTATCCAAAGTGCCGGCCACCTCGGTTATCCGACTACTCATCGGCCAGCTCGCCACCGACCCCGAGCTAGCGGCACGGATTCAGGGCCTGATCCCCGGGGAGTTGACGTAATGCAGTCGAGCAGTCACACCGTTTCGCAGTTGGCACGTCTAGCGCTGTTATTCATCGCTTTCGGTGCTGTAGTGGCAGCTTGCAGCACTGTTGTCCCCGGTCAGTCGACGGGAGGATCACCACCGGGGGTCAGCGCACCGTTGACCCCCGGTGTCACAATTCTGCCCACTAACCTCGGCCAGGCCCCGAGCAACGGTCTCATCGCGGCCCAGCACGCACAGTGCAACTTTGGACCAACACTCCTGCACTACCTCGCCACCGGGGACAACGGCGGCAACCCTTGGTATGACCAGCACTATTCCAGTGATGTTGGTGCCTCCGCTCCGCAAGCTCGGGCGATTGCAGACAAGGCCATCCAGGACTGCGACGCCGACCTGGACAAGCAGGCCACCTCGGCAGCTCAGGCCACATCAGAAAGCGCTGCCGCCACAAGCAAAGCCGCCGCTGCCGCCACGAGCAAAGCCGCCGCCGCCACGAGCGAAGCCGCCGCCGTCACGAGCGAAGCCCAAGCCGCCGCAACTCGGGAACAAGCTAGGGTTCGTTCGTGCCAGTCCATCGGGGGCAAGTACGACTCCACCACGTACGGCTCGTGTCAGTCCACCGTCCAGGGCGACGCGACTGGCCACTGTAGCTATTCGAGCGTGGGATTTGAGGGTGGAAGTCAGATCAGTCAGGCACAGCTCGTGCAGGCGAAGAAGAGCTACCCCGGCTGTTGGCCCGGCTGACACTCTCAGCCGCGACCAGGCGGGCAGCATCGGAAAACGCAAGGGGGAGCGGCTGACCATCTATGAATGGCCCGAATCGCGAACCTCTAATGGTGGGTGAATCCCTCGTGAGGTTGGGCGATTCCGGGCCAGACTCAGCCGCCGGGTAGCCGTGACACGCATCGGCGCCTATGACACACTTGTAGGTATGACGACACAAACCGTTGGAGCGCATGGGCGGGTCGTGATACCCGCCGACGTTCGCCACGATCTCGGCCTCGACGTGGGCGCCGAGATCGTCACCTACGTCGACCACGGGCGCTACGTCATCGAAGGCCGGGACGCCTCGATAGCGCGGCTACAGGATGAGTGGCAAGCCGCCTTTGCAGGTAGCGGGTCGCCGGTCGATGAGCTGATCACCAGTCGTCGCGCCGAGGCCAAGGCGGAAGAGGCCGAGCGGGCAGGCGACGACGAAGGCGCTGCCACGATCCGGCGCGCAGCCTCGCAGTGACCACGGCCGTGTTCGACTCATCGGCATTGCTCGCCTTCCTACTCAACGAACCCGGCGCCGACGTGGTGCGGCCAGCGCTGGGCGACTCCGAGATAAGTTCGATCAACTACTCAGAGGTAGTCGAGCGCGGCAAGGCGAAGGGACTCGACACGTCCAGCTTGCGCGGACGGCTCGCCAGCTACGGCCTCACCGTGGCGCCGTTCACTGCCGACGACGCGGAAGCTACCGCTCAGCTATGGACGGCAACACAGGCATACGGCCTGTCACTGGCAGACCGAGCCTGCCTCGCGTTCGCTCTTGCCCGACAGGTCCCGGTCTATACGGCCGACCGCCCGTGGTCCCACGTCAACGTCGGCGCCGACGTGCGAATGATCCGCTAGCAGAGGAGTGTGGGATGCCCCGATGATCTATGGCGCGAACGTGACCCGCGACGGCCAGTGGTGGATGGTGGCCGTCCCGGCAATCGACGGGCTCACTCAGGCACGCCGACTCAGCGATGCCGAACGGATGACCCGCGAATTGGTGGCCGTGGAAACGGGCGCCGATCTTGCGGACGTGGCCGTCGCCGTGCGCGTCACCGTTGCCCCCGACGACGCGAGCGAACTTGTGCCAGAGGATCAAGAGAGCCTGTTGACTTACCTACAAGATCAGGTAACCAAGTCGAACCGAGCAACGAGGTTGCGCGTCAACGCTGATGGCTCGGCTACCGAGCTGGCGCCCGAGCATTGCCCTGCCGGGCACTCGCTAGGCCCGAACCGGGCAACCGTGGGTTGGCAGCCGTGTGGATGCGTACCGGGCGTCTTCGGTCACCGGACGTATCACTGCACAACGTGCGGGGCGTGGCTGTACGACCCGCCTCACACGGAGAGCTAACCGCGGCCAGATTGCTCGTTTGCCCAACCCTCTTAGAATCGGCCCGAGCAGGGTTCTCATTGGTCGTCACGTGAGCTGAGCACTCCTGTGGACGCTTCATAACGTGCCATGGTGCACGGACCGCCCGACAACTAGCCCCCTACCGGGCAAGCCCGTGGAGCTGCCGAGCTGCCGAGCTGCCGAGCTGCCGAGCTGGCCCGCGGTGCCGTTGAGCTGGCCGAGGTACCCCGCGTGTGGCCGAGCTGGCCCCCGTGTCGTCGCGCAGTCGTGCCGTGGAGCCGTGGAGCCGTGGGCTCTCCCCTGTCCTCGGCGAGCTGTCCCCCCTCGGTCCGCTCGACCAGCTCGGCCAGGTGCCGGGCACTCGCCCTGCTCGGACCGCTCGGCCTGCTCGGCCAAGTGCCCGGCATCCATTACCAACAATGGCGATGCGTGTCACGGCTACCCAGCGGCTGAGCCTGGTCCGAAATCGCCCAACCTCACGAGGGATTCGCCCATCGATCGCCTGATCGTTACTCGATCAAGGCGCGCAAGGTGCATGATGCTCGCATCTTCGATGCCCGAGGGGGGCGCTGTGTCCGACCAGCCAGGACCGCAAGGGCCGAGCCGTAACCGTGCTCCGTTATGGAAGCGGCGCCGAACCTGGCTGGTCGCTGGGGGCAGCGTGGCCGGGGTGTTCGTCCTGCTGGTCATCATCGCCCTGATCGTCGGACCACAGCCGACCAAGACGACGACCGCGGCCGGTAACACGAGCACCACCACGGCGCCGGTCACGACAACAACGGTGGCACCGACGACCACGGCCACCGCCGCGCCAACAAGCACCACCACGGCGCCGGTCACGACAACAACGGTGGCACCGACGACCACGGCCACCGCCGCGCCAACAAGCACCACCACGACTCCACCGTCACTGCCTACGACGACGGTTCCTGCCCCGGCTCCACCGCCCGTGGTGACAACGATCGATCCAGCGAAGGAGACACAGGCGGCGGGTTGCCCGTTCAACGTAGGGCCTGACCTCATTGAGCGGGAGATCACCCCCCGCCTTCCTCCGCACGCGCTGACCCTCGGAGATGACAACGACCCGCAGTGCAGGTCGACTCTCGACACGTTCAAGGAGATGTCGCCGACCGGACCGGGTTACTGCACGCAGATCGCGTTGTTGTCGGACAACGCGGACTACAACCTCGACGAACCCGCCACGCGGCCGCTGAAAAACATCATCGACGAGGTGGGCGCCGCGTGTTGATTGAGCCCTGCCCGCACCTTGGCCGGGGCCGCCCCCGCTCGGCCGCGGGGGTGGCCCGGCCCGCGGACCCTCGCATTACCCGTGTGCGCCATTCCCGAACCTGCTCGGACACGTCCCCCCGAATGGTGCCCGGCGTCCAGCCACGGCCCGCACAGCGCCAGCGCACCCGGAACCCGAGGCAACCGGGAACCGGGAACCGAGGCACGGAACAGGCCGAGGGTCACCCGGCGCACCGGACACCCGACAACCCGCAACGGCTCAGAGCCTCTGTGCCGACCCGGCGACCAGGCCCGGCACAATCCCCCCGAGCGGCGCCGAACGGGCGGCAGCGGACCACACAGCGGCCGGGCGGTGCGTACACCGAGGTGCCCGAGTAGGGGAGTGCGCCTGCCGGGTGGCCCGTCACG
>JAABVA010005181.1_pt1 | contig 11887 bp, 8 predicted proteins | sample 5560331 | NCBI WGS metagenome assembly JAABVA01 (sample SAMN12812661, study PRJNA571458) | rock metagenome | isolation source: Antarctica rocks | place: Antarctica: Victoria Land, Mt New Zealand sud | collected 2016-01-07
ATGAACTTTGCGTACTTAATGAGTGATAAGTAGAATAGCAATTCAAACAGTCTTGTTGTTGATTCTATTCAATCTTCTAGTGTTGTTTTATCTTTCGATTATCGTTGATCATCAAATAAATGAATTTCTTTAGACTCGTTCTGTCTAGACGAGTATGTTGAATGAGTAATGAGATCAGTATCATGTGATTAACGAATTCTTAATATAATGTCAGAATCATGTCTAGATGATACAATCAATGAAGATCAGAGTTGATAGTGCTTGATCTTTAAAGATAATAATAACTGAATATTAAGAATACAGAAGAAGATTGATACAAAAGCTTCTATTTATGTAATGTTCAGAGACTGCGCTAGACTTGAAAGAAATGTGTTTGTGACATGAAAAGAATGTGATGTAAATGAACAAGATGTTGATGAAAGAAAAGAGTATTGAGAAAGAAAAAGAGTGTTGAGTCATATCTGAGTTATATCTGAGTCATATCTGAATCAAACCTGACTAGCTCGCTAATTAGCTCTAATCATTACGCAGAGAACTCGCTAGCGTTCACTGCGAATTGATTAGAACTTCAGTCTTGTTCAGTCTTGATACGCTCGTAATAATATTTGATATTCAAGCTCTGAAGCTGCAATTTGCAGAACGCTTTCAAATGAAAGATTTTGACTCAATCGAGTAATATTTAGAAATGCACATAACTTGTAATAAAGTTGAATAAACTCTTTGAATTAATCAAAGCATTTATATCAAGCGAGTCATCGAGCTTCTGAGCATGAGCAATTGCAGCTCAACTAAAACATCGATGCATCACAGATGTCAGCTTAAGAAGAACGTTTATTGAAAGTCAAAGAAGTAAGTTGAATATCAAGCTATCTCTGAAGAAATAGAGAGCTATCAATCAATCATTAAAACACTGATGTGAATAGTCTGTCAAACATGATCAGACATAGTCTATGCAGTGAGCAAATGCAGCAAATATTCGACGAATTCTATCTTTGATCATGATCTAGCTGTTAAACAAATCATTCAATATCTAGTTGATACTGCTGAGCTGAAACTTTGATATGAATTTTTCAAAGTGAAGAAAGTTGAGAAAGCTGAATTCTTTGAATATATCGATTCAGCTCATGCAAATTGCTTGAATTCTCGAAGATTCATCTTCGACTATATGTTTTTTCTATGAAATGAATCAATTAGCTGAAGCTTCAAACGTCAGCAATGCGTCAGCACGTCATCTGCTGAAGCTGAATACGTTAACGAATGTAATGCAGTCAAAGAATTGAAAGAGATGAAATATGATGATTCAGATACGAATTCAACTATCATTTTAACTGACAATCAAGCGGTTATAAAAATGAGTAGCAATCTCGTCAATCATTCTCGAACTAAGCACATTGATACGTCGTATCACTATATTCGGAATAAGATAGAAGAGAGAGCAATCAGATTGAAATACATACTCATTGATCAAATGATGATCGATGATCTAATCAAATCTCTGAACTCAGGCAAATTTCTAAGATTCAGATCAGTTATGAGACTAGCTTCAAGAAATGAGACTATCTCGTCAAGCATGACGTCAACGAGTAAAAAAGCACGATATACATAAAAGGTTTGAATAACTTCACATGAAGCTTCAATTTCTAAGAGAAAGTGTTGAAAACAAGATACGTATGCACATACATATGAACATACGTATGCTCATATGTATATCTCGACGATTAGTTATTTTCGCTTCGATCGAAGCGACTTGACGCTAGAAATATTTATTCATTCTTTCACTTCTTTCTTCATCTGTATGCTTTATCATATGTTCTATCTATTAGATAGTCAATATATCTACATGCATATATTCGCTCTGACTCTCATATATCAATAAACAGAACACGATGATCTTCAATCGTTCAGTTACAGAAGATCTCGCAAGAGAGTCAAATCATGCGCGATCAAACATGAATTTCAATAATGATAAAGATAGTGAGCAGAATTTGAAGAAGCATTACACAAAATAATTGAGATATCAAAGTTGATCTTGTTTCTTGTTTAACAAGATTGAACAGACTCATGATGAAAATATCATTGATTGTTACAAAGCATCTTCATGAAGAAGACAGATGATGAAATTATGCTTGATTATTTCTGCATGATCTTAATCATGTTGAATCTCAGTCACGCATACATTTGCAAAGAATGAACACGTCACTCTTTTTATATCAGACTTTTGAAATTTTTGTGATGTTTGAAATAAAAATGTTCATGAAAGAAGAATTCAATGTCAATGATATGAGTCTTGAAAAGATAAACATGAATGTCAGCAAGATTAAGAATGAAGCATGCTAATTTATTGATAAAACAATAAAGATGCTTGAATTGATTTGTCTGAATCATCTATTGCACATAACACATGACGAGATCAATGATGCTCATTATGAGAAGAAGTTCAATGAACATCTGAAAGAAGACACTCTCAGTACATTTCAATCTAGAGATGCAAAGTGCTCTTTTAATAACAAGTTAAAAATTGAATGTTCATGTGTGAACGCAAGCTCATCTGCACGTCTCATATTGTCGAAATTTGTCAATCTAGTTATCATTTCATCAGTCTTGATCATCAACTGACTAAAGAAGATTCAAATTCATCTCAACAAGAACAATGATTTATTATGTTGATAAATTCATCACGCATATTGTGATGCAAAGATGAACGCGCTAGTTATCAGATTGACATGAACAAATAGAGATTTTTTAGTAGAACAAGAGTAAGTTAGTTCTAGTTTCATATGTGTGATCATAATAAACATGTACAAAACTTACATTGCAGCATTGATGAGAAATTGATATCAATCTGAAAGAGCAACTTCTAGATTAAAACAATCATAGTTGATATGACAGCTCTGAAATATAAAATGAGATTAACTGATTGTAGATGAGACGCATAGAAAGATGATTCAGACATTCAAAATCATTAATTTGTTTAAGAACATAAATAAAAAATCTTGTAAGTGATTTGTTACAGATATATTCTTCGAATGATCTTTCATACAAATAATGACATGAGTGAACATGCTGATGATAGACTTGATGATGAATCAACATGAATCAAGATGAAAAGAAAAAGAAGTTCATTAAGTCAATTTAATATATTGTACATATAAAAATTTGAAAGAGATGAACAAAATACATATGAAAATCATCAATCTTCAAGAGAAAGATCATTGAATCATTAAAAAGTACATCAAAGAGCTAGAGATCATGTGTGACATACTATAATTACGACGTGATATCAATCTATCAAAGTTTTTCAACTCTTCTCTTACAGATGTGAAATTGAATAAGCATCAAAATGTTGATTGCAAACTTTCATTAATGTTCAATGAACTTGTTAATTTTTCAGTGATGACAATCACTGAACAACTTCAAAATAATAGAAATAGAAAAACGTAAGAATGAAGAGCATAAAAGTGCATTGAAAATCAATCTTAAATCAACATCAACAATTGAATGATGAAAGTTCATTGACTCAAAGTACTTAGCACATTTTCGCATCTTAAACAACTTTCAGAGACACAGTTACTCATGTTCTCTGAAGAAAAAGACTGAGAGAAGAGATATGTTTGCTTTGAAACAGATCATCTCTATGACTTGAAGAAAGTTGAGTCTCTTTATAAAAAGCACATTCTTGAGATTATCTTCAAGATGAACTGTATCAAGATTAAAGTAATCAATGAACTCATTAATTATGTCTGAGACAAGAACGAGAAGACTGTATTCTATATCATGAGTTCTACAAATGCACTTATTTTCTATTGAGTAAGTGACAAAGTCTTTACTTTCTGTTAATGTTGTTCTTGAAAGTTATCACATGCATAGCGAGAAGAAACATGTTCAACATGATTGCTAACATCTAATTATGTAATACTTTCAATTTGTTCTTAAAGTTTCAATGACTTTGATAACTTCAAAATTGCTCAAATCTAAAATGATGAACATAGTTTGATTGTTTCAAGAAAACTTGAAAAAACTGCAGAAGTATTCAAATGAAAAGTCATCATGCTTTATCATTAACATTATTAAATTAATTGATGTTGATTACAATTTACACAAAGTCAAGAGACTAGTTCAGATCAACTCAAAATAAATGAAGAGAAATTAAGCATAAATCAAGAAAAGAGTCAATCATCTTGAACAACATGAGAAAACTATCACTTATGACTTACGCTGCGTAGATTTGCAGATCGAGATGCTGATATATGACAAACAGAATCATCAAGTGCATTTAATAAACATGACATTAAAGCTTAAAACATTTCAAGTTAAAGAATTAATCAGAGATATTGAAGACAATGATAACAATGAAAATAATCACATCGAATTCAGTAACAGAGTGAAAAACGATGACTGCGCATAGATTACATCACTTCATACATGTGCATCAAGAAAGCGCGATGTGTTACTAGTTTATCAGTCTGTATTATAAATAGTTGTATTCACTCTTTCTTTTTTGACATTCACTGATATATTCATTAAAACTTATTAAGATCATGAAAAAATTTATATAATCAACACTAAGCTCTGTGATTCTTGATGATGTTGCAGATATTGCTTCGATGATTTAACAAATCTTCTGTTATGAATTAGACACTGTAGCCGATTATTAGCTTAATATCTATGACGACGCACTAGGGCCTTTAGCGGCGCGCTAGTCGAGCTTAAACCTGACGTTGACTCAGGTTTGCTCTTTATCTTTTTACCATTAATACCAATACTATTGCTTGTTCTATAGGCACCCCAACAAATGGTAGCATCAACTCTGGTTAATTCAGTTGCCTATCAAACCTAGAACTAGGTTACCTCAGTCAAGCTCAGTCAAGCACTTCTACGATCTCTCCGTACCAGTAGCAATCTCTACGTCAAGCTGGCGTCATTCGAACCGTTTGACATTGTCAAAGCAGCCTTCTCTATTGACGCTTTCCTTCGAGCAGGAAATCAAGACTATCCTAAGAAATCCGACTTACCGTTGAAAGCATAGTAACTATCAATCTACGACCAGTTACTATACGTCGACCTACAGGTCGTACCACTCAACGATCTAATTCCTTAGAACCGTCACCATTTCCCGAGCTTTGGGCGGTTGATAGACTCGCCTTTCTACGTTATCTGCGGACGTTCTTTCAAAGCACGATCGAATTCCGTACCTCTCAAACGTACCAAAGTTTTCTTCCTACTATTCCTGAGCAGCAGCGTGACACACAGAACTCTCAGGAAAGCAGTTCAACAGCAACAACATCGGACCGGGCTTCTACCGGTGAAACCCCGAAGCCATCGGCTCCACGGCATAACCGTTTTCGAGAAGGGAGTATCGATCCACTATCGTGGGAATCACCTTCACTATCTAGGGAATCACCTCCTTTACGACGCCGTCAACGCACCATTTCAGATATCATCATCGAACAAAGTCGACGTTCTTTCATCATTACCGAACCTACACGGGAAACATCGACGGAGGAAACAATATTCAGCCAACCCTTGAAAGCTGCTTGTTCTAGAGCCGAACCCAATCCCGAAATGGCAGCTTCTTTCAACGACGCTCAAATGGCAGCACTTCGAGCAATGATGCAAGAGATATTTCAGGCCAATAATCATAACGCGGGAAGAGGTGGCAATGAAGGAAACCCAGGTGATAACGGTGAGAACAGCGATACTACAGGTGGTGGGCCTGGTGCCAACTCTCAATGGAAGGAACGATGGAACCCATCAGATGTTGGATTCTTTGATCTCAACTACGAAGATAGTTTCAAATCAGGACTCATGATTCATACCGGCAAGGAAACTATCTTCCGAGATGTTCATCTGTTCAATGAAAGAGTCAAGGATATTGCTGTCATCAAAGATGAAAAGATGATAGCTGAGAACTTGTATACCTGCCTACGAGGCATCGCACTGGAGTGGTATGTTTCCGAGCTCACTGACATGGAAAAGCGTCTCCTCAAGCTCTCGCTCGACGAATGGCATCGGGCTCTATTATCTCGATTCAAGAAATCACCTGCGATAGCTCTCACTACTATAACAACAGAGAAATACACTATGAGCGATGCCTATCGGCGAAGGGAACCTCGTGAGTACGCTCAGATCATTCTTCGCGAAGCCAGGTCTGCGGAAATGACCTCTACCTATAATCAGCTGTTTCTGATTTACAATGAAATTGATTTGGAACTTCGAAGGGATCTGGAACCTTCCGAACCCAAGACAACGATAAATGCATGACTTCAGCAGTTAGATCGGTATAAAGAAATGTGGTTTGACCTCGCTATGAGAGATAGACAACGCAGTTTCGACAGCATCGAACGATCGTCTAACAACGTCTCTAACATCATCTCTATCAAAGAGCGTAATCAACGAAGTAACAGAGATCGATCAGATGGTCGAAACCCAGGTCAGTATAGCAGTAATTTTCAGCCGAATTTCCAGCGACAGTTCCAGAGCTACGGCTTTCAGAACTCAAGATCTTCTTATCAATCTTATTCGAACAATTCAGCTTACCAGTCTAATCAGCCTGCACAACAAGCTCAAGCCTTGTCAGCTTCTCGTCAGTCATTATTGCTGACCGAAGAAAACAACAGCAGAACTCCTCTCACAAGCGGGTCAGATTCGAACTCTCCTCGCTATTCAAACAATCGACGGTCATTTCAAAGACCTCAAAAGACTTATTCCGTCACGATGATCGAAGAAAACATCGAACAGGAAAGTTTAGATGAGGCATATGACAGGTTCGCGAGATCTTACCATGATGGTCCGAGTACGGAACTGAAAGAGGCCTATTATCAAGATGTATCAGATGACTATGCCGAAGGTACTCTAGAAGAGAAAACTGATCGCAACGATGACGTGATGAATGCAGAATTCGTGACGTCAATTCGAGGAAAATTCAAGACTATCTGCCGTCAGTGTAAAGCTGAGTTTGCATTCAACAGTAGACTGCATGAACATCTTAGACAGACCAAGTTTCAATGCAAAACAGCTTCTTCAAATTTGCAGATTAGTGCTGCAGTATCTTCGGAACTTTCGGAATCGATAGTTCCCGTGAAAATATTCACGATTTCATTCGAAATCTTATCAAAAGATAGAATTCTAATTCAATTCACAGCTGAATCAGTTGAAGAAACTGACTATGCTTTTCGAGAATGGAAGTACGCAACGTTCAAAGCATCATGATACACTAAGAATAGTGCGAAGTATGATGCCTGTGCTGACATCGAGTGCACAATGTCTTTGAATGATAGAGAGTTCATAGAATCGGTAACATCGAATTTCGCTACTAAGGTTAGAAAGTTGGCGTCTTCGATTCCGGTTCGTGATATTGAGAATAAGATTCATAATTCAGATGAGTACATCTTGATGAACGACTTCATCAAAGGAACATTGCCGAACGACACTTCAGCTATCGCTTCCTTTCAAAGAGAAGTTCATCTGATGAACGATCTCAAGATGAAAATGCTTATTGACGTTGACATTCTGAGTCCGGAACGAATTCAGATAAATTTGAATGACAGAACCTTGCAAATAGATAGTTGTCAAGGCATCATCGCCAAGATAGATATTGTCACCCGAAAGGAAGCAAATCTAAAAAGAATAGTAAGAGCTCGAGTAAAGACCATCGTTTCATCTCATGTCTTCCTGGAGATTCCCGTCAAGGTTAAAGACCTATCAAAGGATCGAGACTTTATATTCGAACCAGAATATGATCAGGATATGAGAACTCAAGGCGACCTTTATGCTCATATTGTGAATGCCTCGCTTTCCTTTGTACAACTACGAAATGACATCGATCAACCTCTTACTATACAGAGACACGCTAGATTAGGGTCCGTCACAGAGTACGATGAAGACGAATGTTTCCCAGCAAATCCGGTAGATAACCATCTTGCGGCCATCGGATGAAAGCATAAGAGAGCTTCATGAAAGAAGTCAATCGGCGTAGCAATGCTAGCCGCCACCTCCGCACTAGGCGGAATCATCAAGGATGCAAAGAAACTTACGCCTGCCAGAATTACATCTACTGCCGAACAAGTTCTGCCTAATGGAATCACGATTTTCGACAACGAATCCACCTTCGCTCAGATATCAAACGTGACGGCTTCCTACCCGAATATTCGAACTGATCAGAGCACTACCATCGATGTTCCAGAAAAGGACTGAATGCCAATCACGCTTAAGCCAGAAGCGGCCGAGCAGAAAGCATCAAAGATCTATCCGCTCAGTACTAAAGACAAAGACATGGTTGACAAAACCTTTGACAAGCTGCATGCTCAAGGCAAACTGTCATGAACAAGTCAATCTACTCCCTTCGAGTATTCAGTCTTTGTAGTATGAAGTACTACGCCAAGCGAAGAACGAAAGAGAAGAGTAGTAGTAGACATACGAGAGCTCAACAAGATCATCATTCCGGACAGTTATCCGATGCCACTTCAAACAGAAATGATCGTCGCAGTGACAGAATGTCAGTATATCTTCGTCGTGAACGCGCAGGGGTATTTTCATCAATGGCAGGTGAGAGTAGCTGATAGAAATAGACTCACTGTCGTAAGTCATCGAGGGCAGGAACAATTCTCGATGGCGGTAATGAGGTTCAAGAATTCACCCTCATATGTTCAACGACAAACCGACAAAATTCTGCGACCTCATCGAACCTATGCTAAAGCCTATATGAACGACATTGTAATCTTTTCTCACACTTTAGAGGAACATTTAAAGCACCTTCACGCCATTTTCAGTCTGTTCAGAAGGCTACGTGTATGTTTGGCACCTACGAAATCGTTCCTCGGATATTCATTCGTTTCCCTTTTAGGACAAAAGGTAGATGGTTTCGAACTAACTACATCGACGGAAAAACTTGTCGCCATCAGCTCGTTCCGATTCCCTCAGTCCCTTAAGAAATTAGAAACGTACATCGGATTGACCGAATATTTGCGAAACTATGTGCCATACTATGCTCAGATGACAGAATCATTACAAAAGCGCAAGACTGCTCTTTCTAGAGAAGTTTCTAAAGGTCTCGATAATGCACGAAAGGCAAAGACATCACGGATTTCCCTAGTCAATCCTATCAAGGAGAAACTTAATGCCTTTCAGCTCTTGCAGAAGCAGTTTCGGAAACTCAGTGTACTGACACACTACAATCCGGACCTGTCGCTCTATGTGAACCTGAATGCGTTCAAAGTCTACGGTTTCGATGCAATAGTGTACCATATTATAGACGGAAAATCACGCTCAATTCTCTTCTTAAGTAGAGAACTAAATTTCGCTGAAAGAAACTACTGGCCTACTGAACTCGAGGTAGCCGGCGTAGTCTGAGTAGTTCGCCAGGTGCGTCATATGATCGAATCCACGAAGAAACCGCCAATCACGATGTATACTGATCATTCGGCAACGATTTCTATTGCGCGTCAGACCTCTCTGTTCTTCTCCAATACTGACAAGCTAAATCTAAGGCTCGTTCGAGCTTCTCAGTACTTGTCCACTTTTGAATTGAACATAAGATACAAGCCTGACAATAAGAACCTAGTATCGGATGCTCTCTCCCGCCTACTGAGAGAGCGCAGTTCCAACGATGCACCGAGTATTGAGGGCGAAGGAATACTCGAAACCCTGCATACAGCAATGAAAGATTCCGAGAATCATTGCACTTACGCATTTGCAGCCTCTCTAGTAGAAATGTCAGCGAACTTTCGCCAAAGATTATTACAAGCTATGAAAATCGATAAGCGTTGAAAAGATATCATAACCAATATAAAGGCAGATAACATGAAAGCATCGCCTCGAGAAGACTACTTTGATATCAAAGACGATCTGCTCTATCACATCGATCAGAATAGTGATAGAAAATCAAGGCTGATGATTTCAAAAGCACTTGAAGAAGAAATCTTTGAGCTCGCTCATCGATCTCATCATGCCGGATTTCATCGAACTTACCAGCATATAGCAGAATCACTTTATATCAGGAAGTTGTCGACAAGACTACGGAAGTTCATCGAACATTGCCCGGACTGCCTTCTATATCAGACTAGAAGACATCAATCGTACGAAGAATTGCAGCCCATTAGAACGATGAACGTCCCCTTTCACACAATCACTATGGACTTTGTTATGGCGTTGCCAATAAGCCAAGAAGGATATGATTGTATGCTGACCATAATCGATAAATTCTCCAAGCGAATGACGATGATATCGGGCAAGACAACTTACACAGCTGAACAATGGGCGCACCTGGTTCTAGAAAGATTGCAGATAGCGAATTGAGGCGTTCCGGCCGCAATCATCAATGATAGAGACCCAAAGTTCATGTCTGATTTTTGAAAGACTACATTCAAGGAGTTGAGAACGTCAATATTGACCAGTACCGCCTATCACTCTCAAACGGATGAACAATCCGAACGTATCAATCAGACGGTTGAAATCGCTCTTAGATTTCTTCTATCTAGCACCGAAGGTAGCTTATGGCCCTCGCTGCTATCGGCATTGCAAGCCGCCTTTAATAACTCAGAGACGGCTACCGAGCATTCGCCAAATGAAGTCATTTATGGATTCAGAACTACGGAAATTCCGGACCTTATTCAACCTCAGGGAAATCCGGATCTAAATTTCGTGGCCAAAAGGTCCATCTATCGCTCGGAAGCTACCGATGCCATCTCTTTTGCCGCCAGCAAAGCTAAAGCTTGGTATGATAAAAGGCATAAACCAATGATTCTAGAGAAAGGTAGTTTCGCCTTCCTACGCTTACATCGGGGATATCACCTTCCGGGCCACCTCTCTCGGAAATTATCACAGCAGTACTGCGGACCTTTTCGAGTGCAGCGAAGAGTAGGCAAATTAGCCTACAAATTGAAGTTGCCAGCCCACTGGCGAATTCATCCGATTATATCGATAGCGCAGTTGGAACCCGCCCCCGAAGGAGCAGACCCATATGATCGATCACGCCCCTCTCATCCAGATTCTATACTGGTTGAAGGTGACACGGAGGAATGAAGCTCTTACGAGATCGAGAAGTTAGTTGACAAACGCTTCCGGCGATACGAAAGAGATTCCCTCATCAAAGAGTATCTGGTCCGATGAAAGGGATATGAACCAGAATATGATGAGTGGTATGACGAAGATTTGCTAGATAACGCTTCGGAACTGATAGTCAACTACGATATTGATCATCCTGATCCTAACACACGCGATAGGGGACGGATTTCCGAGGTTGTTCCGATGAAGCGATTCCTGGGTGTCTATATCTAGGTCGACGAGGGCGCCGATTGCTTATTTAGGAGGAGGAATATTGTTATGAATTAGGCACTGTAGCCGATTATTAGCTTAATATCTATGACGACGCACTAGGGCCTTTAGCGACGCGCTAGTCGAGCTTAAACCTGACGTCGACTCAGGTTTGCTCTTTATCTTTTTACCATTAATATCAATACTATTGCTTGTTCTATAGACATCTCAACATCTTCAACAATACAGATAATACTGCTCAAGCATAATCACAGATTCTCATTTTCATTCTTTCAAATAAATTCATTCAAATAGCTCATTAAGAAAATCATGACTACTCAATTAACATTGTGTTTAAATGTGTGCAGATTGACAATGATCTGAAAAAGCAGACGTAATATCATTTCATAAATCAATAACAATGTTCATCTGTATTGATTTCAGCTACGATTGTTCTGCATTTATGAAACGCAGCAAAGTTTAGAAAACTTCACTCATTGAAGTAATGAAAATGTCTGTCAAACGTCAGCAATCTTACAACTTGAAATCACGCTTTTATTATATCATTAGTATCAATCATGAAAAGAAATAGATGAAAGATTACAAGTAAGAAAAGTGCGCTCTTCTTAAAAATCAT
>JAABVA010004031.1_pt1 | contig 11884 bp, 10 predicted proteins | sample 5560331 | NCBI WGS metagenome assembly JAABVA01 (sample SAMN12812661, study PRJNA571458) | rock metagenome | isolation source: Antarctica rocks | place: Antarctica: Victoria Land, Mt New Zealand sud | collected 2016-01-07
GTGGATGAAGGGGTCGAGCGCCGCGAGGTCGACGCCGGCGAAGGCGCGGTAGACCGGGAAGCCCTCGCCCTCGAAGCCGCGGGGAGCCGTTGTCACCTGCCGGACGGGCCGGAGCCGCTGCTCAGAAGTCGCGGCCACCCTGGGCAGGGCGGTCAGGTCGGAGACTGTCACTGCAGGCATGTCGAACTCCTCGGGTCGTGCGGTGTACCACTACAGCGTTGTTGCACGCGCAACTATTCCGAGAGCGGTCAGCCGCTCAGTCGCGCCTCCTCGAGGTCGAGTTGACGTTGCAGCCGGCGCAGGACGGCGTCGCCAATCTCCCCTTCATCGTGCAGGCGCTGCAGCTCGCCCGACTCGGCGCGCAGCAGTGCCCGGCGCAGCCGGCGCAGGTCGTCGCCCCCGGGATCGCTCGACGTGCTGCCCGGCGGCCGCTCCCGGGCGCGATCGACGCGGTGCTGCAGCCCTTGACGCAGCCGCTGGGCGACGTCCGGCGCAAGGCTTGTCTCCTCGAGCAGCTCCTCGAGCCGAGCCAGCCCCGCCCGCGCGGTCAAGTGGCGCGCCAGCGCCTCCTGGTGCAGCTCGTCCTCCACCGGCTCCATCACACCGAGCCGGCGGACGAGCGGTTCGAGGGTCAGCCCCTGCACGACGAGCGTGACGACGATCGTCGAGGTTGCCAGCACCAGCAGCAGGTCTCGATGCGGGAACGGCGCGCCGCCGGAGACGGTCAGCGGAATCGACAGCGCGGCCGCCAGCGGGACGACGCCCCGTGTGCCGGCCCACGACGCGACCGCCACGGCCTGCCACGCCGGCCGGTCGGTCCGGTTGCGCGGCCGGCGCAGCAGCCGCGGACCAAAAGCGGCGGGGAACAGCCACACCACCCGCGTCCCGATGACGACCACGATGACCGCCAGAGCGGGCCACCAGAAGGACCGGTCAGGGCCGGACAGGCGGGAGATCAGCCGGGGCAGCTGCAGGCCGATCAGGCTGAACACCACACTTTCCAGCAGGAACACGACGACGGCGTAGACCGCGTCCGCCTGCAGCCGGGCCCGCGCGGCGGTGAGCCGCGTGGGACGACGCCCGAGCACGATGCCGGCGACGACGACGGCCGTCACCCCCGACACGTGCACGGCCTCGGCTCCCACATACGCCACGTACGGGGTCAGCAGGGCGACTGTCGTCTCCAACAGCTCGTCGGCGGTCCGCTCGCGAAAGCGCCCGGCGAGCAGGGCGACCACGCAGCCGAGCGCGACGCCACCGCCGCCCAGCAGCAGGAACTGGCCGGCCGCGCGCGGGAGGTCGACCCCATGGCCGGCCACGACCACGTCGACCGCCACCGTGAACAGCACCAGCGAAGTGGCGTCGTTGAACAGGCTTTCGGCCTGCACGATGGTGCCGACTCGCGTCGGTAGCCGCAGCCGGCGACCGAGCGCGGTCACGGCGACCGGGTCGGTGCTGGCCAGCACGGCACCCAGCACGAATGCGACAGCAAGCGGGACGCGCGGCAGTAGCCCGTGCAGCAGGTAGGCGACGCAGACCGCGCTGAACGCGACGAGCCCGACCGCGAGCCGGGCCACGATGCCGATGACGGCGCGCAGCTCGCGCAGCGGCACCTCCTCCGCAGCCGCGAACAGCAGCGGCGGCAGCACCACGAGCCCGACGACCTCGGGCGTCACCACGATGTCGGGAACGCCGGGCACTACCCCGACCACCAACCCGACCACGACGAGCAACGACGGCGCCGGGGCCTTGAACCGCTCCGCGAGCCCGGCGACGACTGTCGCCAGCCCCACCAGCGCGAGAACGATCTCGATGGACCTCATGGGCCGGCTGCGCTATCTCGACGCGGGTTCCGACCAGGCCGCCGCCTGCTGCTTGACCAGCGCGACGAGGTCGCCCTCCGCGCCGTTGATGTCGTAGACGTGCAGCCCCCAGACCGGACCGAGCGCGGCGACGAACTTCTGCCGCAGCGGACCCGTCTTGCCATCCGAATCGACCTGCAGCCACGAGGCACCCCCGCTGTTGCGGCACTCGGCATGGACCAGGTCCAGCGGGGCGACGAAGCCAGTTCCGGCGAGGGGCGTCGCCGCCGGCTTGCCGGAAGCGGCGGTCGAAGACTTCTGCGCCGGCAGGTAGGGATGCAGCGCCGCCCGGCCGCCGGCGAGCGCCGCCGGGTTGGTGCACAGCACCTGCAGCCCCTTGGCGGGGTTGCCGAGCGTGCCATTCGCCGGGCTGTCGCCCCGCCCGAACAGGCTGGGGTTCGGCGGCTGCGCATCGAACATGCTGTAGGCGACGACGCAGCCGTGCTGGGTCGGCGTGCGGCAGGCGGGGATCTGCGTGAAGTCACCGCCGACGTCCTTGCCCGGCGGCACGAGCACGTTGCCGCCCATGAGCAGCGCCGACACCAGCTGTCGCCGCTCCGAAGCGCTCCTGTCGACCTCCTGCCGCATGAGGGCGTCGAGGGCGAAGGCTCCCTGGGAGTGGCCGATGAGAACAACCCCGCGGCCGTTGTTGTCGTGGTCGAGGTAGTCGTGCCAGGCGGACGTGAGGTCGTCTGCGGCCAGCTGTCGGGCCTGCGGCGTGATCTTTCCCGAGAACAGGCCCGCCAGGGTGATCTGCCGATAGACCGGCACGAACAACCGGCAGGCGGAGGCGAAGCGGGCGGCCTGTGAGCGGGTCGTGGCAATGGCCTCCGGTGACGATGCCAGCGGAGCGTTGACGGTACGGGCGGACGACAGGGTCGGGTAGACGTAGAAGCAGTCGACCTTCGGGTCCTTGGCAGGGGTGAACGGCTCCCGCTGCTCGGTCCCGTCGGCGCGCACGACCGTGGCGTCGAGGCCCCCATCGCACGGGTTCTTGGCCATCCCCGGCCGGCACAGCCACACCGTCGAGTGAGCGACCGGCAGGGTAAAGGGCGCCCCGGTGGCCTGAGCAGACGCGCTCGGTGCCACGCCGCTGCTCGTCGCCGTGCCGATAGGGCCCGCCGGGGTGGTGCTGGTGCCGGAGCAACCCACCACCGCGGCCGCCAGGGCGGCTGCCAGCACGCCGAACGTCCCGCACGGCCGCCTACGGGAAATACCGGCACCGCGCCTCATCGTCACCTCACGCTTCCCGCCGACTGGGAAACGGACGCTACCGGCTGCGGGTGCTGCTCAGAGCCATCCCTGGTCCTCGGCGCGCCTCAGGACCTCCAGCCGGTTGCGGGTGCTCGTCTTGGCGATCGCCGCCGACAGGTGGTTGCGCACGGTCCCCTCGGACAGGAACAGCCGCCGGGCGACGTCGGCGACGGTGGCGCCGTCGCGCGCGGCAACCAGCACGTCGCGTTCCCGCCCGGTCAGCGGGCTGATGCCGCGCGCGAGGGTCTCGGCGGCGAGCGTCGGGTCGACGACGCGCTCCCTGCGGGCGACCCGGCGAACCGCGTCGGCGAGCTGCTCGGGCGGGGCGTCCTTGACCATGAACCCGAGTACGCCGGCCTCCATCGCGCGTCGCAGGTAGCCCGGCCGGCCGAAGGTCGTCAGCACCAGCACGCGCGTGCCGGGTGCCGTACTTGCGAGCGCGGCTGCTGCCGCAAGCCCGTCCAGGCCCGGCATCTCGATGTCGACCGCCGGAGCCCCATCGCGGCCTGGTGCGCCGAGCGCTCGGGGTCGGGCAGCTCAGCGTGCGGGCCCGCGGCGGGCCTGGCAGCGCGACGGGGCCGGTTCACGGGCCCGCCATCCCCGCTCCGGGTGCTGCTCAGGTCGTTCCCGCGACGCCCGGCTTGAGCGCATCGTTGCGGTAAGCCCTGGCGGCGAGCACCCCGAGGATGAGCGTCCAGGCGACGAGGACGACGGCACCGTGCCAGCCGACCCACTGCCCACGCAGCGCCGCGCGGGCGGTCGCGGCCGACCAGTAGGTCGGCAGCACCTGGACGGCGTCCTGCAGCAGCCGCGGGAAGTTCTGCGCCGGCACCCAAAGCCCGCCCAGCAGCGCCAGCAGGGCCGAGCCGATGCCGAACAGCGCCTGCAGCGTCTGCGGACGCGCGGCATATCCGACGAGGACGCCGAGTGCCGCCACCGGGATCAGACCGACCAGCACCGCGACGGCGACAGCGAGCCACCGGGAAGCGGGCAGGTGAACGTGCTGCACCAGGGCGGCGGCGGCGAGCACGAGGATCAACCCCGGCGTGGCCATGATGTACGCGGCCACCACCTTGGTCGCGACGTACCTGGCGCCGGGCAGTCCGGTGATGCGCAGCTGGCGGTTCCAGCCGACCGACCGCTCGGCGCCGATCAGGCCGCCGCCGGTGAACAGGGCGTTCATCACCCCGTAGACAGCCATGCTGGTCATCACGTAGGGGGCGACGGCGAGCCCGTCGAGGGTGCCGCTCCCGCCGGAGGAGAAGGCCAGGAAGAACACGACGGGCAGGACGGCGCTGAAGATGAGCGTCCGCTTGTTGCGGATGGCGCGGCGCACCTCGACGCGGAGCAGGGCCAGCGTCATGCGTGGACCTCCTCGCTGGTATGGGGTGCCTCGGCGGCATGGTCGTCGGCTTGATCGGCAGCGTGGTCGTCGGTCAGGGCGAGGAAGGCCTCCTCGAGGCCGGCACCGCGCACCTCGAGGTCGCACGCGGCCGGGTAGCCGGCCAGGAGCGCCCGCAGCGCCGCATCCGAGTCCGAGCAGCGCAGCGTGACCGCCTCACCGGCGAGTGACACGGCGTTGACGCCGGGCAGGGCCTTCAGCGCCTCCTCGTCTGCGCCCGGCAGGGTGGCCCGCACCAGCCGTCCTCCGACTGCCGCCTTGATGTGGGTGACCGGTCCGTCAGCGACCACCTTCCCGCGGGCCATCAGCACGGCACGGTCGGCGAAGGCGTCGGCCTCCTCGAGGTAGTGCGTCGCGAAGAGCACGGTGCGGCCGCGGGCGGTCCACTCGTGCATCGCTTCCCAGAAGGCGCGACGAGCGGCCACGTCCATGGCCACGGTTGGCTCGTCGAGGACGAGCAGCCGGGGGTCGCCGGCGATGGCAGAGCGCGAAGCGGACGCGCTGCGTCTGCCCGCCGGAGAGCCGGTCCGCGCGGCGGTCGGCGAGGTCGTCGATGCCGGCCGTCTGCATCACCTCGGCTGCCGACATGGGTGCCGGCGACAGGCGCCGCATCAGGTTGACCAGCTCGCGGACGGTGACGGCACCGAGCAGGCCGCCGCCCTGCAGCATCGCGCCGACGTAGCCGCGCTCGCATGCGTGCCGGGGCTCGAGCCCCCACAGCTTCACCGTGCCCGCATCGGGGCGAGCCAGGCCCAGCAAGATGTCGATCGTGGTCGACTTGCCCGCTCCGTTGGGGCCGAGCAGGGCCACCACCTCGCCGGGCTGCACACTCAGGGTGACGTCGTCGATAGCGAGGGTCGTGCCCCAGCTCTTGCGGATACCGTCGAGGACGACGCCGCCGGGGTCCGCAGAGCCGCAGGGGCTGTCGGTGGGCGGTGCTGGGGATGCCACGCGCAAAGCATCGCAGCCCCACAAGGGGGCCACCAGCACCAGCGATCACCTACTCGCGGTGACGGATGTCATGGGGCGGGTCGGGGTGGCGGCCACACGACGAGCCCGCGGGCAGCTGCAGCACTCGCCAGCGCCCAATCGAACGTCCACAACTGGCAGCGGTTGCTCAAGGCGACGTCAAGCACGCAGCAATCCGGGAGCTTGAGTGCCGTTGTTGCGCGCAAGGTGGCCAACCGCGTTGGCTCCTCGTCGTCCCGACGCGCAAGCTGCAGCCCGAACGCCTGCAGGTCAGCCCACAGCTGAGCCCCTCGGCCCACCTTGACCGCTCCCACCAGAACTTCGGCGAGGGTGATCGAGTGGACCACCAGCGGCTGGGTGCCGCTGCAGGCGAGTTGGGTGGTCGCCGGCTGATGGTGTGCATCACGGGGATCGGCATGCGCCACCACGACACTGGCGTCGAGGACGATCACGCTGGCCAGTCACGTCGCAACTCGGCCAGATAGTCGGGGCCGAATGCGTCCTCGTACTTTCCGCTGCTTGCACGGACAGCCGCTCGCCGCCGCCGCGCCTGCTCGCCCACCCCATGCTCGAGAGCGGCACCGCCCACGTCGATCACAGCCCGCAGCAGGTCGGCGCGGCTCTTGTCCGGCCAGCGCTCGGCGGCAAGATCAAGTGCCCGCGCCACGGCGGGCGTTTCGGTGATCTGGTACCGGGACCGGGACGTGGGCATTACACCAGTGTGCCACCTGAGGCATCAGTGGTACACTGTCTCAGCCCTACGCTAGCCGGTGTTACGCAAGCCTGCCGCGATCCCGTTGATGGTCAGCAACAGGGCGCGGCGCAGCTCCGGAGCGGGTTCGGCCTCCTCACGCTGGCGGCGCAGCAGGTTGATCTGCAGGTGGTGCAGCGGGCCCAGGTATGAGTTGCGGACCTCGAGCGTCCGGCGCAGCAGCGGGTGGCGGGCCAGCTGCCCGGCGCCCTCGGTCAGGTGCTGCATCTGCTCGACCGTCGTCGCGTGCTCGGCGCAGATCCGGTCGAACACCGGGCGCAGCGCCGGGTCGACCAGCTCGGACACGTACCGCCCGGCGATGGCGAGGTCGGTCTTCGCCAGCGTCATCTCGACGTTGCCGAGGAAGGTCGCGAAGAATGGCCAGCCGTCGCGCATCGCCAGCAGCTCCTCGCCGAGCCCGGCCTCGCGGGCGGCGGCCAGGCCGCTGCCGACACCGAACCAGCCGGGCACGATCATCCGGGTCTGCGTCCACCCGAAGACCCAGGGGATGGCCCGCAGGTCATCCAATGTCTGCTGGCCGCCACCGGGGCGGCGTGCAGGCCGCGAGCCCATGTTGAGCTGGCCCAGCTCCTCGACGGGTGACACCTGGGAGAAGAACTCAGCGAGCCCCGGGTCGTCCGCCAGCGTGCGGTACGCCGCCTGCGCGCTGGAGGCGACCTGGTCCATCGTCGCGTCCCAGCGCTCGAGGTTCTCAGGCGAGACCCGGGAGACGCGGTGCAGCAGCGACGCCTCGATCACCGATGCCAGCAGGATCTCGAGGTTGTCGCGGGCGAGGCCCGGCAGCGAGTACTTGTCGGAGATCACCTCACCCTGCTCGGTGACCCTGATCTGCCCGTTCAGCACCCCGAACGGCGAGGCGAGCACCGCCTCACCCGCCGGACCGCCGCCGCGGCCCACCGACCCGCCGCGGCCGTGAAACAGTCGCAGCCGCACCCCGTGCTCGGCCGCGACGTCACGCAGCTGGCGCTGCGCCCGCTGGATCTCCCACTGGCTGGTGGCCACGCCGGCGTCCTTGTTGGAGTCGGAGTACCCGAGCATGATCTCCTGCAGGTCACCGCGGCCGCGGACCAGCGTGCGGTAGGCCGGGATGCGCAGCAGCGTGTCGAGCATCGGACCGGCCTCGCGCAGCTCTGCCACCGTCTCCAGCAGCGGCACGATGTTGAGCTGCGACCGGCCGCTGGCGACGTCGAGCAGTCCCGCCTCCCGGGCGAGGATGGCGACCGCGAGCACGTCGTCGGCGCCGCGCGCCATGGAGATGACGTAGGTGTCGACCGCGTCGCTGCCGAAGGCGCTGAGCGCGCTGCGCACCACGTCGAGGACGTCGAGCACCGCGGCCGCGTCGTCGGGCGGCGGCGTGTTGCGCCCGAGCAGGGGCCGGCCACCGGACAGCTCCCGGGCCAGCAGTTCGGTGCGGGCATCCTGGTCGAGCTCGCCATACGGTGTCTCGAGCTCTCCTGTCCTGTCGTACAGCGCGGCGAGAGCGGCGTGGTGGAACTTGGAGTGCTGGCGGATGTCGAGGGTGGCCAGGTGCAGCCCGACCGCGCGGGCGACGTTGATGGTGCGCCGCAACGTGCCACCGGCGATCCGCTCCCCGCGCGAGGCGAGCAGCGAGTCGCGCATCAGCTCCAGCTCAGCCAGGTAGGCCTCGGCGCCCAGGTAGTCGGCGCCGTCGCGGTGCTCCCGGTGGTGGGCGATCCTGTCGTGCGTCGCCTGGAGCCTGGCCTTGATGTAGGAGCACTTGAGCCGGTACGGCTCCTCCGCGTTCAGCCGGATGAACCTGTCGTGGACCTCGGGCAGCAGCTCGCGGTCGCGCTCCAGGCTGGCCGTCAGCTCGGGGGTGGCCCGCACGACCCGCGTACTGATCGCGAGCTCGTCGATCAGCTGGTCGACCAGGTCCATCTGGTAGCGGATCGCCCGGTCGGCGTGCAGCCGCAGCACGTCGCTGGTGACCTCCGGTGAGATGTTCGGGTTGCCGTCGCGGTCTCCACCGACCCAGGACCCGAACCGCACCGGCACGCTGACGAGCGGAAGCTCGGCACCCAGCTCCTTCACCTCGTCGATCAGGTCGTCGAACAGGCCGGGCAGCACGCCGCGCGACAGCTGGTCGAGGTAGTAGACGATGTTGCGGGCCTCGTCACGGGGCGACGGCTTGCCCGGCCGGATCTCGTCGGTCAGCCAGAGCAGCTCGACGACCTCGCGCAGCCGGCGCTCGCGCATCGCATCAGGAAGGTCGGCGCCCAGCAGCTCCGCAACCCGGCGCAACGAGCGCAGCACCGACTGGCGCGAGGCCTCCGTGGGATGCGCGGTGAACACGGGACGCAGCTCCGCCCCCACCAGCAGGTCGGTCACCTCCGACACCGGCAGCCCGGCCGCCCGGACTCGCTCGAACACCTCACCCAGCGGGCTCGACACGTCGCGCCGGCGCTCGGCCAGCGCCTTCGACCGGTGGAACTGCTCGGCCACGTTGGCGAGCTGGAAGAACATGCTGAAGGCGCGGGCCAGCTGCATCGCGTCGGGGAAGTCGAGGCCGCCGAGCAGCTGGGTCAGCTCGTCGCCGCCGTCCTCGCGGCGCGCGAGCCGGCGCACCTGCTCCACCAGGTCGAGCAGCTGCTGGCCCTCCTGGCCGACCAGCGTCTCGCCGAGCAGGGCGCCCAGCTGCCGGATGTCGGCGCGCATCGCCGAGTGCCCCGACTCGGACACCACCCCGGCGTGGGCCTCGACCGGGTCGGCCGTGCTGACCGCCGGCAGAGCGCCTGCGGCCGGGGCGGGCCCGGGGGCAGGCGAGTCAGCCCCTCTCACCTCGCCAGAAGAGCCCGTGTCGCTGGCGGTCTCACGAGGAACCCCGATCGTCGTCATTACGGCAAGATTAGAACGGCGGCGTTACGCTCCGGCTACATCGGGCTCACTTGCCGATCGCCCAGCGATTGATGGCCGGGTAGTGGTCGGCCAGCAGCGTCATCGCCTGCTCGAGCAGCTGGTGGTCGTGCTGCAGGCCGGTCACGGCCCGCTCGGTCATCCGCCAGACCTCCCCCACCTGCGGGGCCAGCTCGCCGCAGGCGGCCTGCCTGCCGATGACGGCGCCCCTGGCAGAGGTGCACGCCGCCCCCAGCTGCGCTTGGGCTGTCCGCGCCGCAGCCGCCGCGTTCCGCAAGGCCTGAGGGTCCACTGCTTGGTCTGCCACGACAGCAGCGTGCCCTACCGCCTCCACTCCGCAGGGAGTTGTCCACAGACGCCGCGCAGCCGAGGCGGGTGCCATCCCCCCTGTTACCGTGAGACACACGTTCGTTCGGAGCCCGTGGAGGTCACATGCCCGTCCTGAGCAGGCCCGCCGCGACCAGGCATGCCGTCAGCATGCAGGCCGTCACCATGCCGGTCGAGCGCAGGGTGCGGTGGGCAGCGCGGCACGGCGTCGCCCGAACCGTCCTGCGCCGCGCTGCCCGCAAGGGGCACCTCGACGCGCGGCTGATGACCGACCTGCAGCTGCAGGACGACCCCTTTCCCTCGTACGAGCTGATGCGAGCCAAGGGGCTGCTGTACCGGGGGCCCATATCCCAGGCAACGGGCAACCACGCCCTGTGCACCGAGGTCCTGCGCAGCGACGCCTTCGGAGTGGGAGTCGAGCGTGACAGGCTGCCCCGCGTGGCCCGCGGCGTGATGCGGGTGGCCACGCACAGCAAGACCATGAGCCCGATCGATCCGCCATCCCTTCTGGCCATCGACCCGCCCGACCACACCCGGCTCCGCCGCCTCGTGACCCGGGTGTTCACCGCTCGGGCCATCGAGGGGCTGCGCGGACGCACCGAGCAGATCGCCGACGCGCTGCTCGACGAGCTGGCGACCCGCGATCCGGCGTCGCCCGTCGACCTCGTCGAGCACTACTCCAGCCTGCTCCCGGTCACCGTGATTGCCGAGATCCTCGGCGTCCCCCAGGACATGCACGCCCAGTTCCTGCGGTGGGGCGGCGGGGCGTCGGTGACGCTCGACCTCGGCATCAGCTACCGCGCTTTCGCCAACGCCGAGCGAGACGTCATCGCCCTCGACACCTGGATGCGCCAGCACTTCACCCGACTGCGGCAGGAGCCCGGCGACAACCTGCTCAGCCAGCTGGTTCGCGCTTCCGACGAGGACGAGCTGCTCGACGAGGACGAGCTGAGCGCGACCGCCATGCTCCTGCTCGGCGCCGGGTTCGAGACCACGGTCAACCTGCTCGGCAACGGCGTCGACCAGCTGCTGCGCCACCCCGCCGAGCTGGCACTGCTGCGCGAGGACCCCTCCCTGTGGCCCAATGCCGTCGAGGAGGTCCTGCGCTACGACTCCCCGGTGCAGCGCACGGCACGCTTCGCCAGGAAAGACACCGAGGTCGGTGGCGCCCGCATCCCGGCCGGCAGCGTCGTCGTCACCCTGCTCGGTTCCGCCAACCGCGACCCGGAGGTCTTCACCGACCCGCAGCGCTTCGACGTCCGGCGCGCCAACGCCCGCGACCACTTGTCGTTCTCCAGCGGGGTGCACTACTGCCTGGGTGCGGCTCTCGCCCGGATGGAGGGTGAGGTCGGCATGCGGCGGCTTTTCGAGCGCTTCCCGGACCTGGCCCTGGCCGGCCCGCCGCACCGCCGCCAGACGCGGGTGCTGCGCGGGTACGATTCCATGCCCGTGGTGCTGGGGGCGCACGTCGACCCGGCGCACGTCGGCGGCAGGAGTAGGTCGGCTGCCTGAGGTCGCCGGCTGGGCTGTTCCGGCCGGGGGCGACGAGCAGGCCCGCGAGCGGCTCCTGCGCCGCGGCATCACCTTCGAGCGCGCGACCCTGGGGTGGAACGTCGCCGGCGTCGTTGTGTTGGCCGTCGCTGCCTCCGCGGCCCGCTCGGTCGCGCTCGTGGGCTTTGGCCTCGACAGCCTGGTCGAGATCGGCGCGAGCACCGTGGTGCTGTGGGAGCTGTCGGGCACCGGTGAGCGGCACCAGCGCACGGCCCTGCGGCTCATCGGTATGGCGTTCGTCGTGCTCTCGGTCTACATCGCCCTGCAGTCCATCATCGTGCTCGCGAGCGGCTACCACGCCGGGCACAGCCCGCTGGGCATCGCATGGACCGCCGCCACCGCCCTCGTGATGGTCGCCCTCGCCGCCGGTAAGGCCCGGACCGGACGCGCCCTGGGCAACCCGGTGCTGCTCACCGAGGCACGCGTCACGATGGTCGATGCGCTGCTGGCCGTCGCCGTGCTGCTCGGGCTCGCGGGCAACACCGCGTTCGGGGCCTGGTGGGCCGACCCGGCGGCCGGCCTAGTCCTTACCGGCTATGGCCTGCGGGAAGCCCGCGGCATCCTTGTTGACCGGGGTTAGTAGCAACTCGAGGCCGCCTTCCCCCGATGACGGCGCTCCTCATAGCCAGTCGGCCCGGCGCAGCAGCAGGTACAGACCGCCGGAGAGCACGACGATGACGATGCTGCTGACGACGAAGCCCCAGTGCTGGGAGAAGCCGGGGTAGGGCACGTTCTGGCCGTAGAACCCGGTTACTGCGGTGGGCACCGCGATGATCGCCGCCCACGCCGCGAGCTTCTTGGTGATCTCGTTGAGCTGGTTGCCCTGCTCGTTGAGCTCGGTGTCGAGGATGCTGGCAACCAGGTCCCGAGCGG
>JAABVA010005182.1_pt1 | contig 11884 bp, 8 predicted proteins | sample 5560331 | NCBI WGS metagenome assembly JAABVA01 (sample SAMN12812661, study PRJNA571458) | rock metagenome | isolation source: Antarctica rocks | place: Antarctica: Victoria Land, Mt New Zealand sud | collected 2016-01-07
CCCATCGAGACGCCGATGTTCCGCGGCGTGGAGTGGCACTGCGGCTACGAGTACGGCAAGTATTTCCAGTGCTACCCGACGTTCCTGTTCCCGGCGTCCTATGTCGGCTCGGACGAGCCTGGCGTCTACTTCCACTGGCTGAGCTTCGTCGGTCCTGAGCGCCGCACGCCGATGATCATGCAGGGCATCCATCTGGTCCACACGGCCGAAATCCGGTCGCTTAAGGGTGCGCTCGAGCGCAAGGCGGGCCTTGACCGGGCGGCGCAGGGCCGTTTCGAGATCAAGACCAGCTCGATCTTTGTCGACGCGCCCCAGGAGATGGCGGTCGACTATCTCGGCGACCTGCGCAATATGGGCGAGTGGGGGTTTGGCCTCCGGTCGAACGGCTCTCCCAGCGCCACCGAGGGCAGCTTCACCGACGAGTACGGCCAGCATGTCGACGTGGTGATCCGCAAGCATGACCTGGGCAACTACGCGATCGTCGAGTTCGAGCACAACTACCGCAGTTTCAACTACACGCAGCGCAGTTGCATGGTGCTGGTGCCCTGCTCCTACGCTTTCGGCAACCCGGACGCCCGCGGCATCGTCCAGCACCGCGTCGCCTTCTTCGAGAAGAATGCCCTGCCGGCGCACGGCAAGCTGCAAATCGAGGATTACGGCGCCGAGAGCATGAGCCTCAAGCGCGTGTTGGAGAACAAGGCGGGCAACCTCACGTCGTTCGGGCGCGGGATGAGCTACATCTCCGAGGCCGCGGCATGAGCGCCGCAAGCGGCGGGGCCGGGCTATCCGACAGCGCGGCCCGTGGGCCTGGGATGGGCGGAAATGAGGGCCTATTGGCGGAGCGTACTTTGGACTGGGCTGCTGGCCGCTCCAAGCAGGCCGACCTGCAGCACGAGGAGGAATGGCACGGGTCCAACTCGGTGGTCACGCGGACGCTGTTCCTGCTCGACAACTACGACAGCTTCACGTTCAACCTGTTCCACCGCCTCGGCGAGCTTGGCGCCGAAGCAAAGGTCTACCGCAACGACGCGCTCACGCCGGACGAGGCGCTGGCCCTGGGGCACGATGCCGTGGTGATCTCGCCGGGTCCGTGCGACCCCGACCGTGCCGGCATTTCGCTGGCGCTGATCGAGCAGGCGGTGCCAGTGTGCCCAGTGCTCGGCGTGTGCCTGGGCCACCAGGCGATTGGCCAGGTGTTCGGCGGCAAGGTCGTCCGCGCCCCGGCGCCGATGCACGGCAAGGTCAGCCTGATCCATCATGACGGCACCGGGCTGTTCGCTGGGCTGCCCAACCCATTCCCGGCCACGCGCTACCATAGCCTGATCGTCGAGCGGGAGAGCCTGCCGGCGGAGCTGATGGTCAACGCCTGGACCGACGACGGGCTGATCATGGGCCTGCGCCACGAGAGCCTGCCGGTGCACGGGGTGCAGTTCCATCCTGAGAGCATCGAGACGACAGCCGGGCACTCGATGCTGCGCAACTTCCTCGCTCTTGTGCCACGCCGGGCGTTGGCATGACCGACGCGCTCCGGCCGATCCTGGGACTGTTGGGCAGCGGCGCGCGGCTCACCGCCGAGCAGGCCGAGACGGCGTTCGACCTGATGATGGAGGGTGCCGCCACGCCGTCCCAGATCGGCGGCCTGCTGATGGCGATGCGGGTGCGCGGCGAGACAGTCGAGGAGATCGTCGGCGCCACGCGGGCCATGCGGGCGCGCATGGCGCGGGTGCAGGCTCCTGAAGGGGCAATTGACACCTGCGGCACGGGCGGCGACGGGGCGCAGACGCTGAACATTTCGACTGCGGTGGCATTTGTGGTTGCTGGTTGCGGCGTGCCGGTCGCCAAGCATGGCAACCGGGCGCTGTCGTCGAAGTCTGGCGCGGCAGACGTGCTGGAGGCCCTGGGGGTCAACGTCGAGGCACCGGCGGACGCTATTGGCCGCGCGTTCCAGGAGGCGAACGTCGGTTTCCTGTTTGCGCCCCAGCACCATGGGGCGATGCGGCATGTCGGTCCGAGCCGGCGCGAACTTGGCACGCGCACGATCTTCAACTTGCTCGGCCCGCTGTCGAACCCGGCTGGGACACGGCTGCAACTGCTCGGCGTGTTCGCGCCGCAGTGGCTGACGCCGCTCGCCGAGGTGCTGGGCGCCCTTGGCACCGAGCGCGCCTGGGTGGTGCATGGCGGGGACGGCCTAGACGAACTCACCACGACCACGCACTCATCCGTCGCCGAGCTGCGTTTTGGCACAGTGACCCGCTTTGAGGTCGTGCCGGAGGAGGCCGGTGTTGCGCGTGCCACTCTCGACGACCTCAAGGGCGGCGACGCGCAGCACAATGCTGCCGCGCTCCGGGCGTTGCTGCGCGGACGGGCGGACCCATACCGGGACATCGTGGTGCTGAACGCAGCCGCAGCGCTGGTCGTCGCCGGCAGGGCTAACAACCTGCGGGACGGTGCCGAACTCGCATGCAGTTCGATCGACACAGGCGCTGCCGAGGCACGGTTGGAAGCGGTTGTGCGCGCCACCAACGGAGTGCCCGCATGAGCGACAAACTCGTAGAGATCTGCACGGCCAAGCGTGCGCATGTGGCGGAGTGCAAAGCCCGACGGCCATTGCGGGAGCTTGAGGCGGCCTTGCCTGCTGAGACGCCACGCGGCTTCATACGCGCGCTGCGGGCCGAGGCGGCGGCGGGACGGCCTGGACTGATCGCCGAGATCAAGCGGGCCAGCCCAAGCAAGGGGCTGATCCGCGCTGATTTCGACCCGCCAGCGCTGGCCCGCGCCTATGCTGCGGGTGGGGCGGCCTGCCTGTCCGTGCTGACCGATGCCCCATACTTCCAAGGGGAAGTCGAACACCTTGTTTCGGCGCGGGCGGCTGTTGCGTTGCCGGCGCTCAGGAAGGACTTCACGCTTGACGCCTATCAAGTGGTCGAAGCGCGCGTGGCCGGTGCGGATGCGGTGCTGCTGATCATGGCGGCGCTCAGCGATGCGCAGGCGGCGGAGCTGGAGGTGGCGGCGCATGGCCTTGGCCTCGACGTGCTGATCGAGGTGCATGACGAGGCGGAACTCGAACGGGCGGTCCGGCTGCGCTCGCCGCTGATCGGGGTCAACAACCGCAACCTTAAGACCCTTGAGGTCGACCTTGGCACGACTGAGCGGCTGGCCCGCCTGTTGCCAGAAGGCCGCCTGCTGGTTTGCGAAAGCGGCATTGGGTCGCACGCGGACATCGCCCGGATGCGAGGGGTTGGCGCATCCTGCTTCTTGGTCGGCGAGAGCCTGATGCGCCAGCCCGACGTCGCCGCGGCGACGGCGGCGTTGCTGGGCCGGGTGCCGGCGTGAGCGGCTGCCCAGCAGAGCGCTCCGCATCCACCAAGCATTAAGCCCGCCCCGATACGCGAGGAACTATAGTGCACGTCTTAACGCAACGAAATTCGTTCACCGACGCCTACGACAATGGTCAGTCGCAGGTTGTCTGGACCACTCTGGTCGCCGACCTTGAGACCCCGGTCGCCGCGATGATCAAGCTGGCCGAGGGCCAGCCCTACGGTTTCCTGCTTGAGTCGATCGAGGGCGGGGCGGTGCGTGGCCGCTACTCATATATCGGGTTGCGGCCAGACCTGATCTGGCGTTGCTACGGGGAGCGCGCCGAGGTCAACCGCAACGTGCTGCTCGGCGGGGAACGGTATGAGCCGTCGCCCTTGCCGTCGCTCGCCAGCCTGCGCGCACTGATCGATGAGTGCCGCATCGAGTTGCCGCCCAGCCTGCCGCCTGGCAGCGCCAGCCTGATCGGCTTTTTCGCCTACGACTTCGTGCGGCTGATCGAGCGGCTGCCCTCAGCCAACCCGGACGAGCTGGGCCTGCCGGATGCGATGCTGATGCGCCCGACCGTTGTCGTCGTGTTCGACAACGTGCTCGACCGCATGACGATCGTGACGCCGGTCTACCCGGCGTCGGGCCTTTCCGCGGCGGCGGCCTATGATCATGCCTGTGAACGCCTGGCCGGCGCGGCTGCCGACCTCCGGCGCAGCGTGCCGCAGCAGGGCGTGTCGACCGGGCCGGCCGAGAGTCCAACGCCGGTGTCGAACGTCACCAGGGCGCGTTACCATGAGATGGTCGAGCGGGCGAAGGACTACATACGGGCGGGCGACGCCTTTCAGGTCGTTCCTTCGCAGCGCTTTTCATTGCCGTTCGACTTGCCGCCGCTTGCGCTCTACCGGTCGTTGCGGCGACTCAATCCCTCGCCGTTCTCGTTTTACTTGAACCTCGGCGATTTTGCCCTTGTCGGCTCCTCGCCGGAGATCCTGGTGCGGCTGCGTAACGGGACCGTCACCGTCCGGCCGATCGCCGGGACACGTCCGCGGGGACGCACGCGCGCAGAGGACGTGCAGCTTGAGGAGGACTTGCTCGCTGACCCGAAAGAGCTGGCCGAGCACCTTATGCTGCTCGACCTCGGCCGCAACGACGTGGGCCGGGTCGCCAAGGTCGGCTCGGTGCGGGTGACGGAGAAGATGATCGTCGAGCGCTACTCGCATGTCATGCACATCGTCTCAAACGTCGAGGGTGAACTCGACCCGGCACGCGCTGACCTGCTCGACGTGCTGTGCGCGGGCTTCCCGGCCGGCACGGTGTCGGGCGCCCCGAAAATCCGGGCAATGGAGATCATCGACGAGCTCGAACCGGTCCGGCGCAGCTTTTACGCCGGCGGGATCGGCTATATCGGCGCGGACGGCAACCTGGATACCTGCATCGGCCTGCGCACCGGCCTAGTAAAATCCGGCATGTTGTATGTCCAGGCCGGCGGCGGCGTTGTCGCGGACTCGGACCCAGAAACTGAATACCGCGAATCCTACAACAAGGCCCAAGCCTTGCTGCGCGCGGCGGAGGAGGCGTTGCGCCTCATGCGGACCGGGCTCGATCACCACGCCGAATACGGCATGGCCGATTGATACCGTCCAATTTCAACATTTTAGACATAGGTGTCCTCTATGGATGACTTCGGGCATCTCGAAGCAGAAGAGATCGCGTCCTCGGGCGCAGCAACCTACTCGGGACCTTGGTCCCCGTCGTCGTGGCGTGCGTTTCCAGTCCAGCAGTTGCCGGCGTACTCCGATGCCGGCCAGCTTGCCGACGTCGAGGCCCGGCTGCGCCAGTCGCCGCCTTTGGTGTTTGCCGGCGAGATGCGCGAGCTCCGCCGCAAGCTCGGCGAGGTGGCCGCCGGCCGTGGCTTCCTGTTGCAGGGCGGCGACTGCACCGAGAGCTTCGCCGAGTTCCACGCCGACAACATCCGCGATAGCCTGCGTGTGCTGTTGCAGATGGCGGTCGTGCTCAAGTTCGGCGCTGGCATGCCGGTGCTCAAGCTCGGCCGCCTGGCCGGGCAGTTCGCCAAGCCGCGCTCGTCCGGTGTCGAGTGCCAGGGCGACGTGGAGCTGCCGAGCTACCGCGGCGACATCGTCAACGGGCTTGAGTTCACGGCTGAGGCCCGGGAGCCTGATCCGGAGCGGCAAACTCGCGCCTACGCACAGGCGGCGGCAACGCTGAACCTGTTGCGCGCGTTCACCGGCGGCGGCTACGCCAGCCTCGCCCACATGCATGAGTGGAACCTGAATTTCGTCGCCAACTCGGCGCAGGGCGCGCGCTACGAAGACCTGACCAACCGCATCTCTGAGGCGCTTGACTTCATGGCGGCGTGCGGCGTGTCGGACCTGACCACGCCCGCCATGGGGCGCACCACGCTCTACACGTCCCACGAAGCCCTGCTACTCGGCTACGAGGAGGCGATGACGCGGGTCGATTCGATGAGCGGCAACTTCTACAACACGGCCGCGCACTTTGTCTGGATCGGCGACCGCACCCGCGACCCCAAAGGCGCCCATGTCGAGTACATGCGCGGTCTGGGCAATCCGATTGGCCTCAAGGCCGGGCCGAGCATGACACCCGACGAGCTGCTCACTTTGCTCGATGTGCTCGATCCTCGCAACGAGGCCGGGCGCATGACGGTGATCGTGCGCATGGGGCACGAGAAGGTCGGCAAGCACCTGCCAGCGCTGATCCGCGCCGTGCAGCGCGAGGGCCGGTCGGTGGTCTGGTCGTGCGACCCCATGCACGGCAACACGATCAAGGCGGCGTCCGGCTACAAGACGCGGCCGTTCGACCGCATCATGAGCGAGGTCGAGGGCTACTTCGCCGTGCATCGCGCCGAGGGCACCCACCCCGGCGGCATCCACATCGAGATGACAGGGCAAAACGTCACCGAATGCACCGGCGGCGCCCAGGCCATCACCGACGCTGCTTTGTCGGAGCGCTACCACACCCACTGCGATCCTCGCCTCAACGCGCAACAGAGCCTGGAACTGGCGTTCCTGCTCGCCGAGAGCCTCAAAGCGGCGCGTCAGCCTCGGACGGCGGTTGGGCTAGAGGCCAAGTGACGCCCGACTTGGATGGGCCCGACTTGGATAGGCCCGACTTGAATAAGCCTGGCTTCGATACGGAGAACCTGAATATGCCGGATGGCAGTCCGCTCCCTTCAAACACGACACCGCTGTTTGAACAGGTCACTTTCGTCGGCACTGGGCTGATCAATGGGTCCCTGGCCCGCGACATACGTCGCCTCGGCTTGGCCGAGCGGCTGGTGGGGACCGCACGCCAGCAAGCGACCCTCGATGAGGCTTGCATGCTGGGACTGGTGGACGAAGCGACGACGGACACCGCCGAGGCGGTGCGGGGCGCCGACCTCGTGGTGCTCGGCGTGCCGGTCGGCGCCAGCGGCGATGCGGCGCGTGCCATGGCGCCGGGCCTGCGTCCCGATGCGATCGTCACGGATGTCGGTTCGGTGAAGGCCAGGGTGATCGAGCTGGTTGCGCCGTACCTGGACATGCGGCGCTTCGTCCCTGGCCATCCGGTCGCCGGCACGGAGGAGTCCGGACCTGGCGCGGCCATAGACCGGTTGTTCGAGGGCCGCTGGTGCATCCTGACGCCGCAGGACGGCACAGACCCGGCGGCGACCGACCAGGTGGCGGCGCTTTGGGATGCGGTGGGGTCAAGGGTCGAGCGGATGGACCCGCTGCACCATGACAAGGTGCTTGCCATCACGTCGCACCTGCCGCATTTGCTCGCCTACAACATCGTCAACACGGCGGACGACTTTGAGGGCGTGCTGAAGGGCGAGGTGCTCAAGTACGCAGCAGGGGGGTTCACCGATTTCACCCGGATCGCCGCCTCGGACCCGACGATGTGGCGGGATGTGTTCCTGCACAACAAGGCGGCGGTGCTTGAGGTCGTGGGCTGCTACATCGAGGACCTGATGGCGTTGCAGCGTGCGATCCGCTGGGACGAGGCGGATGCCCTGTTTGAGCGGTTCGAGAGTGCGCAGGCGGTCCGCCGCGAGGTGGTCCGTGCCGGGCAGGCCTACAAGCGCATCCCCAATGGCAAATACCAGCGTGCTGATAGCCAACGACTGTTGAGTCGTACGTTTGGCTGAACTCCCTTGCTGAACGTTCATTAAACAACAAAGAGACTATCAGAAATATGTATACTCTGTTCCGCTTATTATATAATAAGATATAGAGTGATTACGGATACTTTACCTTTATCAGGGTAGTAGTTCCTAGGAAAATCATTGATATACGCCCTGCTGCGCTTGTGGGCATAATTTTGCGACTGCGGCTTTGACAGATTCCGTTGCCCTCTTGCACGGCAGGCCGCTCATCCGACTAACAACCGTGTGGTCGTCAGGACGGCGCCGCGCTCAATCGAAGGATTAGAATACATGTCAGGTTCTAGCACCGGCAGTCCAACTGCCTCCGCCCCGACAGGCGCCGCGCCTCCCAGCCTTGTTGGCGGCGGTTCAAACCAGTCCAACAATGCAGGCGTGATCACGCCCGGCAACGCCAGCGTCAACATCAACCCCGCCAGCGGCAGCGCGGGCAGCGATGCTCTTGCAGCGGGCGGCTCCAGCCAAGGTGGCGCCAGCCAGAGCGGCGCGGGCCAGCAAAGCAACGTTGGCGTGATCACGCCCGGCAATTCCGACGTCACCCTCACCGGCGGCAACGGGATGTTCATCATCGACTACAGCGTGCCATCGCCCACCGACGGCTCTATGAGCACGGGCGGCAACACGGTCCACGTCGAGGGCGGCAACAACCAGTTTGTCGTCAAGTACGCGCCCGCTTCGACGGCCAACGGCGACGCTTCCAACAGCGGCGGCAACAACGTCGTCATCGACGGCGGCAACAACCAGTTCGTCGTGGTGGACGACTACTCGGCGTTCAGCAGCGGCAGCCCCTCGGCCAACGACCTGACGGTCAAGGGCGGCAACAACGAATTCGTCTACGCCTACAGCGGCCCGTCGCCCGATGCGGCGTCGAGCGGCAGCGCGGTCAACGTCGGCGGCGACAACAACCAGTTCGTCGTTTCGTATAGGGCGTCTTCGCAGGCCGGCGGCGACTCTTCGAGCGGCGGCAGCAACCCGTTTGCCAGCACCAACGGCGGCGCCGGCCCGGCGGCTGGTTCAAGCGGCGGTGGCAATCCCTTTGCCGGTTCAAGCGGCGGCAATCCCTTTGCCGCGTCAGGCGGAGCCAACACTTCAGGAGGCACTAGCATGAGTTCCAGCAATACAGCAGCATCCGGTCCCGGTGCGGCCGGCGGCGGTTCGGCCAGCGACAGCAGCGACCTCGGCGCGTTGTTGCAGCAGAGCCCCTTTGGCGCCTTGCTCAACCTGCCGGGCGTCACGCCGCAGAGCTTGTTCGCCAACGTCAACCCGAACGACTACGCCAGCCTCGGCGGCAACCCGTTCGCTGGCGCGACCCCCGGCAGCAACCCGTTCGCCAACTATCCTGGCACCAGCAGCATCTTCTCCGGTGCGACCAGTGGCGGCGCTGCTGGTGGCAGCGGCGGTGCGCCTAGCGCCGGTGCTGCGGCCGGCGACAGTGCGCCAAGTGGCGGTGGCAACCCCTTCGCGGGCGGTAGCAGCGCTGCGGGCGGTGGTGCGCCTAGCGCCGGCGCCATGGCTGGCGGTGGTGCGCCAAGTGGCGGTGGCAACCCCTTCGCGGGTGGCGGCAGCGCTGCGGGCGGTGGTGCGCCTAGCGCCGGCGCTATGGCTGGCGGCGGTGCGCCAGGTGGCGGTGGCAACCCTTTCGCAGGCGGCGGCAGCGCTGCGGGTGGCGGTGGTGCACCTAGCGCCGGCGCCATGGCTGGCGGCGGTGCGCCGAGTGGCGGTGGCAACCCCTTCGCAGGCGGCGGCAGCGCTGCGGGCGGCGGTGGTGCGCCTAGCGCCGGCGCCATGGCTGGCGGCGGTGCGCCAGGTGGCGGTGGCGCCCCGGCCAGCAGCGCTCCCAGCGCCCCGATGACCAGCGCACCCCTGAGCACTGACCAACTCAACACCCTGCTTGCCAACAGCCCGTTCGCGTCCGAGCTCGGTCAGGCAGGCGACAGCGTGCAGTCCATCTATGACCAGTTCGCCGCCGGTGCCGCCAATCCTTTTGCCAGCATCACTGGAAGCAGCAGTGCTCCGACTGCGATTTCCAGCCTTGGGAGCATGCCGGCTTCCAGCGCCAGCAGCGACTCTAGCAGCGCCGCCCCGGCGTCAAACGGTGTTCTGTTGAGCGAGGCTGACGCCACTGCCGTGCTCGCGGCAAGCCCGTTTGCTCCGCTGCTCAGCCTGCCGAACATTGATGCGTCCATGCTGTTGGCCGGCCTTGGCGACAGCAATCCTTTCGCCAGCCTCGGCGGAGCCAACAATCCCTTCGCCGGCGTTGCCGGTGGCGGTTCGTCGGGAAGCGGCGCGGCAATGGCGGCTCCCAGCGCAGGCGGCGCTGCGAGTGGCGCAAGTGCCTCGCCTGCGGACTCGAGCGCCGCTGCTGCCAGCACTATCGCTTCCTCTGGGGCGGGCGGCTTCGGTGGCATGAGCAGTGGAGACGCGGCCTCTTTCCTCGCGATGAGCCCGTTTGCTCCCCTGCTCAGCCTGCCGGGCGTTGATGCGTCCAGCCTGCTGGCTGGTCTGAGCGGTGGCAACAACTTCTCCGCTTTGATAGGTCTTGGCGGACCCAACAACCCGTTCGGCGACGTTCCCGCCGCCGGCAATCCGGGCAGCAGCGAGTTCGCCGCCTCGACTGCTGCTGGAACGCAGATCCCAAGTGGCGCCTCAGCCACTCAGATGATCGTTCCAACGGCCTAACATCGACCAAGCCGGCAACGTGGCCACTCACGTTGCCGGCCTTTTTTCACTCAGCATCAAACTAAGGCAAGTCGGAACCATGCAGTGCCAACAATCCAGGTTCTGCTTGTCCGCCGAACTCGCATGAGGATAAGCCTCCCCTCTGGTTTGGCGCACTTGACCTACTGCACGAACGTCCACCCAGGCGAGACCTGGGTGGACATCTTCGCCGCCTTGCAGAGGCACCTGCCAATGGTGAAGCGGCAAGTCTCTCCCTGTGCATCAATGGGCGTCGGTCTCCGTCTTTCTGCGGTCGCCGCCGAGACTTTGGATGACCCTCTCCAGCTCGATGCTTTGCGCGATTTCCTGGTCCGAGAGGGTCTTTACGTTTTCACGGTCAATGGTTTCCCTTATGGGCCTTTTCACGGCAAGCGCGTCAAGGAGCAGGTCTACGCCCCGGATTGGCGCGCTCCTGAGCGGCTCGCCTACACGGACCGGCTGGCGCGGCTGCTCGCGTCGTTGCTGCCCGACGACCAGCCGGACCTGACCGGCAGCGTCAGCACCGTCCCAGGCGCTTTCCTGGCTGCTGCAGCCTGTCCCGATGCCCGTCCGGCCATCGCGGAGGCACTGCTGCAACACGCAGCCCGCCTCACTGCACTTGAAGACCAAACGGGCCGCCGCATCACCTTGGCGCTTGAGCCCGAGCCGATGTGTCTGCTGGAAACCACGGCGGAAGCGGTCGGCTTCTTCGAGGACCACCTGTTTTCGGCACAGGCTGCCACGCGGTTCGCCGTGCTGTCCGGCCGCGCCCCGGCCGCGGCGGAACCGCTGCTGCGCCGCCACCTCGGCTTGTGCCTTGACGTCTGCCACGCTGCCGTGGAGTTCGAGGCGCCGGCAGACAGCCTCTCGCTGCTGCGCGCCGCCGGCGTTGCCGTAATGAAGCTTCAGCTCTCCTCGGCCTTGGTGATGCCAAAGATGGACCGCGCGGCTGCCGAAGCGCTGCGCCGCTTCGACGATGGAGTATACCTGCACCAAGTCGTCGAACGGGGACCGAACGGCCTGACGCGCTACCTCGACCTGCCGCAAGCGTTGGCCAGTTGGGACGAGGGCGTCAATGAGGGACGCGAATGGCGCGTGCACTGCCACGTGCCGGTGTTCCATGACCGGCTACTCGACCGCTTCGCCACCACCCAGCCGACGCTGCTCGACATGCTCGCCCGGCAGCGTGAGGACGGGATCAGCCCGCACCTCGAAGTCGAGACCTACACTTGGGACGTGCTGCCGCCGGAGCTTCGCGTGGGCAGCCTGGACGCGGCCATCTCGCGTGAGCTGGCCTGGGTGCGGGACCGCCTGGCGGCATGACGCCTGGGGTTGCCCTGCGGCTTGGCCGCGTGTCGAACTTGCCGACGGTCTGGACCAACACCCTGGCGGGCGTCGCCCTCGCCGGCGCCTCGCCCTGGCAATGGGCGACCTTGCCCGCAGCGCTTGGCCTGTCGCTGGCCTATCTCGGCGGCATGTACCTCAACGACGCCTTCGACCGCGGGATCGATGCGCGCGAGCGGCCCTCCCGGCCCATCCCGTCCGGCGCTGTCGACGCCAACACCGTGTTCGCTTTGGGTTTCAGCCTGCTGCTTGCCGCCGTGGCGGCGCTGCTGACAGCGGCCCGCGGCTTCGATGCGGCGCCCGGCGGCGTGGTGCTCGCCGGCCTGGCGCTCGGCGGCGCCATCATCGGCTACAACT
>JAABVA010005184.1_pt1 | contig 11883 bp, 16 predicted proteins | sample 5560331 | NCBI WGS metagenome assembly JAABVA01 (sample SAMN12812661, study PRJNA571458) | rock metagenome | isolation source: Antarctica rocks | place: Antarctica: Victoria Land, Mt New Zealand sud | collected 2016-01-07
TCCTGCAGGGGGGTCGACGCTGCAGACCGCACCGACACCTCCTGCAGGGGGGTCGACGCTGCAGACCGCACCGACACCTCCTGCAGGGGGGTCGACGCTGCAGACCGCACCGACACCTCCTGCAGGGGGGTCGACGCTGCAGACCGCACCGACACCTCCTGCAGGGATGTCTCCGGTTGACCGCTCGACTCCGGTTGCGTTGCATATCCCGGCAATTGATCTGGCGGTGTCATTGTCCACCTTGGGGCTCAACTCCGACCGCACCGTCCAGGTACCCACCGACTTTCAGGAACCCGGATGGTTTGACCTGGGCCCTTCGCCTGGTCAAGTGGGTTCAGCGGTCATTCTCGGACACGTCGACTCCTACCAAGGCCCGGCAGTATTTTTCCGACTCCGCGCTCTGCACCCCGGCGACCAAGTTGAGGTGAGCCTGGCCGACGGGATGATCGCCCACTTCATGGTCACTACCGTAGTGATGTACCCGAAAGACCAATTCCCCGCCGATCAGGTGTACGCATCCCACGGGGGGAGCGCTCTGCAGTTGGTCACCTGTGGTGGAGCGTTCGACACCCACACTCGCAGCTACCTGTCCAACGTCGTCGCCTACACCACCCTCACAAGCGTCTCCACCGCTGGTCGTTAGCACAGACGCCGGTCTTCCCTGGTGAGCCCCCTCCGGTGGACTCAACGTAGCGTCCCACTGTCAGACGGTGGTACGGTACGACGGTTCGACTGCATCACGGTGATACTTCCTCGGGGATGAGTGTCTTGATGCGCGCCGCCAGCTCGGGGTCGCTGACAAGCTCGCCGATGAGTAGCCGAAGGACAACGGTGGCGGGCAGTTTGGTCAGGCCGAGTTCGTAGCCAGTGTCCGAGCACCACACTGTGAGCGCCCTGTGCTGTACCGGGGCCAGGTCCAAGGTTAAGCGGGCAGGACGCGAGCGTGGTGCCAAGGGTGTCGCTACAGGTGTCGGTGCGGCACCGGCTGCCGGTTCGCTATTACTCCCCCGTTTCGCTACCCGAGTTGCGCGTGCCGTAAGTGCATCCTCTGCCTTGCTCATACTCTCCACCTTCCTAGTTGGGCGATCTGTTCGGCCGCCTGTATGGCCACGTCTCCCGGTTTGAGTTCGACGGGTGCCCCGACCGCTTGTGCGTACCGCTCGGCCAGTGGAATGGCCGCGGTGAGACACGCCCGGCCCGAGTCGGCGAGTAGCTGCCGGTAGACCCTCGCCGCGGTGGTGCCTGCCCGTACCCGGTTCCAAAGGACGCACACACTGGCAGGCTCGGACCTGAGCACGTCGACCTCATCGAGCGCGTCCCACACGGTCGGCAGCACGTCCCACTCAGCCGAGGTCGGGGCCAGCGTGACCACTACGTCCGTGGCGGCCCGCATGGCTGAGAGCACAATGCCGCGCTGCTGCTCTAGCGGCGGGGTGTCGATCACGGCCAGGTCGTAACGCTCGGGGGAGACGATGCCCGGCAAGTCCCGGTGAATCCGTGAGGTGGGCAGACCGAGTACGGGTATCGCCCACTCGCCACCCTCTGCCCACCTGAGCAAGGTGCCTTGTGGGTCCGCGTCAATGCCGATGACCCGGTGCCCGAGTTGGGCGAACGCATACAAGAGGAGACCCGCGGTGGTGCTCTTGCCGCTGCCGCCTTTGAGGTTCGTGACCGCGACGACTCGCACCGACTGTCTCATGACGCGGAGCGTAGCAGTCTTACCGTTGCGCCTTACTGGCTGCGCCACGGGCTAGCGTCACGCCGTCACACAGTCGTACAGTTACACAGTAGCGAGGGGTTGGCCTCACGCACACCTAGAACGAAAATGGCGAACCATGAGAAACGATCTGCCCCTAACGATTACCGGCAACCTGACTGCCGACCCTGAGCTGCGATTCACCGCGGCCGGTGTCGCCGTTGCCAACTTCACGGTTGCGTTCACCCCGCGCCGCTACGACAAGTCGGCCGACGAATGGAAGGACGGTACGACGACGTTCCTGCGCTGCGATGCGTGGCGCCAGCTAGGGGAGCACTGCGCTGAGTCGTTGTCCCGCGGTTCGCGCGTCGTCGTGACGGGCACGCTGAACACCGAACAGTGGGAGACCGAGGCGGGGGAGAAGCGCTCAGCGGTCAAGCTCACCGTTGACGACGTGGGCGCGTCGCTGGCGTACGCCACGGTGAGCATTCACAAGGCGGCTCGTACGGACGGTGCAGCACCCGCGACCGACCCGTGGACCGGCGAGGAAGCCACTCAGCGCACCCGGCCTATCGATGCCACATCGACCTCTGATGCCGGGGTGAGTCCGCGATGAGACCCCGATCGGCATTGGGCCTGGTGTCGGCGTACGAGGTCGGGAAACGCCGCGGTGAGCGTCGGACGGGGGAGCGGCGCCGACACCCGTTACTGCTCCTCGTCGCTGGCCTTGCGCTACTCGTGTTGGCTCTGCTGGGTGCTCTCGCCTCCCCTGGTGCGCCACCACCTGAGACCGCACCGACTTCGACGGTCATGCCCGCGCCGAGCCCCCTGGCAGGGGTGGTGGTTCCGCAACCGGCAGAGTCGGTGGTTCAACCAGCGGGATCAGGCACAGGGGCGATGGTGCCCCTCGTCCCGCTGTCTGGTGTTCCCGGCGCGACAGGTGGCACCCGATGACCGCCGAGTACCAGGGCGGGCGTGGGTGAGAGTCGCGCGACACGCGCCGTTCGTGTTCGAAACAGCTCCCCTTCCGGCTTCTCGGGGGTTACGTTGATGACCATGAACCAAGCAGAGACTGCAACGGCGAGCGAGTGGGCCTCGCTCGCCGTAGTGCCGTTGCCGATCGTGGCGCGAGTTGCCCGCATCACTGCTCGTGATCTGCATAACGCAATCGTTCGTGGCCAGCTTCACCCCGTTGAGAGGGGAAGGGGTCGGCCGGTAATGCTGTCCCGTGGCGAGTCAATGGACGTGCTCACCGCGGCAGCACTGGCCACCTCGGCCGGACTAGTGTTCGCCAGCGCACTACGTGCAGTCCAGGCAGGCGCCACGTTCCCGTTGCCGACACTGCCTGAGATGGCGGCGGCGTCATGATGACTACGGCTTTGCCTCGCCCCGTTCTCCCTGTGTGGGCGCGCCCACCGATCGACACGGAAGGCGACTGTGCGCCCGTCTTGGATACCATCGTCCCCGGTCAAGCGGAAGACGACAGGGCACCCGGTGAGCTGTCCGGGACGCAGGTAGGCGACCGCTTGCGGGCTGATCTGCTCCCCGGTGCAATCGCGTGTCGGGACTCTCTGGCGGCGCTGACGGTTGCGCAGATGCTGGCCAGGGCCGACCGGCTCGTCCGCGAGGTGAAGGACCCGGCGTGGTCCCCGGATAGCCCCGACAATGCTCTGGACGAGCTGGTCGAGGTGCTCGACAGACTGCGCGCATTGCTCTCGCCGCGTGCTTACGCCGTAATCGCCGCCGCGATCCGCAGCAGCGTGTTGGGCCAAAGGGTGCTGGTCGCCGTGAGGCTTCTCGGTGAGCGCCTCGCAGCGCTGCCCGCGAAAACACGACGACCTGCCTTAGCGCCGCGCATGCCGTCGGGGAGGCGTCTGTCCTCGTCGTCCCTGTCACGGACTGATCCGCCCGTTCCCTTGCGGAACGTGGCGAGCTGGCCGCTCGCGATTGATGACGTTCAGACGGTGATTACAAGGTAAACCCATCACGGGCCGGGAGAACTGACCCCAGACATGCGAAAGCGCCCCTGTTCCTTTGGCCGGGTACGGGGCGCGATCACACGAAACTGAGTTCTGATGACGACTATAGCTCAAACGTTGACGCCTGTGCGCGACGACGATCTGGACCGCCCCGACTCGTGGAACGCCAGGTCGGGTGAGTCAACGACCGCTTACCACCAACGGGTGGGTTGCTGTGCTCGACTACCGCGTCCCGCACACCCGTTGGCGTATTTGTCGTGCGCACCGGGGCTACGCAAAGTGCTCCCCGTTGCCCCGCTCGCCCGGCATCTTGCACCGTGCAAGCTGATCGACTTCGCCGACGCATTCCCGACGCTGCCTAGCTCCAGCGCACGGTACGTGGACACATTCTGTGATCTGGCCGACGAGTTGTCAGGTCTGGTGGTCGCGGTCGGCAAGTCGGGGCTCATCGGCCGTGTGATGGCGACCGAGATTGGGGCCGCGCAGGAACGCGGATTGCCGATCATCGTGTTTCGTTCACACCCCGGCGTCTGGAACCTGACGGCACTCATCGATTGCCGCATGGAGCCGTATTTAAACTCCGAACACCCCTGGCTGAGTGGTTTTATTCGCGTGCCGCCGCCTGAACACCACCGATCCACGCTGCGGGCGGCCAAGCTGGCGATGGGCGTTGCTGCCCGGGGTGAGACGCGATGAGCGCCGAGCGGGTGCCTGGGGATGGTGCAACGTTCGCCTCGCACGCTCTGTGGGCGCCCATTCCCGCACAGCTCGGTCTGTTCCCCGATCCCGCTGGCCCGACGCAGCTCGCACTATTCGGCGACGCCGTGCCTGCCAATGAGGGGGAGCTGTGAGCGCACCCCGAGTGAAGATGACCCGAACCGTGGGCGATGAGGAACCGTCCGAGCTGGCAAGTTTCCCCGGCCGCCACCCGGTGCCCGGTTCGCCGGGGCTGCGCTACACACCCGGTGTCGGACTGTGGCGGGGCAAAGCGCAACTACTCGACTGGTGCCCCGAGGTGACACGGCACCTCGGCGTCAGCACCCGCGCGGGCGATTTGACGCGCCGAGAGGTGACGGTCAGGGTCGGCCAGTATTCGACCACCGTGCCTATCGGCGAGGTGGCCGAGGGCAAGCTGTGGCGGGAGAAGCTGCCCGGCACTCGTGGCACCGCTGGCCGCGAGGTGCGGGAAGCGCTGGTCAACGTGGTGGAGGACCAAGCCGCGGAGCTGCCCATCATCCCGGCGTTGGCTCACTGGACCACCGATGGGCGCCTAGAACTGCCACCACTGGACACGCTGCCCCGCGGCTATGGGGAGACGGTGGGCACACCTGCCGCTTTCGCTGAGCTGCTGCGAGTGGCCGTCGAGGCGCCGCGGGTGGCGCTGGAAATAGCTGCGGTGGCGGGTGCGCTGTACGTCGAACCGATCCGAGCGCAATCCCACGTCTGGCACACCTACGGGCAGGGGCGCCGCGGCAAGTCGACCGCGCTCTACGCCGCGGCCGCAGTGGTCGGCTTCCCCGGGCACTCGGTGGCCCAACCGACAGGCGGCGTCATCCTGTCGTGGAACACCACAGGGCTAGGCCCGACGACGTGGCTGCGGGAGCTGGGTGCTCTGCCCGGGTTCCGCGATGACCTCGGCGCCGCGGCCTACAACGCGGCCGCACGATCAAAGGTCATTTTCGGGATGACCCAAGGCACCGAACGGGACGCATCGACCCGCAACGGTCTGCACCGACAGTCGACGGGCGGCTGGCACGGTGTGGTGCTCAGCACCGGCAATGAGCGGTTTACCGCGGGCATCACCAACGAAGGGGTGGCCGCGCGGCTGGTTGAGTTGTCGGTGCCGATGACCCCGACGCCGGAAGCATCCGACCGGATCGAGGCCGCGGCCCGCGCCGGTTACGGGCACGGTCTGGCCGTGGTCGCCGAGCGGGGCTGGACACCTGAGAAGTTCCAAACCGCCTACGACGCGGTGACCGTGGAGCTGGGTGTGGCTGTGGGCGGAGTGGAGCGGACGCACGGTCTGCATGTAGCCCTCGCGGCGACCGGGGCGCGGCTTCTCGGCGAGGTGTTCGGGGTGCCTGAGTTCGCCGTGGCCGTGGTCGGTGTGGCCCGTGGGGTGTTGGAAGAGTTGGGCGCAGCTCTGGCCGACCGTGGGGACAGCCCCGGGGCGCGGTTACTCGACGCCATCGCCGAGGACATGGCTTCACGGGAAGGTGTCTATCCGTCCCGCGCTACGGCGGCGGATCACAAGCCGTGGCCTCGGGACCGGGGGGAGATCGTCGGTTACGACCTGGCCCACGACGACGAACTGGGCGATGTTGCTGTGTTGCCGAACCACTTGCGGGAACTGGCCAGGCGGCACGGTATCGAGGACGCGGACGCAGCCTTGGGGGAGCTGGACACGGCGGGGCACTTGCGCCGCGGTGACCGTAAGCACCGGGCACGCCTGCTGAAGGTGGCGGGTCGACCGACGCGGTGTTACGTGCTGCGGTTCAGGCGCGACGGTGGCGGTGCCGAGGGCACGGGCACGGCACCTGACGAGTTGGCGCCGGGTCCTGCCGATGACGCAACCGGCACGGTGCCGACCGAGGCGAAGCTGTCCGACACCGTGACCGAGGCGCAATCGATCGAGGAGTCGACCGAGGCGAAGCTGTCCGACACCGTGACCGAGGCGCAATCGATCGAGGAGTCGACTAAGGCGGAAACCGAGGCAACGACGGACCCCCCGGCCGCCGAGACTTGCCCACAATGCCCGGTTGCCGGCCCTTGGTGTGGGTTCGGTACCACGGCCACCACCAAGGAGCCATGCGTGCTGTGCGGCACGTCGACGGGCATGCGTTCACGCTGCGGTGCTGCCCGACACGGCAACTGCCAACCGCCCGGGGTACGCCCTGAGCTGGGCACTCCCAGCCCGGAAGGCGCGGCCGGTGCTGAGCAACCATCGACGCCAGCCAAGGCGGCGACTGCCACACCAGCCACCACGGGGGAGGACGCAGCGGCCGAACTGGCAAACGTATCCCGGGTCATTCGGAACCGCTGGACCGACGCCGACGACGCCGACATAACGGCCGCACTCGACGCCTGGCACCAGGCCACGAACGGACTGCGCTTCGTCTCCTACCCTGGGGAGGTGGGCGTAGCTGCCCTGCACCGACTGGTGTCGGCGAACCACTCCAGGCGGCTGCCCGCCAAACTGGACGATCACGGACCCGTCGCCGAGATCACCGAGTCGGGTCGGTTGCTCCGTTACGCCGAGTGGCTGACCCCCGCCGTCGAGCTGGACGGTCACTCGGTCACCTCACTGGACGTAAACGGCCAATACCTGGCCGCGGCCCGCTCCGTCGAGCTGGGCGACGGACAGCCCGTGTCCTACGACCGGCCACGTGGTGGTGTCCGCGAGTTGGCCAAACTCCCCGGCTACGTACTGCTCGGCGCCAAAGTGAACACCCAGCATCCGGCGCTGGGCACCATCGCCAAGGGCGCATGGTTGGCGATGCCCACCGTGGCTTACCTGCTCCGGGACTGCGGTATCGAGATCGACGCCGAGCGCGTCGTGGTGTGGCACGAGCACGGGCGCCGACTGTCCGCGTGGGCCGGTCGGTTCGCCGACGCCCTGACCAGCCTCCCCGCGGGGCGCGACGTACCGACCACCTACGCGAGGGCGCTGGTCAAAGGGGTTTACGTCGCCTACCTCGGCGGCATGCTCCGCTCGCAAAGGTGGAACGGCCTACCCCGGCCGGACTGGTCAGACCAGGTGGTGACCCAAGCGGAGGCGAACAAGCTCCGTGCGCTGGACAAGGCGACCGCGGCCGCTGCGGTAGTGCTCGGTTCGTGGCGTGACGCCGCGTGGTTCATTGCCGACGATGCACCGCACGAACCGCCCGGATTGACGGTCTCGACACAGCTCGGCAAGTGGAAGGTTGAGCGGTACGCCGAGGTGAACCCCGAGCTTGTGCAGGCTTATGCCTCGGGCAGTCCATCCGTGTTCCGCGACGCGTTGAAAGCGGCCAACGATGACCGGCTGACGGGGGGTGCGCTGTGAAGTTTCAGCAAGCCATGACGGGCATGCGCCCGGTCAGTGTGAAGGAGGCCATGGCGGCTTACCGATCCGAGTACGGAAGGGGGGCGCGGCGCCGACTGGCGCAAGAGCACGGCGTCACCCCGGACACGGCCGGTAGGTGGTTGTCGGGCAAGCAGTCGCCAAGCGCCCGCGGCGGCCGACGCGGACAGGTGCTCGACCGCGTGCCCCGTAACCGGCTGGCCGCGCAGGTCATCCGCGGCGCGCAGGGCGTGAGCGTGGGAAAGGTGAAGGTGAACGATTACCACGGCAAGCCCGCGGGGTCGCGCCCTATCGGCACCGTGCCCGTCGACGCAGAGCTAAGAGAGCAACTCAACTGGATCGCCGACCAGGTGGAACAGGGACAGTACAGCGATGCCGAACCAGCATTGAGCGAGGCAATCATTCAGGCATACGGAAGGAGGGTTGGCGGCCGAGAATCAATACCTTCGGGCACGCTAACGGTAACTGACTACGGCTCTCTGGACTTCCTGTGATGGCCAGGGTGCAAAGCGCTCGACCGCGTTATAACTGTGCCTTGCCTGGGCGCCGATATGTGCGGTGACCTGCCAAACGTGCCGCGCCCGACTCGACCGTGCATGTGCGGAACTGTGCTCGCAAAGGAGGGCAGCCCGGTGAACCGCGACATGCTCAACCTCACTCGGGCTCGGAGAACAGCGCTCGGTGTCTGTTACGTCCATGTGCTCGACGGCGGCACTGTCTTACGGACGTTCGGGGCACTGACACTGCGGGCCGCTACCCGCAAAGCGACCCGCTACATCACTCATCTAAAAATTGAGGACCGGCGTAGACAGCACGCCGAGGAAGTCACAACTAAAAAGGAATGCACTAGGGATTACCCATCGTCACGGTTATCCCCGTAGGTAAGCGCGTACCTCGTTTCTATGTACACAATGAACATTTTCCGGGCGTATTCTCTAGCCTCCGAAGTAGGTTCATACATGCCGAACCGTAGCAAGAGCTGCCCATACCTATCCTTAATCCAGGCGTTGCCTAGACTGCCCCCTAATTCGGCATTCGCCCACTCATAATCTCCGACCACAGTATTGCTCACATTCTCATCATGGGGAGCCTCTCTGTTTGGGTCATTACAGTTCTATTTTACATGATTCCGAGTGCGACGGCCAGTAACTGTGGGGTTCAACATGGACGCGGCACGTCCCCGAAGGGGGGGAACCGGCATTGTTTAGAAGATGCCGACGTTCGAACGCGGACGCCAGAGCAGGCCATGAGGCACGGGACCGTGGCCGGGTGCCCGTCGAGATCGTGGACGCCTACCGCGGGGGGTTGTCAAGCCGCGTGCACCTCACCACCCAGCCCCGGCCCTGTAGCTCACCCGTTACGGGACCGAAGTGCGTTCCGGGACGTATCCTTACCCCGCAGGAGCTACAAAAAAGGAGGGGGGCGGCAGAGTGTCGGACGGAAAGAGAATCCAACTACAGTGCGGCGCGTGCGAGAGCTATTTCCTGACCACGCGCCGCACTAGAGATACCAACTGCCCTAAGTGTGGGCAGCGGCGATACGTTCCCGCGCATCCGGAATGGGAAGGGCCGGGAACGCACACGGAGAAAAAGGAAGCGTTACGTGCCAAACATTGGATGCGTTGCCCGAAGTGCGGGCGGACGCGCACGACTCCGCAACGGGAAGGAACGCCTACGCACTGCACCGGGAAGCTCGGGTGCGGCGCGTCCATCCGGGTCCGGTACGTCGGGGGCTCAGCACCACCCCTTAATGCTCAGGGTCAAGATCAGCAGGCTCTCGGGGCAGTCACCCCTCCGACCCCAGCAAGGTCGGTACGGACCACACCACGGCGACGGCGCGACCTTGCCCCAAGCTCGGCCGCGCTACTGGGACGAGATAACGCGCAAAAGCTCCGCACGGAGCGAACGGCGGAGCATAGAGCAGAGCGGGCAACGGAACGCGCAGCGAGCGAGGAAAGTATCAACGCAGGTGCGCAGGGAATATCGGCTATCGCGGACTCGGCGCGACAGATCGCAGCAATGATGGGAAGGCAGTTCCCACCGTCCCCAGCGGTGGAAACACCTGTTGCTGTACCGGAGGCGCCGCGTGCACTCAGTATCCGCGGCATTCCAGTAGCGCAAGGTGACCCGTACTTGTGTGCTTGGCGCGCGCCTTACGGTCGGTGCAATGTTGGCCCCGTCGTCCTGACGATAAAGGGTCACGGATTCTGCAAGGTACATAAGAATGCGATCGAGTTAGCCGCTAGCTAAAGAGTGCCGGGCCACCTACGATGCCCCCGACATGGTGACCCGCGACCGAAATCACTACTCGACCTCGGTCCCCGGTCGAGGCAACCTCGACCCACCTCGTTACTGCGGCTCCGAGGGCTCAGAGGCTGGATGCTCCGATGTGGTATCGGCAGTCGTCTGATCGGCGGCCGAGCCGCTACTCAGTATCTTTGCCTTCTCGGAGGCGAACTCCTCCTCTGTCAGCACACCCTGGTCACGTAGCGCTGCCAGGCGCGTAAGAACCTCCACCGTCTCCATCCCCGGTGGGCGCGACGTCGGCGCACTATCCGCAGAAACAGGGGCACCATTCAACTGCCCTTGCTGGTTCTCGCTCGAGTATTCACCTTCGCGTACCGGAGATCTCTGCTTGGTTAGCTCTTCGAGTTGGGCCAGCTGCACCTGCTGAGCCTGCCACTGCGCCAACGCGAGCTGCCGCTGCTGTTCGGCCTGCCACGCCAGTTCCTGCGGTGACGGGCCCTGCGGCATCGGGACACCTACGTTGGCGACAAGCCCAGCGCGGTGCTCAGCCAGTCGATGCCCACAGACACCGCACTTCTTTCGCATACCGCTCGCGACCAAAGAGACACCTCCGGTCGCGAGGTGAAGGGACCCACGTCCAACAGCGGCGACACCTGCAGTCGCCGCGCTACGGCTGCACCTCTGACAGTTCGCACACGCTTCTGCGCCTTTGCTCACGCCACTTCTCACTTCTGCTCGCTACCTGTGTACGAGCCCGTCGACACCTACGACTTCGTTGCAACGTCGTCCGAATAACAGGGGCTTGCCGAAGTTTGCGCTACACCGATCCAACTATCAACAGCCGGACGTCTACCACAGCCCCGAAGCCCTCATCGGGATGGCCATGCTCACCCGCGGCGGCCTCTGTCCGCCCCCTACCAGGGCGAAATTGACCCACGGAAACGTCAGGAGATCCCTGCTCCGGTCTGCCCGTGTGGCCCCGTGATGGTGCCTGGCGCGGCACGGAACAGACCCCGGGAACCGCACCCGGCATAAACCCCCGGGCTGCCCGGGGGGGCGCCCGGCGGGCCATTCAGCACGACACCCGGGGTCCGGGTGGACGACACCTCGGGAGGGGGATGCCGGCAACCATTCCCGAGCTTGCCCCCGGACACACCCGTATACGACTCAGTGCCCCGTACAGCCATCCAAACACCAGCACCGCAGAACCACACCAGGCAGGCACGCCAGAGGCTCAGCGGAGCGCACAGGGCCAAACCGGGCCCGGGAGGAGGGCCTGACCCTTGGGCGCTCGGACGGGACACGGCCGTAACCACTGCCCGTAACCACCTACCCAGGGGTGCGGTAACCACCCCCGTAACCACCCCCGCAACGCGCTGAGCTGCACCGTAACCACCGTAACCACCGTAACCACCCCAACCTCTGCACGGTAGGGAAGTCGGGAGGCAGGGTGACTCAAGCGCCACAGACCCGCACCAACCATTAGCAAGAATGGTGAATAACCATCACTTAAGAATGGTTGGCGACATACTCGTTTAGAATAGTAAGACAACGGGCCGACAACCATTCACAAGGAACGTAATACACGGAATGGTAATAATGACATTAAAAAATGGTCAAGAATTAGATAAGTCTACAGTGGAAATAATAACCGAGGTTACGCACTAATAATTTGACACGGAAGCTACTGGGGCACAAACACTTTGATGCTCCTTACTAAGCACTGTGGACAGTCCACACAAGACACTTACAAAAAATGTTGAGGCACAACACTTTTCAGCATGCGGAGCATGGCTGGCGTACACAGTAGACACACAAAAGCATGAAAAACCAAGTGCCAGAACAGAACTGGCGGGCTCCGCCCGCGTAGCGGGGTGGACAGCTCGGCGGAGCCGACCA
>JAABVA010005185.1_pt1 | contig 11883 bp, 10 predicted proteins | sample 5560331 | NCBI WGS metagenome assembly JAABVA01 (sample SAMN12812661, study PRJNA571458) | rock metagenome | isolation source: Antarctica rocks | place: Antarctica: Victoria Land, Mt New Zealand sud | collected 2016-01-07
CCATGCCGCCCTCGGTCGAGGCGACGATGGTGACGCGCGCCGTGTCGCGGTCGACCAGCAGCGAGAGATACAGCTCGCGTTTGATGTCGCAGCCGGCTTCGACATACACCCGGCTGACCCGGCGGCCAGCAGCGCCGGTCTGCTTAGTGATCAGCACGTTGCCGATCATCGCCGCCGCCGCCTCCTGCGCCTCGGCGGCGGACCTAGCCAGGCGTACGCCGCCCTTGCCCATAGGGTCACGCTCGAAGTGCCCGGCGCCCCGGCCGCCAGCGTGGATCTGCGACTTCACGACATAGACGGGGCCGGGCAGCTTCTCGGTGGCGAGCGCCGCCTCCTCGGGCGTCCAGGCCACGAACCCCTGCGGGACCGCAACGCCGTATTCGCGTAGCAGGTCCTTCGCCTGATACTCATGAATGTTCATCTCGGCCTCTCCGCTCGACGTGTTGGCACCGTCACTTAGCGGACATACAGCTATTCAGCCGGGCGCTCTAGGGCCTGGCGACCCTTTCTCCTATCGCTTTTCGGTGGCGGCAGGGACACGCGAGCGCCACTTCGGTCGGTGCGGCCCCGCTCAGCTTACCGGGGGTGAAGGATGCGCTGATCCACGATGTAGGCATCAACGTTAAACATCGACCCCGATGCCTGGCGTGCGGCCAGCAACGCCCTGCGAAGCGTCGATCGAGCGACAGGCCGGCCGTCCTTGATCAAAGCCAGGGTTTTCTCGTTGGAATGGACCGGCGGCACGATGCCTGACGCCTTGCAACGGGACGCATCCGCTATTTCATTCCAGCGCGGGCAGACAAAGAATGCCCGATCTTTTTTTCCTAGCCATTACTGTTTGCTCTCAGGCGACGATTTTAGACAACCGGGCATTGCCTTTGGAGCAACGCCCGGCGTCAAGGACAGGCTTGTTACTTCACGTCGACAAGGAAGCCCGGTGTCGGCAGCGTGCCGATGAGCGCTTGCTTGGATGCACTGGCCACAACGGCCGGCGTTCCGGCTGCAGCGCCCTTCACAGCAGGGAGCTGGCGCGTCACCTGTGCCGAGTACTCACCCTGCGCCATTCCGCTCATGTGAGTGGTCGCGACAAAGCCATCGACCTGCGTCCCTGCTGCGATCGGCTTGGTCACCGTCCAGGTCAGGTTGGGCGTATTCGGGACGTCCACCGGCAACACCGCCGGATATCCGTTCATCGTCGGGGTTCGGCCGAACTCCTCAGAGGAAAATTCCCACCCAACCGGCGACTTCGTCGACCAGTCGACCAAGCCATAGAAATTGTAGACGGTCACGAAATCGGCGGTTGCCTTCGACTCGCCCGGCGACAAGGTTTCGCCCTGGTCCATCTTTACAGTGAAATGGTAGGTCATGGACCCGTCAGCGTTCTTGTCTACCTGTGTTACGACGGTCTGCAGCGCGAGCGCCGGAGTAGCGGTGATCGCCAGCCCGGAAGCCACCACCAGCGCAGCTCCAAAAGATTTAAGCACGTGATTTCTCCAGATGTGCAACGGCACAAGGAGCAATAACGGCGCGACCGCATAAACGAACGATACGGATCTGCGCTGGTATCTATCAGTCCCCGATGTAATGCGGCATTCTGGAAGAGGCCCTGCAACTGTTATGCTAAGCTTCACTTGGAAGCGTGCGTAGGAACCGCCCCAACGCCGCATTGAAGGCTTGCGGCTGCTCAAGATGAGCGAGATGCCCGACGCCCTCCAACGCGATGTATTGCGCGCTGGGAATGCGGGCCGCCATGCGCTCCATGCCGGGCGCCGGCGCCGACTTGTCCAACGTGCCGGACAGCACCAGGGCGGGCACGGCGATCTGCGCCAGTGCGGCGCGGCAATCAAAGCCGCGCAGCGCCAGCACGCTGTCCCGATACGTGCTGTCTGGCGTATGGGCAATGCAGTCGCGGGCCAGGGCTATCCCAGCCGGGTCGGCGCCGGGTCCAACCAGGTCCGCCACCATCGCCTCTGCCAGCGCCGCCATACCATAGCCGGCGTCCAGCGGGCCGAGCCGCGCGGAAAGGAACTCCGCTTGCCAGGCGGGGTCGCGGCTGCCGAAGGCGGCGCTGGTCTGCGCCAACACCACGGCCCGCGTCTTGTGCGGCGCCTTGGCCAGCAGGCGCTGCACCAGCATACCGCCCATGCTGTGGCCGACCAGCACCGGGCGGTCGAGGCCGAGCTCGTCGATGAACCCGCCCAGCGCCGCCGCGAGCGCATCGATCGTCACGAGCGGCAGCGGGGTCGAGCCGCCGTAGCCCGGCATGTCCCAGGCGATTGCACGGTAATTTGCACCGAAATGGTCGAGTTGCGCTCGGAACATCCGGGAGCCGCCGCCGATCCCGTGCAGGAACACGACCGGGATCGCCGCCGTCCCAGCCTCAAGGTAGCTGATCCCGCCTAGCGAGACGACCTGCTCATATTCCTGCTGTGTTTGCTGGCGTGCGGGCTGGAGTACGTTCGCCTCGTGCTGGACGGCCATCACTCGCACTTCGACCAGCCGCAATGGTGGCAGCTCAGGCATCCGGCCTCCTTCATCAGGCCGGGCTGGCTGCATTTCGGGCAGAGCGGGCCGATGGGGCGGTCCAGCGCGGGAATGAACGGCAGCACGGGCCCTGCATCCCCGGCAGGCGGCAGGAAACCCGTTCCAACCATATGCCGCTCCAGGATGCCGCCGATCGCCGCGATCAACGACGGCACGTAACGGCCATTCTGCCATTGGCCGCCGCGCGGATCGAACACCGCCTTCAGCTCCTCCGCTACGAAGGCCACGTCGCCGCCGCGGCGGAATACCGCGCTGATCATCCGGGTCAGCGCGACCACCCAGGCGTAGTGGTCCATGTTCTTCGAGTTGATGAAGATCTCGAACGGACGGCGATGCCCGTCATGCTCGATGTCGTTGATCGTGACATACAGCGCATGCTCGCTATCGGCCCAGCGCAGCTTATAGGTGGCGCCGGTCAGCTTTTCTTCCCGATGCAGCGGCTCGGACAAACCCTGAATCGGTGCCGCGGACGTCGGCGCAACCGGCTCCGGCTTGGGCGGCGTCACCTCCAGCACCGACCCGGTGATCGCGTTCGGCCGATAGGTCGTGCAGCCCTTACAGCCACTCTGATACGCATCGAGGTAAATATGCTTGAACGCCTCGAAGCTGATATCCTCCGGGCAGTTCACCGTTTTCGAAATTGCACTGTCGACGTTGCGCTGCACCGCCGCCTGCATCCGCACGTGGTCACGAGGCTCCAGCGTCTGCGCCGTCACGAAATAGCCCGGCAGCTCCGCCCCCGTCCCGAACAGCGCGCGGTAGCGGCGAACAGCGTGGTCCGACACCTCCTCCTCCCGCAGCGTGCCGTCCGGGTTCTTGACCCGGCGCGTATAGGCGAGGGCAAAAATCGGCTCGATCCCGCTCGACACGTTGTCCGCCCACAGCGAGATGGTTCCGGTCGGTGCGATCGACGTCAGCAGCGCGTTGCGTATGCCGTGCGCCGCAATGGCCTCGCGCACGTCGGCGTCGAGCCCGCGCACGGTCTCCCCGGCCAGATAGGCGTCGCGATCGTATAACGGAAACGCTCCCTTCTCCGCCGCCAGCGCTGCGGAGGCCAGATAGGCCGCCCGGTTGATCCGCGCGGTCCAGCGATCCGCCAGCGCCACGGCCGCGTCGGAGCCATAGGTCTCCCGGCACATGATCAGCGCGTCCGCCAGCCCGGTGACGCCCAAGCCGATCCGCCGCTTGGCATACGCCTCCTGCCGCTGCTCATCGAGCGGAAAGCCGGATACGTCGATCGTGTTGTCCAGCATGCGCACCGCCGTGCCGACCAAGTCGTCGAGCGCCGCCTCGTCGAGCCGGGCCGCCGCGGTGAATGGGTCGAGCACCAGGCGGCTTAGGTTCACTGAGCCCAGCAGGCAGGCGCCATAGGGCGGCAGCGGCTGCTCGGAGCACGGATTGGTGGACTGGATGGTCTCGCAATAGGCCAGGTTGTTGCGGGCGTTGATCCGGTCGATGAACAGCACGCCGGGCTCGGCATAGGCGAAGGTCGCCTGCATGATGCGGTCCCATAGCTCCCGGGCCTTGACCGTTCGGAACACCTGGCCGCCAAAGGTCAGCGCCCAGTCCCCGTTCACCTCGACGGCGGCCATAAAGGCGTCGGTGATCAGCACCGAGAGATTGAAGCTGCGCAGCCGGCCTGGCTCGCGCTTCGCGTCGATGAAGGCCTCGATGTCTGGATGGTCGCAGCGCAGGGTGGCCATCATGGCGCCGCGGCGGGCGCCCGCGGACATGATGGTGCGGCACATCGCGTCCCAAACGTCCATGAACGACAGCGGGCCCGAAGCGTCGGCGCCGACCCCGCGCACCAGCGCGCCCTTGGGCCGCAGCGTCGAAAAGTCATAGCCGATGCCGCCGCCCTGCTGCATCGTCAATGCTGCCTCGCGCAGGTTGGCGAAGATGCTGCCCAGGTCGTCCTCAATCTCGCCCATGACGAAGCAGTTGAACAGCGTGACGCGGCGGCCGCTGCCGGCGCCGGCGACGATGCGGCCGGCAGGGATGAAGCGGAAGTCGGTCATCGCCGCCATGAACCGGTCCGCCCAGAGCGCCGGGTCGGCCTCAGGCTGCGCCAACGCATTTGCCACCCGGCGCCAAGTGTCCGCAATGGCGCGGTCGACCGGCGTGCCGTCCGTTTGCCGAAGCCGGTACTTTTGCTCCCAGATAAACGTCGCGATCGGCGTCAGCTCATTGGGCACAGTGGCAAGGCCTGACGCGGCGGGAAGATTGTCGAGTGCGGGCAAGGTCGGACTCCGTGGCTGGTGCAAAGCGCCCAGGGAACGCTGGTGCGGTCATGGGCCAGGCGGCGCCCTCAAGTCCAGGGCTAGCTTTTCGAATCGGCATTCCAACATACGCCTGATCGCCGAGAATAGGAAAATACATGCGCCGCACCCTGCTGCTGCTGGCTATGACGCTGTGTGGCGCAGCGGGCGACGTATCCATGGGTGCGTCTGGGGATACGCCGGGGCAGCGTCACCGACTCGACGCCGGGGCGTTGCCACCACCCTATGAGACGCGCTCTGCCGCACGTGCGCCGGACATCGTGTCGCGTCCGCCGGGCGCTGCGCCGGCGGTTCCCGCCGGATTCGAGGCGACCCTCCTAGCATCTGGCCTCGACCAGCCGCGCACGCTGCGGACGGCCCCGAACGGCGACGTGTTCCTGGCCGAGAGCGGCGCTGGCCTGATCCGGGTGCTGCGCGGCAAGGAGGTGGCGGTGTTCGCGGCCGGGCTGTCGTCCCCCTTCGGCATCGCCTTCTGGCCACCCGGCCCATCGCCGCGCTTCGTCTATGTTGCCGAGACGGCCCGAGTCGTGCGCTATCCCTATGTGCCGGGCGAGCTGCGCGCGTCCGGGCCGGCGCAGGTCGTGGTGGACGGCCTGCCGACCGGCGGGCATTGGACACGCGACGTGGCGTTCAGCCCAGATGGGCGCCGGATGTATGTTTCGATCGGCTCCGCCTCGAACGTGTCCGACCGTGGCGAGGAGGGCCGGGCGGAGGTGCGGGATTATGACCCTGAGGGTCACGGCGGGCGGCCGTTCGCGACCGGGATTCGCAATTGCGTCGGCCTGGCCATGCAGCCGGATGGCACGCTATGGTGCGCCGTGAACGAGCGTGACGGCCTGGGCGATAACTTGCCGCCCGACTACGTGACCCGGGTGCAGCCGGCGGCGTTTTATGGCTGGCCGTGGTTCTACATCGGCGCCAATGCTGCCCCTCGCCACCCCGGCAAGCATCCCGAACTCGCGACGCAGGTCGTACTGCCCGACGTGCTCATCCAGCCGCACTCCGCGCCGTTGAGCATCACGGTTTATCCAGCTGACGGCGCCTGGACCGAGTATCGCGGCGACCTGTTCGTGGCGCTGCACGGATCATGGAACCGCTCGACGAGGACGGGCTACAAGGTCATCCGCATCCCGGTTCGGAATGGTATACCGACCGGCGAGTACGAGGATTTCGCGACCGGGTTCACGTCCGGCCGCGATACGGTATGGGGCCGTCCGGTCGGCGTTACGGTCACTCAGGACGGATCGCTGCTGGTCAGCGAGGACGGCAGCGGCACGGTCTGGCGTATCGCGCGGTCGCATTGATCATGGGTCTTTAGCAGCTAGCCTGGCATTGCGGCGTGCGCGCTCACCTCTCAGGTATGTAGGCCATTTCGAGCGGCGGCCTAGATCGTTTTGTCCAAGACGTTTGCCGCAGGCCCGGTATTGTTTCGCTGTCCACCTGTTCGAGCGTTATGCGCCGGAGATGTGGCGGCGCATTTTGACAGATGCGCAAGGCTGATGGAGCATGACGGGAATGTGACATGCGGATTTCCTTGACTACAATTCCCGCAATGGCAGGCAGGCTGGTTTTCCAGCGTCGGCAACTGTGCTTCTGCCGCAGGATGCTGGTAATCACCTCGACTTGACATGATGCCTGCGCCTTTTCTGTTTTCCCGAAGACATGTAAAAAGTCGTACTTGTAAAAATGAAAACACGGGTCACGTCAGAACCGATCAGTAAATTCCGTTTGGGCCCAGATTAGTCTGAGCCAGGTGTAACAGTTTCGACACTATCTAAGTATGCTGCGATATTTTTACTATTGAGCCTCAGGAGAGTTTGTTTGGCCGATGTAGTCGTTATTGGTGCTGGGCCTTACGGTTTATCCGTCGCAGCGCAGCTGCGCCATCAGCGCATTCCGTATCGGGTTTTCGGCAAGCCGATGTCGATGTGGACCGATCACGTGCCGAAAGGCTTGACGCTCAAGTCGGATGCGTTTGCCAGCAATCTCGCGTCGCCAGACGACGAGTTCCCGTTGAAGCGGTTCTACCAAGAAAGCGGCCGTACTGACTATTCGCCGATCGGCCTGCGGGTTGGCGCCGATACGCTGGCGGAGTATGGCCAAGAGTTCCAGCGCCGCTATGTCGGCAAGGTCGATGAGACGCGCGTCGCGAAGGTCACGAGGGCAGGCGACGGCTTCCGCGTTGCGCTCGAGAACGGCGAGCAGGTTTCAGCGCGAAAGGTTGTCGTTGCAACCGGGCTGGTGTCGTTGCGCCATGTTCCCGACAGTCTGGCCGTCCTGCCGCCCGAGATGCTGTCGCATAGTTCGGGCCACAACGACCTGTCCAAGTTCCGCGGCCGCCGCGTGGTCGTGGTCGGCGCCGGCCAGTCGGCGTGCGAGATGTCCGCCCTGCTGAATGAGGCAGGTGCCGAGGTGACGATGCTGACGCGACGGCCGCTGAAGTGGTATGAGCCGAAGAACGAGGACAAGCCGAACGTTCGCCGTAGCGTATACCAGCGGGTTCGGCGTCCCAACTTCGGCCTGGGACCAGGCTGGCGGACATGGTTCTGGTCCGAAATGCCCTACGCGTTCAGCTTCCTGCCGCAAGACATGCGCCATGCTAAAGGCTATGGGCTGTTCGCCCCCGCCGGGTCCGGCTGGATCAAGCACCGTGTCGATGGCGTGATCCCGATCCATACCGGCAGCTTGCGCAGCGTCGATGTGCGCGGGAGCGAGGCGCATCTGTCGGTCGACACCACCGAGGGGTCGGTCAACCTGACCGCAGACCACGTCGTCGCGGCGACAGGCTACCGCGCGGAGGTGAGCCGCCTGCCGTTCCTCGAACGGATGCAGGGCGATATCCAGACAACCAAGGGCGCTCCAGTGCTCAACCGAAGCTTTGAGTCGTCCGTACCGGGTCTCCACTTTGCCGGGTTCATGGGTGGCGCGACCTTCGGGCCATCGATGCGGTTTATCTACGGCACCCGGTTTGCCGCTCGCCAAATCTCCCAATCCTTGTCGTATCTGAGCGAATGCCGGCAACGGGATGGCCGGCTTTCCATCCAGCGACCGAGCAACGCCGGCGTTTCCGCCTAGCTGACCCGCTGATCTCTGGCGTCCACCCGGGCCTTGAAGCGGTGGAGGCCGCGCAGCATGGAACACAAGCCAACGAAAACTTAGTAGGCTGAGAACCAGGCGCCTTCACGTGTGTTGCTCATGCGAGCCGCAGCGTGAAGGAAGCCCGATGACCATGCACATGCAGCAGCCGAGCCCAATTCCGGAGCCAATCCCTCCCCCTGGCGACCCAATCCCGCCCGGGCGCGATCCGGACGATCCGGCACCGGTCGAGGAGCCGCCAAGCCCCACGCCGATCCCCACTCCCAATGACCCGACCGAGCCTCCGTTGCGTATGGTCGGAATACCATCGTTGCGAAGAAAACCTTCATGAAGCTGCACGGCAAGACGGCCCTGATCACCGGCGCTGACTCCGGCATCGGGCAAGCAACGGCCGAGCTATTCGCGCGCGAGGGGGCAGACGTCTGCATCGGCTACCACACCGACCAGGGTGGCGCCGATGAAACCAAGCGCCGCGTGGAGGCTGCTGGGCGCCATGCCTTGGTCGTGCAATGCGACGTGGGTGATCCTGTGTCGGTCGCATCACTGTTCGAGCGCGCAAAGGAACTCGGAACTCTCGACATTCTGGTGAACAACGCCGGTAAAGGCATGGGGGGCATGCCGGTTGCCGACATGGAGGATGCCAAGCTCGAACAGATCCTGCGAACCAATTTGATGGGTCCGCTGTTCTGCGCCCGTGCCTTCATCCGTCTGCGCCGGGCCAATGGCGGCAAGGGGCGGATCGTCACAATCAGCTCGGTGGCGCAGCATCTTCCGACGCCTGGCAGTGCCCCTTACGGAATGGCGAAGGCCGGCGTAGGGTCGTTGACTCGCAGCCTCGCACGCGAACTCGCGGAGGATCGCATCAACGTGAACAACGTCGCGCCTGGGCTGATTCAGACCCCAATGACTCAAGAAACACTGGATGATGCCCAAAAGGCCGAGAAGTCGATGGAAAGCATACCGTGGCATCGGCCCGGTCAGCCGGAGGAGATCGCGCGTGTGGTGCTGTTTTTGGCATGCGACGATGGCGACTACGTGACGGGGCAAACCTGGACCATGGACGGCGGGCTCACCATGAATTGGGGCGGGGCCTAGATCCTCGCCGTGAAGCTATTTTGACCCAGGCCGGCAACGACCAGCGGGTGAGGGCGTTGTTTGCCGGAATCCGATGTATGTCGGGTTTACATCAGCAACGGCCTGCAAAGGAAAACAACCAATGTCAATCATCGCGTGGCTTGTTCTAGGCCTCATCGCTGGCTTCATCGCCAGCAAGCTCTATGCCGGCAGCGGCCAGGGCGTCGTGCTCGACATCGTTCTCGGCATTGTAGGAGCCTTCGTAGGCGGTTTTCTATTCTCGACATTTGGCGCCGCGCCGGTCACCGGCTTCAATCTTTATAGCATGATCGTCGCCGTGATCGGCGCCGTCGTCGTACTTTGGATCTACCATGCGGTAGCTGGCCGGCGAGCGATGTAGCCAGGCTCGAGTGCCTGCGGCCGGGGCTGTGGCCCCGGCCCGACGTTCGCTTCTTGACGCGCGCCTGAACTGCGGCAACGGTCGCTGGGACTGACCGGGATTGCGCAGCATTGAAGCATATACGCCTGAACGCATTTGACATGAACTGCATCGGCCACATCCAGCAGGGATTGTGGCAACATCCGCGTGACCGGTCCACCGAGTATTGCAATCTCGACCACTGGGTCGATTTGGCAAAGATGCTGGAGCGGGGACTGTTCGATGGCTTGTTCCTTGCAGACGTTCTTGGCATCTACGACGTCCATGGCGGCTCGCCCGCCCCGGCCATACGCAACGCCGTGCAAGTCCCAGTTGGTGAGCCAATGCTGCTCGTTCCCGCCATGGCGCACGCGACGACGCATCTCGGCTTCGGCGTCACGGCGAATCTCAGCTACGAGCTGCCCTTCTCCTTTGCCCGGCGCATGTCGACGCTCGACCATCTCACGCGCGGGCGGATCGGTTGGAACGTCGTGACCGGCTACCTCGACAGCGCCGCCCATGCGGCGGGGCTTGACCGTCAGGTGGCACATGACGACCGGTATGATGTCGCAGACGAGTATATGCAGGTTGTTTACAAGCTGTGGGAGGGAAGTTGGGCCGACGACGCCGTTCAGGCCGACCGGAGAACGACAGGAGCCTATGCCAACCCCGACCGGGTCCGCACGATGCACCATGCGGGGCCGCACTACCGGATGGACGCCGTGCACCTGTGCGAGCCGTCGTTGCAGCGCACGCCGGTGCTGTATCAAGCTGGATCGTCCGGCCGCGGCAAGCGGTTCGCCGCCGCCAACGCAGAGTGCGTGTTCCTTAATGGGCAGGCGAAGCCTCATGTGCGCGCCATCGTGGACGACATCCGGATAGGGGCGGTGGAGCAGGGACGGCAGGCTGGCGACATTCTGGCCTTCGTCGGCGCCACCATCGTGGTTGCCGAAACCGAAGCGTTGGCCCAGGCGAAGCTTGCCGACTATCGGCGGTATGCCTCCGGCGAGGCGGCGCTGGTTCATGCATCGGCCTCAATGGGGATCAACCTCGATGCCTATGCCATGGATGAGCCGATCCAAGTGGTGGAGACGCAGGCCATCGTCTCGAACCTCGAGGCGGTGGCGCGAAGTGCGCCGTTGATGACAAAGCGCAAGCTGCTGGAGCGCATGACGTTGGGAAGCCGGCAGCCGCCGATTGTTGGTTCGCCGAGCTGCATCGCCGACGAGTTGATCGCTTGGGTCGAGGAGGCCGGCGTGGACGGCTTCGTCCTCTCCCGCACCGTGACACCGGAGTGCTTCGCCGATTTCATCGACCTCGTTGTGCCAGAGCTGCAGAAGCGGGGCGCATACAAGGAGGCATATTCGCCGGGAACGCTGCGTTCGAAGTTGTTCGGCGCCGGAGACCGCCTCCCGCCCACTCATCCGGCCGCCGCCTATCGCTGGAGCGCGGCATGAGGGGGACGGTCGTACGGTTGTTCCGCTATCCTGTGAAAGGCCTGAGCCCCGAGCCGATGGAACGTCTAGACCTAGTCGAGGGCAAGGGCATCGCACATGACCGCAGTTTCGCGCTCGCCCTGGGGACCACGCAGTTCGACCCGGTGCGGCCCCGGCCGCTGGCTAAAACCAATTTCCTGATGCTCGCGCGCAATGAGGCATTGGCCAGGCTGCAGACACGGTTCGACCCGCACACGCAGCGCCTGGTCATGCGGTTGGCTGGACAAGTCGTCGCTGAGGGCACTCTCGACGATGCTCAGGGCAGAGCAGCTATTGAGGAGTTTTTTACGGCGTTCATGGGACCTGCGGCGTGCGGGCGGGCGCAGGTGGTGTCCGCGCCGGGGCACCGGTTCACGGACATCGGCGCACCGGTGCCGGCGCTCATGGATTGCCTGTCGCTGATCAACCTTGCCAGCCTTCGCGCAGTTGAGGTGGCGATGGGCCGCCGACTGGACCCGCTGCGGTTTCGCGCCAACATCTACATGGATGGGCCACCGGCATGGGCGGAGTTCGGCTGGCTCGACGCCGAGGTGACAGTTGGCGGCGTGCCATGCCGTGTGGTGCGCCGAACCCGGCGCTGCCCAGCCACTAACGTGGACCCAGCGACGGCGCAACGGGATGCGGACGTGCCCAGAGCGCTGCGCGACACATTCGGCCATGCTGATTTCGGCGTATATTTGCAACTGGCCGGGTCCGGCAGCGTGGGATTAGGTAACTACATCGAATCGGTCTTGGGACACTGAGTTTGGACTATTCACATCCACAAACTAAGCTGTCTTCTGAGCACATGCAATGACGTCGGCAACATACTAAATCCATATCATGGCGAATATGATTTAATCCCAATATGGTTCATTTAAGCGTTTGGAGCTTCTATATCGCTGGTTAGGTTTTCTGGGATCGACAGCGATGGCGGGTGTTCCTGCTGGCCTTCCGGCCGGCGTTCGTGTCAGCGACCACATCAGCCTCGGCGTGA
>JAABVA010005186.1_pt1 | contig 11879 bp, 12 predicted proteins | sample 5560331 | NCBI WGS metagenome assembly JAABVA01 (sample SAMN12812661, study PRJNA571458) | rock metagenome | isolation source: Antarctica rocks | place: Antarctica: Victoria Land, Mt New Zealand sud | collected 2016-01-07
GGGTGGTTACTTCCGGCGAGCCGATGGGACCGGCGAGTGGGATCTCGCCCAGATCAACGTTGCCGTCCCATCGCTATCGCACCATCGTTTACCGGCCGGCAGGCCGAGTCCGTCGTCACCGAGGTATGTGCGTGCGGTCTCAGTCGGGTTGAAAACCGTGCGTTGATGGGCACCCAATCGGGGTAAGGGTCACCTTACATTTATTACGGACCCCGTTTGATAAAACTTGGCTGCATCTCGACAACAAACATGTCGGGATGCAGTGAAGATTGATCGCCACCATGGGGTGCAGATTGAACAAGCCGGCCCTCCCGACGGCAGTGTTCAATTTTGGCTGCATCCCTGTGTTGGTTGCGGAACCGCTGCGGCCCGCGCGGCCTCTGACGCCCACCAAACGGTTGCCGTGCTCACCGCGGACGTCGGCTTGACTGACGTTCGGCATGGGATGGTCCACCGGAGAAAGGGCGCAACCGCTTTGGGAGATGCACCCGATGTCGATGCTGAGGTTCGTGCCGGGCATCCGGCGGTTTAGGGCGGTGGCGCCGCAGGTAGCGCGCTGAGTGGTGGGGTGTCGATGGTGGTGATGCCACAAGTGAGGCTTAGTTGGCGGCGCAACGCCACGGCCGGGGTCGGTGTCTCGGGGATCGGCCATTGCCAAGGGTTGAGGCCGGTGGGGCCGAAGATGGCGAGGCCGCGGGCGGCGGGGCCGGGGTCGAAGCGGGTGCGGTAGCGCAGACCGTGGAAGCCGGCCTCGAGCAGGGCGGTGGCCCATTGCTGCGGGAGGTGGTAGGGGGTCATGGTCGACAACTCGTTGGTCACCCCGTATCCGGTGGCACGTCGGTGCGCCAGGTTGGCGATGGGGGTGGGTAGGTGTGTCGGGTCGAGGGGATACACGCTGCGGGTAGTGAGGTCGTCGATGTGCACGGTGCCGCCGGACATCTCCAGTCCGAGCACTTCCAGCAACCCGGCGAGGCGGTCGGTGCCCAGGTAGCAACTGCCGGTGCCGGTCGGATCGAACCGGCCGGCACCGGCACCGTCGAACCACCACGGGTTGGCGTGCGCGCTGCGCCCGGCGCGCCACAGCCGGCGCCGCGGCCGGGTGAGCATGGGGAAGCCGGCCAGGCTGGTCGGGGGAGCTTGTTGGGTGGCGCGGTCCCGGGCGGGGCGGCTCACGCCGCCCAGCGGGCCGCGGTGGCCTGGGCGATCCTCAGCAGCTGTTCGTCGGCCTGCCCGTGCTCGGTGAGGTGTTGCAGCGGGCTGCGCTCGTTCAGGGCCGGGTGGGGTTGGCGCAGCCAAGAGGCCAGCGTCCAGCGGTCGGCAACTGTCTCCGGGACCGCGCGCAGCAGCGCCGCCAACCCGGGCAGCACCTCCCACCGACCCTGCCCGTGCACGAACTGCCACAGGGGGTAGGCCCGCTCGCCGTGCTCGGCCACCCGCAGCGCCAGCAGGGTGCCCCGCCGGACCCGGTCATCGACGGCCTGCCGGCTCACCGGTGCACCCCCTCGACGGCCCAGGGCTACCCGAACCTGCTCCGTGCTCCACACCGGACCAGAGACCTGGGCAGCCGCCGATGGGGCGGGTGTGGGGGGTCGGGTGGGCTGCATCTGCTTCATCGCTGCGGCCACCGTGTCCGTCTGGCGCTTGAACTCATCGAGGTCGTCCGCGTGCTGAGGGGCCTGGTCGTTTTGTGGTTTCCCGCCTACCTTGGCGATGACCTCGTCGCCACGCTCGGCGAGGGAGACGTAGATGCCGGCGGCGGCTTGCACGTAGGCGTCGGCCACCTTGCGTAGCTCCTCGGGTTCGAGCTTGTTGCGCAGCTCACTGAGCTGGGTGTTGAACTCCTCGGGGAAGTCGGCGACACGCTCACGGGCGGTCTCGACGTTGTCCGCCGCGCGGCTACGTGCGTTCTGCACGGCCTCGGTGACAGCGGCTAGCGCGTAGTCGCCGACACCGATGGTGGCCAGCAGGGGGGTATTAGCCTGGTTGATAGCCGTCGCCATCGGGGCTCTCCTCAGGTTGGGTTGAAGATGGGCGGGCGACCTTACGGGGAAGGCACCGTCCCAACTGTCATGCATCAAGACTGACCTCCCGCCCCCGCATCGTCAAGGGGTCAAGGCGAATCCCGTAGGGACGGGATTCCGCAGCTCGTGACGATCTTCGCCGTCCCAGAGCAGGATCCTCGGGATTCTAATACCCCTCGTTGCGACGACCGCCTGAATTCGCCATACCTCCTGTCGCACGGAGCGGGCAGCGCGGCCGGGCCGGTCCCAATGCGCCGGGCTACCCCAACCCAAGGTCGTCCAGCAGGCGCGCCTGACGCCCGGTGTGCGCATCGACATCTCCCTGTCACCGCCACCGTACAATTGCCTCGCGCACGCCACCGCACACTTCGAAGCCAGCTTCGAGTGCACACCGACCGCCGTCGGCACGCACGTCACCCGGACCCTGGAGTTCCGCTTTACCCCTGCCCTGCGGTGGATGCTCGAGCCGCTGTTCCGGAGACGGCTGCCCAGCGAGGTCCGCGACGAGGTCCAGCGCGCCAAGCAATACCTGGAAAGCGCCCACGCTGCGTAGCCATGTCCGCTTCGCGGTCCCGCCGATCGGCCTACGGTTGGGACGTCGGTGGCGCGGCAGGGAGTCCCCGAGGGTTTGACGTGACAACCCGCCCTCGCCGGAGGACTCATCGACAGCCAACGCGTCGACGATGGCATCCAGGACCTGCTGTGCAGGACAGAACCCGACGGCGTCTTCTCTACACCTGCAGCGTGTCTTGCGGCACTCTTTGGCGATCCCGGCTGGTGGGGGTGGAGCGTTGCGCGCCCAGTGAGTTGTGTCAGTCGGTCAGGGTCACCGCCGAGGTGGTCTTACTGATGTCATCGAGGTGATGTTGGCCCTCGTGCATGGCCTGGCGCACCAGCCACCGCGCGGTCCGGTGCTCACCCGGTAATCGCGTGACGAGACGGTCCCACTGCTCCATTCGGGCCACCTCCTCGCAGAACCCGGCCGCTGTCGCACCCAGCTCGTCGAGCACAGCGTCGACACTGCGCTCGTTGTACCGAAACCGGCGGGCCCGGAGGTCGTTGAGCATCGGCTCCAGCACAGGCTCGTGCTCGGTGCGGGCCCGGTGCAACCGGATGGTGTAGGTGGCATAGACATCGCGGAGGTGACAGACGTACTCGATGACCGACCACCGGTCGGCGCGGGGGCGCAGTCGACGAACTTCCGCTGGCGCGGCCGAGACGGTCTCACGGACACGGCCGGGCAGCGAACCGATCACCGCGACAGCGTCGGCGACCGATACCTGGGCGAAGTCGATCTCGCACGCCTCGCAGACGTAGTCCTCTGCGGCGAGCGGCGGCACCGCCGTGCGCCGGCGACGGGGGACCCCACCCTGATCGGACACCCGGACCATCATCCTCGGCCGCACTGCCTCGGTGGGGATTCGCTCGCGTAATAGGGAACAAGGCGATGCACGTTCACATCAGCGAGTACCCCGGGGGCAGGGGGCGGCGCCCGGTCAGGGCCAGCAGCGCCGGCGCTGCGCTGCCCTGGCCAGCGGCCAGCGCTCCGAGGACGGCGAAGCTTGCCGCGGCGGCGTCGGTGGGCACCGCGGCGTCGAGGTCCAGGGCAGCTGCCAGGTCGCAGGTGTGCACGGTCAGCTCCACGATCCGCGTGGGCAGGTAGCCCTCCAGGGTCATCACCCCGAACGGGGTTGCCATAACCGCATGTTCAGGAGCGCTGCGTACGCGCTCAAGAACCCGTGTGGCCAACCCCTGCAGCGCGGCCAGCGGATCCTCACCCAAGGCGACGCCGGCCGCCCGGCCACGCTGCGTAACTGCCTCGCCGTCAGCGAGTGCGGCCTGAGTGGCGCGGTAGTAGGCGGCCGCATCGACCAGGTCAACCTCGATGTCTCGCGCCGCGTCGGCCTCAAGGTAGCTCTCGATCGTGGCCAGGGCCCGGCTGGTGTGCCCCAGCAAGTCCCGCACGTTCCACGCGCCCAGACCGGCTTCGTCCAAGCGCCCCTCGGCGTGCGCGGCCACCTGCAGAAACCAGGAGGCCGCCGACGTCAAGGTGCGGGAGGTAGGGGAGTCCACCGGCTCAGTCTGTCACTGACCCGCCACCGAACAGCACGGTCAACGGCGCCAGCTCCGGGCGGGTCATCTGCAACGGCCCTGGTCACGGGCTTGTTGGTGACGCAGATAGTGTCGGTGATGGTTCGTCGTTCGGGAACGTGGCGACCGCTCTCCCAACCTCTCCGTCACAGCTCGTCAGAACCAGAGCCGAGCAGGTGGCGGTACTCGTCGTCGGTGAACGTGAGTTCTTCGGTGCCTCGGAGTGCGGTACGGGCGGCCTCGTACGCTCTCGGGCTGGTCGGCGGGGCGATCCGTTCGAGGTGATCAAGCTCGCGGGCGAGCGCATCCCTACGGTCTCGAAGCGCGCTCTGGGTGAGACCGTCAGCCTGCACATCCGCGATCAGGCGCCGGTAGTCGTTCCGAAGCGCGAGGTAAGACTTCGCGGCCAGTCGCTGCCTTGTCGCGTCCGCGGCCGGGTCGAAGGAGAGCTGGAACGCCGCGAACACGAGCGCGACGAGGGCCGACGAGACCGCGAGCCACGCCGCCGCCGTGGACTGGATGAGCGGGGCGGCGAGGGCCGCGGCGGCGGTGAATCCGAGGACGGCCACGTTCGTGACCTTGATCCTCCGGCCGGCGGTCTCCTTCAGCTCGGCTTCCTTCTCGTGCGTCTTATGCGTGTACGCGACCCGGCCGAACGTCTCCTTTGCCTCCTTCATGACGGGTTCAGGCACCGAAGCCATTGCCGAACACGCTCCTCCAGTAGGTCAGGTAGTACGGGCTGGAGTCGCCGAAGGTGCAAGCGGTGCCCGCGTCTGAGCAAGACTGTTTCGCCTGGTCGATCCAGCCGACCCCGGTTCCGATGCGCCTACCGGTCGGGAGCGCGTACGTGGAGTGGTAGTTCGCGACCATGTGGCCGAAGAAGTCGCGCACGAGCCAGTCGTCGTACACGTACCCGGTCCGCGACCGGTCCCAGCCGCGCATGAACTCGGCAACCATGAGCTCGAGCAGGATCGACTTGAACGTCGTGTCCCACACGCGGCGCCATGCCTTCATGTACCGGATCAGGCGCGTGTACTGACCGTTCGTTGCCGTGTTTAGGGCGGTCGTGTTGTCGTACTCGGCGCCGTAGTCCGAGTCCTCCCACAAGCCGCCTGCCCGGGTGACAGGCACCTTGCAATCCGCGTGGAAGTTGTCCGCGCCGCCGGAGAACAGCACGCCGGGCACAATCTCGACGCTCGGTCCGGACGCGAACTCGACCACCACGACCGGCCCGTCCCCACGGATCTGCGTGCGCGGATAGCGGGCGGCAAGCACGCCGCGGACCTCCTGCAGCAGCGCGGACTGTCCGTTCCCGGCGTACTCGGCGAACCGGGTGTATGTGCCGACGGGCGTGCGGAAGATCCCGTCCGCGTCCGCCATCGGGGAAATAGACGTACTCTTCGCGGCGGACCCGATGATCGTCAGGTGGTCGCCAGCCGATGCGTTCGCGAAGTAGCGCGCGGACAACGCGGCCTCGCAGTCCAGCAGCCTGTTGATCGAGGTCTCCCGCTCCGACTTTGTCGCGGTGACCTGTTGGTCGAATCTCCGGAACAGTTTAGCCGTGCCCACCCCGTCGCCCCTCTCTCTCGCGCAAACCCGAAAGCGCGGATGTTGACGCCGCCATTATGCCGAGCGGGACGACGCCCGCCCGACACTGCCCGCCGTCGCGCACATCTGCGTGAGCGTGCGTCCAGCGACGTGTTGATGAGGGATCCCCAAGTGACACAGCTGCAGATGCCCGCAACCTGAGAATCCGCCGACCTGCAGCGTTCCCGCGCACCCCCTTGCACGGTGTCTTACACCCAGGCTTGGCCTGCACGGATGCAACGGACGGGCGTCCATAACCGGGACCTACAAGTTGCTCCTATGCTCGCTCTCCAGCCTCGAGCAGCCGCCCGCCCACTATCGGAACGGACGTGCCGCACTCACCGGCCCGCACCTTGGGACCGTCGGCCGTGGGCAGTACGGCGACTTCGGGGGGAGCTGAGAGGAAACGGCGGGCGGAACTCGGCCAGGTCAACGTTGCGGTCTCGTGCACTCGCCTCCGTCGGTTACCGGGCCGCACACGCCGCCTCGCGCGGTACCTCGCGTTGGTCGTGAATGAGCTTCACGGCGGGAGCGCTGCAACCACATGGCCGCCCCGAAGCCAGGTTAGGGTCGCCTTATAGTATATACAAGGGCTCTTGTCTCATTTTGGCTGCATCTCGACAGCAGGCAATTTGCCCGCCTGGACTTAACGCGGTTTATACATTATCTACAAGGAGCCCTTTTTTCATTTTGGCTGCATCTCGACAAATCTGTCGGGATGCAACGAAGATTGATCGCCACCCTGGGGTGCAGATTGAACAAATCGACCCTCTCGACGGCTGTGTTCAACTTTGCCTGCATCCGCGTGTTGGACTTGACAGCCACCGGTGACGCCGAGCGTGCCCCGTTAACCTGCATCCACAAGCACCGACAGCCGTGCCAGATGACCATCGGTCAGCGGTACGGCGACCGATCCAGGGCATGGTCCGCGTGTTCGTTCGCGGCCAGGCTTTGAAACATGACGTGCAGGCCGACCAGTCCGTGCTCCCGGTGATCGAAAGCCTCCGGCACCGTGGTGAGGATCTAGAAGCCCAACGCCTGCCACAGGTGAACCGCACCGGTGTTGGTCTCCACCACCGCATTGAATTGCATGCTGCGGTAGCCCGCTGAACGAGCCCACTCCAGGACTTCCTCGCCCAGCGCCCGGCCCACGCCGCGCCCGACCTGCTCCGGATCGACCATGAAGCTGGCGGTGGCGACGTGCGATCCGCGGCCAGGCCGGTTCGGGCCCATCTTGGCTGAGCCCAGGACGAGGTCGCCCTCGACGGCCACCACGGTGCGGCCCGGAGGCTGCTCCATCCACAACGGCCGGGCCTCCTCGAGCCAGAGGTGCTCGGGGTAGGCGTAGGTGCTGCCGGCGGCGACGATGGCGGAGAAGAACGGGTAGATGCCAGCCCAATCCTGGTCCGTGGCCTCCCGAATAATCACAGTCGAGACTGCAGGCAGAGCAATAGAGCCGAGGCCACTGCATTGCTCATCGAGCCGGCCGGTAGAGATGCCTGACCGGGACGGTTGCGTGTTGGGCCCGCCGCGTCAGGTTGGCTTCCCGACTAGTTGGGATTGGTAGGCGAAGACGACGAGTTGAGCGCGGTCGCGGGCGCCGAGCTTGAGCATGGCGTGTCCGACGTGGGTGCGGATGGTGGCCGGGCTGAGCACGAAGTGCTCGGCGATCTCGTCGTTGGACTGCCCGGTGGCGACTTGGGCGACGATTTCTCGTTCCCGTGCGGTGAGTTGGTCGATGTTCGGATGCGGTTCGCCGGACATTCGGTCGTGGCCGGCGAAGCTGCTGATCACGCGGGTGGTGACGGCCGGGGACAGCAGAGCTTCACCGGCGGCGACGGTGCGGATCGCGTGCACCAGCTGGGCGGTATTGTCGTCTTTGAGCAGGAAACCGCTGGCTCCGGCGCGCAGCGCGGCGAAGACGTACTCGTCCAGGGCGAAGGTGGTCAGCATGATCACCCGGGTGCCAAGCAGGTCAGGGTCGGCGCTGACGTGCTCGAGCACAGCGATGCCGTCGAGGACGGGCATCCGGATGTCGAGCACAGCAATGTCAGGGCGGGTGCGGCGGATGAGCTCCAGTGCTTCGCGCCCGTCGGCGGCCTGCCCGAGGAGTTCGAGCCCGTCTTCGGCCTCGATCAGCACCGCGAGGCCCATCCGGATCAGCGGCTGGTCGTCGGCGATGACCACCGAGATCACGCGCCGACCACCTGGTAGGGGAGTTCGGCGTGCACGCGCCAGCCGCCCTCGCGGCGCGGTCCGGCGTGCAGCGTGCCGCCGAGCGCGGAGCAGCGTTCCCGCATGCCCACCAACCCCGATCCGTGCGACGGCGCCTGGCCGGGCGCACCCGCGCCGGCACCCGCGTCGCAGACCTCGACGGTCACCGCCTCGGCGGTGCGTGCCACGCTCACCTGCGTGCGGGCCGCGCCGGCGTGGCGTGCGGTGTTGGTCAGCGACTCCTGCACGATCCGGTAGACCGCCGCCTCGTGGGCGGTGGGCAGCCCGTCGGCTCCGCCGGTGACCGACAGCCGCACGTCCTGGCCGGTGGCGGTGAACCCGGCGACCAGCGCGGGCAGGTCGGCGATTCCCGATGCGGGTGCGCATGGCGCGTCCTCGCCCCGCAGCACCGACAACGTCCCGCGCAGCTCGGTCAGCGCCTCGCGGCTGGAGCGGACGATCGCCTCCAGCGCCAGGTGCGCCTGCTCGGGGCGGCGCGCCTCCACGTGCAGGGCCACACCCGCCTGCAGAGAGATCACGGCCAGGCTGTGCCCGAGCACGTCGTGCAGCTCCCGGGCGATCTGCATCCGCTCTTCGTCGACCTGGTGCCGGTGGGCTTGGACCGCGGCGTGCCGGGTGGAGGCACGGTTGATCCGCACCAACGACGTCAACGCCCACGGAATCACCGGCACCAGCGACCACGTCAGCAGGCTCAGCGTGGAGGCCAGCACGCTGGCGCCGTTGAAGTGCACGGCAGCCGCGGCGACCAGCGCGACGCTGGTCGCCGCCACCACAGGAAGTGCCCGGCGCAGCGGCTGCGCCCAGCCCAGCATCGCCGCCGCCGTCACCGTCACCAGGTAGATCGGGCCACCCGGGTAGTCCCGGGCCAGGTAGGTCGCCACCAGCACCGTCGTGGCGGCCAGCACCGCCCGGGGCCACCGCCACACGAACGCCAGCAGCGCCGGTGCGAGCAGGAACAGGAGGTAGGCCTGCGCGTCCAGCGGACGGTATCCGGCGGCGTCGGCGCCCGCGGCCGCGCCGCGAGTGCCGAACAGGCAGAACAGCACACCCGCGACGATCCATCCGCCCTCGAGCAGCACCACGCGCACACGTCCGGGCCCGGGGCCGGCACCGTTGAGCCAGAGGGCAACACGCACGTCGCCGAGGTTACGGTCCCACCCACCGGCTGTCCTCAACGCTGGAACGTAGCGGGCACTACGTCAGGTTGCGTATCTCCGAGCCGCCGCCACGGTGACGACACAGACCCCCGGGCTGCGCCAGGCTCGTAACCCTCACCCGGTCAGTTCCTCTGGAGGTTTCCCCGTGCGTCGTCTCGCTCGTTTCGTCGTCGCCCACCGCTGGTGGGTGCTGGCGGCCTGGCTGCTCCTGACCATCGCCGGCGGGTACGCCGCCCCGAAAGCCACCTCGGCGCTGACCTACAACTTCGGACTACCCGGACAGGCGGGGTACGAGACCAACCAGCAGATCCTGCAAACGTTCGGCTCGGGCGGCAACAACGCCCCGATCCTGCTGGTCGTCGGCGACGGCAACCGGACGCTCACCCCGACCGAGGCCGCCCCGGTGGTGCAGGCGGTAACGACAGCCACCCCGGGGGCGCGGGTGGTGTCCTTCGCCGACGCCCCGTCGCTGCGCTCCGCCGATGGTCGGACCGGGGTGGTGCTGGTCTACCCCCGCCCGGTGCCCGGTGCTGATCCCTACGCCGCGGCGCTGCCCGCGCTGCAGCAGGCCGCCACCCAGCTCAGCGCACACAGCGGCGTCCCGGTGACCGTCACCGGCCAGGCCGCCCTCGCCACCGGCGGTGGTTCGGGCGGGTCGGGGGTGCTGGTCGAGACCCTGTTCGGTGGGATCGGCGCTTTGGTGGTGCTGGTGTTGGTGTTCGGGTCGTTCCGGGCGCTGATGCCGCTGGTCATCGCCCTCGGGTCGATCCTGACCACGTTCCTGATCGTGTGGGGGTTGACCGGGCTGACCGACGTGTCGTTCATCGTGCAGTACCTGCTCGCGCTGATCGGCCTCGGTGTGGCCATCGACTACGCCCTGCTCATCGTGACCCGGTGGCGGGAGGAACGCGGCCACGGCCACGACAACGCTCATGCGGTCGAGAAGGCGATGGCCACCGCCGGGCGGTCGGTGCTGTTCTCCGGGACCACCGTCGCGGTCAGTCTGGCCGCCCTGATCGCGTTGCCGGTCCCGTTCCTGCGCAGTGTCGGGTTCACCGGCCTGCTGATCCCGCTGATCAGCGTGATCGCCGCGCTCACCCTGCTGCCCGCGCTGCTGTTGGTCGCCGGCGACAAGCTGGCTTGGCCGCACCGGCGCAGCGCCGACCCCGACAGCAGGTTGTGGCGGCGCATCGGGCAGGCGGTGGTGGCCCACCGGCGGATCGCCGCCGCCGCATCCACCCTCGTGCTCCTGGCCCTGGCCTCGCCGCTGGTGGGTCTGCGCCTCGGGCAACCCACCAACGCCTCGCTGGCCTCCACCGGAGGCAGTGCCGCTGCCGCGATCACCCGCCTGGACACCTCCGGGTTGGGCGCCGGACTGTCCCAACCCGTCGAGATCCTCACCAACCACCCCGAGACGGTCCAACAGGCCGTCGCCGGTATCGGCGGGGTCGCCGCGGCGATCGCCCCTGGAGCCTGGAGCCGTGGCGGCACCTCGATCCTCGAGGTGTGGACCACCGCCGATGCCTCCAACAGCGTCGGATCCGCTGCGGCCGCGACCGTGCGCAGCGCGGCCGAGCACGCCGGTGCCCGGGTCGGCGGAGCGCCCGCGCAGAACGCCGACTTCCTCACCGCCGTCTACGGCAACGCCTGGTGGATCGCGCTGATTATCATCGCCGTCACCTTCGCCCTGCTCGCCCGCGCGTTGCGCTCGATCGTCCTGCCCATCAAAGCCCTGCTCCTCAACGTGCTCTCCCTGGGCGCCGCCTACGGCATCACCGTGCTCATCTGGCAACACGGCATCGGCACCCAACTGCTCTTCGGCCAGGCCGCCTCGGGCGCCATCACCGTATGGGTGCCCATCGCGGTGTTCGCGTTCCTGTTCGGCCTGTCCATGGACTACGAAGTGTTCCTGCTCTCCCGCATCCGGGAGGAACACGACCACGGCCAGGACACCGACGACGCCACCGTGCACGGCCTCGCCCGCACCGGCCGCCTCGTCACCAGTGCCGCCCTCATCCTGTTCCTGGCGTTCATCGCCCTGTCCAGGGTTCCCACCGTCGACGTCAAAATCCTCGCCACCGCCCTCGCCCTGGGCATCATCATCGACGCCACCATCGTCCGCGGCATCCTCGCCCCCGCCCTCGTCGCCGCCCTCGGCCCCGCCAACTGGTGGACACCCCGACGACGCCACCCCCAACGCGAGGACAACTCCTCAAACCATGCCCGCGGGCCGCACGAGATCACCAAGCCCACGCCAAGCGGCGACCACCGCCCCAGCTGACCATCACCGTCACGGTCCGGCGGTGGCCCGGCAAGACTGGCGGGCACGGTGACATCGGACGGTTCGATCAGGATTCAAGAAGCCCCGTAAGGGCCACGGCCGCTGCCTGGGTGGCGGCCGTCTTCGTTTCGGCCTGGGCGACGGTGTACAGCCGTGATACTCGGTCCACTGCCAAGACGGTCCACGGACCCGTCCCCTCCTCGCCGCTCAACTCGACGTAGATGCGCGTCCGGTCGTGCTCGACGCGGAGGCGGTGCGCGTCGTTGCCGTCTTCGTGCAGAATCCGTCGGCGGTCAGGATCGGCCACGAACGATGTCCATCGGCTGCCAGGCATCCGGCAACGTAACCACAAAGACATTCCCATAGTCGTCGATGCCGGTAGCGGATGGCGGGCTCAGTCGGTCGTCGCAACACCCCTGCTGATGTGAGGTGTTGTGGATGTGGTCGAAGAAGGAACTGATTGACAAGCAGGCTCGGTTCTGGGTGTTGATGGCGAAGGGCTCGACG
>JAABVA010005187.1_pt1 | contig 11878 bp, 15 predicted proteins | sample 5560331 | NCBI WGS metagenome assembly JAABVA01 (sample SAMN12812661, study PRJNA571458) | rock metagenome | isolation source: Antarctica rocks | place: Antarctica: Victoria Land, Mt New Zealand sud | collected 2016-01-07
TGCTGCAGCAGACACAAACAAGATGCCTGTTCCCTGGCGTAGACTGCTACTGGCGGATGTCTTACTCAAGCTAGCTGGAAGGTCATCCGATGCAAACGTCGTTTTTGGAGATCCGACCGAGTCTGTCAGCGCCGAAGCACCTGACAGCCTTTCTTGGGATGGCCGAGACGTTGACCAGACTGACACCGCCTTTGAAGGGCCAGATCGTATCTCCCCCGCTTACGAGGCAGTTGCCACCTCAGCAAATCAGACAGAACAGGTGCAAGAAACCAGCGTTCGGGATGGTCGTTTATCGGGCCCGCACACACTGCTGTCAGGTTCAAGCTCAGCAGCCAAACAAGCAGATCCCAAGCAGGCTTCTGACTTGCAAACCACTGACCACTTGCCAGTCAGGGGTCAGCACAGAAGGACTTCATCAGCGACATCTGACATCAGCCTTGCCTCTGTCGTCAGTACAACAGGGGCTTATACTGGCTTCACGCAGAGTGGGCAATACGATCTGTACAACGATGTGATCCTTAGAGGAGAATTTATTTCCGAGCAGCAATCAAAGGCATGCACAGCTGCTGATCCCTAATTGCAACTCAGGTGCTGGACAAAAAATGCTGGACAGAGCGCTGACAATCAATATGTTGCATGCAGGCTGTCATTGTCAGCATTCGCTTTGCTACATACATCGGTGTCACAATTTTGATAGTTGCGCTGAGCTACAAGCTTACAAAGGTGCAGTGCTGATGTTGTTCTGCATGCATTGCCATCCAATTTCTGTGCACTGGGGCCCTAGAGTCCATATCGATCTCAGCTTCTGTGTGACTTGCAGACAGACCTGTGGTTCACCTCCAACATTGCTGTTCAGGTACTGCAACCAATTCTGGTCTGCTTATCTGCCTTTATGATCATTGCTGCCATTTGCTGCTGTTTAGCAGTACTGCGTCATGCAGGCATGGAATGTCAGTCTGGGAGCTTTGTGCTTTGCAGCACTTTCAGTCTGCTGTACTATACTTGCAAGCCGTGTTCTCAACAGCTATAGGCTGCACAAGCACTGGTATGCACATGTGTGCTAAATCTCGGGAGCAACTGTGCCCCATGTCACATGTTAAGATTGCTTGCACCTCAGGTCAAGGCGCAGGAAAGTCACTGTTGCTCTGAACGGAGCAGAGTCATGTGTTCAGGTCAATGGCCATCCCTCAACATACCACAATGCATGGTTTGCACCCAACTCAATTGCTGGACACTGCTGACAAGATGCAATCTATCCTAAACCTCCCTGTTAGGCTTCCCTATGCTGAATCCAAGCTGATGCTCTGCAGTTAGTCAATGTGTGTGTGTGGATTGCGCCTAATGCCATTTTGTTAAGGCATGACTGCCTGTGGTTTGAGCCCTTTGTGATCTGGTCAGCCTTCACCAGCTGGACTTGCTGGAACACCATCTTCCTGATCATGCTCATTGAAGCGCACAACTGTGCTCCCTGGGACAAAGGCAGGGCAGCAACCAGAGGAGGCGAGTCTATGTTCTGCACTGCCTGTCTCTCACATCTGGTCTGCAGGACAATACTTGCTGTGCAGTCAAGGATGCTGGCAAGCTCATACTCAAAGCTGATCCAGCTGTCACCTTGAATTGCAAAATTCCATGCTATGTGTGCATTCACAGCCGTCTAAACTGTGTCTTGCCTTGTTACCTGCCTCAGTAAGAAGGTGGCTGCATCGACCCCTGTCAATCACACTGCAGTGCTTACAGCATTGCACAGTCTGCAAAGTTCACAGGCTGTCTGGTCTCGAGCAGGGTGTACAACCGTGTCTGCTACTGCGGCTTGCCAACATTGCACAGGGCAATGCACCTCACTGTCTGATTAGATTGTGCACTGTTGCAGGCAAACGTAACAAGGATGCTATAGTCATGGATGCGCCAATCTGGTATCACACCCCTAAGCTGATCCTGTGGTGTGTCTTTGAAGCCCTAGATCTATTCTTGGCCATCTGGGTCACACGTGAGCCGCCTGACTATCACATACTGAACATCCAGAATGGGGTGTGCATGAGATCTGGAGGAAACAGCAATGTACTCAGAAGCATATTTGCTTTGATGAGGGGATGCCATTGTATGAATAAAGCTATAGTGTGCCTAGGTCATGGGTCAACCCCATCAGTATTATCACTGTCACTGCTGTTTGCATCTCCCTTGGGATTCAAGTGTTTGCAGGGTATGCTGCACTGAACTTGTGTTTTCAAGGGGCATATTTTTTGCACACAGTGCCAGCGTTTGAATCAGTTGGCAATGTTGAAAACGAATACATGCATCGCATTTCACTCCTTCACACGGTTGCAGATGATCAAGTGGGGCCTGTGCAGCGCAAGGCCATTATCTCTACGCCCAACTGTGCTGTACGTGCACAGAACTGCCATCTGAAGACAGTGACCCTTGTGCTGGTCATTCTCATCTGCGGCCTGCTGATCCTGTATGTGCTGTTATAGTTCTGGTATATGTGGAGAGCCTTCAGGGATCTCCAGAAGCACCAGTACATGCACTATAAGATGGGCAACCTCAATGTTCGCATGCAGGTCAGTTTATGCTTTCATTGCTGCATTTCTCAGGATCAAATTTTGATGTCTCTTGTGCATCATGCTGATAGTTTGTCTGCACTCAGGGGCATATACATTGGCATCGTCAGTGCCTGACAGCAGCGTGACAGTGGTGTCAGCTGTTTTGCTGCGTGATGCTGGCTGCTGCCTTTCCTAGAAAGCATTTCTGAGATGTAATTTGCACCACAAGAACTCAACAGGGTGTCACTTGCCATCTCTGCTGACATTCTCACAAGCTGTTGCTGTGCAGGCCCATCGGCGCCTCATTGCTGCAGCACTCTTCCTTGTCAGCTTTGTTGGGCTGCAGTTTGTGAAGTTGAACAGCTGCTCCAGCTACATGGAGTCCTGGCTGGGCTTTGCCCCTGTGTATGTTGTGGAGACAGCTGTGGCAGTTGGTGGGGCATACTTCTTCATGCCCAAAAACCCAGATTTGCAAGACCCCATCCTAAGGGTAAGCTAATGCCATGAGGTTGTGTTTGAGCTTGTGTTTTGCCTTGATAGGTCTGTTGCACTCAGCCTTGCACGGCGCTCTGTATCCAGCTGCGCATAGCACAAGTCAGCACATGCCATCTTCCGTGGCCTGCATATGTCATGCTGCAGTCCTACTGAAGGCCCTGTTTCACAGGGGAAAAGGTCTTCCCCAAGGTCATATACTGTCGTTTCAGCTCACAGCACTCAATTCACGAGCATGCCACTATCTTGCCTACCGAGCAGGACATGAGCCAATGCATGCACAAACAGGTGTGGCTGCAAGAATTTGGTTGGACCGAAGAAGAAAAGGCTGACAAGATAGCCAAGAGGGGAGGCTTTCTGGGCCCAGTGCATGACGCCCTAAAAAATGAACCCATGTTCTGTTTTGGGACAGCTGTGAAGCTGTTCTACTGGTCTCACTTGGTGTATGATATGAACGAGGAGGGCAGCAGGCGCTTCAGCATCGAGACAGCCCTTGGCTTGTTTGGGCTGGACAAGTATGAGCTGATGTGGGAGAAGGCAGAAGATACCAAGGTACAGCTTTCAACTGTGCTAGCGTGAGTATGTTGTCGTTTGGCTGCTTCTCATGCACAGACAGTGCTTGATGTGTGGTAGTTTTGTGAATGTCTGCAAACAGAGCTACTGATGCACCAACTGTAACAACAGACCTACATTGGAACCGTCGTGAAACCTGCATCTGCTTTTGCTTGACTTACTGTCACAGCATGGCTGCTCTGAGTGCTTGTTCATGCTCGCGGCTTGATGGGTCCTCTTGCTCAATAGGTTCGCAATGCAGGTGTTGCTGGCATGGAACACTAACACAGTGTTGGTGAGCTTCAGAGGCACAGCCAGTCTTGCCAACGCCCTTGCTGACATCCAGGTAGCTTTTATGCATAGTGGTTCCTTGCACAACCTACGCAACATCAACACCAGGCACCAATAGCAAACACCATTGATGTATCTGTGGTTTGTGTCAGAGTCACGCTCAATGGAACACTTGCCGTGTTGTACCTCAGAAGCTGATCTCTCATGCATCTGTAGTGCCTGCTGCTCTGTGGCTGTCATGTTCTAGGCAGACGTCATTATCACACTGGACCTGGCCACAGCAGTGGGCTGCTGCAGATGTCATGAGTCTTCACAAAAAGTACCCAGTCAGGCTTGCTATCACATGCCCTTGAGTGCATGCACATCTCATCAGCCCTGAATAGATGATCTGAGGTCTGAAGGTACTGATGCTAGATACCCAATGGTATGCCACTGGCTTGTCTCGACATAGGCAAGCCGCTGACTGGGACAAGTGACTGCAGGTGTGGATGAGTCATTACCCAAGCAGCAGCAAGGGCAGCACAGGGGAGGGCCCGGATCTGCTGGCAGGCCCTGCAGCGGCCTTCAGCTGGCTACCTGGCGGCAAGCCTGCTGTGCATAGAGGCTTCCTCAACAGCTGGCGAGCCAATGGCCTGAACCAGCGTGTGAAACAGCGCATCTGGGATATCTTATACAGTGAGGATGTGGACCGCAGCAAGGTCAAAGTCCTGTGCACAGGTCAGTGGCCTCTGTTGAGGCGCTTGAACCTGTCGAACACTGTCTGTGCTGGTGAGTTGTCAATGTCATGACGCTGTTCTTGGTGAAAACCACCTCTAACACTTCAGTGGTGCTGATGACGCCATGTGTGCAGAAGCAGCCTTGTCATATGAACTGCAACTTGCAGCAAAACATAGCTACAAACATCTTGAGCAAAAGGCATCATAAGAACATCAAAGAAGGTGCAAGTATGTTATGGAATGCAGGGCACTCTCTGGGTGGAGCATTGGCCAGCCTGGCTGCTTTTGATATTCAGCGCCAGTGTCCCTGTCTCAAGCCGCTGGATGTGTCTTGCTACACCTTTGGAGCCCCTCGTGTTGGCAATCATGCATTTGCCAGACAGTATGATGCTGTTGTGCCTGACACCTGGAACATCATCAATAATCAGGTCAGTCAACCTGTGCAGTATCTCTGCAAGCACACTTCTTTCAGATGCCTGAATCATCACTGGTCAGGCCTTGCACGCTGACCAGCTGTTTGCACATCAGCCAGCAGCCTGAGTTGTGCACTTGGTATTTGACATGTTACTGTTCAGGTACAATTGCTTGATGCTAGACATGACCAGCAATCAGGTTTAGCCAGTTGTGTTACATACATTATTACGTGTTTGACACGCAGTTTAGCATCCGCTTGTGCAATACAACTAGATAAGGACTGACAGTGATGGCTTCTGGCCGTGTTCGCTACAGCAGCTTGTCAACACATGGAGGCTGCATGGTCATCACAGCAGCACTGGCATGTGCAGGTATTGAACGCTGTCATGCGTTGTTCCAAGTCACTGTCCATCCTGATGTCATGTTGTATGATCGCGCAGGATGTGATTGCACGTGCTGGCAGATTCTGGGGGCTGTACAAGAGGGCAGGGCAGCGTGTGATGATCAACCCCAGTGGGGACCTCATTGTGCGGCCCACCTTCATTGAGGCGGCTGCCCAGCTCATGAGACCCTGGGGTACAATCAGTCACAACCTGCACCTGTATCCTTGTTTGTGCATTTGGTCTTGCAGTGCACAGTACCTGCGTTGCATGATATCTGCTCTGCATCTCAAGATAGCAATCCACAGTCCTCCTGTGCGTGAAGATGGTGTCCTACATTGCACAAGCTGTATACCTGGTATGCATTTCCACCGTGGCCTTCTCTGCTGAGTCCTTGTAAGCAGCAGGCCAGCAAGTGCCTTGCATATGCTTCAGAACTCCTAGTTGGCAGTGATAAAGTGTGACCATGCTGTACAGGCGCAAATCCAACTGCAAAGTGCCAAGTCAATGACTGTGCTGTCTGCTTGCATGGTACCCTATTGACCTGTCACATCCTATGTATGTGCAATGTCAACTGAATCTACATTTGAGGTGCGGCCTTGGCTTGAACAGGCGGTGTTCTTGGAGGCAGTGTACCAGACCATCTGCTGGTCAACTACCGCAAGTCCCTGGTGGCAATCTGTCTGGCCCAATTCAACTCCAGGAAGGGCTTTGAGGGAGGTGGTCGGGTACGCCCTGTCTTCTGTTGCAACTTTGGACCTACTTGTCAACAAAGAGCTGCTGCCTGTGAAAAGTGGACAGGGGTACAAACTTTTGCTCAAGTGGCGCTTTGAGATTGATGCAGTTGCTACGTCACACTTTGTGCAAGCAATTTTGTCCTCATGCAGCAACATGTGTACACCCACAAGGGTGCACAAACAGGCATCATACACCCAAAAAATCAGTATGTATGTAGCATACCCTCGTCATTATCATCACTGTCAAATACCCAGAGGTACCGATGCTCAATGTAGTTATTGTATGCAGCTTGTACTGCAGCTGAAGGCCAAGACTTGATGGAACTGGCGACAACTGGATATGTGACACTACATCAGCATAGTGTTGATGTGTTCATCAAATGCAATATGTGTGTGGGCTGTGAGTTGCATCATTGGTGTGCAGGGGGTGTTGCAGCTGCTGGAAAAGGCTGAGATTCGTGACGTGCTGGCAGCTGCCGGGGTGCAGTTTGAGCAGCTGAAGCGCATGGGCCCCTTTGGAGGAGTGGTGTTCAAAAGTTGTAATCCCAGCTGACAAGATGAGCAGGAGAGAGCATTGAGGCTGACCTTGTTGAAGCCCTTCTGCATCATGCCCTACAGCTGCAGGCCAAATGCTGCTCAGTGGCTGCAGACTGAGCATGTTTTATGCAGGATCACACTCAGTATCAGACTGCTGATCCAACTGATTGCTCGTGTATGTCAGAAGCAGCCGAAAGCTAACACTGGTTGCAAGAACATGTTTTGGTGCGACTGGTACTTTACACAGGTCTGTGTGTAATGCAGACCATTGATCCGGCAGCTGACACAGCTGTGGTGTGTGCGGATGGAGTCTGCCGTCTGGTTCCAAGTGCGAGTCTGAGGCGCAACAGCATGCCTAACGTGCAAGCCCGCAGTCACTCCATGCCTAACGGACGAGCTTCAGGCTCATTTAGATCAGGCAGCAATGGCCGGCTGCATACACAGTCAGCTAGGCAGCTCGATGTGGAGGCTGCTGACGAAGATGATGGTAGGTTTCCACTGAGTCCTTTCTCAGTGAGCTCTCTAGTGTGCCTTGTCATGTTCTTTGACACACCAGCTTGCCTGCCAGCATGTGCTTTTGACACGTGGACACCTAGTTCAGTTGCTTGAGTTAAGACATTAACGCTTGATTTTCGTTGCCTGGCGTGCAACCAAGATAGTGGTGTATGCACACTCTTTGGCTTGCACAAGGTGCTTCTTGTGCTGATGAATGTTGTAGTGACAGTCGTTCTCCTCGCAGGCATTGACATTGAGGTTGGAAGGCTGAGCAACCATCAAGGTGAGGATGGATCAGTCCATCAGCAGGCAGAGGTTGTATCAAGGTCCAGCTTTGGATACAGATCCTCAGGCCTGCAAACCTCATCTGGCCGGCAAGCCTCCTCGAGCCTTCAGAGTTCCCTGGGACCACGCAGATCCTCAGACCGGCAGGCACCCTCAGACATGCAGACAGTTCCGTGCCCACAAAGCACACTGGGCCGGCAAACATCACCAGGTCTGCAAAGACCAGCAGCTTTGCAACAACCAACGACTTCACAAACTGCATCAGCACGTTTGCCAAGTCCAGCAGGTCTGCCAAGACCACCAAATCTGCAATTTGCACCAGGTCTGCAAAGGGATTCGTTTCAGAGCTCGCCCTCTTCACCTGATGATGATCCTCCTGAGTCTTTATGGAGTTATCTGAACCTGATGAAGAGAAAGGGCAGCTTGAACTTGAATGACATTGAACTTACACATACCCACCACTAGTTCTTGTTTGGCATCAGTGCAAAGTGTCATTTGATTACATGTTTTGATTTCCGTATGGTGCAGGTGTTCTTTGTGTACCCTAGTGACAGTGTCAGTGTGGGTGATGTGACTATGTGCCAGGAATGTGTACAAAAACTGATTTGATTTTTGGACATCCACTATAACTGCCAATAAATTGCACTTGAGTTGGAACACGTTGCTTATAGGTTTTGTTTAGGAAGGATATACCCCCTTGCTTGTCTTGCCGCCAACACCCCCCCCCCACCCTTTCCTGATCTTAACACCATTCGCAGCAGGAACTGTCACTTGTGATGATGTATACTAGTTCTGTACTTTGCGACCCCTTACCCAACTATACTAGTTGTGGTACCTTATAATTCATGGACGCAGTGCATCTGCAACAATACTTAGCAGCAACCATCAACAGTCATATGCACTTGTAAGCCTATATTCCACCGGGCACACCTGCCGATCACAAGTAAAGCTGACATCTGTCAGCAGTGTCACTACCCGTTGCATACGCATGTCCTGACGGTGGCAGCCAAACATGTTTCTTGCCTGTACAGCTCGGTCCTAGAAGTTCTTTGATGTAGAGTTGAATCAGATGAGGTCTGTTTGTATTGCTTTGCACATCGACAGACGAAGGCTAGAATGGGTCACTATGCTGCATGGTGTTGCAGCGTGTATCCAAGCATGTCCCGCCTGTATACATGCAGAAGAACTCATGTCCATGCAAGGAGAACTCACACTTCCAGGGAGAAAGCAGGATCTCCATGGGGACGAAAACCCATCCCCGCGAAAATACGTAGGAATCTCTGTGCTTTCAAATCTGTTGACAGTGTTGTGACGGTGGCGAAGTCCGAGCTGCCCATTGCCACTGCGCAGATTGCACAGCTCATGTACTGTCCGTTTATCTACCCTTCGAAGCCTTGGTGCTTGTTGAAGTAACAGCCGACTCTGCGATGACCTTTTCGTGGCACGCCAAGACCGGCAACAACGTCTTCTTGCCAGCATCCGTGACCTTTGCCGTCTTTCTTGCTCTGTTGACTGTCTTTGTCGTCGTGCGATATGGCAAGAGTACGTCGCGAGGCAAGCGCTCAGCTGTGACAAAACGTAATGGCCGAGAACCCCGAAGGTCCACCAGGTCAGTCAACGCCAGATGACATCCCAAAGGTTGGCCTCTATTTCCATCGCAAAGTCATCATGACCACATATGGTTTACAGGGAGCGCAAGGAGGTGTCAAGATGGAGTCCTGTGAAGGGAAGAGAGAGCGACTCACCTTCTACCAAAGTCAGTACACGCTGAGGATCTGCTGGACTGTGCAGACTGTTACAATCGTTGCTGAGTATTGATTGTGTGGGAATTGTCATGCAGAAAGCCCCCAAGACACCAGCAGCTGCAGCTGTCCAGAAAGTCATGGCCAACGCGGAGGGTGTCATTGCTTCACCTGTATCTGCCATCAAGAAGACCCGTTTGGCCAAGTCTTTGGGCGCCACTGCAACTTCACCCAGCCCACCAAAGCGGTCTAGACATACACCTGCTCAAGCGTAATCTCAGCTGTAGGACTTGGCAGATGCTGTCCCTGACACAATATGACATGACTTGCTGTGCTGACGAACTGACCAATGACTGCTTACTTCTCAAGTTTCCAGCAGTGCTTCGGAACTCAATCTCATGTGATATCATTGGTGTCCGTGTGCCAGTGGAATCACTCGTGAGTGAGATTTACATTGCAAGTTGTTGGCTCGTTTCCCCCTGGTACTTCTGGTATAGCTGTTGCAACTCATTTGACCCTGTCATGACTTGATTACATGTGAATTTGTCAACGTCGATGTTCTGTACAGAGAGCTGTTACACAGCCAGTACGGTCCTGTGAAGCAACATCTCGATTTCAGTCGTAATCAGCAAAGCAGAGGGATAACTGTTTGAGCCAGTCACACACCGAACACCAGCGGGCCTAAAGGACTTTGCGTAGCACATCAGAAAGGTAAAAAGGACCATGCAGGATACGCTGCTAGAGTAATGCAATAAAATCAGCTCAAATTCAACTTGACACTAGCTCTCGGCCATTTTGGTCCTTTGTTTCCTGCGCATCCTGAACACATCATGCGCTGGGGGGGCATTGCGCAAGGTTGGGGAGGAAGCAAAGCCATTTGACTGATGTGCTTCACCAGATGGACCAAATCCATTGTCAGGCTGCTTGCGTTTTTGGCCTGCATTGTCTGGTGCTTGCATGTTCTGCTGTGCACTGGGGTCAAATGCATCTGGCTGCATGCCAGGGCCACCCTGCAAGATTTTCAAGAGGCTTTACCTTGAGTCACAATCGTCCTCTGTGTGTCTGTAACTGTGTACAGCCCTGTTACGGAATACATGTGTGCTAAGAGGTTGTGCTTTGCCGACTTCTACCATTCACCAGTGACAGATTGACACCAGGCCAGGGTGATGTCTTTGACTGAGCATTCAGAAGCAGCAGCAACTTTTGAGTCAACCAATCGCATGACAAATGCATAAAGCTGGGAGACACAAAATGAGTACTGTGGAAATGACAAACGAAAGCAGGAACAAGTCAGCATGAACCTTGTCTGCTGCAGCAGCATACAGGATGCAGAGCAACTTCTGTGTAGCAGCTTCAGGAGGCAATGCTCACACACATGTGCAGTGAACGCATGTATGTCCAATAGGAGCACTATTGGACACAGCAGTAGGCAGTTCAGTCTGGCAGCAGGTACATGATGTGCCAATCAAGGTAAGAAGTGCACAGCCAGGGCAACTGACCTGATGATGCAATGGCTGCCCCTGGTGTTGCTCATGAGGGTTCCATCCAGCAGGGCTGGGCCCTGCAGGCCCTGCCATACTGTCTGCCCCCATCTGTGGCTCTCCAGACAGATCAGCTGTCATCAAAATGTCTATTACCTGGACAGGCATGAACACATTGCAGTTCAGGCAATACTGTTGCAGCAAGCTCCCAGTATTCCAGGCAAACTGCAGGGGTGATGCAAACACTACCTTGTGCCCATGCACTTTCAGCAGTGTAGATCTTTGAGTTGTTTTCTCAAAATGCTACTGGGGTGCTACCAGCGATGCACAGGAATGTACAGCTAAAGCAGACACTCCTGCCGTTTCTGTGCATGCAATTTGGCTGTGTCTCACCTGGTCAACATTGGGGTGTGCACCCTCCAGCGCCCGAGCAGGCGGCAGCTTGTTGATGAAGTTGCCCAGCTCAACAGGAAACTGTGTCAGAGGCTGTGGGGGACCCCTAGCAACCGGCACAGCAGCTGGGGGCTGTGGAAGCGATCCAGCGCCTGGGCCGTTATGATGTGGCCCTGGGCCAGCTAAGGGTGGGCCTGGGGCTGATGGGGGCTGCCCTGGACCAGGGCCAGGTCCTGGGGGTCCATGCATAGGACTTGCATGCTGTGCTTGAGCAGGACTCCTGCAATGCAGTGTGTTGCTTGAGATTCAAATATCATTGGACATGACTCATGGCTGTTCTGTAGCTCTGACTGAATGCAATTCATCACATCCATTGCGTGCATGATCCTGTGGTGGCCATGCACAGAAGCCCACTTGCAGCAGCCTGCGCTGCGTGTAACAGTGCCTGTGGCTTCCTTGTGGCCTGCCACAGTATAGCTAGTCTGGTTACGCATACAGAAGACAGCACACGAAGGCCCACCATGTGTCCATCATGGGAGAGGCCCCAGGGTTGGATGGGTGCCCATTCTGGGGGCCTGCAGCCTGCAGCTGCCGCCCCCCAGCAGGACCAGGGGGTTCAGGCAGGGGCGGCAGCAGGCCCAGAACACGCTTGAAGTGGTCCCTCTCAGAGGGCTGAACCGGCCACAGGTCCCCATCGCGGTGCTTCAGCAGAAGGGAATGAAGATGGTCAACTGATGAGGCTGGTGCAAGAGCCCCACGCCGCCGCTGCTCCACCTTGGAGACAGCTTCTGGAGAGCCGTGCTGCAGCAGGCCAGCTACAACA
>JAABVA010005190.1_pt1 | contig 11876 bp, 14 predicted proteins | sample 5560331 | NCBI WGS metagenome assembly JAABVA01 (sample SAMN12812661, study PRJNA571458) | rock metagenome | isolation source: Antarctica rocks | place: Antarctica: Victoria Land, Mt New Zealand sud | collected 2016-01-07
CAAGCAATTATGCTTGATTGCAGCACCGAGTACAGCTCACCCAAATCTGTCAGCCTTGACCAAGTTGCCGCGCTCCTGATCAACAATCAATCCGCGGGTGACAAGTGTTGGGTCGAAGTGCAGGCCATCTGTGGGACACCCCATGCTTTGCAGATTCTGCAGCATGTACTTGAAAGCTTTACCCTCCCAGGCATCCACATCGTAATGAACCAAGGTGTAATCCATGTCGTACCCTGCAAGCCAAAGGCACTATGTGAGCGTTTTGATAACAAGCAGCCGCAGCAGCAGCAGCCGCAGCAGCAGCTGCAACAGCTGACCGGAAGATACTTGAACAGCATGGCAGCACAAGCTACCATTCAAAGCCTGTTGGCTTGTGTATATCTGCAACTCAATGATACAGTGCATAATACCTATAGCCTGAATGGAGCGCAGATTCAGTGTTCGACTGCAGAAAATGGCACGATTAGCTCTGCCCTTGGGGTATTGAGGAGACACCTTGAGTCCTTGCATAAGTGCCTGCAAGGGTCTACATTGTCAGTATTGCTACAAATGCATGTGGGGTCTGTCACCAAACTTTTAAGCAGTACCACCAAGCACCTGTTGTGACCTTTTCAATTCCCTATATGGAATTGTGATGATGTCATCCAACTGCTGTAGGCCCAGCACATTGACAATGCCTTCTGACTTGACTCTTTGCACAAAACGCAAGTTGCCAGTAGTGCTTTCGCCCAGAAAGTCAATCTGTACCGAGAGAAAAGCTTTAACATACGAGGGTTGACCACTTTTGACAGGGCCAGTATGCAGAGCAGCCGACCTCGGCTTCGTCATCATCGACAGGTTCTATCAGGCCGTCATTAGTGGTGAAGACCTCGGACTCTTCTGGCTTTGCCACTTCAGTGACACCAGCCGCTTGACATGCAGAGATCGATCTAACAGTTTTGGGCAGCTTTTGCTGAAGGCGCCATGACGGACCAAGTGCTACTTTCAACGATATTCGATGCTTTCGGGCTATGCATAGAGGCCTTGTGGGCAATGACAAACCAGGGCTCAGTCGAGTGCCGTCGGTCAACATCTGCTTCAGCTGCTTACAGGTTGCTCACACAGGCCCGCACATGAACCACGAATGCGCCGCCTCGTACACGCAATTGTGATGGTCTCATACATCTCATTAACGCGCAATCGAAGCAACATGCTGATGCTCTTCGTGCAGTAAGCAGCGAATTGCACAGTTAATTCTGGTGAGTCATGGTCAATCAGACCAAAAGTGGCAATCTTCTTCCTCCTTTGGTAACTGCTGGATTCGGTGTCATTCTTCCAAAGCGTGCTATGCATTGCGACCAAGGGCCCTGGGTTGCATTTGCTTCGTTTAGTGCGAGTTGTGAAAGACATCTATGACCACACCAACTACCAGTCCCAGAACACCACCGCCCGTGAAGTTAGACAGAGTCTCGGGCGGACTTTACCCGCGTTCACCTAATGTCTCTGTCAACAAGAACGTAGAGTGGATCAACTCTAGGGGCGCATGGACGTTCTACATTGCTTTGATTATACTCAATTGGTTTGCGCTGTCGACGATAATGAATCCCGGTGAGTGCTCTGCCCAGTACACGTTGTGCTATACAAAGTGCTGACGATCGCTTGGCACGTGGCGAAGGATAAGTCGTGTTTGCACTGGAGTGTGTCGTTGTGTACAAACTTGGTTGTTTGTTTGATTCTTTTTGTTGCCGCAGGGTATGCCTGGACGTATGTTCACTTGATCCATGGGGTGTTGACCTATTATCTTCTACACTGGCACAAGGGTTCACCCATTGAGATGGATCAGGGCAAGTACGATAAACTCACATTTTGGGAACAACTGGATGATGGAGTGCAAAACACAACAAACAGAAAGTTTTTCACAGCAGTGCCTGTGGTACTTTTCTTGCTGGCAACTCATGGCTCAGACTACAGGCGGCAGCCTTTAGGGGTCAACCTGGCAGTGGTGCTGGTACTGGTCATTGCAAAGTTCTCTGGCATGCACAAAGTCAGGCTGTTTGGTATTGGTGAAGTCAAGTACAATGCATGACCTGATATTGTGTACAGTAGTAGTGTTGAAGGTGTTGTGTCATCGCAGCTTGTATGCAGGATGACTGCAGTCCCTGTTCCTGTGTGTTGTGCTTTCGTGTAGTGAGTAGGCAGGTGAATGAACATTGGTTGAATAACTTTATGACCCTTAACTGCTGCATTCTCATGCTTTTATGGACTGCTTACACATCCTAACTGCTGATGCTTCGCCCAAATCTTGCCCTTCATATAACCCCAAGGCTTATGATATATGATTGATGTATGATCAATTATCAGCACATCACGTTGTAATGCAAAACTTGCCCTGCTGCTTTATCAAAGCTAACTCTAGTTAGCTGTTGTTGGAGCTCATGCAGCAAAGACCAGCAATGTGTGCTTCATGCATGGCTAGCTCAGCCATCGTGTATGGACTCATACGATACATGCATGCTCAATCGTATTGCAGATATGTTTGTAATATTGGTGAGGCCATCATGCATGCCGAAAATACGCATGTGACCTGGTCAACAGCTAGTCCTACTTGTGCAATTGTTGCAACACGACATACACAGGTGCACTTAAAAACATAAAAAGCCAATCAAGGCAAAAGATCATCAGTTGTGCTTGTCAGTGCACAAGAGGATCGGAGATCTTCTCTTCAGAAGGGGCACAGACTGTACAGGCGTATGCATTTGCTGCATTGTGCAATGTACTTGTGTGTGGCGATGGCATCCATGCTAATTGTAGAACCTGTACCTCAAAGCTTTTTGCATCGTCCACATTTGTACGCTGTAAGAAACAGGAAGGTCTGCATGGAATGACAAACAGTCAGATCAGATCCTGGCCTGACCTGGTATGTTAACCCAAAGAGAGCACCATGCACCTATCACTTGGTGCAGCAATGTATTGATCAAACTGGTAAACTACAAAGTGTTGCAGGCCATGAATGAAATTGCCAGACATGCAAAGGACACAAGTAGTGCTTCTGATAGAGTCGACAAGCTAAGTCATTGACATGGCAGGCGTGCATTGCTTCTGGTCTACATCCTTCAAGTCCATGATAAGCGCAGCGCTGGCTCTTTCTCCCATCATCTTCTCCTGGTCATAACCAAAAACAACCTCCCAGCCATCAGCGCCGTACCTACGATGCAGTGATACACAACATCAGCACCATGATGCATAGGAACAACCACATGCGTGTCAGCTAGTGCACTTGATGCCGTCTGCTGTATGATGTTGCATTGACCCTTGAGTAGCTCATGTGGATATTGAATTCACCTCACTGCATCCAGACAACAATACCGTAGTCACCAAAACTCACCGCGCAAAAATAATTATTTGGAGCCCTGCGCGTTTAAAAAAACTCTAATCACACCTGCTTGACCCCAACTTGACCCCCATTTGACCCCAAATCGACCCTGGGGAACCCCTGCGGGTGATGGTAAACAGTATTCCATTTCAACCAGTGCGCGGTGAGTTTTGGTGACTACGGTATGCTGCATGCTTGAGCAAAAAGAGAATTCTACTAATGACAAAGTGATGTAGCATGATGCACGTGAAGGGGAAGCATGCAAGCCTGAGGCATCCTTACTGATCTATCAAAGGAACAGCCACATCTTGAACCATTTGACGGCCATGCCTCTCATCCTCCTTGATGTGCAGCTCCCAGTAGCCTGCCGCACCTTCACTCAGACCCACCCTCTGTGCTGCTGCCAGGTATGACCGGTACACACTTGGCCCATTCACCTGCACACACCATCACTTTGCATTGCATAGCCCCACAGCTGCTTGCATGCTGCATGTCAATACACACCTTGCTTATCACATGTCGGAATCTGACCATGCTCAGACATGCTGACGTGTGGTGCTGCACATGTGGTGCTGCACATGTGGGGCTGACATGTGGTGCTGCACATGTCCAGCAACAACGTCTCAGCACATGTCATGGCATGATTGTGCCAAAGCTGAAGATCAGTCTTGTCCATGTCTGCTTATACGACAGAACTGACGCTGCTGCTTGCATTGCTGCATATCTTAGACGGTAATAGCCAATGCAGAGCAGCTCAGCTCCAGCAAAATCAGATGAAACACAGTCATGAACAAGATGAAATGGATCAATGCAAAAATGTGGCTTTCACATGCACAGCTGCAGGCATAAACATGCACATTATGGTATGTAGGTGGTCAAGGCTGAAGGCACCTCGAAGAAGGTAAGACCGCCTGCATAGCGAAGGTAGTGACGCCTGCGCTCGGTGAGGAGAAAGTTGTGGTTCATGCTGGCCAGGCTTTGCCAGGGCATCAGGTCGAAGTAGAACTCTGGCTCCTCATTCAGCTCTAGCTCTCGCATCATGGTCGCAAAGAATGTGGAGTGCTTCTTGTTGAAGCGGCCGGTCCCATACTCCTGCACGCGCCACAAATTGCTGCGTTGAACTCAATTGCCATCAGTGCAGCCAACGCTGCAGCAGCAGTGTGTGAGAGAGATGCCATGCCAGGCTGACAGTGCAATTGATGTAGGGTTGCCAGACTGACAGCGCAATTGATTCAAAGCTCAACCAACTGCTGCTGCAAAAAAATTCTAAATGCTGGGCTGCTGTGCATGTTCTTCTCACAGCAGGACTGGCATTCAAGAAAAAGGTGGGCTGCCAAGGAAAGAGATGCTGCAGTGGGATGTCACAGTATAGCATCCCATGCAGATACATTCTGCCATGGCAGTTGGAGGCAGCAGACAGCAAGCATACCATAACAGCAGCAAGCTTTCAGGGGTGCATGCAGCCTGTGCAGCACATATTTGATGATGAGCTCTAATCAGCCAGCAAGAGGCAGCAACTAGCAAAGCAGGACATCACATCGTCAAGTGTTGCAGCTCACCTCCATGACTACTCTGAAAATGGCACACATGATCTCGTTGGCTGCCCCACCACACACCCGGCTTTGCCTGCTGGCTTCCACCAAACCGTCTACTGAGCCTGCAACCAACCACACTCACCTCAGACACCCTCACTTCCTTCAACCTTCATTGACGTCCTTGATGCAAGTGAGACATGTACATTGCACCTTGACAGGCAATGACTCCAGCACTGAGGCTGAGGCAACATCATTGACCAAACAGGCTGCAACCATTCAAGTTCCACGTAGCAATCTTTGCAATGCACAGGGCTGCTGGCAGACTAGCCTAACACACAACTCTGCAAGGAGGTACACAAAAGAAGTGTATATGCCGAGAAGTGTAAGCTTACCCACAGCCAGAAGGTGACGGTAGCCCTCCTTGCTCATCTCATTCTTGATGTAAGATGCAGTTTCTGACAAAGGAGGGTCCACATCATGGGCAGCCTGCTGTGTCACCATGTCCTTCAGCTGCACCCCACATGTACCCAGTTCACATACTGTCATGGGACACACACTACAGCTGTTATAGCCAGCCTGGTTCAGCATTGCATGAAATATAATGCTGAGACTGGGACAAGAGACGTCATGGGCACACAATCACATTGCAATGTGCACAGGCAACTAGACCACAGTACAAGCTGGCGCTGCTGTGCAACTCTACTCCTGCATGAGCTATACCATGACGCAAGATGCAAGACACTGAGGCAGAAGGACACTGCAACAGCATGACTCTGCTTACCGAAGCTTCCTCACATACATACTGTGGCAGACTTAAGGCTGTGTGATGTTGACTGTGCTTACAGGGTACCCTCTTCAACTTGTTGGCGCCTCACTGGCATATGCTTACAGGGTACCCTCTTCAACTTGTTGGCGCCTCACTGGCATATGCTTACAGGGTACCCTCTTCCACTTGTTGGCGCCTCACTGGCATATGCAAACATTCCTGACACTGTGAGTTGCAGATCGTACCTCCTCCACACTCTTTGACTTGTAAGCGTCAACATCAAAGTGGCCCATTTCCCATCGCTGCCACGGCTCCTCAATACTGTGCCGCAGCTGTGCAAGATACATGCTGCGCTCGTTGTTGTAATTCCTCAGATCATCATACCTGTAGTACACACAGAAGGCCACTGCAGAACAAGCACCGAAGCATGTCTTACCCTGACTGTCATGTCGCAACATGATTGAGCTGGGCAGGCATGTGTGACCAGAACATGCATAAACAAACTCTTACATGAACTACTGGTTTGGAACAAGGCAGCAAAGAAACATCCTACTGCTGCATGCTTGTGAACTGAACTCACCAGAAGAGGACAAGTCTGTTGATGCGATACAAGGTGCGCTGCAGGAAGGAGTGTGCTGCCTTCTCAGCTTCATCTTCTCCTGTGAACAAGCTGCATTGTGAGCAATGGGCTGGCACCATGCACATGAGTGCCGTAAGGGCTTCAGTCAACAGCAAGGGCAGAAGCAAGTATGGGGCTCAGCCTTGAAATTGGCAATTGATTGCGGATGATCAACCAATGCACTCACTGCCTGTGCAACTGACTGACCTGCAGCATTGCTGAATGCACGGCCTGTAGCCACAGCTACTGCTTCCTCTAGCACCTGTGCATCGCGCTGCAAGTCTGCATCTGAGCTGCAAAACACCACAACCAAACTGACGTCTACAGTGCTGCATGTCTGCAGTTTGATAGGGCATGCAAGCTCCTGGCCATGCCTGCAGCTACTGAAGCAATACACACACCTGAGCTGGTGCATTGGTCATACCTGAGCTGTGCATCAAGGTCTTCTGCCCCAAGCAGTCTTGTAAAGCATCTTTCTGCCTCAGTGAAGTCTGTTCTAGTGCCTGTGAGAGCAATACAACTCCAAATAGGCAACATGGGAGGGAAGCGTATGTGATTTCTGCTGGTACTGCAGCGAAACATCTAGCTTACCAAGGGAGGGCAGCCCCTGAAAACGGGCAAGGTCATGCAGCACTGATGTGACTGGCTTTGGCACAAGCTCTGTAGACGGGGCAGCAACTACGGCAGCAGCGTTGACGCAGGAGCTGTGACTGGCTGACTTGACCCTGTGCCTTTGTTGCTGACGTTTTGGAAGATGGGTTACTGCAGGCGCCGTGGGTGCAAAACAAGGAAGACTTGCAGAGGTTGATTTGGATCTGCGGCATGTTGGCCGAACCTGCAACCCAAGCTTTTGTAGCACTGGTATGGCACCTGACAGTCTCTGACGTTCTCGGAGCTTGCGTTGGTCTGATTTCAAGGTCGCGACAAAAGATTGGACACATGCAAAAGACCGGTTTCTTCAAACCCCAACGCTTACCTGCTGCCCAACAGACGCGAAATGGCTTTGCATTTCGATGTTCCGAACAAGCTGCAGAGCCAATCTTGGGACTGATCACCTGTGTTGGGAGCCGTGTCGACAGCCGAGACCAGCCTCTACTTGTCCTCTCGGCACTCAACGGTTGGGCACGATATTAAGTCGTTGTCAATTCCAATAAATTGTGCCGCAGCGATACGTGGCATGAGTTTCCGTGGAAGACCTGCGGGATGCCTTCCCTGTCATGTCGCCTCGAACTGCACGTGTTATGACTAGACACTCACATGACCGGTGTCTTGGCTGAAAATTGGAGTCTGATAGGTTCATTGCCCAATCAAAAGCGTATAGATGCTGCACGTGTAAGATTCAGCTGTACTTGTGAGCCAGCTTTGCGCAAAGGCCTACAGGCATCTGCGCCATCATCTCCACGTCTGTGTTTTACTCGTGCCTGTATCAAGCATCTGCAGCGAAAAGGCATACTTTGCGTACCGGCCTCTGCTTCCTCACTTCCACGTCGACTTTGCAAGCTTTCTCGGTCAAGCCGAAGTTCGGCTTTCTGTGCAGCAGCACTCGGGGCTGTGGTTGCACATAGAGCTATAGGTGCAAATGTCTTTCACGCACTCGTAGTGCACGATACACATGTCTCGCATGTCAGCGTGGTCGATTGTTCAGACGGAGGAAGTGGTCTGCACTTAGTTCGTAGGTCTGGATCAAGCCAGTACAACCTTCACTGCTCATGCAGAGGGCTCAATCGGGCGTTTGGAGCTGTCTCACGCCTGCCAACGCTCACCGTCGCCTTTTTTCGAGCAGCTGTGCAATCACGAAGCATCTTGCTATGTTACCAGAGCCGCGTTCCCCCTCTTCGGTCTCACCATCAGTCGGCAACTGCAGACGCGCAAAATCGCCGGGACCACGAAGGTTGTTCAAAACTCCAGCTGTCGGCACCGTGATCCCGCATGATACCCTGGCCGACACCGAGACCCAGTCGACTAGCAGGTGCTGCTAATTCAAATTATACGCACTATGGCGATCTGCTTTGGCGACCTACAGCTGTTTGAGGCGACGTTTCGCGCATTGTGCATCGAGAAAGCACGTTAGTTTATCTGCTCAAATCTATCGCCGCTGCCACAGGTCACAACCCAACGACATCTTTGTGTGTGACGAGGAGTCACAGTTCTACAGCCAATGCCTGGAGAAGCTGCTGGTCAAAAACAGCAGCAGCAACCAAACAGTCATTGAGTTTGGGTCAGGAGATGGCACACCAGTCATTGGTTGTCTTATCCAAAGTCAATTTTCTGGAATCATTCATGGCTTTGAGCTGAACAAGAAAGCAGCAGAACTGGCTGTATCAAAGGCAGTCGAGACGAATGTCTCAAAGCGCTATCAGGTGAGCTCACCTGACCTTAACTTTATTCCATGTCAAGCACCTAAGCTGGCAGCTGCAATCTGCTTACACACTCTAATGTCACCTGCAAGCCAGTGTCAATAGCCATCCACTTGTTCATTGGTGACATTGTTACCATGCAGGTTCATAACAGCTGCTTCTTCCAAGGCATGCATGACATTCCAGCCAGTTGCCTCATAGCCAACCCGCCATACATTCCTGCACCAGACAACAACATCTTGATGCCAGCTCTGCATGGCGGCAAAGATGGTGCAAACCTGACTAGGGTAAGGACTGCACTCTGCACTGGACCTGGACGCTTGCAACGCTCACATCATAGTGTGCGCCCCATGCATGATATCTGCACCTTTTTTGAAACACCTGCATGTGGCTTCAACAGCAAGCAGCATGTGCACTTAGTGTCTGCATCCCGTGTCAGAACAGCATGCATCCATGTAGGCGTGCACCTCGGGCATCCATCTTGTCTTGCATGACCAAGCTGCAGTACTGCAGGAGCTCATGACCTTTGGTTTTGACAGCGCCATCTTGCTGATCTCATCCTATGCCAACCCTGTGGGCACATTGGAGCATGCAAGGAAGAATGGGTATCAAGTCACTGATTTCATGCTCACTCCCATGCCCTTTGGCTACTACAGCTCAGAACCTAAGGTGTGCCCAGCATACATTTAGCATTCATGTTGCAATTATGTGGCTTTTGTGACTGCATGTGGGATACACCTGTCCTGACCACAAACAAACCGCGCATCAGACTTCCTGTGAGATGTGCATTAGCAAGGCAACTGCAGCTGGGATTGTGTGTGTCAGAACAATCACAGCTGCATGAACAGTTTTGAAGTACTAGTCCAGGAATGATCTTGTTCTGCAACTGTTTGCACTATTTGCAATGAGGCTCTCATGCAAAGTGGATTTGCAATGAGGCTTTCTTGCAAATGACACAGGCATTCTATGTCCAAGCTTTGTGTTTGCTGTCAAGGTGCACTGACGTATGCATGCTCGCAATTGTAGGTGAAGAATTGGATTTGGAAGATGAGAGATGAAGGCAAGGCCTTCTGCTCTGACAGCTGGTACTTGCTAGCTGGTGTGCTCTTCCAGAAGCGCCACCACAACCTGCCTCTGAAGAGGAACTTCCACCAAGCTGGCATTGATGGCAATGGTCATCTACCTCCTGGACACTCTCTGCTACAGTCAAGTGTTGAGCAGCAGCATGAGGTCGTTGGTGACTGCTCGGGGTTGCGACACAGGTATGCAACAACTGCTGATGGTGAAGCCAACGGCGTCGAAGATCAGATGGATGAGCTGATCAAGGTCATGACAGCACTACGTTGAGCGTGATGGGACATATCATCCACCCTGTGAGGAAAGTTGTTGAAAACTCAATATGCTGTATCCAGTTTCCTGTGCATGTGAAGTGCTGCCACTTTGGCTATGATGTGAAGTATTCAGGATTCAGGCCAGAGAGGCTACAGGTTGTGGTTTCTGTTTTACTGTCCCATGTCTGCTTTCTGTTTTCTTGCACATCATCTTATATATGTACACCTTTTGCTGCTGAACACTTTTTGGGTTCATTAACAATGACTACGACAGCCTTGTTCAGTACCTCAATTGGAATAGCGTAGTAAAGTTGGCTCAGCAAATGTAGCTGTATATACATATGTATCAGGGCTGTCAGCTGGTAGCTACCTACTATAGTAAATGCTTGAACTTTGGACTGTGCTATCCTTGGACTTTGATGAGCTTTCTCTCATGAGCTTGGTGACCGATAAGCGTGCCACTGCAAGCAAAGCAGTCCAAATCACGGTACTTGGACTGCCCTGCTCGCAACAGCTGCACTGCAGCAGGTTATGATACATGTGGTCTGGTGATGAACCACTGCTACATGTTGGGGTGGGTTGTGGGGTTGTATCAAGCCTATCTTGCTTGTTGTTATACACTGTAAGTCATTAGTAACCATGCTCTGCACAACTAGCGTAAGGCATCATGGGTGGTCGAGAGAAGCATTGCATGAGACTTTTGCTATGGTCACTGTTCTGTTCTGAGAGCTGCTGGTGCTCAGCAGATGGCTGAGATCCCTCCTTCTGCATGTTACTTGACTGCTGGCTGCAGTGTTGTTCTCCTTGAGGCTGCTAGCGCTGCATCTTGGTACCCAACTAAGGCACATTGCTGTGCAGCAACTTGCATGCAATGTGCAGGCAGCATTATTGGCCCATGTTGCATTTCAACACAAGTCACATGCATGTGCTGCGAAAAGCACTGACCATCAAGCTGCTAGAGTGAACTACAATCGACATGCTGCGGCTTAATCCAGAATGGGCAGCAGCTATGACATGTCAACGGTTGTGGCAGATATTTGCAGATTCCAGATGCAGATTTAGGCCTCAACGAACGAGAGGAAGTTAACCGTTTCCGTTTTATTATGCAATGAACTACAACAGCCGTTCAAAGCAGCAGTCTCAACAGTACAACGGAATTTCAGTTGCGACACCTGAACAACTTTGACGATCTTCCACATCGGACATCTTTGTACGCTTGCAATCAATATGGCTCTCTCTCTACGCGGTACGTTGGACTGTACACGTCGCGCAGTCGTGAATGCGCCTCATCAAAAAATTCACTGTCGACCTTTAACCGCTCTGCAGGTTCCGCTGGACTTGTCAGGAAGCCACAGATGGCTCAGGGCTTGCGATCGTGCAATGCCTTAGCTCCCAGCCGCGCTCAGTTGAGCACCCGCAAGGCTCACGCACAGGTGGCCCCAGTGAGGGCCGTGCACATCAGAGCCGACGCCAGCATCAACGCTGCTGCTGTTGACGCTCCACCAAAATCTACCTCTTCGACTGGCAAGGAGAAGGTCAGAATCGGCATCAACGGTGAGCCGACAGGGTTATTCTGGTGTAAGCATCGCAACTGCATGGAAACCTTCCGTACCAGCACTTGTTGTGTAGGTTTCGGTAGGATTGGCCGCCTGGTCACCAGAGCAGCCATGGAGAGCGACGACATCGAGGTTGTTGCCATCAACGATCCTTTCATTGATGGCGAGTACATGGCTTACATGTTTAAGTATGACTCTGTTCACGGCAGATTCCCAGGAGAGATCTCTGGAGATGAGGTGTGCTGACAAACTCACTTGCGTTATCTGTACACAAGTGAATCGGTGCAAGTACCAGTTCTATGGCAAATTCATTGCATACACCATGGCGCAAGCAGTGAGTGAGATATCCTGATTTGCTGC